>Ga0208191_1001109_pt1 | contig 14700 bp, 17 predicted proteins | sample June2015DPH_13_5_FD_184709 | JGI IMG/M metagenome (GOLD analysis project Ga0208191, IMG submission 184709) | Peatland microbial communities from SPRUCE experiment site at the Marcell Experimental Forest, Minnesota, USA - June2015DPH_13_40... | ecosystem: Environmental > Terrestrial > Soil >... | reverse complement strand
TAGAGCATAATCCGGTCGATTTGAATCGGAAGTCGATTGGTTGGGATTCTCAAAGCCTTATTGATCGGCGAGTCTCTTCCGACTGATTCGGGGGAGAGGATGATGCCGAGGCCCTATTCGCAGGACTTGCGTGAACGAGTAGTGCGTGCGGTCGAGGCGGGAGCTTCTTGCCATGAAGCCTCGGCGGCGTTTGAAGTCAGCCCGAGTTCAGCGATCCGGTGGGTTGCGCGCTGGCGGCAGACCGGATCGGTGGCGGCCAAGCCGATGGGCGGCAAGCGCTCGCCTCTGGATGTTCACAAGCAATGGCTGCTGGAGCTGATTGCCGCTGAAGCGGACCTGACGCTGGAAGAAATCCGCGGCCGGCTGCGCCAGCGCGGCATCCCTGTCAGCGCCAGTTCGGTGTGGCGGTTTTGCGACCGCCACGACCTCACCTTCAAAAAAAAGCCTGCACGCAGCCGAACAGGACCGCGAAGACGTTCGCACGGCACGCGCGAAATGGAGGCACCAACAGCCGCGGCTTGATCCGACCAAGTTCGTCTTCATCGACGAGACCGGCACTTCAACCAACATGACCAGGCTGCGCGGACGCTGCCCGCGCGGCAAGCGGCTCGTCGCCAAGGTCCCACACGGCCACTGGAAGATGACCACTTTCGTCGCCGGCCTGCGCCAGGATGGTATGACCGCTCCGTTCGTCGTCGACGCCCCGATGAACGGCGAAATCTTCCTCACCTATCTCGAAAAATGTCTGGTGCCTACCCTCGCGCCCGGCGAGATCGTGACCATGGACAATCTCCCCGCCCACAAGGTTGCTGGCGTGCGCGAGACCATCGAGGCAACCGGCGCGCAGCTGCGGCTCCTTCCGCCCTATTCCCCCGATCTCAATCCAATCGAGCAGTCCTTCGCAAAACTCAAAGCCCATCTGCGAAAGGCCGGTGAGCGCTCAATCCCCACCCTCTGGGATCGGATCGGAGCTATCCTCAAAACCTTCACTCCAGAGGAATGCAACAACTACTTCAAAAACACCGGGTATGGATCAAACTGAAGGGAATCTGCTCTAGATCGCACTGCACCGGGCTATGGCGGCGGCGCCGTGGGTCGGTCGGGATAGGAATCGAAGTATCTGAGGCGCGGCGACCCGCGGTAAGGCGCCGCGCTCACAGCCCCAGATAAAACTTCTTGATCAGCTCGTTGTTGTTGAGCGCGTCCATCGTGACGCCCTCGAAGGCGATCTTGCCATGCACGATCACGTAGCCGCGGTCGGCGATGCGGATCGCTTGGGTGAAGTTCTGTTCCGCCATCAGCACGGTGAGATTGTAGCGCGCCTTCATTTCGGCGATCGCATCGATGGTGCGGCTGACCAGCATCGGCGCCAGCCCGACCGAGGGTTCGTCGACCAAGAGGATCTTCGGCGCCAGCATCAGCGCGCGGCCGAGCGCCAGCATCTGCTGCTCGCCGCCGCTCATGCTGCCGGCGAGCTGGGCGCGGCGCTCGGCGAGGCGGGGGAAGGTCTCGAAACAGACGGCGAGGTTACGGGCAAGCTCGCGGCGCGCGGCCGGGCGCGAGGCGCCGAGCAGCAGGTTTTCCTCCACCGTGAGCTTGGGAAACAGCCGGCGTCCCTCCGGCACCAGCGCGATGCCGAGATCGGCGATCTGTTCGGTGCTGCGGCCGACGAGGTCGTGTTGGATGCCGTCGATCTCGGCGACGATCGATCCGGCGCTCGGCCGCACCACCCCCATGATGCACTTCATCAGCGTCGATTTGCCGTTGCCGTTGGTGCCGAGCAGCACCACGGTCTCGCCGGCGCCGACCTTGAAGGAAACGTCGTCGATCACGCGCACCGCGCCATAGGCGGCGTGGATGCCGGCGATGGTGAGGCTGCTAGCCAAGGTAGGCCCTCTCCACTTCCGGATCGCGCATGACCTCGTCCGGCTGGCCGTCGGCGATCTTGCGCCCGGAGACCAGCACCACCAGCCGCCGGGAAAAGCTCATCACCGCGCGCATGATGTGCTCGATGAGGATGATGGTCACGCCGCGCTCGTTCAAGCACAGCAGCAACGCTATGATCTCCTCGATCTCCGAGTGGGTGAGACCGGCCATCGATTCGTCGGCGATCAAGAGCTTGGGTTCCGCCGCCATGGCACGCGCCAGCTCGAGCTTGCGCATCTCGACCTGGGTCAGGTCGCGCGGCAGCCGCTGCGCCTTCGCCTCCAGGCCGACCTCGCGCAGCAGCTCGACGCAGCGCGCCTCGATCTCGTGCCCGGAGCGATGGATGCCGCGTGCCGCCACGGTATAGATCAGCGGAATGCGCATGTTATCGAGCAGGCTGAGGCTCGCGAACGGCCGCGGCAGCTGGAAGGTGCGGGCGAGCCCGCGGCGCGTGCGTTGATGCGCGCTCGAGCCGTCGAGGACATGGCCGTCGAAGCGCACCGAGCCGGTATCGTTGGGCAGCGTGCCGCAGATGCAGTTGACTAGCGTCGACTTGCCGGAGCCGTTGGGTCCGATCAGGCCGACCCGCTCGCCGGCCGCCACCGCGAGCGAAATATTCTCCAGCGCCACGAAGCCGACGAAGCGCTTGCCGAGGTTGTCGATCTTGAGCAGTTCGGTCATGGCGCAGGTCCCGGTACACGATCCGGTGCCTCGGCGTCGACGTGGCGGCGGCCGACGAAATCATCCGGCTTGCGCTGCAAATATTTGTGCACCAGCCCGATGATGCCGTTTGGCGCGACAATCACGAAACCGACCAATAGCAGGCCGACGATCAGCAGATTGACCGCCGACGAAATCGTCACCGTCGCCAGCTGCTGCAGCGAGCCGAGCAGGATGGCGCCGATCAAGGGACCGACCCAGCTCGTGGTGCCGCCAATCAGCGGCATGGCGATGGAGTTGACGGCGTAATCGAGGCCGAACGCCGAGGACGGCTGCAGATAGCCGATGTAATAGGGAAACGGCGCACCCGCCATTCCCATCAGCGCGCCGGACATCGTGGTGGCGATCAGCTTCAGCCGCAGCGTCGGCACGCCGGAAGCTTCCGCCGCCAGTTCGTCGTCGCGAATCGTGGCGAAGCCGTAGCCGAGACGCGAGCGTTCGATCACACGGGCCACCGTAATCGCCGCGACCGCCAGCAGCATCATGATCAGGAACAGATATTCGATGTAGTTGCCGAACGGCGCCATCGTCTCCGGCCGCACGATATAGGCGCCGCGCGAGCCGCCGACATACTCCCAGTTGACGATCAGCGTCTCCAGGACGACGGCGAGCGCCAGCGTCGCGATGGCGAAGAAAGCACCGCGCAGCCGCAGCGTCAGGTAGCCCATGCCGAAGCCGACGACGCCCGATACCGCGCCGCCGACAATCAGCACGGCGGGAATCGGCAGCGGATAAAGCCGGTGCAGGGCGACGGTCGAATAGGCGCCGAGCGCGAAGAAGGCGGCTGAGCCGAAATTCACGTAGCCGCAATAGCCGCCGAGAATGTTCCACGCCGTCGACAGCACGACGTATTGCAGCACCACATAGCCGGCGAAAAAATAATAGTCGTTGCCGAGGGCGACCGCAGCGGCGAATACGGCGCCGCCGACGATGAGGCAGATGAGGAAGAACAGGGGCGAGCGCACGGCTAGCGTCCCAACAGGCCGGCCGGCCGCACCGCCAGCGCCAGCAGCAGAAAGCCGAACGACACCGCCGGCGCCCAGGACGGACCGTAGAACGTCGAGGTCAGGCTTTCGAAGACGCCGACCAAAAGGGCGGCGATCAGGGTTCCGGGCAGGCTGCCCATGCCGCCGAGCACGCAGATCGCGAACACGCGGCCGATATATTGGCGGCCGACCGACGGCTCGACCGGCTGGATGATGATGAGAAAGGCGCCGGCGAGGGAGGCGGTGGCGATCGAAATGCCGAAGGCGATGCGCTTGATCCGGATCGGGTCCACGGCCATGAGCTTGAGCGCGAACTGATCCTGCGCCACCGCCATGATCGCGCGGCCGACGAACGTGCGCGTCAGCACCAGCTGCAGCGTGGCGATCAACGCCAGCGAAACCAGGCACGGCACCAAAAGGCGCATGGGGATGTCGACGTCGCCGATGTGCCAGGTCGGACCGATATAGGGCGCCTCAACGTAACGATAGTCGACGCCGAAATAGAGCACCAGCGACACTTCGGTAATGAACAGCAGGCCGAAGAAGAAGGCGAGGCCGCGCAGCGATTCCTGGCCGCGTTTCTCGAACGAGACGTAATAGACCTGATAGATGCCGGCGCCGAGCGCGTAGAACGCCGGCGCCACCAGGATGCTGGTGACGATCGGGTCGAGGCCGAGGCTGACGCTGACGATATAGGCGATGTAGGAGCCGAGGATGATGAAGGCCGGATGCGCGATGTTGACGATGTCGAGGATGCCGAACGACAGCGACACGCCGACCGTCACCGCCGCGTAGAAGGCGCCGATCAGGATGCCGGAGACCATGGCGTTGATCAGAAGATCGAACGAAAAGATCATTCGTCAGCCTTGCGTAATCCTTTCCCATCACCCTGAGGCGCCCGGCGCAGCCGGGCCGCGAAGGGCGACGGCATCAACGATTCGGCCGCCTCCTTCGCGGCTCGCGGAGCCTGTCATCCGGCCGGCCACTTCGGGCCGGACCCGTTGGCTCGCGCCTCAGGATGACGGAAGGAAGCGTAGAGGCGGTTCGGCACGCGAAGCTGCTACGCAGCGGCGCGGATGGTTTCAGGGATTGCGAGCGGCTCGTTGGCGCTGTCGAGGAATTCGACGGTCATGAAGACCATCTCTTGGTCGCCGATATTCGTCAGGTCGTGGACCTTGAACTGGCCGGGTCCGTAGGTCTCGTGCCGGGTCTCGCCCGGCTGATAGCTGTATTCGACGGTGGTGCCGTCATGAACGTGCTGGCGACCGCGGCCGCCGGTGACGCAGGTCCAGAAATAGTCCAGCACATGACGATGGAAGCCGACGCGCTCGCCGGGCGCCAGCCGGATGATCCAAACCCGGACGCGGTCGCTTTCCGAGACAAGCGCGGTGCCGACGCAGCCATTGTGGTTGTGACGCTCGGCCTCGAATTCCGCGGCGATCGCGCCTAGCCATGCCGTCGTGTCGGCGCGGTCGGTTGTCTTGTCCAGCATCGTCAGGGCCATGGCGTTCCTCCCGTGATTATTGTCAGAATACAATACAGAACGTTCGCATGATGCGAAATAGCCGGGCATTTCATGCCGCAACGCCGCGCCCCACGCCGTGCCCTTATCATCGGCGGTTCGATGAGCGGCCTGTTGGCCGGCATGATGCTGGCGCGGCGCGGCTGGGAAGTCGACATTTTCGAGCGCGTCGCCGGCGAGCTTGCCGGCCGCGGCGCCGGGATCGTCGCCCAACCCGAGCTGATCGCCCGGCTCGCCGCGCACGGCCTCGACGTGCGCGATCTCGGCGTTGCCATCACGACGCGGCAAATCCTCGATGCCGCGGGCGGCGTGATCGCCACAAGGCCATGTCCGCAGGTGCTGACTGCCTGGGAGCGCGTCTACCGGGTATTGCGCGATGTGTTCCCGCCGGACCGCTATCACCGCGGCCGCAGCTTTCATGCATTCGAGCAGAGCGGCGGCGGCGTGGTGGCCCATTTCAGCGATGGCGGCACTGCGGTGGGCGACGTGCTCATCGGCGCCGACGGGCTGCGTTCGACCGTGCGCCGGCTCTGCCTGCCCGCCGTGGCGCCGCTCTACGCCGGCTACGCCGCCTGGCGCGCGCTCATTCCGGAGAGCGCACTGCCGGCCGCAATTCATCGCGACCTGTTCGAAGCGATGACGTTCTGCCTGCCGCCCGGCGAGCAATTCCTCGGCTATCCGGTCGCCGGCCCCGACAACGATCTGCGAGCGGGACAGCGCCGCTACAATATTGTTTGGTATCGTCCGGCGGACGAGACGAGCGAACTTTCCCGGCTGCTCACCGACGAGAATGGCGTCAGGCATGCGATCTCGATTCCGCCGCCGCTGATCCGCGGCGACGCCATCGCCGGCATGCGCGCCGCGGCGGAGCGGCTATTGGCGCCGCAATTGCGCGACATCGTGCGGCTGATCGAGGAGCCGATATTGCAGCCGATTTACGATCTGGCGAGCCCGCGCCTTGCATTCGGCCGGGTCGCCATCATCGGCGATGCGGCCTTCGTGGCGCGGCCCCATGTCGCAGCCGGAGTGTCCAAGGCGGCCGATGACGCGGCGTCGCTCGGTGCGGCGATTGACGGCGATGATATCGACGCCGGGTTGCGCCGTTTCGAGGCGGAGCGCGTGCCGCAAGGCAATCGCATCATCGAGCGGTCGCGGCATCTCGGCGCCTATCTGCAGGCGACGCAGAGCGCCGAAGAGCGCACCCGCTCCGCCGCCCACGGCATTCCCGAAGCGGTGCTCGCCGAAACCGCGGTGCTTGATTTTTTGTATAGGTGAACAGTCAGTCCAAACCGGCGCCGGCTGCTCAACTCGCCTTTGCAAAAATCAGGTCGTGACTTCGTCGCGGAAGCTCGCGGCGGTTGGGCTGGCGGCACGAAGCTTGGGATAGAGCTTCTTGAAATCCGCCACGATCGTTGCGAACGGCACGTCGGCGAAGGCGCCGCGGTCCTTGAGATATTCCATGTGCCGCCGCCCGGTCTGGTCGAACGGATGGAACAGGCTGTCGTTGACGCCGTCGAAGTCGAGCGGTTTGATTTTCGCTCGCTCGCACAGCGCCGAGTCGAACGCCGGCGTGCACTTGACCCATTTTCCGTCGATATTGAGTTCCGTGTAGGAGTGCCAGCAGAACGTATCGCCGACCCGGTCGCGAAGTCGCTTCGAGGTGAGATGGTTGCGCACGTCGGCGTAGCCCGGACGCGCCGGAATGCCGCAGACGCGCGCCGCAGCTGCAAGCACCGCCGACTTTCCGACACAGAAGCCTTTGCCGGCGTGAAGCACGGCGCTGGCGCGGAATTCGGCCGGATCAAAAAAATCGATATAGGGATCGTACTGGATCGAATCGCGCACCGCGCGGTAAAGCGCGATCGCCTTGTCCTTCACCGTGCGCGCGTTGCCGGCCGCGCTGCGGGCGAAGGCCTGTATCGCCGGATCGTCGCAATCGACAAAAGGCGTAGGGCGCAGATAGTCGGTGTTGTCCGTCACGTTGCGCATCGGGTGCAGTCAATGAGTGTTGCGTGCAGGGAAGGTCCAATCCTTGCCCATGGCTTATGGCGAGCGTCAAGCCCGAACCGATCGGCCCGCGCCGTCATTGCTGCCGCCGCAACGGCGGCGGCGCCCAGCTTCCGTTCAGCACGGCCGCCTTCGGCGCATAGAGCCGCATGGTCAGTCCGAGCGTGCCGGCGCTGGGCGAGGGCAGCCAATTGGCGGTTCGGTCGCTGCCGGGGTCGTCATGTTGCACATAGAGGTCGAGCGATCCGTCGGCGTCGTATTGCAGCGCGTCGCGGTCGCCGAGGGCGAAACGGTTGATCGCATTGGCGACCGGGAATCCCTCGGCGTCGTACATGGTCACCGACCAGAAGGCGTCAACCGGCGGCAGTTCGGCCTTGGAGAAATGCAGGATGTAATTGTGATCGCCGGTCGGCGGTTTGCCGTCCGCGTCCGCGACAATCAGCGGATAAACGGCATCTTCCGGCGGGTTCACGCCGAGACCGACAAGCGCAATGATGGCGCGCTTGAGGTAGTAATTGCCGTACACGCCCACTGTGTCGGTGTTCATTTGCCAGCCGTTGACCACGCGGGCGAGGGTGGGGATTTTGTCGTGCATAAACTTCAGGCCGTCGGCCGCGGCTTTTTTCAGGGCGTCCTGAACGGCGGGATCAAGCTTCTCCGGTTCGTAGCTCCGGCCAGCCTCAATGCCGATCCGCGCCAATCTCGCGATCATCGACCAGTCGGTGAGATGGGGCGGATTCACCTTCATGAGTTCGACCGCTCGCTTGAAATAGGTGAGCGGCGGCATGGTGTTGACAAGTTCGAGCGGCGCCGGCGCCGTTACGTGAAGCGGCAGGGCAAGCGGTGGCTGAGCCGGTGCCGGCCCATGGCCCCACTGCGACAGCGGCGTGATGGTGTAACCGTCCTGTACCTTGTGACGGCCGCATAATCCTGCGGGCCGTTGGTCTGGGTGCGGCCGATAATCCAGACATACGGCGTCGGCGCCTCGATGCGCATGACACCAGCGGGCAGGTCGCCCGTCCATCCGCGCGGCACGACGGCGAAATGAGCTGCCGCCGTTCCGGTGGTGCGCTTTCCCGGAACCGCGAAGACGTCGGTCCACATGTCGAGCATGGGCAACAGATAGTAGCGCCCGCCGGTGTCGGGTGCCGACACGATCATCGGCTCTTTGGTGAGGTCGAGCCACGCCGACGAATAAAGCGTGTCGAAATTGGGCCGCACCACGGCCCTGAAATCGGCCGGAGGAAAGGTGCGGATGTGGACAAATCTGTTGACGAGGCTATTGGCTGGCGCTCCGGGAGTGTGGTTGATTTGCTCCCGCGTTACATCCATCGTGACGAGCGGATAGAAATAAATATAAGCCTCGACGCCGATCTCGTAGGCTTCCTGCGCGCTGACGCTTGCCTGAGCGTAGCTTAAGTCGGGAGAAAATGTCGCTGCCACGCAAGTCAGCGATGCCAGCAGGATTGCTCGTGCCGACGAGCGCATGTTGACCTCATACGTGCTGGCCGCCGTTGATGTGGATCTCGGCGCCGTTGACGTAGGACGAAGTGTCCGTGCACAGCACGTAGATGATCTTTGCCACTTCGTCGGGCGTGCCGAGGCGGTGCATCGGGATCATCTCGACGATCCTTTCCGTGCCGGGCGACAGCATCGCGGTGTCGATCTCGCCCGGGGCGATGGCGTTGACGCGGACGCCGAGCGCGCCGAAATCGGCGGCCATCTCGCGCGTCAGGCCGGCGAGCGCCGCCTTCGAGGTTGCATAAGCGGCGCCGGCGAACGGATGCACGCGCGAGCCGGCGATCGAGGTGACGTTGACGACCGAGCCCTTGGCGGCCTTGAGCTCGTCCAAGAGCCCGCGCGCCAGCATGATCGGGGCAAAGAAGTTCACCTGGAAAACGTGATGCCAATCCTCGCGCGCGGTGTCGATCGAGCCGAGCCGCCTGCCGCCCGCCCCCTTGGGTGAGATCGCGGCGTTATTGACCAGCGCGTGCAGCTCGCCGTTGAGCCGCTGTTTGATCTCGGCGATCGCCTCGTCGGTGTTGTCGGGGTCCGCCAGATCGACCTGGACGTGGTCCTCGGGGCCTGCTTCCCATGGACAATTCTCCGGGAACGGGTGCCGCGAACAGGTGAGGACGCGCCAGCCGGCGGCGGAAAAACGCTTGACGGTCGCGTGGCCGATGCCGCGGCTCGCCCCGGTGAGAAGGAGCGTCCGGCGCGGCTGGTGGCTCATAGGCATTTGTTTCTTCCAATCCTGCTGACGCCAGGTTTCGCGTTTGATCTCATGCTCAATTTTTGCTGGAGCATGATCTTGCCCGAAAGCCGGGTGCCACTTTTCGGGATCATGCTCATGGATAAAGCCGCGTCTTGCTCCACGCTACCGTCGCGCTCGCGCGCGTGAACGCGATACGGTCATGGAGCCGAAACGGCCGCTCCTGCCAAAACTCGATTCCCTGCGGCACCACACGATAGCCCGACCAGTGCGGCGGCCGCGGTACCTGGCCGATTGCGAATTTCGCCGTGTAACGCGCTACCGCCTTTTCGAAGGCCATGCGGCTTTCCAGCGCGGCCGACTGTTTGCTGGCCCAAGCGCCGATCTGAGCCATGCGCGAGCGCGTGGCGAAATAGCTGTCGGCTTCCGCCGCCGAAACCGGCTCGACGCTGCCGCGGACGCGGACCTGGCGCTGCAGCGACTTCCAGTAAAACGTCAGCGCCGCCTTCGGCGCCTCCGCCAGTTCATGACCTTTGATGCTGTCGAGATTGGTGTAAAAGACAAAGCCGCGCTCATCGAAACCCTTCAACAGCACCATCCGCGCATTCGGCAGCCCGTCGGCATCGACGGTCGCCAGCGTCATGGCGTCCGGATTGACCGGTTCGGCGCGCTGGGCCTCGGCAAACCATACGGCAAACAGGCGGAACGGTTCGTCGGCCGCGGTGAAGTCACCGCCCGTTAACCACCCCGGGTGTTCTATAGGCGCTGCGTCGGACATTCTGCGGAGTACTCAGTGCTCGCGTGCGGCGATCGGGAAGCATGCCGTCGGTGTCTATATAGTGGAACCGGGGCGCCACGCCTATGTTGGCCGCTGCAGCGGTTTGCTGCCGTGACGGCCCTGCTCGGCGCGTTTTCCGCCGCCGGCTGCTCCTATCAGCTCGATTCGCTGTTCTCCAAAGCCGATTCGGACGTTGAGCAGACCGGTTCGACGGTTCGCTCAGCCGACAAAGCGGGCCATGCCGCCACCGCCGCGCCGCCGTCCGAGGTCGACCTCGCTTATGCGCGCGCGGTCGCAGCCGACGTGCTCGCGCACGCGGCGAAGGATAGCAGCATCCCCTGGGAGAATCCGCATACCGGCGCCGGCGGTAACATCACGCCCCTCGCCGCATCCTATAGCGAGGGCGCCTTCACCTGCCGCGATTTCCTGGCGAGCTACGTCCGCGGTGAATCGGAGGCCTGGCTGCAAGGCGCGGCCTGCCGCACGCGAGAGGGAAAGTGGGAGGTGAAAAGCCTAAAACCTCTCAAGCAGGGCTGATCGGATCATCGTCGCACTCCCGCCACCGATAGAAACGCATTGCAGGGTGGTGGCGTAAATCCCACATTGCAAGATATGGGCGGGCGGGGCCAGCCCCGGAACTTAAGCGGAGTCGATGGGGGATGCGTGATCCCTATGAGGTGCTGGGCGTCGATCGCAAGGCGAGTGCAGCCGATATCAAGAGCGCGTTCCGACGCCTGGCAAAAAAACTGCATCCCGACGCCAACAAGAACGATCCGAACGCGGCGTCGCGTTTCGCCGAGATCAATGCCGCCTATGAAATCCTCGGTACGGACGACAAGCGCAAGGCGTATGACCGTGGCGAGATCGACGCCGAGGGCAAGCCGCGATTCCAGGGCTTCCACCCTGGCGCCGGCGCACGCCCGGGCGGCGGTTTTACGCCGGAAGGGGACTTTGAGACTTTCAGCTTCGGCCCGGAGGGCTTTACCCGGACCACCCGGGGCGGCCGCGGTGGCGGCGGTTTTGGCGGTTTCGAGGATATCCTCAGAGACGCCTTCGGCGGCGCGGGCGCCGGGCCCGGCGCGCGCATGCACCGCGGCGGAGCTGCGTTCGAAGCCGAGGATTTCGGCAGCGGCGCCGATGTCGCGGCGGCGTTGACGGTGACGCTGCCGGACGCGGCGCACGGTGTCACCGAGCGCCTGCGACTGCCGTCGGGCAAGGATGTCGAAGTCAAGATTCCCGCAGGCATCGCCGACGGCCAGCAAATCCGGCTGCGCGGCCAGGGTATGCCGGGACCGGGCGGAGCCGGCGATGTGCTGATTACCCTCTCGATTGCGCCGCACCCGATTTTCACCCTTGAAGGCGCCAATCTCAGGCTGGACCTGCCGATCACGCTCGACGAAGCCACGCTGGGGGCGAAGGTGCGGGTGCCGACCCTCGACAAACCCGTTGAAATCGCCATCCCGGCCTGGACTAGCAGCGGGCGCACCTTCCGCCTCAAGGGCAAGGGCTTCCCGGCGAAAGCGGGCCGCGGCGATCTGTTCGCCACCGTGCGGGTCATGCTTCCGGAACGCATCGACCCCGAGCTCGAAGCGCTGATGCAGAAGTGGCGGAGCGAGAAGCCCTACGATCCGCGCAAGGGGATGTGAGCGCCTTAGAGCGCAATCGCTTCAGATTGAAACGATCGGCGCTCTAATATCTTGGTGGAGCATGATCTTTTCGGAAAACCGGGCTCCACTTTTTCGGATCATGCTCTAAGCCCCGATACGCTGCTGCGGGCCGCCGTGAGCGGCGCTCATAAACTCCAGGCCCCGCGCTTGATGGCTGCTACGGCCGTGTGCCATAGGAGTCCGGGGCCGATACGTCCAGCGAGGTGAGTGGAATGGCGGAAGTCTCAGGCCTCATGCGCGGCAAGCGCGGCCTGGTCATGGGGGTCGCAAACCACCGCTCGCTGGCCTGGGGCATTGCCAAAGCGTGCCATGCCCACGGCGCCGCGCTCGCCTTCACCTATCAGGGCGAGGTGCTGCAGAAGCGCGTCGAGCCGCTGGCCCGGGAGGTCGGCGGCATCGTCGTCGGCCATTGCGACGTCACCGAGCCAAAGACCATCGACCAGGTGTTCGCCGCCGTGCAGTCCACTTGGGGCACGATCGACTTCCTGGTCCATGCGATGGCGTTTTCGGACAAGGATCAGCTCGACGGACGTTACATCGACACCACGCTGGACAATTTCATCCAGACCATGCTGGTGAGCTGCTACTCGCTCACGGCGATAGCGCAGCGCGCCGAGAAGCTGATGCCGAATGGCGGCGCCATGCTGACGCTGACCTATTACGGCGCCGAGAAATGGATGCCGCATTACAATGTGATGGGGGTCGCCAAGGCGGCGCTCGAAGCGTCGGTGCGCTACCTCGCCGCCGATCTCGGCGTGAAGAATATCCGCGTCAATGCCATCTCGTCGGGACCGATCAAGACGCTGGCCGCCTCCGGCATCCGCGACATGCGTTATATTCTGCGCTGGAACGAATACAACGCGCCGCTGCGGCGCAACGTCAGCGTCGAAGACGTCGGCGAGGCCGCGGTGTATCTGCTCTCCGACATGTCGCGCAGCGTCACCGGCGAGGTGCATCACGTCGACGCCGGCTATCACATCGTCGGCATGAAACACCCCGACGCGCCGGATATCGCCGTCGGCAAGAACGGCGACAACGGCAAGGATTGACGGCGCTACGTCCGCCAGCCGGCTCTGGACGACGGTACCAACAAAACAGCAGCGGCCGGACTTTCGTCCAGCCGCTGTCACGAAACACCGCTCGAGGCGCCTCGCGAATTCAAGAAGCTGACGGCGCGGCCTCAAGGCGAGGCGCGCATGCGTCATTACATCTTGGTTTTCTTCTTCTTCTTCGACTTCTTTGACATGGCTTGCGTCCTTGTTGAGTGATGAACGTAAACGGCAGGGTTGAGTTTAAGCTTCGCGGGCGCGTATCTCGGGTCCCCGGGGCTTTCGCCCCCCTTGCCAAAAACAACGATGCCACAGGCAGATCGCAGGCGCAACCTAAGAATTGAAAATAACCCTGATTCTTCCATAGCTTAACGGATATTCAGCTTTTCATTAATCGACGTTCAGCGAGATGAATGCGGCATGAACACCTTTATCGGAGTTGCCGCAGTGGGGCCTTCGCGCGGCGGCGTTTGACCCGGTGGAGTCGACGGGTTACCAAGCCCGACGCGCCTGACGTCGGGCACTCAGCGCCATTGCGCGTGCTGGCGCGCCAAGTTTTTCAACCATGTCGTTCAATACGTTCGGGCATTCCTTCCGGGTAACGACCTTCGGCGAGAGCCATGGGCCGGCGATCGGCTGCGTCGTCGATGGCTGCCCGCCGCGCATCGAGCTCAGCGAAGGCGATATTCAGCCCTATCTCGATCGGCGGCGGCCGGGCCAATCGCGCTTCACCACGCAGCGGCAAGAGCCGGACGCGGTCAAAATCCTCTCCGGCGTGTTTGCCGACGAAGCGACCGGTAAGCAGGCCACCACCGGCACGCCGATTGCGCTCCTCATCGACAATCTCGATCAGCGCAGCAAGGACTATGCCGACATCAAGGACAAATACCGTCCCGGCCACGCCGACTACACCTACGATATCAAATACGGCCTGCGCGATTATCGCGGCGGCGGCCGGCAATCGGCGCGCGAGACGGCGCTGCGGGTCGCTGCCGGCGCCATCGCCCGCAAGGTCGTGCCGGGATTGCAGGTGCGCGGCGCGCTCATTGCGATGGGCTCGCACCGGATCGACCGCGCGCGTTGGGATTGGGCCGAGGTCGAGCGCAATCCGTTCTTCTGTCCGGACGCCGAAACCGCCGGTTTTTTCGCCGAATATCTCGACGGCTTGCGCAAGCGCGGCTCTTCGATCGGCGCGGTGATCGAAGTGATCGCCGAGGGCGTGCCGCCAGGGCTCGGCGCGCCGATCTACGGCAAGCTCGACGCCGACCTCGCCGCCGCGCTGATGAGCATCAATGCGGTCAAGGGCGTCGAGATCGGCGCCGGCTTCGGCGCGGCGGAGCTTTCCGGCGAGGAGAACGCCGACGAGATGCGCATGGGCAATGACGGCAAGCCGGTCTTTCTCTCCAACAATGCCGGCGGCATCCTCGGCGGCATTTCCACCGGCCAGCCGGTGATCGCGCGTTTCGCGGTCAAGCCCACGTCTTCGATCCTGACGCCGCGGCGCACGGTCGACCGCTACGGCCGCGAAACCGAAATCTCCACCACCGGGCGCCACGACCCCTGTGTCGGCATCCGCGCCGTGCCGGTCGGCGAAGCCATGGTGGCATGCGTCATCGCCGATCATTATCTGCGCCATCGCGGCCAGGTCGGCGAGCCGCCGGATTGGCCATTTGCGCTGCCGCAGCGCTGACCGCCGTGACGACGACACCAAAAGAACAACATGAACGAACCTCACCAGCGTATCAGTGCCGCCGTCGCCGCCTTCGCTCGCGGCGAAATCGTCATCGTCGCCGATGACGACGATCGCGAGAACGAGGGCGACCTGTTTGTCGC
>Ga0208191_1001108_pt1 | contig 14714 bp, 17 predicted proteins | sample June2015DPH_13_5_FD_184709 | JGI IMG/M metagenome (GOLD analysis project Ga0208191, IMG submission 184709) | Peatland microbial communities from SPRUCE experiment site at the Marcell Experimental Forest, Minnesota, USA - June2015DPH_13_40... | ecosystem: Environmental > Terrestrial > Soil >... | reverse complement strand
AGGAGTTCCAGGGCTCTTGGGGTGCTCCAACCATGATGGCGCTCGAGGGCGGCAGCTTTGGCTTGCAGTTGGGCGGCCAGGCGACCGACTTCGTCTTGCTGCTGATGACCCCTCGATCGGCCGATAACATCCTCACCAGCAAAGTCAAGCTGGGAGGGGATGCCTCGGCCGCGGCAGGTCCAGTCGGCCGGGACGCCTCCGCCGAAACCGACGCAACAATGCGGGCCGAGATTCTTTCCTATTCTCGTGCTCGGGGACTGTTTGCCGGACTCTCTCTGGTCGGCTCGACCCTCCGTCCGGACAACGATGCCAACGAGCACCTGTACGGAAAAGAGGTGAGCGCGAAGGACATTGTGTTCAAAGGCGGGGCGGCGCCTCCGTCCGCACATTTGTTGCTGGCTACGCTGGACAAGAAGTCTCCCAAGAACAAATCGAAGAACTAACGCGGCTGGGGCCGCATTCCCAGCGATACCGGCAGATTGTTGGCGAAGCGATGGTTGGCGAAACATCGTATGAGCTAAACTCATTCACGTGAAAAAGTCACCAGTTGCTTCCACGAGGCGGTACCATCACATCGGAATTCCCACTACCGAGCGTCGAGAAGGTGAACGCCTGATCGCGCACTATGCGACGTTCGTGTCTGGATATGAAACGAGCGCCTACGGAATCGAGTGGATGCGGTTCGAACCTGAAGCGCCGGTCCCTGAACTTGTGCGTACTGTTCCGCATGTCGCCTTCGAAGTGGACGATCTCTCCGCTGAAATCGCCGGAAAAGAGATACTTATTGCGCCCAACTCACCCTCACCGGGCGTGACCGTCGCTTTTATTGTCGAGAATGGAGCCCCAGTCGAGTTTCTCCATTTTGATAAGAAGTGATGTTTGGAAGCCGTCAATGGGATTGTGGCGGATCGTTGGCGGAAAATCGCCATTTCACTCATTGACAGGGTCCTGAGCGGGGCTGGCAAAATCCCGATAGCACTCATTGACACGTTCACCACCAGCGGTCACCGCGCGCGGCGACAAAATTCCGCCAGACATAGTCCCACGGCACGACGAACAGGAAGATCACGCTCATCAGGCAGGCAAAAGTTGTGTCCCAGGTGTCTGCGTCCATGGTGTGGTTCTGCCAGGCAGGCAGCGCCACCGCGAGAAGCCATGTGGCCTTCCATGCTATTTCCCAGAACAGAAGCGGCAGCATTTTCAAGGGATAGCGTAGCCCTAGGACCGCCAGCAGCACTAGCGCGAGCAGCATGGAATTGACCACGCCATGCATCAGCTCCCAAGGCCTGTGATGAAGGAAGGCAGGAACCTTCTGCATTCCCATCCCGACAGCAATCAAGAGGTATCCGGCCCTCAGAAGATAAATTCGCCACAGCGCGATCTCCCGCGTCGGAGTTTCGTTTCGGTCCCGCATGCCCAAGGCTAATGCTGGCGATGAATCGGTTTTCATTGCGTATCTCCCAATGCGACTCGCATCGGCGGCGTCCGCTAAGTTAGCCGACATTCCCCATATGACCCCCGTATCAAACTCAAACATATTTCCTCGCCACGAGCCCGTCCGACCTAAATCTGTTCTTAGTCTTTTGTGTTTCCGTGAAAGAGGGCTTGAGTTTCCACCTTCGCAGGCTCGTGGCTGGCATCATAGCGACCGAGGCGTATCCAGCGCTCTTTCAGAAACGCGAGCAAATGCAGATAGGCCCAGAGACCGCCCGCCACTGCAATCAGTACCAATATGATTTTTATTGCATCCTTCAATTCTGCCATTGGCTGGCCCTGGCACGGACTGCGAACGCCTAGCAGTTTAGGACAGGATCGGCCTGAAAGCCAACTGTCGTTACATCGCGATAACACTCATTGACGGGATCGGCCAATTCTCAATGAGTGCTATCGCCTGTTAGCGCTAGTTATCGTTGTAAGCTGCGGACTCTAGAGATGTTCTAATTTCTTACAGACTACTGCGAGTTTCCAGCATGCGCGGAGCGGAGGAATTCGTTGGGGGTGACCATTCTCCATTGGCGGGTGCCGGGGAGTGGCGGCAGGAGGTATTGCTGGGTGGACCAGCGGGAGCTGTCGGCAAAGTAGAAGGTTAAGAGAAAGAGCGAGGCCTGGTGGATGAGCTTGCCAGCGAGCGTGGCCTGGACAGAGTCGCCACAGGTGGAGAGGGTCAGGCGGAGGTCGGCTCCGGGGGCGAGGTGGAGCGGCTTCTGGAGGTCGTAGCCGGGGGGCAGGTGGTATCCGTCATGCGCGAGGAAAACGATTTTGGGCACCTGGCCCTGCTCGGACCAACAGGCCTCGTAGGGGTGGGCGGAGCTGCCGTCGCCCGACTCGGGGAAGACGAGGCCGATGCCGCCGCGGACGATGGTTTTAGGCGAGACGTTGCGCAGGGTAATGGTCACGGTGCGGAGCCATGAGCCTTGAACATGGACGGGGTGGTCGAGTCGGATGGGCTTGCCGTCGATGGCAACCTCACGGACCGCGACCGGCCAGGTGGCGATGCGGTCGGCGTCGCGGAGGGAGAAGGTGATGTCCGCAGCAGGCGCGGGGGGCTGCTGCGCGCATGCCGGAACGACGAGAAGCACGGCTGCCGAGGCGAGCAGCCAGCGGCGAGGGAAGCGTCGAAGCATGGATGTTCTCCGGGACCGAATTGTACGACATCGTTGGTGTGTGAGGATGGTTGGCGTAACATCCCGATTGCGCTCATTGACTGGGTTGTGAGTGTAATCGGCTGTTTGCGACAGTTAGTCGCTGAACGCGTTCGCGAGTTGGAAGGGGAGAGACAATGGAAATCGAGGACATAAACCAGAAAGCCAGACGGCCTGACGGTACGGGCGCTGATTCAAGCCTACCTGCTCTTTCAAGTTATGAAGAAACTCGTGCCGGGTGCAAAGAAAGCGATTGGAGTCGTCAAGGGCGTCCCCGAAGCGGACTCCGGAATGGTGAGCCCGCCCAGTCCGCTTATGCCGAGCGCCTCTGTTGTTCGTCACCGGCGATACTCTGGACGGGTCTTCGAGCAGACCGCGAAGGCATGGGCGGCAAGAACAGCGGACGGTAGTGACGGCGCATGCAGGCATGGCATCTCACAACCTGCAGGAGCAAGAACCCACAAAGTTCGTCCCGCCAGCTCGACGGTCGCGAGGCGTGTATTTCATCCCTGCCACAATAGGGGCAGTTGCTGAATCCGATTCTACGCATGACGACGAACCCCTCAAATCCACACCCTTCAGCAGCTGCTTACTTGCCGTCGGGACGGATGCGGAATGCGCTCCCCAGCGCCGAAGCGCCCAAGCTTCTTCTATGCCCGATGCCTCTTGGGAGGAACTGGCAAAACTGACAGCTGGCAGGAAAGGTTGCAGGTCATCAACATTTCCGTTGTTCCCTATAACTTTTGACAGTTTCCAATACACCAAACACCCCTTAGTCTGGCGATCAGACATAGGGGAATAACGTCTCTCCAAGCCAAACGCCCCGTCCAAGACCCTTTTGGTCGGGGCGTTTGTTCGTCACCGAAAGCTGAGGGACACTGGATCGTTGTTGATAAATCGCCATATCACCATTGACCCGGGATCAGGCAAATTCTCAATGAGACCTCGTTCAGCCATCGAGACCCATGGCCGGTGCACTCGGTCTCGGATGGACTCTGGATGTATCAGATGCCGGACAAGGGTCTGGCCGCAGATATCACGGCCAAGAGCACGAAGTACTACAAAGACGATGATCTGAGTTTAAGGCGCTGCCGATCTATCGATCCGGTTGGGTCCTTAACAAACACCTGCCCCAGTGACGAGTAGGTGTAGTCCAAGGGCTCAGATAGAGGGCCCAACAGTCTGAACCCCCATGAATTTCATTAACAGAAATAATCTAGTCGTCGGTAGCCTCATGTTGGCCTGTTCATTTCTTCTAAGAAGTACAGCGTTCTCTCAGGCAGGTGCCGCCGAGCCCACATGCAACCCAAGCGCGGCGTCTTGGCCCGATGAAGACGCCGCAGCCGAAGCCACGCTCCTCGAATCGATTAACCACCGCCGCGAGCAGGCCGGCGTTTCGCCTTTGCTCATGGATGAAAGCCTGCTCCAGGCGGCGCGCTTGCATGCTCGCCGCATGGTCGCCAATCGGCGCCTCGAACATCAGTTTGTGGGCGAGCCCTCCCTTCTTCAAAGGATCGCCGATGTGAGCTCGCTGCCCCTCGACCGCGCCGGAGAAAATATCGCCCAAGCGACCTGCGTCAGGGGCGCCTTCGAAGTCTTGACGCGCTCTCCCCCTCACCGCAAGAACCTGCTCGATTCCCGATTCAATCTAGTCGGCATCAGCGCCCTCTGGAGCCACGGTCGTCTCTATGTAGTCCAGGATTTCGCGCACTCCATGCCGTCGTACTCGGTGAACCATATCGCCGAACTGGTCGGTCAGTCCATTGACCAAGCGCGCCTCGAAGTGCACCTACCCCATCTCGTCGAATTCATCCCCCCGCATCTAGACGAGGCTGCCTGTGCTCTCGCCAAAGAGGATCATCCAAACGCGCGCCTCATCGCCGCCTTCTACACCGATCGAAAAATCATCGCCTACACTCAAAGCCGGCCCGAAGTTCTGCTGTCTGGCGCCTTGCGTCTCCTCGATGATCCCAACCTCCGCCAGTTCGCCGTGGGCTCCTGCTACGTCCGCAATGCCGCCTACCCAACTGGAATCTACTGGGTCGCAATTCTCCTTCACTGACTTTCGGCTATTAGCCAGTGCTCGCACATTCGCGGCGTAGGGTTTGATATGTTCCTCACACCAGGGGCTGATTGCGGCCCTAAGCCTTGACAAAATCATGTGCCTGCGACGAGGGTCAAGAGTCAAAATGTCGGGTTCGGGTAGTCCCCCGTCTGGGCCAATGAGTGTAATTGGGGATTTATCACCTTCCACGAGGCCCGTAGGGCGCCCGTTGTCGAGCATGTCTTTTCTGGCCACAGCGGCCCCGTGCCGAGCTGGCACGTGAGTTCTTTCAAAGGAACAGCATTGCTCGCGGTTGCTTCGACCCCGATGTCGTAATGGCCGGAAACATTGACTTTGAAATCGTGGGTCGTGGTGCTCTGTTTTCAGACAATGACAGCGGAGCGTGAATCGGGCACCATGTGTGGCTGTTCACCTAGAGCGTCCAACTCGCCCACGTGATGAAAGCTAGCGCCACGAATGAAGTGCCGAGTCTCCGCAAGGTTCCCATCTTTCCTGTCCGAAACACCTGGTATGCGCGGAGCTGGACTTCCTGACCAGATTACTGTTGATAACAGGCGTGGCTGTTGAAGAACTCGATTTTTCGAAAAGCAGCGAAAATTTGGGGGATAGAAAATGTCCAGGAAAACCAAGAAAGTCGTTTGTAGGGCTTCCTAGAAATTTTTTTTTGACTACTTTCGAGAGATCGAGTTTTTCAACAGCCACAGGCGATTTCGCTCATTGAGGGGTTTTGAGCGTAATCGGGATGTTACGACAGTTATCGGCGTGTGTGATTTCTGGACTACGCGCCGTAGTTCTAACAACGGATAATTGTCTAATGCCCTGGGCTGCACCCCGAACTATCACCGGCAGGAGCCAGATGTGGAAGCTCCTTTTCCTTTGCGCCGCCGTAACGATGTCATTCGCGCCAACTCTGGCGGCAGATCGCAAGGGAGACCGCTCGTTCGAAATCGAAGTTGCAAGCAGGACCGGCTTTTTCAACAGCCCGGGGTATACGGTCAAGATCACGGGCAGCGGACGGATCACTTATCGCGGTTACGCCAACGTTCATGCGATGGGCAAACGGCGCGGCAGAGTATCCCGCGCTGCAGTGGAGCAACTCGCCGCCGATATGCGTGCATCAGGATTTCTCGATTTGCCGGGCCCTTACGACAACGGGCCTTGCCTGACCCTCGATAATTCCGAGGGCGGCGTGCGGGTTCGGCTTGATGGCCGCGAGAAGTCGGTCGGTACTTGTGGTGCGCCACCGGCGGTGGAGCGGTTGATGGAGGAGGTCGAATCGCTGGCCCAGGTTTGGCGCTGGGTCGTTTACGATCCCAACGAGTTGCGCTCCGACATCGCTCATGGCTGGAAGGCTTCCGATCATATGCCGAGGTTAATGGAGGATGCGATCACCTGGGACGCTGACGAGATCATCCGTATTCTTGCCTGCAACGGCGCCGATGTGAACGGACTCGGTGGCTCGAACGACCATTTCCTTATGCGGGCCGTCGCTCTCGGAAGGGTCAAGGCTACGCGGGCCCTGCTGGATTTGGGGGCGGACTGGCGAGTCGAGTCCGATGAACCCGCTAATAACATCGCCGTCGCATCTGCCTGGCACGATCCCGCAATTGTGAAGCTGTTTCTTGAAAAAGGTGCGGATTCCAACGCCGTCAGCGACGAGGGGCATACGATGCTGATGAGTGCTGCATCCATGGCGAATCTTGCAAGTGTAAAGCTGCTGGTTGAGAGTGGCGCAGATGTGAACGTGCGGAATAAGCGCGGCGAGACTGCTCTATCGGTTGCCAAGCAACAGCAAAAGGAATATCGGACTACGCCGGATACCGCACAATCATTTCAGCCCATCATAGATTACCTGCTCGCGCATGGTTCGGTGCCGTAGCGGTCTGATGTGTTAAGTCCCACAGCAACGGCGGAGATCATCCTAGTTGTTCTTGTCGTCGATATCACTCACAACAATTCTTTCTCGTATACTTCACGGCAAGACCCTGGCACCGCTGCATCGGAGGAGTGATGGAGTATCTACTTGTCCTGAACGATTCACCATACGGAAGTCAGCGTACCTACAACGCACTCCGCTTGGCCGGCGCGCTGGCGAAGGGCGCAACCATGGAAGTCTCCATTTTCTTGTTGGGCGACGGGGTGGTCAGCGGATTGCGGATGCAATCCCCGGCGGATGCGTCCTATAACGTTCAGGAAATGCTGCGGCTTTTGGCGGCGCAAGGTGTCTCAATCGGCGCCTGCCGCACTTGTTTGGAGGCGCGTGGGATTGATGATGCCGCGCTCGTCGCCGGCATCAACCGCCGCACCTTGGACGACCTTCGCAATTGGACAGAGGAAGCAACGAAGGTGTTAGTGTTCTGATCGGGCCAGTTGGGTCTGCGCGCCCCGAAGCATCAAACATGCACAATTCCCCGCTCCGACGCGCACGCTGACACCTTGCACGCCGTGCCGGAAGTTTCGGGACCGGACATTTCGACCGAAGAACTGACACGCCTCAGTTGGCGAAACGTCCCGATATCACTCCCCGATATCACTCATTGACGCTGGACCCCAGGGAATAGCAATGCTCTATGCGGCATCGCGTTCCAGGAAGCAAAGTGAGGGCTGCAGGTCGAGTCTGTCTGCTGCCGGCTTCACATTGATGCGGAATGACGCTCGGTCGCGTGCGAGCTTGGGGCCAATCACACTGGTCAACCTCTCAACGGTGGTGCTCAAGTCTTTGGCGTGCATCTGCTGCAATTCAACCGCAATTGTGATATCGAACAACCCACTTTCGCCTTCATGAGAGTGTTGTGCTCTATGCGCGACTAAACTGCCGCCGAGCATCCGAGCGAGGCTCACGAGCGAACGGCTCTTGCACGCAGGGCATTCGTCACCTCGACTGCTACTGATGACCTCGCAATCCAGGCAGAAGACCGCATTCCAGAGAGGAAGAACTTCTGCGTCCGGACGGTTCCTTGTTTCGGCGAACATATACACCAGCCTCTGTCGCTGAGATGAGGGGGCTACGTTCAACAAGAATACACCGTCATTCTCAATGTGTAAGCTGTCAAAGTTTCCCGTGGCTGTGCCAACTCTAGTCCCGGGAAGGACAGTTCGCAAATCGGCCTACGAATTAGCGAACGCAGTGCTTCTGCGGTCGACTGTTGAAATATCCTTATTACACTCATTGACCCGGACTCGGCCAATTCTCAATGAGTGCAAATGCCTGGTTGCAACAGTTACGGGAATGCCCTTGGTTTTTGGGCTATATTCGACATTGGATTGGTGAAAAATGTTGGGACGGTTTCCGCAACTGCTGGGCATCCGCAGTCGAACCAACCAGCCGCCAACCTAGAACGCTGGAAACAGGCTCAGATATTTCAATCCGAAGGAAGTTCGGTGGTGGTCACTCCGATGCACCTCCAATTCTGGCACTGTTTCTGGTGCTGCCTTCCACCCGCTCCGCGCATGGCGCACTTCGACATGAACGGCGTCCCGGCATGGGTCTGGCCGCGTATTCACCAATCTTGCCTGGATTTACTGCACCGTGAGCGATTCGCTTGCAGTGTGATGAAGTGAGCCGGACGTTCCCGTGACCGTTATGGTGTAATTCCCAGCAGGAGTTCCGATGCTCCCTCCGTGCGAACCTCCACTGCTGCCCCCACCACAAGCAGCTTGAAACACTAAACCGGTGATGAGCAGAGCGGCAAATAGAAGAACCAGCAACTTTCTGTTCCTTGCTCGCGTCGAGCCGAATTTGATTTTGATCAACGTTACTCCAAATAGGGGAAGCGAAAACGCATAAAACATGCAGGATCGCCCTAATGGTGTTGCCAGTGCCATCGTAGGCGCAGTGGTCGTGACGGTAAGTGTCGTCGGAGTTCCAGGGGGCACAGAACTTGGAGTGACGGAGCACTGTGGCGCCAACTGCGGCGATGGCGACACAGAACAGGTGAACGAAACGGAATTGTTGAAGCCGCCGACAGTAGCCACATCAATGTTGGAGGTGGCCGATTGTCCTGGACTTACTGTATCGGGCGAAAGCGTTGATGTGGAAACAGAAAAATCGGGAGATAGGGCGGCCATCAGGGGCTGCCCATTCATACTGCCCCATCCGGTCGTCAGGTCATAGCCAATCACGGCGTAATAGAAAGTCGATTGTCCATTGGTATCGTTATTCCCGCTGGTGATGTCGTGGAAGTCGCTATTGTAGCTGGAACCCTGGCCGATCGAGTAGAGGGTTGGGTTGATAAAACCCAGACCGGCCGTCTGGCCATTGGCCACTATCTGCTGGTTGACCAGCGCAAGCCATGCAGCCCAGCGCGGTGTGGCAAAGCTGGTGCCGCCCCAATCTTCCGCGCAGCTACCACGGTCGTAACAGATGTAATTGTCGAAGTCCGCTTGCAGGGCGACGTCCGGTGAATTGCGTAAGGTGGTCGAACCCCCATTGGACGAGTTGATGACCGGGGATTGCCAGCTCTGGATAGCGAAGTATGTCGTGCCATCGTCAGCCGGGCCGCCACCGCTACCCTCGCCCTGGTCATTCCACACCACTTCCGACTGCCACGCGCCACCAGCGCCAGCGGTGGTTAACGCGGTTCCGCCAACAACCGTGACATGAACGTCCTCCGCCGGATAGCCCATATCGTCGAGGTTATTACCGGCATAGGCTCCGTAGTCCCCGGAAAGAGTAAAAAAAGTTTGACCCTGTGTCGCCATTTCCTCGAAATAGGGATCGTCGGTCGCAGGATCATCGGGAGACCACCACCAAGAGTTGCTCAGTTGCTTGGCAACATTATCCGTGGCCATTTGACTGAATATGTAACCGTCGACGCCAACCCCGAAGCTTTCCGGCCCAATATAGACGCGGAGTTGACTGAGGCCGGGAGCCACCGAAACCGCTTGTTCTATATCCAGGCAGACTTCGCCTTCGTCATTGGCGTTGTTCCATGTCGTAGCGGAGCCGCCATCCACAACTATGTTGTCGATCGGGACGTTGTTGGTCTGATGGATGTTCGAGAAGTACAAGCTAACATCGCTCGCGGCGTAGCCTGCAAACTCCGCGAGCCCGACCGTTTGTCCGGCGCCGGTGTTGGACCCCATGTTGTAGGCCGCTCGCATGTCGCTGCCGAGAAACGTCCCGCCTGGACCGGAGCCCGTGCCCGTGGCGGCCGGACCTCCGGTGTGATTGCGCGCGCCCATTTCCGCTGGACGTGGCCCTCCCCCGGGATGCGGGTAGGAGTAATTGTTCAGACCGGAGATGTGCGATACGGGCACATCCAGAGCGAATGAAGGCTCACGATCCGGTGAATAAAAGATGCGGTTTTCCGTCGGATGCTGATAGGTTCGCATCGTGACATTGAAAGCCTTTTCGATTTGCGCCACCGAGCCGCGGACAACCACCATCAGGCGATTCGGAGACTTATAGGTCACGGCAAAACCATTGGCTTCGGCAAAATCGGCAACTTTCTGGTATTCCGCTTCCGTGCGGCCGAACCTTTCGGTGAACTCAGCCACGCTGAGCCATCGGCGGTAGTCGGGGCTGGTTGGGTCGGAGAGCCGATCTATCAAACTGGTCAGTTCGTCTTGGTTGCGCACTGGCATGTGGATGACGAGGTTTAAGCGCTGAGTGGATGGAAGAAAGCCCACCGGCGCTGCATGCCCGCTGATAACTGCGGAGCGAACGTGCTTGTGCAATACCTGGAGTGCCTGTTGGGCTTGCCCTGGAATTGTGAAAAAAAAGAACGCAGCCGCGCCGACAACCGCAGCGAGGCCTGACGGAACTCTGGGCGAGAACAACTGCCGATTTTTGCCAACGCCCAGATTTTTACGCAAATTGCCTCCTCAGGGAAGTCATCTCTTGGCCCCAACATTTGACTCCAAAGAACCGCTGCTATTGTACAGCCCCAAATTCCACCTCACAGAAAGTACTTCTGGTAACTGTTGATAAATCGCGATTACACTCATTGACCCGGACTCGGCCAATTCTCAATGAGTGCAAATGGCTGATTTAGTCAATTATGGCACGCCTGTAACACCTGTTTACAACAGTCTCGGTAATGCCGTGTCTCGCGCTCCGCACTCTCTTCGTAGATCGAATCAGGAAACATTCCAACGGGTGCCCCTGCAGCCTCAAGGCAAGTAATCGATCCGCTTTCTCGAATCGCTTTCTCGAATAACCAGCGGCGGATTGCGGCCCGCATTCACATAGCGTAAGGTGCGGGTTGCTCCATCAAATACCGCATAGAACAGTATCGCGTACGCTGTGGAAATCAAACGGACCCACTACCGAATGATTTCACAACGTCGCGAGCAGCCGAAATGGGTGTATACTGGCCGCCGTTTTCGAAGCCAAATAGAAAATTCCGACTAAGATGCGCTCGCCGAGGCCTCATGGTCCCTCCCGGTGCTGAACGAACCAATGCCCGTAACGCCGTGGTCGCCGGCTTTCTCGGGTGGACGCTCGACGCCTTCGATTTCTTCATTCTGGTGATGGTTCTCGATGCAGTCGCACGCGATTTCCATCGCTCCATTCCCGCCATTGCGCTGACCCTGTTCGCCAGCCTCGCGATGCGCCCAGTGGGCGCGCTGCTGTTCGGCATGATGGCCGACCGCCAAGGCCGTCGAATCGCCCTCATGATCGACATTGTCTTCTACGCCATCGTCGAGTTTCTCTCTGGTCTGGCGCCCAGTTACGCCGTATTCATGGCACTCCGTCTGCTCTATGGCATCGGCATGGGAGGCGAGTGGGGGGTTGGCGCCTCGCTCACCATCGAATCCGTTCCCGCGAAGTGGCGCGGCTTTATTTCCGGGTTGCTTCAGGAGGGGTACGCTTGCGGATTTCTGCTCGCGACTCTGGTTACTTACACAATCTTTCCTCGCTGGGGCTGGCGGCCTCTGTTCTTCATCGGCGGACTCCCCGCATTGCTTTCATTATTTATTCGAGCCAAGGTGAAGGAGCCGGAAGCCTGGCACCGGTCACGCACCGACTGGCGCACCTACCGGCGTGAAATTCTGGCGAATTGGCGCCGCTTCTTATACATCGTGCTGCTGTTGGCATGTATGAGCTCCATTTCGCACGGGACACAGGATATGTATCCTACCTTCCTGAAGCGTGACCTCCATTTTTCCGTGCGCCTCGCCTCGGTGGTGACGGCCATGTCCATGGTGGGTGCGCTCGTGGGCGGGATGGTGGGCGGGATGTTCTCGCAACGTGGGCGGCGCCGTGCCGTCGTTGCTTCGGTGCTGATTGCGGCCGCGCTGATCCCGCTTTGGATAACGGTGCGCCAGTTGCCCTTGATCATTGTCGGAGCATTTCTGATGCAGTTCATGGTGCAGAGCGCGTGGGGAGTTATCCCCGCACATATCAACGAACTATCTCCCGACCGCCTGCGAGGGTTCTTTCCGGGATTTGCCTACCAACTCGGGGTGCTGTGCGCCTCGGGGATTGCCTACTTCGAAGCGCTAGTGGGTGAACATTTCAGTTATGCCGCGGCGATGGGTGTTTCCATGGCAGTGCTGCTAGTTTTGACCGCAGTGGTGACCTGGCTCGGACCAGAACGGCGGGGCGTCGTTTTCGGCGCGTCGCAACCTAGCCCCGGTGGGGGTTCTGCGTGAAATCGCCTGATTTCGGCAATTAACATTAACTATGTTCAGAATTCAACATCTACAGTCGCTCCTACTCTACACTCGCCACGGTTACCTAAGTCATTGAATATACAGCAATTTTATTGAGTGGAGCGACCGCACTCGCCCATAATTGTTCCTGGTGCCGAAACGGGACTAACTATGCGAGTATGGATTCCGATCGGAGCTCTTTGGTGGTTGGGGTTGTATGCAGCCTTCGGCGTGCTCGCGCCCTGGTTGCTGCGCTGGACGCGAAAGGGCCGGAGTGGGCTCGATATTAGCCCTCGCAAGCTGTTCCGGCGAGGTGAACTCGGACTGTTCGGACTTTTGCTGGCCATCTCGGTCGTGCTCGACCTGCGCCGGTCCGACTTGCCAACTCAACTCATCCTGACTAACGCCGTGATCCTCATTTTTAGCGGGCTGATGGCCGCCTCAGCGTGGCTCGAGGACTATTCCAGGGTTTCGCAGGGACTGGCGAACCCAGACCATCGGACTTGGGTGGACTCGGGCAAGCTCCTATTCCTCGTCCTCAGCGTCGCCTTCACGACCGAAGTTCTGCTGGAACATTCCGCGGAGGTGTGGCAGCGATGAATCGCATGAACGCCCTCAAGGTCAGCTTGAACGCCGTAAAGGTCAGATTAAGCGATTCAGCGGTGCTAGCCGGAGTAGTCTCACTGCTTTATGCGTTCGCCCTCATTATTTGTCCTCGCGCTTTCCCAGAGCTGCTGGAGCGTATTTTCGAGGGGGGGCGTTTCTTTCCTGCGCTTACGGTGCTGCTGGTGGCCACCAATGAAATTCTTTTTGTGGTTATCTCCAGGCGACGGGCTCAAAGACCGGGCCTGTTCACGCCCGGGTACATCGCTTTTCTGACCATTGGGGTCGTATTATTTTTCCGGTTGCTCGTGTATGCTGCGTACGCGCAAGCGCAGTTTTCTCACCTCAGCTTCTCTTCGACCTCTAACCTGGTTCGGGATAGAATCAGTTCCGAGGAACTGCTCGTCTACACGCACCTGGCCATGGTGTCCGGAATTTTTCTGCCGTATCTCTTAGTGCGGGTAACGCAGAATTACGTGTCCGACGCGAACTCCACAGACCAGAATGCAAGAGTGCGGAACGCAGTTGCTGGACAGTAGATTTCCAGGCTGATACTGCGCGTAATCCCCTCCGATAGTTGGCGTAAAATCTCGATTACGCTCATTGACCTTGAATGCCCAGTTCGGCCCGACACCTATTGCATAGGGAACTTCTCCCTGAACGAAGATATGGTGATCTCATAAACAATGCTGTCCCGACCACCTCCGTCGCGCCTTGAACCGACGGCAGTGCCCCCGATTTTCTCTACTGCCCGCTGCGAACGCAGGTTGTTCGGGCCGACAAGAAAGACAACGCGATCCACGAAAGCGAAGGCATGTCGCAACATGAGTTCTTTCATCTCCCGATTGTAGGTCCCGCCCCAGTGCGAGCGCGCCAAAAACGTCCATCCAATCTCGATTTCGGTTCTTTGTTCGTCGTATCCGTGAAACCGTGACGATCCGATTACTTTGCCGAGTTTGCAGTCAACGGCCATCAGTGCCCCGCCCGAATCCAGAGACTCCTGAAAGAATGTTCGGAATACATCCTCCTTCCAGCGGTCTTTGGCAGGGTGCTGCTCCCATATCAATGGATCCGAAGCCACCGCATACAAAAGTTGGAAATCGCTGGCGCGAAGCGGTCTGAGTTCCAGCAGGCTGCCCTTGAGAGTGGGTTGAAGATCGAACGTCGTGCGCTTTGTTTCCACTCCTGATTATCTCCCCATTCGCATAGTTGGCGTTAAATCGCGTCTCTAACAATGTCGGCGCTGATAAATCGCCATCTCACCAAGTGCGCATCGAGTTTTTATGCGGACGGTTAAGCTCCTGCCTCTTTCTCCAGCGCGAGTAGCCGCTCTTTTCGCTCCATCCCCCAACGATAGCCGCCTAATTCGCCATCCTGGCGCACTACGCGATGGCAGGGGATGGCGACGGCTACCGGGTTGGTGGCGCAGGCTCGGGCTACGGCTCGCGTGGCTTTCGGCATGCCTATCTTCTTTGCTACGGCGCTGTAGGAGCGCGTTTCTCCTCGGGGGATTCTTTGCAGAGCTTCCCAGACTCGCCGCTGAAAAGCGGTGGCGCGGATGTCGAGCGGAAGCGAGGGATTGGGCTCTTGTCCTTGAATGAGGCGGGTGAGGTTCTCTCGCCATTGGGACATGGCGGCATCGTCGCGGCGGCGAACCGCGAAGGGAAACTCGCGGATCAAGCCTTGCACGAGCTGTTGATCGGAGTTGGCGAAGTTAATGGCGCAGATGCCCTTGTCGGTGGCGGCGATCAGCATGCGTCCGAGAGGCGAGCCGGCGATGGTGTAGCGGACGTTGGTATCGCGAA
>Ga0208191_1001105_pt1 | contig 14723 bp, 15 predicted proteins | sample June2015DPH_13_5_FD_184709 | JGI IMG/M metagenome (GOLD analysis project Ga0208191, IMG submission 184709) | Peatland microbial communities from SPRUCE experiment site at the Marcell Experimental Forest, Minnesota, USA - June2015DPH_13_40... | ecosystem: Environmental > Terrestrial > Soil >... | reverse complement strand
CACTCACCGCCGGCCTGCTCCGGCCTTTCCCAGGCAGACAAACACCTACAGCAGCAGCGTCTTTCTCAACTCGACCGACTCTACCAGAAGGTCACCAACGCCCTGGATGATCTCCTCCATGCCGTCGGCCTCAAAGCCGCCTGATTATGAATGCAACGGGAACAAAATCTCCGTTACCCTAAAGTCATGTGAATGGGTTGGGCGCTGGTGCCGGGAGGGGGAATCGAACCCCCAAGGTACTAAGTACCGGCGGATTTTGAGTCCGCTGCGTCTGCCAGTTCCGCCATCCCGGCTCTATTTGTAAGTTCCTGATTTAACGACCTGTTCATGACTCTGTTCCCTCTTCATCCAAAATGACGAATGTGCAACTGTGTAAGAAAGTGTGTCAGTTTTCGCCGATTTCCACAGTTCATTGTCATTTTTCCCCGTGAAGCGCTTTACCGGCGATTCTCGGGCTAAGAGCCCATTGCCAAGTCATAAGAAAGCACCCGCACGAGATTCTACCACCCATGCCGCTCAGATCCCCATCTCTAATTGTGGCCTGCTCCTATTCCGGAGTGACATGGGCTTAGAGGTTAATTTCTATTCAAGTCGCTTCAGAGCACGCTGTAAACGTGAATCGCCCTTGCGCCACGCGCTCCGTTCGACAAAGGGATTCCTTTCCGTGCGCCCGAATGAACTGTTTCAGTGGGCCAACCGCTACCGCGTCGAGTATCGGGTCCGATTCCGCCAGGCTCAGCATGAGACGCACGAGCGCAAGACCTCGAATTTCGTTCTCACGAACGAATGTCGCTGCTTCCCGCTCAGCCCAAGCGTCCTCAGAACTATGCACCATGGCGTATCGAATGTACGTATCGGCTAGGGTATTCACGTCCAGTTCCACACGCTCATGAGTTACGGCCGTGAGGCTCTTCGGGCCATGACACCGGATAGTGACGTTGTCCCCAACAGCCGCCAACTCGAAAAAAGCCACTCCTTTGAGACGCGGAACCCAATCCACTTTTTTCGTTTCCTCTGAGATGTACGCCAGTATCCTCCAGAGACCACCACCGCTAACACCTTGAAAGCTCTTCGGCATACCGGGTGACGTGGTGTTCACCTCAAGATCGTAGTAGTCGTGCTCGCCGCGACGCTGATATTTTGGATTGCCAAAAAACGCGGCGATCTGCACCTCAGCGTGGTGCGGGGTGAATGTGCCGAGTTCTTTCGGTGTACCCATCACTGCCCAAAACTCAACGGTAGGAGCGTTCAGCATTTTTCCCGGCGTTGTTAGGTCCTCGAAGACGCGGTGCGCTTTGATGCCTCCAACAATCACTTCTGGAATGTTAAGTAGCGCTACATCGGGTCCCCACTCGTTCCATCTCGAATCAGGCGGCTTTACCAAGGTTGGTGCAATGGTTTTTGGATCAATCCACATCTTGTGGTCCCTGTTCTCTATTAGCGAGATTCCGAATCTCAACGCGGACTCGAGCCGCTCCCAAACGTGTGCGGCAGTCAAAATGTAGTAACGATTGCCGATGACGACTAGAGTCCCAGTGCCAGCGGGTTCAAGCCTCTCGTTTCCGTGGTCATCCAACAGGACGAATAATGCAATGGTTGAGCTTCCGAGGCTTCGCTGAATTTTCTGCAGGAATTCTGGGGAGTGCACGGTCTCGAGGAGACTGGATTGAACCATCACGTTCAAACGATACCATTCCCGGTCAGCAGATCTCTCCTCGCCGCTGCCTGGAGATCGAGAATTGTTTTAGCGTTCGTCTACGGGCGAAGCTTTCGGCACCGCCGGCAATGGCTCGCCAGCCAGCCTCCTCTTCACCAGCCCGGCGAGGAAACCTGCGAAGGGCGCGATATCCTCGCCGACACTCGCTTTTTCGAGAGCGTTCACGTAGGCGTTGCGGTCGGTTACGGGAATGACCGTCCACGGGTATCCGCCCGACGCCATCATCGTGTTCATCAGGAAGCGCCCGACGCGGCCGTTGCCGTCCATATAAGGATGGATATAAACGAAGATGAAGTGCCCGAGCACCACGCGGACGGCCGGGTGCGGCTCTTCCCGCAGCAGGTCGAAGAACGCCGGCATGGCGTCCCTCACCGCGTCCCGGTTCAGCGGCACATGCATCGACCTGCGGATATAGACCTGGCCGTTGCGATAGCCCGCAAGATCGGCGGGCTTCAGCAGGCCGACGGTGACGCTGGGCGCGAACAGCTCTCGATACCACGTGCCGTGGTCCGCGTCCACGACCGTTCCCGGATTTTCCCCCTTCAGAATTTTGCCGAGGCTTTTCTGCACGGCCTGAAAGGCCTGCCAGTAGCCACGCGCCGCCATCGCGTTCCGCTGTTCGCGGTCGCCCTCATCGGCTTCCGGATTCCAGGTGCCGCTGCGGACGCGTTCGATGAGAGCGGGCGTGACGCAGTAGCCCTCGATCGACAGCGAATGATAGGCGTCTGTGACATAGGCGTCGCTGACGCGCTTGAGGTACGCCTCGCTATTGCGGGGCGGGCCCGGCGCTTTGGGGAAGCGTTCGATGACCGGCTCGCGCATTTTCTGCCACAGCAGCCGCAGCCTGTTTACGTAAGGAGAGGCTTCGCGGGGTCCGATGACCAGGGAGGGCTTGCCCGTGAAGGGATCGTTTTCCCGCACGGCATAACCGGCCGCCGTCATCGTTTTCACGATCTCATCCGCGATGCGGTCGCGTCCGATGTTGCGGAAGGCCCCGGCCAAACGGCCGGCGATCACGCTGTGACCGCCCTCAAGGAGCCGGGCGAGAAGGCCGGAGGCGTCCCGTATCATCGGCAACACCGCGCGGACATCCGTCGCGTTGTTCGAAAAATAGTTGGGGGAGCACGCGATCAGGGCGGATTCCACCGAGAACAGCCGCAGGCCGGCCTCCTCCTTCCGGTCCGCCACACCCGGCAGCGCGATGCGAAGCTCCAGCAGGGACGTGCCATGCGGGAGTTTGGTGACCTTGTTGCCCGCGCGCGGCGACCGCGCCGCGAGCTGGCCGGGCACGGTCCAGTTGCCGGCATGAAGGGAAAGGGATTGTTCCGGTGAAAGGCACCACCGCGCGCCGAAACGCGCTTCCAGATACACGGCACAGAAGCGCCAGAAGGACGCGTACCAGGCCGTGCTCTCGCCCTTCACTTCGTTCGGGCGGCTTGGGATATACCAGCCCTTTATGACTTCCTGCAGGAACCCGTTGCGCAGGAGGCGCTCCCGATGCGTGCGCGACAGGTCGCGCGCCCGGATCGCCCCCGCCCCTTCCGCGGTCTGGAGGTTCCGCAGGATTTCGAGGGACTGCGCGAGTTTTTCAGGCGGTCTGGCCATGGCCGGTTTCCTTCAGGGTCGTGTTTCCATTATCCGATTGTGTTGCACTGTGTTTATACTATTGCGCTGTACGAGTATTATCCTATTAAGTTGTACCATTTTTATCTTATTATGTCGAGACAGGACCTGCGCGGAACGCTATTTTCGACCCACTCTTGGGGGTATTTCTCCACCATCATCTCTTCGTTTCGGTTGCAGAACATCATGGATCCGCTTCGAACCAAGGCCTACCGAGAAACTTCTGGCCGACGCCACCCCACCGTTGCCGTGCTTCTATCCGCACTCTGAATGGGCCGCTTTGGGGGCCCGGTGCAATTTGGGGTCCGATCATAGTCCCAGGTCCATCACTCCCGTGACAGACCTGGGATTGTTGGGGCTGCTATCTATCGCGAGATCTTAAATAGACCAGCGCTCAAAACGCAGTCACCCGAACAAGGCGGTGGATGTCGTTGTCTGCCAAAACCTTCAGGATTCGCTCTGGTTCCCGCGCCATCAACTCCTGTCTGCGCGTTCTGCTCCTTCCGAAACCAAATCTTTAAATCGTTCTCTCGCTTTCGATGTTTTTGCTTTCTTCTACGCAGCCGCTGCGGGCGCGGTCGTCGCTGCCATGCCGTGGCGCAGCGGCTCATACACCTCTCCGCTCACCCAGAGGCAGTGCAGTAGAACTGCCAGCTTCCGGGCCACCGCTACCGCCGCTCGCTTCTTCGCATTCTTTCCACCCCGCTCGCATAACCGCACCCCGTATCGCCGTAAATCCGTGTCCGGTCCGAATGGCCCCAAGATATACTGCGCGCTCCCCACCAACAGCTTGCGCACCATCGTGTCCCCGGCTTTGCTGATTCCTAATTGTGGCTGACTTTCCCCCGAGTCCTCCTGCCTCGGCACCAATCCCAAATACGGTCCCACGTCCCGACTCTTCACGAATCGTTTCGGATTCTCCAAGGTCAACACATAGGCCAGCGCCGTGATCGGCCCCACCCCTTTCACCTGCCGCAATAGCGCCGTATGCCCATACTTCTCCCTGGCTAGCTTCTCAATCTTCTTGTCGTACTCCTGGATGCAGTCACTCAGCATCGCCGTCACCCGTACTACCGCAATAGCGCGTCGCGCCGCCGTAGCGGAGCGAAGCCCTGCACAGCGCAGCGCAGCGGAGGCGGCGCACATCACAGCCGCGACCCTCTGAAGCGGGGCGCTCTTTCATAATGCATCGACCGAGCGTCAGCGAAGGAACCAGCCAACTGCGACTGCAACAATCGTCAGCTTTATCAACCAGCCGATTGCGTAAGACACCACAAAAACCCGGTGCAGCTTCATAAATGCGGCGTTAGTGAGGATCAGTGGCAACGGGCCGATCACCCACACCGCAATCGCGAGTTTGAGCGCGCCCGATACAGAATGAAGACCCAGCCGGGCGGCGACAAAGGCAAAGACCCCGCATGTCACAAATGGGAGCGGACTGGTCAGAGCAATCGCCCTAACCTCCCCACCCTGACGCCAGACCTCTGGGTAAGTGTAACGTCGATGAATCCAATCGCCGGCGAAGAACCAGTCAGTGAGCGACGAGACTACACCAGCACCAACAATGATCGCAACGAGTCGCGCCCAGTTCATAGCGTCCTCCCTTCCAAATACGCTGGCATTCTACTCGTGTACGAAAGGTTCGGCGCTCACGCGATGTTTTCGTAATTCACGGGCGGGACGAACGGTTGCGGGCGGGAATGTTTGATTTCCTAAGATCGCTCGATCTGAACCCGTTGGAGTGGAGCCGCGCGGTTGCGCTCACCGGCAAGAGCGCACCTTACATCGGAGAGATTTTGAATGCCGCATTTTCGCAGGCACAGGCAGTCGTCGTGCTTTTCAGTCCTGATGACTTGGCTCGCTTGCGACCTGATTTGTGTGGGAAAAATGAGCCCCCGCACGAAGTTAACGTTACTCACCAGGCTCGTCCGAATGTTCTATTTGAAGCTGGCATGGCCATGGCTAGGCATCCTGATCGTACGGTCCTGGTAGAAATTGGCGTTTTGCGCCCATTTAGCGATATAGGAGGCCGCCACACCATCCGAATGGACAATTCAACTAAGAAACGTCAAGAGATCGCACAGCGACTCCGAGTGGCAGGGTGTCCAGTGAATCTCAGCGGCACCGATTGGTAATTTTGCGTTGGTAAGTAGCACCGAGCATGATGAGTTTTTCGATACCGAGAGGGCGCTCTTCGATCTTGATGTGCTTGTAATACGGCCACACTTTGCAAAACCAGTGAAATAGTCGAATCTCTCAGGGCACGCCATCTTCTCACTGAAAATAAACAAGTTAAAAGGGAGCCAAATTTCAGGCTCCCTTGTTTTTTGGCCAACTGTGCTCGTTCTGTGATCGAATTTGAGCACATAGGTTTTCTACCAGATGCCTGCACGCTGCATCTTCACAGATTCGGGTTCCGAACCGATTTCCCGAAAGTGAGCAATTGTGAACAGAGCTCACGCGGCCCGACAATGCATTATTGTTTGGCCGGGGACCCCAAACTGGAAACTGTGCATGTGCCGTCGGCCAGTCGGGGGATCCAAAATGGAGATGCCGGCCCAGGAGATATCCCCCATGAGCACCCAGCCCGCTGGCTCGGCTTCCCGTGCGTGTTTCGCAGACCTATCTGCTTCTTCCCGCGTGACACACAGAATGACTCGGATCAATAACGCTTCGATTCGGCAACAACGGAAGCACCCTCGTTTTCCTCTAGATTATCCCGTTCAGCTGAAGTTGCGGGGCGACGGTGAGCTGCAAGAACTTGAAGCCATGAGTAGCAACATAAGTCGAGGCGGTGTTCTGCTACAGGCGCCATCGCCAGTCCCGCCGAATTGCGAGGTAGAGTTCGTGATGACGATTCAGGAAAGCAAGGCTCACGAGCCCATTCGGCTAAAAGGCGCTGGGCGGGTAGTTTGTCTAGAACAGGATTTGTCAGGGAGAGGATTCGGGATCGCGATCCAGTGCAAGCGTCCTATCCACCGGATCCTAACTTAGTTGCAGCTACTGGCTGGTGCTGGGGACTGCAATTTACAGCCCCCTTGGTTCTTGCTCCCATGCCGCGTTTTACTGAACCATTTTCGTGGCGGGAGGAACAGCCAAGCGATCGTCAGCTTGCTGGATTGCGATCCGGGCTTCCCGTAACTGCATGGCTTCCCGAATGTCGCTCTCGCTTTGAATGTTATAGCGCTGCAGCATGGACGGGGTTTTGTGGCCGGAGATTTTCCGAGCCGTGCTCTCATGCACGCCAGACCGTAGCATCTCGCGTACTGCGGTTCTGCGCAGATCGTGGAACAGCCGGTGCTCTACGCCCGCCAACTTTCAGGCGCCCGCCCATGCCTTCCTGAAATCTCCAATCGGTTCACCCTTGCGATGGAAGATGTACTTAGACTCTAGAGTTCCGGTCGCGGACTTCACAGTGCGGGCAGCCTCGCGCCGTTCCATCAGTTCGGATAGCTCGCCCGTCTCAAAAGTCACGATGCGGGATTCTCCATTCTTGGAGTTCTCGGCACGCGGCCGGATTACGTCGCCTTCGACGCGTGCCAAGCCGAGATATGCCCTTACCTCGGCATATCCAGAGTTGATTACATCCGCCCATTCTTTCTCTGCCCGTACGATCTCTCCCTGACGGAACAGAACCTCGGCCCGAGCGACACGTATCCGGGGATGATCCGAGGCGGCTAGAGCCTGTTCTGCACTCTGCGCGGCACCACTAACATCTTTCTTCTTGAGATATGACCGAATCAAACCAGCCCATCCGTCAGGGGATGTAGGTTTCTCCTGCAAAAGATTCTTGTATTTTGTGACCGCTCCGCTGAAGTCTCCCTTGTGGTAAAGCCCAATTGCTTCTCCGAGGAGATCGAGGCGTGCAAACGTAAGTCTTTTCTACAGTGCTAGAGAGTGCGCCAGATTCGAAAAGGATGTACGGCGCTGTGAAGTTATTCGGGGTGAGGCAGATGATGCCGGCTTTCGAGGTTGCAAGCGCGGCAGCAAGATCAGAGTTCCAACGAGCGCCTTTGTCAATGTCGGCAGAGGATAGCCAGGGATTGAAGGCATTAACGATCATGGGCAAATACTCTTTGAGCGCCTCGGCAACGGCCCGGCTACGCGGGCCAGACCAGCTAATGAAAATGTCCATGTCCAAGATTGTAGTGGTGCGGCGGGATTCCCTCCCAGCAATTTAACGTCGACGTAATTCGTCGAATAGCGCTTGTTATGCAGCCCGCCCCGGGCGCCAGAAGGCCCGCGCTAAATGCTTGATTCTGCGTGGAACGAGGGATTGCCACCAACTCCCCAAGCTGGATGTCGCCGGTTCGATCCCCTGGGATCGCATTTGCATTCACAACCAGGTCAATGAGTAATGGCCTGATTGCGACAGTCTGCCTACCGCAGAAGCGAGTAGGGCAGCATCGCTCCTTTCGACACAAACAGGTCATAGCAGCTCCATGAAGATCATCGCGATCCCGATTGCAGTCTCTCGGACGCCAAGACGCGCAGCAGAAAGTATTCGTTGATCGGCCAGTCATCCTGCAGCGCAGGAGTAGTAGGCGAAAGGTTGATCATCTGCACGGTTGTCATATCCGTGGAAAGCATGCGCTCGAACTGCTGCTTGGGAGTCTTGGCCGGCCCCCATTCCATCATGTCGGCGACGGCGCGATCGGGCATGCGTGCCACCAGGTCCGCGGCACTGCGAGCAGGAATCGGATGCATGCTTGCGAGGAAGTGCCAACCCGAGTGTTCGACCGATCGGTAAACTCGCACGTAGGGGAAGTTATTCGTCAGGGCTCGCACAACCGACGCTTGCATTGAACTGCCACCTTCTGGGATCCAAAACACCTGCAGGATGCCATCGGGCGTTAGGTGCTTCTTGGCAACAGCATAGAACTCCTCCGAGAACAAGAGGCTGACTCCAGCAGCCTGGAACGGGGGGGGCGGATCAAGAAGGATGGCGTCGTACTTTTGGGTTGAGCGCTCCAGGTAACGTCGGCCATCGTCAATGACGAGATGCGACAGCGGCGATGCTAATATCTCTGCGCCGTCGTCGTGGTAGTAGGAAAATAGCCGAGGCACGCTAGGCGACAACTCGACTGTAGTTGCCGAGATCCCCCAGGAGATTACGGATCTGTAAGTTGTGCCCATCCCGAAACAGATAACCAGCGCGTTCCGCGGTGGCTGATCGAGAGAGGCGAGTGTCAGGTGAGCCATCATTTTCGTGACCGGAGTCAGGTACGTCATCCCTACTCCGTTCATCAAAAGCTGTTTCTTCATGCCGGTGCCGGTCGCGATGACAGTGGCGGTGCTATCCCGCAGAACCTCGCGTTGCGGAAATAGCGTCTCGTAATCTTTCGTCAGAAAAAAAACTGCGAGCGCCGCCCCAACGATCGCATAGGCCGAGATGCGCGCCCCGATACGAAGTTCCACGCCTTTGGGCCGAAGGCTTGCCATCGCAATCCATGGCACCACGTACAGCAGCATCGACACGTGTTCGCCGACCAAGGGTAGCAAGACAAATCCGGAGAGCAAGGGGCCAAGGATGCAGCCCAGAACGTTCACCGCATACGCCCGACCTGCGCGATCGGGATCGCCCGCCGACCATTGGTCTACCAACATGGGCGTAAGGAAGCCGATCACTCCGGCAAATGGAGCCACTCCGAGGAAAACGCGTAGCACAGCGTTTAGAGAAAATCGGGGATCGGATGTGAGTAGCGGCAGGAGTCCCAGAAGTGCCAGCAGAATCCAGGCGGGTTGGCTATGGGGATCGCGGCTGCAGCTTGAATCGCGGTACACGATCGAGCCCACGAAAGTGGCTGACAGATAAGACGCCATGATAGCGGCAAAAGAGTAGACGAGTGGGCCGAGATATGGCGTAAACAGCCGGATCCAGATGACCTCCATGCCCATCGTCGCAAGTCCAGTTATGAAAAGCAGGACCAGCGCTCCCTTCCCCTGTCCGTGGACACCGGTTGCCGTCCGGCTCGGCGCCGGTGCAGAGCCCCCGCGTTGTCCGACCGTCAGCCCGAATGCGCCAACCGCGATGGCAGCGTTGAGCACCGCGCCGACGCGCAGCGTGCCGTGAAATCCATAGAGCTCGATCAGAAATAGCGGGACAATAGCGCCGGCTATCGCGCCGACCACATTGGACACATAGAGAAAGCTAAAGGAGCGGCGCGTTTCATTGCGTGTGTCGCTGTGTATCGCAAACATTGCCAGCGGGATGGTTGCGCCCATACACACACACCACGGGATGACGGCCAGCGCCACAAGCGCGCCCGAAGCAAGATGGTAGATCACCGATGAGAACCCGGCCGTTCCCGTCAGCGATTCCAGTAGGCGGCGTCCCCAAAGCAGTTGCACGGGGACAGCCAGAGAGGAGCAACCGATCAAAAGTTCTGCCAAGGCGTACAGGCGAAGTGGAGGGAAGCTGACCCGTTCCCCATAGCGCCGTGCAAGAATCCCGGCTCCCCAGGAACCGGTTCCTAGGCCCGCCATGAACATCGAAAGCACGATGGACACCAGCCCCGTTGTGACGCCAAATTGCGCCATGGCCAACCGCAACCAGACCAGCTCATACAAAATGCTACAAAAGCCTGAGATGAAGAAGAAAACGAAATACCGTTTCATTAATCCTGCCCTATTCTTGATCTTCAAGCAAAAGCACGGCCTTGAAAAGCTAGCAACAGTTGCTCCTTCGTTCCGGTTGTCAAAGGGAAAAGCCCAAAACCGCAAACCGCGCTGGCTTGCTTCGAGTCGGCGAATTCGCCCTCGCCCTGTAACATCCCGATCACGCTCAATGACCAGCGGTCAAAACGTGTAAACGCCTGGTTGCAACAGTTATCCGCTTTGCTCTCCGTCAGGATGATCGGTCGTGGCCGACATGTGCTAGTATGCGCTGGCTTTCTGAAAGGAGCCTTCCATGAAGCGTATCCACTTTTTGGTTAGGGTCACATTGGCAGTGTGCGTGGTGCTGTGCGTGCTGGGTAGCAGGATGTTGAGCGCCCAGGACAATTTGAAAAACGGCACGGTTGTGGAGCGAACGGAATTGAAGGGTGCGCCGGGATGGGAAGCGATCCTAGTGCAGCGTATCCTGCCGCCGGGTGCGGAGAGTGGCAAGCACACGCAATCGGGCAACGAGATTGTGTATATCCAAGAGGGTTCGGTGATCTTTGAGGCCCAGGGTAAGCCAGCGGTGACGCTGAAGCCCGGCGAGGCGTTCACCACCGTAGCCGGCGAAGTACACAACGTGAAGAATACCAGCAGCAGCGCTCCTGCGAAGGCGCTAGCCTTTTACGTTGCCAAGAAGGGCGCTCGTCTAGAAGAGCTCTCGGTCCCGGCGAAATAGGAATCGCGGGCCGGCTCGGTGAGGAGACAGCCCATTCCGAAGGGTATGTGTGCCTGGCGCGACGCTCCCACCCTTCGCGTGCAAAAAAAGGCCGCCCAGACATCGGGCGGCATAAAATATACGCGGAAGAGCAAGTCTTGTCAGTTAGAAGTGTCACATCTTGATGTGCGGTGATGGCCAAGGGCCGCAGCGCAGGGCAACACTGCCAATTAATGAAAAATCGCCTCATTGACCAGGGTTCTGCGTGCTGCCGTTGCCACAGTTCCGTGGCTTGATGCTCACAACTCGCAAGCCCGGAAACGATCTCATCTGAGAAGGGGATCTGCATCAGGTCTTTTTTCTGTGCCGGAGCCTTTCCAATTAGACTTCGAAGACTGCCGATGTCAGCCGATCATAGGTGCTTTCGGATCTAGGACGTTCCCGTCGCTCTGCGACAGGCGGCACGGTCATGCCGAAATATGGCCCCGTCTTGGTCCTGATGTCGTCCGGCACCTTTGCGTGCGCAGGGCGCTGCCCTAATATCTCACTTCTTTTAATGAAATCTGTGTTCAGTTCAGTGTGCTTGCTCACGTAGTCTCCTCTCATGCGCAGAAGACCGTCGCCTCGCTGGGGTAGCGGAGGGGTGCGTATACACGTAGTATACGCTTTGTTTCATGTTTTCATGAACAAGAGTCGTCACCATTTCGTCATCAAAACTGGGTAGTGTTCGGGGAAATTGGTTGCGGTTCTTTGGGCTGAAGGCAGAATGAAGGCCGCCATTGAACTTGAACAGTTCCTCAACCGAAAAGCAGAGCATCCATGCGGGTATTGGTCGAGGACGAGGACTGAGTTCGCCAGAGAGGCACTGGCCGATTGTTGTTGCAAAATTTCACGCATTGACCGGAGACCGGGGTCGTGAGCGCAGCGTATTCAAAACCGTCCGCAGGACGGTCTAGCTTGTGGGGCTGATTGGCTAGGGCTTAATGCTTCTCAGCGCAGCCTCTTCGACGATCCGCACAGCGGCTTGGCTGAAGTCCTCGCGTGGTTTTTTCCCCTGATTCTGTGGTGGACGGTGGGACGCCTTCTTTTCGAGTTGATCAGCCTCTCGCTGTGCTTTATCGGTTTTTATTCGTTTCTCTGACATGCACACAGTTTCCCACATCCCGGAGTCAGACGCTAGCACCTGTGGATTTCAAACTGCACCACTACCCCATCTCGCACCGTGTTAGAGCCATTCCTGCTTACCTTCGGACGGCAGTTGCGCCAAAACCTGAACGGCCAAGCAAATCGGAATTTGCGCGAAGGAGGGCGTGTTGGAGGAGTGGCTGATTGGCAGATGGTGAAGAATCGCGTTTACATCAGTAAATCCTCAATGCTCGGATGGATCGGTGAGAGAATTGGGCGGCGTCAGGAGGCAGCAAAATGAAGGCTCTGGTTGAGGTCGTAATAATCGTGATTGTGATCTACGTGGCGGTTCGTCTGTTTAGGAAAAGGGGATAAGCCACGACGCCTTCTTTCACGCTTTATGGCCAGCCAAAGCAGGGTGCGAACGGTCATGGACTGGGACAACAAAACCCAGACCGGAGCGCTGCAGCGAAGCTAGTTGGCGTTCTAGCAGGTGAAAGTCCTGCCAGGGGAACTTGCCCAGTTGCCCCTGTAGTTATATCCGGCGGCGGAGCGGGTGACCAATCCGTCGGAAGCCCGGAAGTAAAAGTCCTCGTTGGCTGGGTGAAAGCCTGGTCAGCTCCGACAGGAGGGCGAGCAAATCGACAGGTCGTAACGAAAGCGAACGGTAGTGAAGCCCCGATAATTAGGGTCCTCACGAGAATCGGAGTGTGAGGATTATTGGATGTGCCGAGACCCTCGCTCCGGGTCGAAGGCCAGTGTCCGCGGCGAAGGAACTGGGTGTAGGCAGCCGCGGAACTCCCGGGGTCTCAGACGATAACATGTCGATAAAGAATAGCCAACGAAAGCACGGAACCACTCGCTGGTCGCTTAGGCGTCGCAGTTAGGACGCACAGCGAGGGCATCTCGTATAAGCGGTGTCCGTGAAATCGAGATGTGCCGGCGAGTGGGGCGCATGGGGTCAATAAGTGATGATGGACCGGGACAACATAACCCGGACCGGAACGAGGACCCCTGGGGTAAAGTGGCACTGGCCGCTTGCACGGTGGTGCACCGGCGCACCGCAGCCCCTCGGCTCAGAACGAGGATAGGTTGTAGGCAGCGAAGGGCACGAAGGCCGGACGCAAACCGCACGACGCGAAGAACTCGTAGTCGAACGGGCAGGCCCCGTCTGATATACCGGCCTTCCAGCCGTACTGGGGAAAACCCGCTGTACGGAATGATAGGGAGGACGATGGAAACGGCGGCATCATTCGAAGCCCGATTCGCGCCATCGTCCTACCCGGCAGGGCCCCTGGGGTAGAGCAGTTCATCTGCTCGCACGGAGGTGTACCAGCGCACCACGTTTCCGGACTCTGAACCGGGAACCAACGATACAGGTAGAGGGGACACGAAGGACGGACGCAAACCACGCGACGCGAACATTACGTAGCCGCTGGGAAGGCGCCATCTGACATACCGGCCTTGAAGCCGTAACGGGGAAAACCCGCCTTACGGAATTTTAGGGGGGTGGTGGAAACGTCGGCATCATTCGAAGCCCGGTCCGCGCCACCACTCTACCCGGCGGAGATCCCCGATGAGCCATGGTGGACTTAAACGGGTACGAAGCTGGAAACGGCGGATACAGCCAAAGGAAGCCTACAGCTCACCGGGACTCCTCTACTCGGAAGCTTCGGCTTGTGACATCGCCTGTTAACAGCAACTATCAAGGTAAAATCTCACAATGTTGATAGTGCCGGAGGCGCGCACTGCGATTCTGCGGACCACTTGTGGTGGCCGCAGTTGCTTTCTTCGAAGCGAGATTATGTGGCGCGGGTGCTCTCGCTCGCGAAGGGTAAGCGCGGACCACGCCACCTCTTATACGGAGTCAACTTTTCCTCAAGGCACCACGGTTACCGCAACCCGCACTCCCGGGTACCGCACATTAAACAGAAAATACCGGCCTTCGACGAAATCGATATAGCAGTGGTCGGTGTAGGCCCATCGAGCAGGCCAGGGCTGTCCGATTTCGAACCTGTAGCCGCCATAGGCGAAGTGCGGATGGCCTGCCACCACAGTAACGCGGCCAACGGCAAAGTAGTGCTCACGTCCAAAGTGCGCGTGAAAATGTTCATCTGAAATTCGCCGAAGCTCCACGCGCCTCTCTTCATGTGCAACGCGCTCCTCATGAGCCACGTGCCGCTCTTCCGCACGCCGCTCTTCATGCGCCTCGTGCCTCTGTTCTTCATGGGCTTCGTGACGTTCTTCTTTGCGCACCTCTTTTTGTTCTCCGTGCTCGTCCTGAGCAACAGCAGATACGGCCACTCCTAACAAAAATGACGCGGAAATGGCGACAACGGTTGCGAATCGCTTCATGGTCCCTCGCAGAGAAATTGATTTCGACACCCGACACGATCGAAGGCGCGTGGCTCAGTTCAAGTTAGCAGGATAAGTTTCAAAAGAAAGTTACCGAAGAACAAGAGAATCGTTATACCTTTCGCGCGGCCATCTTGCCGATCTCGTCTTTTTCTACATAGGCCTCCGGAATGGCGGGATCGTGCGTGAAAACTGTCAGCCAGTTCTCCAAAATAGCCTGCGCGTAATACTGCTTCTTGCTTTCGATGGTCTGCAGCGGGCAGAGATCGAATCCCATGCCCCAGGTGATGTCAATGTGCGCGGTCCAGACGAAAGTAGTAGAACAACGCTTCGGAACGGGAGTGTTGCCCCATCATGATTAGCGCACCTCCGACAATGGTGATCCAGCAGAGCATGAAAGGAATTACTCCTCCTTATTACCACGCTTCTGTCATCACCCCACCTGCTAATCACAGTGACTTTTTCAACACCCACGGTTGTTGGCGAAAGAGTGCGCCGTGAAAGGCGCTGGACATCAGCGGGTGCAACTCCCGCCCGGGAACTGGTTCGCTCCACCCGGTAGCAATCGAGGCGGCAGCGGAGGCAACA
>Ga0208191_1001092_pt1 | contig 14863 bp, 13 predicted proteins | sample June2015DPH_13_5_FD_184709 | JGI IMG/M metagenome (GOLD analysis project Ga0208191, IMG submission 184709) | Peatland microbial communities from SPRUCE experiment site at the Marcell Experimental Forest, Minnesota, USA - June2015DPH_13_40... | ecosystem: Environmental > Terrestrial > Soil >... | reverse complement strand
ACGTTGCGCCGCCGCCTTGGTCTCATGCTCGCGTTGCACCGCGATCAGGTTAATGGCCAGCAGCACCAGAACCGTCCCTAGAATGATGCCGAAACTTATATACAGCTTTTTTCCGATATTCATACTCCAACCTTCCTCAGCCAGCGCTTCGGGCCCTGCGCCCTTTACTGAGTGGGATCAAAACGGAACACCACAATCCCAGTTGACTCTGCCGTACCAGCCTCGTAACGCCACTTCTTGACCGCATCCAGCGCCGCGTCCGCCAACACCGGATGCCCACCAACCAACTTTGCGTCCTTGATCGATCCGTTGGCAGCAACCGTGACCTGGATCCTCACCACGCCGCTGATGTGCATGCGCCTTGCCAGTTCCGGGTACGACGGCGCTACCTTGCTCTTTGCTTTTCGAGCGATTTCTTCCTGCCCCCAACTAAGGGGAGCGTTGATCGCGATCCATCCGCCCATCAGCAGCAGACCCACCGCGAACACACGATTCAGGGCTTGCATTGACACAGTACCTCCCTTGTTTTGCATTTACCTTATATTCGTGCAAGGACACACCAGCGCATACCAAAAGTTCTTCCTCTGCATTACTTTGGTGCTCTCTAAGCGATGAAGAATCGATCCTTAGCGATCGGGTGGTCGGATCATCGGGTGATCTAAAGGCTTCGCTTCTGAACTTCGATTGCCCGATGGCTCGATCACCAAATGACCGATCACCCGATTCCAGAATGAGACGCCAGTATCACTTTGGTGCCGTTCACAAGTCGGCACTGCCCCCCTCATATTCCCTTGACTCAATTTGAGAATCAAGCGTACGTTTTATATGTAATTCAATTGTTTTCAATCGCTTAGCTTAGCGAGTGGTGTGCACTGACAACCCACACAGGAAATTCGGGGTCCGGCGAAGTGTCTCAGTCTGACGAGGCTTTCCAGAGGCTTCTCTTGGAGCTCTCCCGGGCCGCCTTTCAGAGCAGCGATCCGAGCCATCTCATCCTATCCTTCTGCGCCCTCACTCGCGCCTTCTTCCATGCCAGCGGCGCCTACTTTTGGAGTTGCTCCTCCGATGGTGAGCTCATCGGAGCCGAAGCCGACGGCGACCAGGCCGAGTCCTTTCGTGGCATGCACCTGCGCGCCGGTGATCCATCCATCGCCACTGAAGCGGTTCAGCGCCGCCGCCCCTTCTTCCTCAACCGCGTCGACATCGCCCGTTACCCCTGGCTGACCGAATGCCACGCGCATGCCGCCATGGCCGCGCCTCTGCTGGTTTCAGGAGAAGTGGTCGGCGCCATCGCGTTCGTGCAGAGTGCGTCCGATGCCGGCTTTGACGATGAGGCCGTGGCCAAAGTCACCATCTTGGCCGCCCAGCTCGGCACCGCGCTCGAAGCCCTGCGCTTGAACCAGCTTTCCCGCGAAGAACGCCGCCGCGCCAGCATTCTGGTCGAAGTCGCCACCGCACTGCATGGCTTGCCCGACACCGCAGCGGTTATGGAGAATATCGCCGACCGTCTCCGCGTGCTACTGCATTCGCCCGCCGTGCTCGTCCTTGTTCAACAGGAAAAGGTCCAACAGGAAAAGGTTCAACACGAGAAGGCCCAACACGAGAAACGGTTCCAGTTGCAGGCGGTATCGACCGAGGCCCCGAAGCTCGCCCGCTCCATCCGTTCGCGTTTCGAGAAGAACGACCTCCGCTCTTCGCTCGAGATCGCCACCCGCGCCGTCGCTGCCGGCGAGCGTATTACGGTGAGCATCGACGGCGCCTCTCATTTCGGAGAAGATTCGCCGCCCGGAGTCCTCATCGCTGCACCCTTTCACACCTCGCGCTCGCACGGTGCGATTCTGGTCTACCCCCGTTCCGCCAACCCCTTCACCCAGGAAGACAAAACCTTGGTTTCAGCCCTGGCCGGCTTTGGCGCGGTAGCCATTGCCAACGCCGAGTTGTACGGCATGGCGCGTGCCCAGGCCCGCGAACTCCACGAAATCCTCGAGATTTCCTTCGAACTCGGCTCCGCCGGAAAACTCGACGAGTTCATGCAGACCTCGGCGGTCCGTGCCGCCAGTTTCCTCGGCTTCCAGCGCTGCTTCATCGGGCTCCTCGAAGAGGCCGCTTTCCACATTCGATGGGGAGTGGAGAACGGAGTGGCCCGTCCCGTCGATATCCCGCTCAGCGACGGCGTCGCGACCCGCACGCTAAGGCAAAAAAATGTGTTCGTCACCGAGGACGCCGGCAAAACTGCGGGCGCGAATTTAGATTTCATTGCTGCTTTCCATATCCGCCAACTCCTCGCTGTGCCCTTGCTCGGTTCGAATGGCGATGTGCTCGGGATGTTCGGAGTGCTCGACCGCATCGAGCCCGGGCCGATCAACGACGAAGACGTCCGCCGCGCCCGCGCTCTGGCCGCGCAAGTTGCCATCGCTCTCGAACTTACCCGTAACCTGCACCAATCCGAGGAGCACCGCCGCCGCGCCGAGGCCCTGGTTACGCTCGCGCTCGAACTGAACACCGTTCTGCATCTGCCCGAATTCACGCGTAACTTCGCGCTTCGCGCGGCGAGCCTGCTGGGAGGCGGCTCCGTTGCCCTCAGCCTTTTCCAGACTTCGGAGCTGGATACGGTCCTGATATGCGGCGGCGCTTCCGAAGTCAACGCTTCCGAAGTCAACGATAAGGCGCTGCTGCGCCGCTTCAGTCAGGCGCTCAGTGCGGCCCTGCCGAAATACCCCACCGATGTCGCTTTCGCCCCGGCCAGCGATATGCTGGGAGCCGACCTCGCCTCCAGTCTGGGATGGGCCGATTGCACACTGGTCCGGCTGGCCAGTTCCTCGGGGGAACTCGTCGGCGTTCTTTGTCTCGCCGACCGCGGCGCCCCGCCCGCCATCGAAGATCACCAGTTGCTGCGCGCCATCGCCGGCCATGCCAGCGTCGCTCTCGAGAATGCCTGCCTGTTCACCCGCATGCAGCAGGCCAACCGTCACTGGCTGGAAGTCTTCGATGCCATCAGCGACTTCATCGTGGTCCACGACGAGCAGCACAACGTTCTCCGCGTCAATCGCTCCCTGGCCGATTTCGTGGGCATCGCCCCCGACCAGTTGGTGGGCGTCAACATGCGGGCGCTCGACGCCCTTTCCACCGGCGCTTCGCCGCACTCCTGTCCCTTCTGCCGCAGCGGCGAGGGTCTCGACGAATACGTTCATCCCGTGTTCGAACGCACGTACCTGATTTCCACCTCGCGCATTCATGCCGCCAGCCAGGAGCCCCCATCGCGCGGGTTTGGCGCGATGGGGATGAGCAGCGCCCAGTTGCAGACCGTGCACGTACTCAAGGACATTACCGACTGGCGCGAAGCCGAGCGCCGCTATCGCGAACTGTTCGATAATACTCAGGAAGGAATTTTCTTCTCTACGCCTCAGGGTCGCTTCGTGGAAGTCAATGATGCGCTGGTTCGCATGCTCGGCTACAGCAGCCGCGAAGAGGTTATTCAGCTCGACATTCCCACCGAAGTTTATTTTTCTCCACGGCGGCGCGAGGAACTTGTGGAGCTGTTTGACCGCCAGGGTGGTCTACGCAATCAGGAAGAAATCCTCCGGCGCAAGGATGGATCGCCCGTCCACGTCTTCATCAACTGTTTCGGAGTGCGCGATCCCTCCGGCAACATCCTGCAGTACCGCGGCCTCATGCTCGACATTAGCGGCCTCCGCCAATCGCAAACCGAGCTGCAGAAAGAGCGTGATTTCTCCAGCAAAATTCTCAATCATACCCAGAGCCTGATTCTGGTCACCGACACCGAAGGCGTGATCAGTTATGCCAACCGGCGCTGGAGCGGTCTGGGCTTTCAGCAAAACCAGATCCTGACGCATCCCTTGCCTGAGCTCTGCGCCCCCCCGCGCCGCGCCGCGCTCCGCGAAGCGTTGGGCGCCGTATCGCGCGGCCAACAGGTCGATAATTTCGATCTGCCCCTGATTCGCGGCGACGGCGTCAGCGCCCAGTTCTCCGTCAATCTGAGCCCCATCAGCGGCGAAGACGGCCGGGTGAGCAGCATCGTCGTGGTCATGACCGACGTCACCGACTCCGCCATGCTCCGCTCCAAGCTCATGCACGCCGAGAAAATGGCTGCCGTTGGACAACTGGTCTCCGGCGTTGCCCACGAAGTCAACAATCCCCTCACCGCCATCCTCGGATTCACCGACCTCTTGATGGAGAACCCCGATCTCCCCGAAAATGCGCGCCACGATCTGCGCGTGATTCTCCAGGAAGCGCAGCGCACCAAGCAAATCGTGCAAAACCTGCTCAGCTTTGCCCGCCAGATGCCGCCGCAGCGCCAGCCGGTTCAGCTCAACTCCATCCTGCAACGCACCGTGCACTTGCGTTCTTACGATTTCATCAGCCACGGCATTCAGGTGGTCGAACGCCTCGACGAGTCATTGCCCGCGGTCATCGGAGACTCTCACCAGCTCCAGCAGGTGTTTCTCAACATCCTGAACAATGCTTACGATGCGGTCCGCGAAAGCTCGCGGGCCGCCCGCATTGAGGTCATAAGCGCCCGCGCCGGCTCTTTCGTTGAGATTTCTTTTCGCGATAACGGCATCGGCATCGCCGATCCCGAACGTATTTTTGATCCTTTCTTTACCACCAAAGACGTTGGCAAGGGTACTGGATTGGGCCTGAGTATTTGCTATGGCATTGTCCGCGAACATGGCGGCGAAATTGTTTGTCACAACAACCTGGACTCTGAAGGAGCGACTTTTACCGTCCGCCTCCCGGTGGCATCCGAGACGGCATCCTTTGGAGCAGTTGCAGGAGTGGATCTCAAATGACGCAAACTGGAACTAAACCCGCTTGTGCGCCAGTGCTGTTGATTGAAGACGAACCGGCCGTCCTGGCCTTGGTACGCGCCGTCCTGGAGGGCCACGGATACGCCGTCGTTCCGACCGAATCCGGCGCCGAAGCCCTCCGCCTGCTCGAGGCCGGCGATTTTCACGGGGTCGTCTCCGACATGCGCACCCCCGGAGGCGTCGATGGCGCCCAGGTCTATGCCTGGATCGCCGCCCATCGCCCGGAACTCGCCTCCCGCCTGGTTTTCATCACCGGCGATATCGCCAACGAGGAAACCGCTGCCACGCTGCGCCGCACCGGCGCGCCCTGCGTGGAAAAGCCGTTTCGTGTCCATGACTTCATTTCCGTGGTCGAGCAGACCATGGGCAGGGCCGCTTCATGACTCAGAATTTGACGAAGGACGACTTCCGCATCCGATTGTTGATTGTCGATGACGAGCAGACCATCCGCCGCCTCTGCATGACCGTCGGCGATTCGCTCGGCTTCTTCTGCCTCGAAGCCGAGAGCGGCGACGCCGCCCTCGCCCTGATCGAGGAACAGCCCGTCCACATGGTGCTCACCGACATGGTCATGCCGCGCATGTCTGGAATCGAATTTCTGGAACAGGTCAAGCGTTCCCACCCCCGCATCGAAGTCGCGGTCATGACCGGCCACGGATCGGTCGAAACTGCGGTGCAGGCGATGAAGCTCGGCGCCTACGATTACATTTCGAAGCCCTTTGCGCCGCTCGATGAACTCCGCCTTTTCCTGCGCCGCATGGCCGACAAGGTCCGCCTGGTGGAAGAAAATCTCTATCTCCGCGAACGCTCCGAAACCGAGACTTCACTCCACGGCATCATCGGTAATTCCCCCGGCATTCAGAACGTGCTGCGCCTCATCTCCCGCCTCAAAGACACGCGCACTCCAGTCCTGATTTTCGGCGAAAGCGGAACCGGCAAAGAACTGGTTGCCCGCGCGCTTCACTTTCGCGGGACCATGGCCAATCTTCCCTTTGTGGCGGTCGACTGCGGATCGCTCGTCCCCACCCTCATCGAAAGCGAACTGTTCGGCTACGAAAAAGGCGCCTTCACCGGCGCTCTTCGTTCCAAGTCGGGCCTGCTGCAATCGGCCGATACCGGAACCATTTTTTTCGACGAAGTCGGCGAACTTCCCCTCGAGATGCAAGCCAAGCTGTTGCGCTTTCTCCAGGAGAAAGAAGTCCGCCCCGTGGGCAGCAATCAAAAGGTCAAAGTGGACGTGCGCATCATGGCCGCCACCAACCGCGATCTCGACACCGAATACCAGAAGGGAACCTTCCGCAAGGATCTCTATTTCCGCCTCAACGTGGTCACCATTTCTCTGCCGCCGCTGCGCGAGCGCCGCTCCGACATTCCCATCCTGGCGGCGTGGTTCCTCGATCGCCTTGCTCCCGGACGCGGTGTCCAGCTCTCCGGCAACGCCATGAAAGCGCTGCTGGCTTATGGCTGGCCCGGCAATGTCCGCGAACTGGAGAATTGCCTGGAGCGCGCCGTCGCCCTCGGCGATCAGCGCGTCATCGAAGTCAACGATCTGCCGCCGGCGATCGCACGCGCGGAAGTCCAAGCCGAGCCGCTCGATTCGCCCGAATTCTCCGGCACCGACCTTGAAGATATCGAGCGCGCCACCATCGAGCGCGTTTTTTCCCAGGTCAATGGAGACAAGGCTCTAGCCGGCAAGATGCTCGGCATAAGCCGAGCCACCCTCTATCGCAAACTCAAACGCTACAACATCGGCGCCCGCGAGGAGCCTCCGCAATCGACCACCTTGCAGTAAATTGCTCGTGTGGGGACGGGCTCTGCTCCGTCCAAGGTTGCGTAGGGAGGGACGCCCCATAAGCGCTAACTTAAGGATTTGTTGTTTCCGGTTTGCCCGTGATCCGGGAGGAGCCAGGGAGCGACCGGCAATAATCACGAAATTGCTACCGCGATGAAGCAGGAAACTACTCGTGTAGATTGTTTAAACGCTGGCGCCAAAGGTCAATCGCATCCTGCCGGTTGGCTTCGGTCGCGATCTGCAAGGCGAGGTTGGCAACATCTTTTTGCGGGTAAAGTCGAATCACTCCCCAACCCCCCGCGGGTTCTAATTTGTAATTGAAGTAGTCGTCCGCGGTGGAAAGCGCGAGATCGGTATTTCCCTCTCGCCAGTAGGCGATCTCTAACCAATGCATCGCAATGCCCTTATCAGAAATCGCCCCACCCACCAATCCCACGGCCTCTTCCCCGCGGTCCTGGTGGAAACGCTCGATAATGTTGTCGCACGACTGGGATGCGAACATAGTAGCTCGTTCCGTGTCTTTCCAATCGTTTTCATGGGAGTACGTTTCGGCTAGCTGCAGATAGAGTGAGGTTAACCTCGGATCGTATTCACCGGCCGTGGCCCGAAGATCGTCAATCATGAGCTGGGTCGTCTGCACTGCCTCCGGGTAGCGATGCATCCCCGAAAGACAGTAAGCGATCTTGCGGCGAACTTGCAGCAGGGAGGACTGCTTCGTGGCTGTCAAGTGCTGGGAGAATTGTTCCGCGCTCTCGTATTCGGCGAGCGCGGCTGCGGGCTGGCCGGCCTCCAGCCGGTCTCCTTCTCGGAGCGCGGAATTCACCAGGTCGGCATAAGCTCCTTCCGCTTCTGAATTGCATCCCGATGCTTCGCAGAGGCGGGCAATCTCCTGCCGGGATTTTTTCAAGGACGCATACTGATCGGGAGTCGGTTGATCGGTGGATCGTTCCGCTTCGCGGAAACTATCAAGCGCCTGACTGTACTGGGCGTCTCTAATGGCTCTCGTGCCTGCATCGAACAAAGACCGGAATTTTGCCTGGTTGACCGACTTGTATTTCTCCTCCTGACGCGCAACTTCTTCTTGCGGAGAGCGCGGTGAAGTCACGTACCTGATGATCGCGGAAGTCACCACAGACGCAAAGATGGCGAGCAACAGCCACAGCAGAGTCTTCTCGAATATCCTTGAGGCGCGCATACGCCCTCCCAGCCATAATTACACAACTCCGTAACCCGGCTGATACCCAGTTGAATACCGCGCGACATTGCATGTTAGCATCCGCTTAGAGTCGCGAAAGAGCAAGGAAGTCGAGTGTCCGCAGAGAACCTTCGCCCAGCGCACGGTTGGCCACCCAAAGCAACACTGGTGATTCTGTGCGTTGTAATTGCGGCTGCCGTCGGAAGCATTTTTTATCAGTACCGCACTGTCAGGCGTGCCCTGCCCTTGCATGTCCCCTACGTCAAGTGGACCAAGTCATTTGGTGGGGCGGGTTTCTCGACTTCACCGATATTAGGAAATGATGGAGAGCTCTATATCGGCGGCTCAAGCTCTATGTTTTCCCTGGATCCTTCCGGTGCGATGCGATGGCAATATCGTATGCCCGAATTGATTGTAGGCGGGCTGCTGCAGGACCGAGACAAGAACATCTACGTCACCACCCTGACCAAGGTGTACTCGCTTACACCCTTCGGACTGAAGCGTTGGGAAACAGCCTGCTCGCCGGGCAGGATGTGGCAGGATGATCAAGGCAGCACCTTCGACGGGAATGTGCTATATGCGGAGTGTGGGGACAAATTCTGCGCCCTCAACAAGGACAGCGGCAGGCAAATATGGTCGCGGGCGGCGTTAGACAGAGAGTCCGCGCCCGTGATGTTGAAGGACGGAGTTCTTGTTTCTATTACTGGCCGGCAGATTGTGGCGGTTGACCGGGAGGGAAAAACGCTTTGGACTTATCCCCGCGATTCAACCCTCACCTATGACCCACGGGTGGCAAGCAATTCACCCCCGCAAGTCTGGGCCGATACTCCCATTGCAGTGGGTTCGGACGAAACCCTGTACGTTGGTTCTCAGGGAAATCAGAAGTTCCTCGCGGTGGATGCGCACGGTGCTCTCAAATGGACTTTCGATGTTGGTAATCAGGGCTTCCGGACATCCCCGGTGATTGCATCAGACGGCACGGTCTTTGCGGTTTCATACCCCCAAGGCTTCCTCTATGCATTTTCGCCGGACGGCAGCCTGAAATGGAAATTTCAATCGCCCAACGCGGTCCTTAATCAGGAGCTGCCCGCACCCGTTCTGGGAAGCGATGGAACGATCTATGTGCTTGTGGCACAGAGACTGATGGCATTGTCCCCCGAGGGCCGTATGCTTTGGGAACTGCCGCTGCAGGGGGCCTTCGGAGGGTCCCCAGCTCTAGCTCCTGACGGAACCATTTATATTGCAACCCAAGAAGGCGCGATCTATGCGGTGCAGACGGCAAGTCGCGGTCTAATGCAAAGCGCCTGGCCAAAGTACCAGCATGATTCATCAAATTCGGGCCGAGTTCCAGGTGACAATTGAACCCTTCGAAGGACCGAGACGTACAAACCAGAATTGACAATTCCGCCAGCCGTCGGCTCGGTATATTCGTGCTGCTGAGCGCCAGTTTGTTGCTCCAGGGATGCCATCACCCTTCCGACCAACATTTGAAAGAAAGTGTTGTCGGCAGTTGGGAAGAAGTCCACGGCACCAAAGAGACTCTGCAGTTCAATGCTGACGGAACTCTGATTATGAAAAGTCCATCTGAAAATCATTCCTGTGTTTACGGCTTCCCGGATTCAGAGCAGATTCGCATAGATTGCGCACCCCCAGGAGCACCCTCGAGGCCCGGAGTGTGGAAGATTTCGGTAACCTCTGACAAGCTCGTGATCAGCATCGATCAAGAAGTAGGCACCTACCAGAGAAAGTAGGATTCGGCGCACACGCGACGTCCCAGCGAACTCCCGCCAGCCCTTCGCGGCCGGTTGGTCGGCTAACCGGAAGGAATTCGGCTTAAGTTAACGCTTATGGAGGGACACCCCGGCTGTCCATGCGAGCGCTCGGCCTCACTCCGAACTCCTCAGCTTCCTCGCACCTGCCGAACTGAGACGGTTGTTTCATTCTGAGACGCAAATTCCCCGCTGGCGGAGAACTTACCCGGTTTCGGCCTCGGACGACGCGGTTAACTGCTTGCCTTTCTTTTACTTGTTCTTAGGGGCATGACCTTCAAGTTTTTGGTGGCGCTCGTGCACAACTAAATGGCGATAAAGCAGAACGAGTCTCCTCGTGGCTCTTCCAAACCGGGAAGAGAGGAGACTCGGCTGCTCCAACTCCAGGGTCGAGGTCTATTGTGCCCAACCAGGCGACTGCTCGCGCTCTTGAACCAGACTTCGTAAGCCGCTTGGCCCGGTTCTTTCCCGAAGCCACTCCGGTGCGGATTCCCATCAAACTCAGCCGCGCTCAGAGTAAGAGCAACGGCGATGGCGATCGGACCGCCGACGAAAACGAGAACGGTTTTCTTCAAGACACCGTCATCGAGTTCGGCACGCCGCGCGAAGTCTTGTTTGTGGTCAACCGTCCTCTGGAATTCGCCGATCGCGTCCTGCTCGAAAGCAACGACGGCACGCTGCGCGCCGAAGCCTACGTGGTCGCGGTTCAATATCATCCCGAACGGACAGTGGTTGCCGTCCGCTTCCTAAAACATGTTCCCAATTGGATCGTGAAATCATGACTGATTCCACCCAACCTTCATTCCAACCTTCACTTGAAGAGCAGGGGGCCACGCTTTGTGCCCTGCAGCCCATGTACGCTGGGCTGGTGCGCGAATTTGTGATTGAGGTTTCCACCTGCCCGATCGATATCGATAAAGACAATGCCGAGGAATTCTCGCCATCGCCCGAGTCGGTCGAGCAGGCCCAAGCCTGGTTCCAGCAGGTTGACGCCCAGATCCAGGTGCACCAGTTGCGCCAGTTTCTGCAGACCACGCCTCTGGCCAACGAAGCCGTGCTGCGCTATCTTCTGCTGCATCACCTGCACAAGACCGCGAAGTCCGCGAGCGACCGCGACAAGATTGATTTCCTGCTCGTCCAGTATTTTTCGCTCTGCGCGCCCTCGGGACTGGAAGACGCCGACCTCGATCTCGATTATGTCGCCCAGGTGCTCGAGCCCGTGCTCGGGCCGCAACAGCCCGAGCTCCCCGCGTGGTTGAGTTCTCTTGATACCATCATGCAGTCGGCGGCGCATTGCCGCCGCCTTAGCGAACTGCTGCACAGCGGCACGATCGAGCAAGGGCGCAAGCTCAAGACGCAGAACGCGGCCCGCTACTTCGAGCCCTCGGCCATGGTGGCCTTTGCCCGTTTCAGCTTCATGATCCGGCGGATATTTTTCCGTCTCATGCACGCCGATCTGAACGCCATACAGGACGGCTTGCGTGAACTCGAGCGCCGCGGCGTCTCGACCATCGATTGCCGCCGCGCGCAATTCTCCGCCGCCGAACCGACCGGGCGTCTGCGCATGATCTGCCAGTCCTGGAAAGTAATGTTCCACGCCGAATACTCCTCGGGCCAGCCGTTGCGCATGCTGGTCGATCTCCGAGCGGCCGTCGATGACGCGCTCCAGAACGGCGCGCGCAAGAATCCGCTGGCGGCGAGCGCCGCCGCCGCAAAATCCGGTGGTAAAGCACAAGAATAATTCCTCAACCACGGCGAAGCACTTCGAGGCCAATTTGCAGAGCCAGAAAGCGACGATGAGCATCAATCGCCCGACCGTCCTGATCCTTGCCAGCGACCCCGCCTTCTCGCGGGAGATTACCGCGAATTGGCCCAAGCATCCTGCTGCGCATTCCGATGGCCCGGAATTCATTGTCCTCGACGGAGGCTTCTCTCGCGACCTCGAGGGTAGCCACTACGACCTCGCGATTGCCGACGCCTCTTCCGATGAGAAGAACAAGACCAGGAACAAAGAGCTGAAGCAGTCGCTCGCCGCCGCTGGCAAGCCTGCCATCCTGATTCACTCCGACCTCTCGCTCGATTTCTACAACATCCACGGGGCCGTTCTCGAGTTACGTTGCGAGCCCGGAGTCTGGCCGGCGATGGCGGGTCTGGTCGGACGCGAAATTCTTTGCCGCCGCCAGGCCGAGTTTCGCGCCCGCGAAGCCGAGAAAATTTGCGCCGCCGCCCAAGCCGAGGCCACTCTCGGACGCTACATGGTCGAGATGCGGACCAACGTCAACAACGCTCTCACCACCGTGCTCGGCAACGCCGAACTTCTGGTCCTCGAGCCCGGACTGCCCGCCACTGTGCTGGCGCAAGCCGATACCATCCGCAACATGGCGCTGCGGCTGCACGAAGTCTTTCAGCGTTTTTCTTCCATCGAAAAAGAACTCACCGTCGCCGCTCGCGAGTCCGGCAAGAAAGCCACCCACGCCGCCGCCGGCGGCTGCTGAGCGGAACCGTTTTCATAAGCGGTTCCTGGGAAGGGTAGCAGCGGAAAGCCGATTACAATCGCTGCCTTTCGCCCCGCCAGCCCACTACATTGTCTCGGAGATTTTTGGGTGGAGCATCACCGCGCCGGCCTTCGCTTGACCCGGCTCACGCAACAGTTCCGAACAGCGCCCCGGCGCCTGCGGTCACCGCCATGGCGAGCGCACCCCAGAACGTGACGCGTATTGCGCCCATCGCCACTCCTGCGCCACCCGCGCGTGCGGCCAAGCCGCCTAGAAGCGCGAGAAACAGCAGTGAAGTTCCAGAGACAAGAGGGATCAAACCCGCCGCCGGGGCCATGGCAGTTACCAAGAGAGGCATGGCCGCTCCAACCGCAAAGCTGGCAGCCGATGCCAACGCAGCCTGAATCGGACGCGCACGGAGAGTCGTGGAGATGCCAAGTTCGTCGCGGGCATGCGCGCCGAGCGCGTCATGGGCCATCAGTTGCTCGGCGACCTGTTTCGCGAGCGCAGGTTTGAGCCCGCGAGCGACGTAGATTGCCGTCAGTTCCTGGTGCTCGCCCTTGTCGTCTGCTTTGAGTTCCGCGCGCTCCAGCGCCAGGTCGGCCTGTTCGGTGTCTGCCTGCGAGTGGACAGACACGTACTCACCGGCGGCCATCGACATAGCCCCAGCCACCAGACCGGCGATCCCTGCAACCATTACGTTGCTGCGAGTCGCATGCGCAGCGGCGACACCGAGCACCAGACTCGAGGTTGAAAGGATGCCGTCGTTCGCGCCCAGTACCGCCGCGCGCAGCCACCCGATGCGTTCTGTGCGGTGTCGTTCCCTGTGGCGTACAAACATTCCTGAGGACCTCGACCCCTAAAAGCGCAGTGCCAATCATGAGCACTTTATCAGAAGCGGGCCGACAAGAAGCCGACAAGAACGTGTTGCCGAAGCTAAAGAAGACAGGACTGAGGAATATGAAATCTGCACTTCCAGCAGGTTGCTGAAAAACTCGTAATGCGCACCGCAGCTGCCCTCAGCGGCTAAAGCCGCCCTTCATTCAGCGGCCACTTACGGCACGACTGAAGTCGTGCCCTTCCCAAAAACCCGCTTGGATCGGAGTTCTCCCGCGGCCTGCCAGGGCGCTGAGGAGCAGCGCCCCTTTTCTCGGTTGGATCGAGGGCCGATCAATTCAATTCAATTTGCCTGATCTACCTTCGTTTTATCATCCAGCCGATCAATGTTCCTGCGGTGAGGCCTATCGCAAACGTGGTCGCAACCGTCAGCACAGGGTGTCGCTGGATGCGATGAGTCGTGTCATTCAAGAATTCTTCGGCAGCATCGCCGCCCTGTTTTGCGGCACGCCTCACTACTCCTACGCCATCCTCTATTGCATCGGCAACCGCACAGGTTGCGCGAGAAGCCTGGTGTGCTGTTTCGGCGATGTGTTCAGCCGTTCTTTCCACTACGGTTTGTGACATTGTACCCTCCTAGGTGTTTTGCGAGATGGTGCTGATACGTCCTTCATTCCCCGACGGCCTTTTCAGCACGGCCGATCCATTTTTGAACTTTGCCAGCTTTCTTTTCCGCTTTCCCTGAGACTTCCAAATTGGGGTCGTTGGTCACCTTTCCGGCCTCCTCTTTGATTTTCCCTTTCACTTCGTGGAGCTTGCCCTCGGTCTTGTCTTTCGTGCTTGGTTTCATGTGATTTTTCTCCTGTCTTCTTGTAATAGGTTTCAAGGAGGCCGATCACGGATTTGAACCCGGATTTGGCGCTCCGTGCCGATTGTTCATATGCATGCGAGAAAGCCATGAATGGGGCCCACTATAGAGGAATTCAAGGGCGACATTCCCGCCTGCATACCACAGCAGGCTGTAATTGCCCATTCGAAAACCATCCATGGCACCGTAGCGGCCGGGATACCACCCATAGATGGCGGTCATGGTGCCGGCATACGGAGCGACCAGAGCGGGGATGGAAAAGACGCGATGGCCATCGTCGCCGCGGCGCGCGGTGAGGGTAGAAATCATGGCATGTTTCAGCCGCGGAAACACGCCTTTGCATTCACAGCGGTAATACAACGCGTCTTCCTTGAAGGCTGCCGAGAGCGCATAGCGCGTCGTCGTAGTTACCGCTGCGATGCCGAAGTCGGACCCGAATCGCTTGCCGTAACCCTCCGCGCCTTGTTTCCATTCCGGTGGGGCGTTATACGCCTGGTGAATACCAGCCGCGAGCCCTGCGCCGACGATGGGATACGGGCCGAACGCATCGAAGAGGTAGTTGCGGAGCTTCGTTTTCGGCGGCGGACGCACGTACGTCAGATCCAGTTCCGCCGGGCTTGTGCTTGCCACAGTGCTGGAGGAGTCTCGCGAATCGGCGGGTGATTGCGCCATGACCAACGGTGGCGGGGCGGTCAGGCCCGCGATTACCAATAGCCAAAGCATAAGTCCGCCCATCTTCACGTTGAGATCTCCTCCTTGCAGTCCGAAAGCGTGTTCGTCCTTATAGCTTCAGCAATCTGTCATAGTTTCAGCAATCTGTCAAAAAAGGAACGATAGCGCTGTAGGGCAACCCGCAGGTTCTCCGTGGACACGTTGTCACCGCTGTCCCACTGCTTTTCCAAGCCCGATCGCTCGTTGGCGAAACCTTCCGCGAGTCGCTGCATCACCGCAGCTACCAGCTTGTCTGCGTCTTCGACCGTCCGGCGCGGCTCGTCGACGAAACCAGTCTGTATCTTGCTCCACTGCGATCGGAACTCTCCCAGCTCCGATTCAGAAAACAAGGGCATGGGCTCTGAGA
>Ga0208191_1001089_pt1 | contig 14881 bp, 12 predicted proteins | sample June2015DPH_13_5_FD_184709 | JGI IMG/M metagenome (GOLD analysis project Ga0208191, IMG submission 184709) | Peatland microbial communities from SPRUCE experiment site at the Marcell Experimental Forest, Minnesota, USA - June2015DPH_13_40... | ecosystem: Environmental > Terrestrial > Soil >... | reverse complement strand
GTACTCCAGAATCGCGCGCTACATCGGCGAAATTTTGGGCGGCTTCGCGGTCTTCCTGTTCGAACTTACCCGAAGACCCCATGGAGTGGACGAGGTAATACGCCGTCTGCACTCCTGCCATCGCCGGGGCTAGTGAACTGCGATCCAGGCAATCTGCTTTGACAACTTCCGTGGAAGCATCAGCTCTCGGTCTAAGAAAATCAGGGCGCCGAGCCAGGCAACGAACCGGCCAGCCCGCTTTCTCCAACTCCTTGAGTAGGCGCCCCCCTATGTAGCCTGATGCTCCCGTTAGCAGGACGAGCGGGCGATGATCTGGGCCCATTAGATCTCCTCATTCCGCCCACTGAGCCAGGCTGGCCTGATCCTAGCATCTCCCGGATCGCTTGTTTTTCACGAAAGGTCAATGAAAGCACGTGGGTTTGTGCATCGTCGGCTTCACTTTATGAGCGCCGTCCTTGATCTACTAGCGGGCTTGGCGCGATTGTGCCAGAGTCAAGGGCAAGCCGGAAGTTATCCGCCAATTCCAGCACTGCGGAGCAGAATTCTACGACGGGCTTAATCCCCTGCCCAGATGTATGCAATGTGCCCGGTTGCTGCCTGCATCCCTGCATCGGGCCGACACACCATCTACCTGTATCGCTTTAGCAATTCTCTACAAACTTCTGATAATAAACCTTCTACCTTTCGCCTCAATCACTTCCAGTAACGCCCCTCGGAACGGCCAGTAGAGGCCAGTAAGCCCCAGATGCAGGCAGTCGGTGCAAAATCCGGTGCAGTTCCTTGTGGTACTAGATAAGGGCCCTGTGCGTGTCGATTACATTGTGGGTTTGCATTGTGGGTTGCGAATCTTTGCGACGTGTCATTCGGCAGCGGTTATCCAGTGGGCCGGGGGCCAGGCGGGCAGTACAACGCCGCAGGCCTCAGCAAGACCTCCGAAAACTTTGACCATCTTGCGGAAGGAACGGCACGCATGATATGCAGACTGCATATCGAATAATGAAGTGAGGGGGACTTGGTCGCTCGTTGGAACATAAAACCTACCTGCAATCATCTTTGATGACACCCTACCTTTTGCGTCCCGTGGCGTCTCTGGCGCCGTATCAGATACTGCAGTTTCTGAAATGCCACGTTTTCCTCGCAGTGACTCTATCGCACCGAGAAACCAAGCTTCATACTCCCGCTGCGCGACAATAATCTCGCATGGCATAGGAGCTGCAGACACTTTCGCCCATGCGTTCAACTGCTGAGCCAGGACGCCGGGACAGGGGTCGTCGTCACCATCCAGCAGAATAAGGATCGCATCAGGATTCCGCGTTCGCGCTACTTGGATCACCGTGTCAAGGGATACTTGCCTAACGAGATTTGCGCGATGAGAGCGAATCGCCTTCAGGATGCTAATGTCCGGATATGCAGCTTCGGCAACCAGTCGTCGGAGTAATTCGGGAACTGCACCAATTTCTCCGTGTCCTTCAACGATGGGCTGAATCGTCATTCGATTTCAACGAACAGTTTTGACTGGCGCAAGTCCACGAACAACTCCGCCGGTTCTAGCGCGTTCGAACGCAACAGTTCCCCAACACCCATGAGATGTTTGCGAATGGCAGTTCGCGAAGATTCGGTCAGATCGGAGACTGTGGTCTTACCCTCGGTCCAAGTGACAAACCGAATGCTTTCATCGCCGATCCACTTGCTGTCCAGAACTTCTGGGCTGTGAGTTGTGATAACCACCTGCATCCGACTCGCTGCATTGCGCAAAACATCGAGTATCGTGCTGACGGCACCAGGATGAAGGGACGCCTCCGGCTCCTCGATCACCATGAGAGACGGTTGCGTCCTTTGATAGACTGCCAGGAGTATTCCCAGTGCGCGCAACGTCCCTTTCGACATGTTGAAAGCATCAAATTTGAGTTCATTTGTGCCCCATCGCTGAACGAACTCGAATCCCATTTGCTTTCCATGGCGACTTGGTCTCACTTCATCGATTCCGGAGGAGACACTTGCGAGAAGCTCCCCAATGCGTCGGTAGTCGTCCAGAGACCGACGTTTAATGTCCGTGAGCACACTTGCGGCGTTACTGCCATTGGCACGAAGGCTCAATCCGGAATCCGTGTCCTGCATTCCACTGACTACTTCAGGATCTATCGAATAAACCTTCATCCCCTTCAATGCGGCGAGCACCACGGAAAATGGAGACGCGCTGCCAGCGATGGACATTGTCAAAGACGCGCCCAACCACTTCCCTTTGAACTCCTTCAGCCAAGAGATATTCGAGCGAAGCTTTTCGCCTTCGCGATCAAACCAGTACTTTCGTCCGTTTGAAAGTTCTATGATGCATTGTTCTCGTAGGATTTCTATCTCAAGATCTCCTTGAGCAGAAAATGCGTAATGAGCGGACCTGACTTCAGATTCGAGTTCGGCGCCGGGGAGATTTGACATATCAATACCGAGACCGACGTTGCGGACATTGTCGGCTGGCGATCGGTAGCGAACAGCAGCGATACCTCCCCGCTGATCAAAAACCGCCTGAAGTGGCTGCTCCATTGCATCGGCAAGAAACGCGAACACATCCACGAAGTTGCTCTTTCCAGATCCGTTTGGCCCGATCAGAAACATCGGGTTTGCCATACGAACCATCTGCGAAGGGATGCTGCGGAAGTGTTCAATTTGAAGGGTGTTGATCATTCCCGAATTCCTGAGTTTAAGTATTCCCGCATTTTTGTTCCAGTCCGCCCGTTGTCGCTATACTCTTTTGGGAGAGGTTGCCAATCTAACAGAGTGAATGCCTTCTATCAAAGACTGCGAGACCTTGAGCCGAAAACCTTTGAGGATCTGTGTTTTCAGATTATCAGCGCAAGGCACCCAGGAGCGAATGTTACGCGAGTGGACGACGCGGGGGGGGACAAGGGAATCGATATTTTTGCGGGCAATCTTGCGGATGGTCCAACAATTTGGCAGTGCAAATTCTTCAAAAATGGGGTTAGGAGCTCTCAAAAAACTCAAATTAAACAGTCCCTCAGGGTCGCCGTCCAACATTTCCAGCCCAGAAGGTGGGTGCTTTGCATTCCGATCGACTTAAATGCAAATGGGCACACTTGGTTTCAACAACTGCGAAGGGAATACCAAGAGCGCGTTGATGTTGGACTCTTTCAGGCATCTCAGATTGTCCGCGAACTTATCCACCGCCGTGACATTCGAAATATGTTTTTCCCTGGAGCAGTGCTCGAACCGGAAGAGCTCCGGTCGATATTGGCGAGAACAGGAGAGTATACCGACAGAGAACTTGAGAAATTGACGCTAGAGAACGTTCAACAGTATCTTCAGCGACTCCGTAATCGAGACGCCCGCTTTGACTATCAAGTAATCTTCGTACCACACGCAGGAGAGCGTTCTTCCCGGAGCCCCCTACCTGGTCTCATTGCCAGAGTGACAGACAGCAATAAGCAGATTGAGGTATTTGCGCGCGATATCGAAGCATTGCGTCTCGATCCCCCAAAGATTCATTTTACCGTCAAGGGAGACGGGGTCAGAAAGCTGCAAGAGGCGCTTGAGCACGGAACAAGAGTTGAGTTGAGCCCGAGCGAGTTTTCGAGATTTCATTCGAGTTTTGATTTCCTTCTATCGAGCAACCCTGATCCACAGCATCAGAGACTGACAATTGAGCCGTCGTTCATAACCCGCCCTAGACAGTTTGAATTCAAAGTGATTCTCGGGACGGGACCCTCAGCAATTTCGTATGAGTCTATTCCGTTCGGTGTGTCTAGACGGGAACTCAAAGGCACTGCACCTAGGATGGAGTTGGTAACAATTGAGGACGAATTACCGTTCAGGATGTCGATAGCCTTCCCAGTTTTAAAACTCGGCATTCCCCCAGTCGAGGCAGATATTGCATTTCGTGCTCGTTTTGCAGGTAAGGAGATTCACGAAGTTCGCAAGTTTGTGAAGGCAATGATGGCATTAAGGGAAACCGGGGACGTCGAAGTGTGGGATGTGCGCCGTGGAACTCCTTTCTTTACAGCACAGATGTCGTTCGAAACGTTCCCCGATTCGAACGATTCGCTCTTACCGCTCTTGAACGATGTGTGCGCAATCGCTGATACATTCAAGGCGCAAGTGAGATTTCCGGATGTCTTCACCGCGGACGACGCTGCCACTATCACCTTGCTGTTAGCCCTTGCGAGAGGCGGCGAAGCGGGGATGGAAGTGCAGGGTATTTCCTGCACATTGACGAAGAATGCGCAGCATGAACGTTCCTTCCTAGACAGCTTGGGGCGGGAAATTACGTTCCAATTCCATGTTGACCGTGTGTCACCTCCGCCCTGCCTCTTCGGTGCTCAGATAGACACAGGCCCCTGCCTGATTGTCGCGGAGCGAGCCATCATTGCAGACGAGGAACGTGTCCGGAAGGAATACGTGTCTGCAGAAGAGGGTGAGGGCGTTGTCATCAGGTTCAATTTGCTGACACCGGCGCGTGTCTTTCGCAGTATAGGAATTGTGGCGCAATCATCCGCTGACGCAGATGTATCGGTTCCGGCAATTGACATTACTCCTGGTCTGACCTGAAATCTCAGCAAATCAGGATCTCGGGGTTGAGAAAATCTCCCAAGATGTTCCGGATCGTGAGCTCCTCAAGCCGATCGGCGGAACCAACGCTGCATGTCGGAATCGGGGACGGAAAACTCTGCTTTTCCGCACTGCGTGCAGACGTTGACTTCGGTTTGGCTCAGCAGTATCCCGGCTCCGGCCGGAATGCCTGAATTACCCGGTTCATTGAATAATTGGACGCTGGAGTAATAGGTTCTCTTCTTGTCCGGCTCACAGTTGCATGACATCTTCGTGCCTCCACTGTGAGTTTACCAACTTTGAGACCAGCTTTTAAGACTCCGCTTTAGCTGGGTTGTCCATTCTTCTGCCGCCGCCCGTCTACTACCACCCTCGCAACTGGGCAAGCCTCTTGGCGGTCGGAATCATGCTCGGTCTTGGAGGTTAGGATCGTGGCAAACCAGACGAGGCAGGCTCCACGCCGGCGACGATGTGCCGTCATGGGTGCGACGGCGGGCCTGGCGATTTCCAGCCTAAGACTCGGGCGGGCGGCGATAATTTCACTTGCTTTGGTGGCAGGCGCTGGGGCGTATATTTCCGGAGGAACATTCGAACGTATTCCTCTACGAGCCGGGAGGTGTTATCGGCTCTCAAGATCACGCATGTTGCAAAGCACAACGATGCATCCGAAAGGGGCTTTACGACCACGCCGTCAGCATGAAAGCTTGGTGCCGTAAGGTGCGTAAGGATAGCGACGCCTACGTGTTCCGACACTAGGTCTACTGCCTGCTGTGGCGCAATGACATCGTGAGCGTGCTTGGGAGCGATGGACTCACGTTGAGCTGCATCCATGATTGCCTCAAACACTATTGGATCAAAACGTTTCGGAAATAGAATCCACTCATCCTTGGCCAAGTCTTGGAGAACCAGACGTTCTTTGTGAGCAACGGGGTGATTCTCTGGAAGTACAGCGTAAAGCGGAGCTGGAGCAAACGGCACAGCCGTGATGTGGGCATCCTGCGGTGGCGCCGTCACCAGGGCGAGGTTGACTTCGCCTACAAGGACGCTATGGACCGACTCCATTGCAAACTGAGTCTTTAGGCGAATATCGAGTCTTGGATACAAAGGAAGGCGGATCGCAAGCATCGCGGAGATCCAGTCATGATTGGCATAGGGTGAGCGCCCAATCGTCAAGATGCTATCGGACCCCTCGTGTGCAGCACGAGCGAGATGCACGGCCCGCTCCGTATGCGAGAGCGCAGAGCGGGCCTCTTCGACGAAGACACGCCCCGCATCCGTGAGTTCCACAACCCGTCGCTTATTGCGAGTGAACAGGTGAAATCGGTGCTCGGCTTCGAGGTCGGTAATCTGTTTGCTGAGCGCAGGCTGGGTTATATGCAATCTCTCCGCGGCTCGCCTGAAGTTCAGCTCTTCGGCCAAGGCAATGACGGCGTGTAGGTGGCGGACTTCGAGGTTGGGAAACATTGCTCAAAACCCCAGTCAGTTGAACATCTCGGGCTTCGTCCCACGAGGCTGTGCATATTGTGATCGATTTCCGTACAGGAGCGATTGTTTTTCTGCTTGGTGGCCCGGATTCAGGACAGGAGGTCGGAGGGGGGTTAACGCTGAATGTTCGTGACGAGGGACCAGGGTGCTTCTCAACCGTTAGTTATGCAAGCATTTCTCGTTGTCCGGAAGATCCTCTGAAACGACAAGAACGCATGATTGGCCGTCAAACTCGATTTTGTCGGCAGAATAAGCTGTAACTTTTACGTCGCCAGACTTGGTACGAATCCGGGTGATGACGTTGCGAATTGGACCTTGTTGGAGTTGCGCGATCATCAACGCACGATCTTTTGGGTCTTCCCAGATTCCAAGTTCGCCGGTAGTACGGCCGATCACTTCGGCACGGGAATATCCATACCGGCGCTCGAAAGCGACATTAACATCCAGGAATCGCCCCTCATTGACTGTGGTGATGGAAAACGGTATCGGACTGGAACGAAAGACCTTTTGAAATTTGTCCTCCGACACTCTGCGTCCTTCCTCTGACTGTTCCAGTGCTTTTTCTGTTTGGCGAAGATCCGCGAGACGCCGCTGAAGTTCGGACCCATAGATTTCCGCACGCTCGTAGAGACGAGAATTTTGGATCGCTGCAGCGGCGGGAATTGCCAATAGCTCCGTCCGCCGGAGGTGGTTCTGTGTGAACGTGTTTGGCTGGGTGTGGCCGACCGAAAGGAGTCCCAGGGTTTGTTGGGACGCAACCAACGGCACGCAAAGCCATGATCGAATATTGGTATGGCCCTTGAAGCTGGGCCATTCTTTCTCTTCTCTGGTGTCCGCGAGCAAGACGCTGTTCTGGGCCGTTAATATGTGCAATAGGAACGGAGAGTCTGCTGCGTCGAGAGTCAGTGGATAATCTGGAGCTTTCTTGGGAGGCTCGTGACGCAGTTTTTCTCGTGCCACAAGAAGCTGTGACTCGCCCTCCAACAGGAGCACCCGCGCACACTCACATGGGACTAGTTCCAACAAGGACTGAAGCAGCGTGTCCAGGACAAAGTCCATGCGAAGATCTGCGGTCAGCGAGAGAGTGGCCTTGTTTAGGGCATCGGATTCCGCCCTTGCGGACTCGGCTGCCGCCAGGTGCTTGGCAACCTTTTCCTCGGCTTCCTTCTGGGCAGTGATCTCCCGAACTGTCCCGACAAGACGGTAGATTCTGCCGGCAGCATCCCGTACCGGAAATCCATGCACCGTGACCCAGCGCACTTCGCCGCGGGCGCACACGATCCGGAATCTTTCATCGAAGTGCCCTGTCCGCGTAGCTTCTCGAAGTTTTGCGAGCACATGAACGCGGTCTTCGGGATGGATGAGGTCTTCGTACGAAGACGGATCTTCCAACAGACTTTGGCACGAACGTCCGGTGATCGTCTCATAAGCTTCGGTGACGTAAAGGGCCTTTTTGGTCTCCGCGTCAATCATCCAGAAGATTTCCTGAATATTGTCTGCCATCTGCTGGAGCCGCTCTTCGGTGTCGAGCTGTACTTGTTGGGCGCGCCGCAAGGATCTGGTGTAGAGGACAATCAGAATGGAGAGAACAGCGGCCCCGAAAAGCAAGAAGGCCGAAAATATGTCGAGCGCTCGAAGCCTGGTCCTGAATGCCGCTAGGGTAATAGCGAGCAAGACACCGCAAAGAACTATTGAAACGACGTGCCAGTAAGGATAGGCCGCCCATTTAGGAGGGGATTCAAGGCGGGGTGGGTCAACTTGACGCATTGCGTTTCCGGTGGGCTGGCGCTCGGCAGCGCTGAGCACTGGAGATCGGCATTCAGGTGCGCGCTTTGTGCCGAAACCGTGGGAGCCGCCGCAGTTCGGGCTGATACTACGCGCCTGCATCCACTGGGTCAAGAAGGCGTGGGAGCATTGGTGGGCCAGTTTCCGAGTAGCCGACGATCCAGGAGTTGATGGGCCTCGTCAATGCAGCGGCGTTTGTCGGTACCAGTCAGAGCATCACTCCTCGCAATTGGCGGCCGCGAATCTCACTTCCGGCATAGGGTCCAGCTCCGCATCTGTGAGCAGCTTGCTGAGACGATCGTCAGACATCCCATGCCGCTTCAAGCAGTCCGCCAACCTAACCGCAGCAGCTCTTACCAAGGTGATCGCTATCGTTTCGATTTCATTTGGATTCTGCTGCGAATAGTCTGTTTCGATGAATATCAATCCGAGCGCAGGTATAAGACGTTCGCGGTCCACTTGCGCGAGAATACCTTGATTGAGCAGCTGCAGGGAGTTCCTCAAGGCAGGGAGCAATCCGGGCTCCCTACGGGTCTCGATCATATTGACAATTGAGTCGACAACTCGCCTTGGCACTTCAGGTGCTTTCCCTTCTTTGGCCATAACCACCCACCTGTAGGCGGCATGGAATCCAGCCGAGTTCTTATCGCCGTCTCTACTTACCATCATCTGCAATATGATGTTTGTGGCTCTTTCCAGAAGCGACGGCTGGATGCATACGAGTTCTGGCAATGCCTGGGTTACCGAGGGCGCGACATTCGCCTCGATGAGTGAAACGCAGTTCTCTATAAGATCGGATGTCAGATCGCTAGAGGTTAAGGATGGCAAGATCGCATCCGCTATCGCAGCCCCAATAGCCTGTCGTGACCGCTCATTCTCTCGACGGATATTACCGAGGTCGAATGCAGGCTCTTTTTTGGGGTGCCAATCTAAAACATTTCTAAGCAGCTTGAGCGCTTCTTCCTTTGTCAAAACAAGCCCGCGCGAACCATCTTTTTGTCTTCGAGTAGCGGCCGCGAATGGGACGAGATAATCGGCAGAAGATGGCTCGTGCGGGCGCGCCATAAACAGAGCCCGCGTTGCCTCCTTGTCCGGAGACGGTAGCAAGAGAAACATGTGGGAATAGAACAAAGTGTCAGCGGGCAGATCCGTCTCCGACTTTCGGCGGCCCCATAGAGCCTTACCAAATTGCTCTGCCTCTATAGGGCTAAGCGCTCCGCCCAGATAAAGGCGAGCGAGGCGGCGAGCAGCGCGATTCCTGTTTTCCGCGTCTGCTTTCGCAGTCTTTTCGATGAGGGCGGAAACTCTAGATGCGAACTGCGTGTCGCGAGTGGGTCGAGCTATTGGCGGTTCTGGCAAGCGTTCGGCTGTTTCCGGCCAGTCTTGCGCCATTGGCGAAGGTATTCCAACTTCATCCGGCAATGGAAAACTCAGCATTTCGTCAATCAACGTGGGCTTGACCGATGGGGGAATGGCTGAAAGCGAGCGCTCCAGCAGGTGTTCCAGGGATTCATGTAGTTCTCTGGCCCTCCAACGAGGGTCCTTCGCGTACAATAGTGCCCGTCGGAATAGCGTAAGGGCTTCCGTGCTGGATAGCCGCACCGACAGGCGCGAGATGATTTCAGCATATACGGCAGCACGTCGGCTCCAGAAATCATCACCAAACCCTTCGCGTCTTGTGAGCTGTTCCAGGGCATAATCGAGTGCCCGGCCGAGGATTCCTGCCAGCATGATCCGGCGATTGTCTCCGATGACCGCGACCTGGACGCGGCCGAAAACCGATTTAACTAGGCTCTCACCACCAGCATGAGTTACACGTAGCACACGGAGGAAATCTGAGTCGTCCGCGTATCGATATCCTGTTAAAAGCTCTGCACGCTCCATTCGTGCGGCCATTATGATGGTGTGGTCTCCGCGTGGGGGAACGCCGACAACATCGACTGTGCGCCCGATTTCGTAGAGCGCTTCAGTTGGCCACCATTTTCCTAGATGCAAAGTCGAGGAATGGTCGCGATAAACTCCCGCCTCAAACTGCGGCTCCTTTGTTCTATTCCTTTCAGCAACACTCCGAAGGTCCTCTTCAATCTTGATGTCAATTGCCTGAAGTGACTCCCACGGATCGGTCTTGGTCTCAAAAAAGCGCAGGCGTAGAACTTCCGACTCTTCTGCTGGTTCATCTGGGGTTTGAGACATCCATGAACGAAGGCCCCGTGCAACAAATTGGGCCCATGCCAGCCTGGAAATTGTCCAAACGGAATCACGGTCCCTATAAAAGTGTTGACGGATTTCCCTGAGGCCAGTATTTGCAGCATCTCTGGAACCTTTTAGGTCTCCGAGGTCACATAGAAGCGCCGCACGTCGGAGCTTCCAGAGTGGGTCCGGTCCATCTAGATCGGTAAGAAGCTCCTTCAGTTCCCTAAAATTGAGTTCGTCACGAGCCCACAAGCAGCGTTGATACCTAACCTGGGCAGCCGTTTCCGGGTCAGAGGCTGCATGGTACTTGAAATAGTCGACCCACTCGGCGAAAGCGGATTGATCGCGCTCCTCCCGCGCCGTTCGTATCAGTATTGACGCAACGAACTCCCTTGAGCCGAGATCACTCCAGCACTCGTCGTTCAATACGGCGCTCCGAAACAATGGCTGGAGCCAATCTAGAAGCGGTAGGAAGAAAGTATCAAGTCTCCACCCAGACTCGAATACAAAGCACCCGCGATCTTGCGGGGACAATTGGTCGAAAACGCGCTTGATTAGATAGACACCGTCAATCGTTTCACTCTTCGCGACAGTTCGGATATGTGGCGGACAGACAACCCAGCCCGGATATAACATCCGTTCAGATTCCCACCTTCGGAGCGTCTCCATCGCAAGCGCAAGTGTGTATTCTGGGGTGTTCTGAAGAGCTGTAACAGGCGCCGTCGATTTGTGCTTCTCAGGCCAGTCCCACTGGGCTCGTGGTTTTGCTCTTTCAAGATAATTCAAGAATTCGGTGGCAGCTGCGCGGTGTCTTGCTTTGCCTGAGTCGGCCACTAAAGGAGTCAAATCGATGGCGGAAATATTCCTCGATTCGAGTAGCCTCCGCTGGGCCGGACTGAGATCGAGTGCTCCTACGAGGTGAATTCGCCTGGCTGACGCGCCTAGCTGGTCCCTGACCCATCCTGACCATTCTAAGAAGTTTGGGTCATCACCTTTAAATCCCAACAGGCATAGCTCATTTTCAAGTAGCGTTTGCTGAACGAGATTGACGAAAGGCGCAAAGACCCTCGGGTAGGTGCGATAGTCCTCTTCTGAAAGGATAAACGGACGGTTTGATGGGAGACTTCCGTGAAGTTTGACGACACGCGGTGCTCGCGTGGTCGCGATATCGCCAATACAACGGACTGTTTCGTAAGTTTGTCCTAAGTTTTCTAGCGCAGCTCGCTCGATGAGCGTGTCCCAGTTCGTCGTCAGAATGTCTGTCCAAGGTAATTTCACCAATCTCTTGTGCAACTCGCCAGGGAGCCACTCTTCATCCCGAACCATCTCCCGAATGAGGCTTTCCAGCGCAGATTCACCGAGAAGCACCTTGAACTCTTCAGCTAGGCGTAAAGGGTCTTTCTGCGCTACTACGCCATCAGGGTAAATGCGTGCCTGCATAGTACGTGCAATGTCGGTCCATAATGGAGGCTCAGGAGTGTTGGCGTGTACTCGGTCTGCATTCCGAGTAAATCCCGCACCTACCAGGATCGCCGCGCCGCGCGCCTTCCCCATTTTCCAAAGGGCTCGTCCAAGTTGCTGAAGAGCAGGAAAATCAGGAATGTCTTGTATCTTCATGAGTCTGCTCGCCTTGTACCTATACTACCAAGCGCCAAGGATTTGTCCTGAAAAGTCGGCTTGTCGGAAGTCTGCGAGCGATTCTGGGCGGGCGACGGGCAAACCGGAAACTGGCTGACTACTGGGACCTAGGGTTCGAGTGTCGCTTGTAGGACTCGATAGGCCTTTCGCAGCTGCTTGGCGTCACGTTTTGCGAGCAGGGCTTGCAATTGCTGCGTTAGGAACTTGGGATCTACGTTGGTGTTCTCGAAATGGAAGAATGCCGAGGGCGAGGTGTTCAACGCTCTAGCAAGGCCGATGATGAGCTCAAAAGACGGCAGTTTCTCGCCACGTTCGATCCTGCCGAGGTGTTTGACACCCGTGTTGGCTTTCTCGGCGAGCTGTCCCAGGTTCATCTTCTGGGATTTTCGAGTCGCCCGAACAAGCTGACCGAAGAGTTCCGCTTCATTCATCGAGTTCTCTGAAGAGGACGATATCGGCTGAATCAGAGAGTTGAAACGCTCTAACAGAGGTCTTTTATGTTGACAAGGTGATCTTTTAGGGGTACATAAAGCGTCTAGGCCTGATAAAAGGGCGACTCTTCCATTCTGCGCATCACTTCAGATGGTTTTGCCTTTATGACGCGACACATCTTCACGATGGTTTCTAGCTTGGGGCTGACTAGGCCCCGTTCTATCAGGCTGACAGTTGTCCGATCACACTCGGCTTCAAAGCCGACTTTTTCTTGCGACACTCCTAGCTTCTTCCTCATTCGCCGGAAAGCTTGCCCGAACGCCTTTTCAGGTCCAGAAAGGGGCTGAACGTGTTTTTTGCGGGTGGCCACGGATGGAAGAAGCGTCCCACAATGAGGAATAGATTCCTACGGAATGCATTCCGCATTTTGTGGGCGCCGGTTGTCTTGCGATTGGAGGCGGCTTGAGTTCCTCCGTTACAACTCGGTTGCCGATGGTCTCGACTTCGTCGGGAAATTCGACTGCGACGGAGACGCCTGTAGCGAGCGTCGAAATATCGGACGAAGTCCTGATGGCTCGCATCAGTGATGGAGACAAGGAAGGGCTGGCTTGCCTCTTTCATCGCTATGCGCGTCTTGTGCGTGCGGTCGGGTACAAGATTCTCAGGGACGATTCAGAAGCAGACGACTTGCTCCAAGACGTCTTTCTGTTCATTCACCAGAAGAGCGCGGTGTTTGATAGTTCCAAGAGTTCGGCCCGTTCGTGGATCGTGCAGATGGCCTACCATCGTGCGATTGACCGTCGACGCTATCTGGACTCGCGCCATTTCTATACTCACATTGATCTGGAGGATGTTGGAAACGAACTGAGTGGTCCGGGGGCGAGAGCAGGGCGATTCGAAAGCTCGATTGAAGAAGTGCTCGGAAGGGTCGGATTACGCAAGGTGTTTGGAGTCCTCTCTGAGATCCAGCGTCAGACCCTTGGGCTTCATTTACTCGACGGTTACACTTTTGAAGAAATCGCAGTGAAATTGGACCAGTCCCGAGGAAACGTAAAGCACCATTATTTCCGCGGGCTGGAAAAACTGCGCAAGCAACTTTTTAGCTGTAAACGGCAGGGCGATTGAGCAGTATGATAGGAGGCGTCATTCATCCGAGGAGCAGGGGCGTTGTCTCGAATCGAACCCCATGACGAGTTCCTAGAACTCTGCGCCGTTTCAACCTCGGGCCAGCTGAGCGAGGAAGACCAGAGGAGACTAGAGGAGCATCTTGTCGTTTGCTCCTCCTGCCGTGAGGCCCTGCAGCAATACGAAGCGATCATTCGCCACGCCATCCCAGCGGTGGGAGCAGAAGAGACGCCAGAGAATCTGGACGCAGGCGGGGCTTGGTCGGAGAAGCAGGCAGAGTCTGCTCTTTTTGATCGCATAGCACGAGAAGAGAGCAAGCCCCGAATGGATCAGGACGAGCCGATTCAAATCCACCATCAAAATAACGCTCGTCGAGTCCTTTCCCCTGCGAGTGCTGCGGCGTGGCGTAGCGTGTGGGCTCTCTATGCTGCTGGAATACTGCTTTTCATTGTTCTCGGTTTCTGCGCATATCAGGTGGGTATTCATCGTGGGACAAACGCCGCGAAGGTTATGGTGGTCCGTCCCGATGCACAAAGCCAGAGTTCATTGGAAGAAAAATTAAGTGACGCGAGCCATGAACGTGAAGTCTCGCGCGTCCAGATCGAGCAACGTGACTCGTTGATTGCCGATCTGCGTCGGCAGTTGGAAGAACAGTCCGCGAAAATTGATAAGATGAAAGGGGCGCAGGAGCAGTCAGACTCTGCGCTACGCAACGCTGATGTTGGACGACAGGAACTCATCCAGAAGGAGACTGAAGCGGAGCAGAAGTTAACCGCGGCGCAGTCAAGTGCGCAGGCATTGCAGACGAAATTGGATTCAATTGCACAACAGTCTTCCCAAGATGCAAAGCGCGCAGCGACATTAGACGCTAAAGTCAACGAGCTGACGAACCTGCTGCATCAGCGTGACGCTACCGTGGATCAGCAACAGGAATTGCTCGCGCACGACCGTGACATTCGGGAACTGATGGGCGCACGGGATCTGTATGTCGCGGAAGTGTACGACGTGGCCCGTACCGGAGCGACCCAGAAACCTTATGGGCGCGTGTTTTACACGAAGGGAAAGTCGCTCATCTTCTACGCTTACGACCTAGATCAACAACCAGATGTGAAGACTGCCAGCACGTTTCAGGTATGGGGTAGGCGTGGACCGGACCGGGAACAGGCATTCCCCCTTGGGATCTTCTACGAGGATAATACCGCAAAGAAACGGTGGGTCTTGAAGTTGGACGACCCGAAGTTGCTAGCGCAAATTGATGCTGTGTTCGTTACAATCGAGCCGAATGGCGGCAGCCGCAAGCCTAGCGGCAAACCCCTCCTCTTTGCTTACCTGCGAGTCGACCCAAATCACCCTTAATCGCGGTTACATCTTTTCTGGCTCCGGCACGCTTCCAACTAATCAAGGAAGGAGTTGGTACCAAGTGAGACTCGTCTCCGTAGACCGGAATAGGGTTTCCGAATCCGTCGGCCACAGGAGAATAACCGTGCGCGTGCGCTTCCCCGGCATCGCTTTTGTTTTCGCTTGTGTTGTGTCGCTAGCCCTCCCTCAGCGATCACCCAAAACCGGCCAATGAGTATCACCTGAAAACCGGCCAACGAGAGTAGCGTCCGGGACATTGATTCCCGCGGAGGCTTGTAGGCTCCGGGGCCATGGCCAATGTCTT
>Ga0208191_1001088_pt1 | contig 14900 bp, 7 predicted proteins | sample June2015DPH_13_5_FD_184709 | JGI IMG/M metagenome (GOLD analysis project Ga0208191, IMG submission 184709) | Peatland microbial communities from SPRUCE experiment site at the Marcell Experimental Forest, Minnesota, USA - June2015DPH_13_40... | ecosystem: Environmental > Terrestrial > Soil >... | reverse complement strand
GCTGGAGCGTGCGGTGTTATCAGCAACGCTTCGCCCATCGTGATGGCGGCTCCGAACGCCTCCACGCTTTGGTCTTCGCCAAATCCCCAACTTCGTGGCGGTTACAAAAATGAAAAGACGTGTCCTATTGACTCGTTGATTTTGATAACAAGACATTGACACCGGGACCGGGCCATTATTGACTAAAAGGACGCAACTTGTGTTATGAATAACCGGCAAAACACCATGCCAATGATTGCCTGCCTGGTGGCGGTCATTTTAACGGGCGCCGGCCGGCTGGCGGCGGCCAATCCCATCCCGGCGTTGCTCAACGACCCGATTGATGTCAGTGGCGATTTCCGGGATTTTTCCAACCTTTACTACCTGGCGGACCGGCTCGCGGCCTTCGATCCGGCCACCGGCCAGGGCAAAATCACCTGGCAACGCTCCGAGTATTTCACGCGACAGGCCTTCAACAACATGCTGGCCGTCATCAAACCAGTCGAACCCAATGAGTTTCCCAGCGATCAATATTCGGCCAACCCGACGCTGCCGTTTACCATTGAATTCGTTACGCCACGAACGGTGCGCATCCGCCTGACGAGTGGTCCGCAGGTTCACAAAAACTACGAGGAGTTGATGCTGGCCGGCGCCGTGCCGCAGGATCATTCCTGGAAATACAGCCAGGTCGAAGGCGGTCATCGCTACACGAGCGAATCCGGCTCGGTCACCATTTGGGAAAATCCGTGGCGCATCGAATTCCGGAACGCGCAGGGCAAATTGCTCACCCGGACGGACCATGATTCGGACAACACCAGCACGTTCACGCCCATCATGCCGTTTTCCTTTGTGCGGCGCGCGGCGGATTATTCGCGCAGCCTGGACGCGGTGTTCACGCTCTCTCCCGGCGAAAAGATCTTCGGCTGCGGCGAATCCTTCACCAGCCTCGACAAACGCGGCCAGAAAATCGTGCTGTGGACGGATGACGCGAACGGCATTCAGAACCAGGGCATGTACAAGCCCATTCCGTTTTTCATGAGCAACCGCGGTTATGGCATGTTCATTCACACCTCCTCGCCCATCACCTGCGACTTCGGGAACTCGTTCAGCGGCATCAATTCACTGATGATCGGTGATGACGCGCTGGACTTGTTTGTGTTTTTCGGTTCCCCCAGGGAAATCCTCGATGAATACACCAAACTCACCGGCAAGTCGCCGCTGCCGCCGCTCTGGTCGTTTGGCCTCTGGATGAGCCGCTGCACTTACAATGCCGAAAAACAGGTGCGCGACATCGCCGCCCAATTGCGCGCGAAAAAAATCCCGTGCGACGTGCTGCATCTCGACACCGGCTGGTTTGAAACCGACTGGCAGTGCGATTACGAATTCTCAACCACCCGCTTCCCGGATCCCCGGAAGATGCTCGCGGACCTGAAGCAGGACGGCTTCCATGTTTCGTGCTGGCAACTTCCGTATTTCGTGCCGAAAAACAAATTGTTCCCTGAACTTCTCGAAAAAAACTTTGTCGTCCGCGACGCCAAGGGCAACCTGCCCTACGAGGATGCCGTGCTGGACTTCTCCAATCCGAAGACGATCGAATGGTATCAGGGCAAAATCGCGAACCTGCTGAAACTCGGCGTGGGCGCGATCAAGGTGGACTTCGGCGAAGCCGCGCCGAACAACGGAATCTTTGCCGATGGCCGCACCGGATTTTATGAGCATAATCTGTATCCGCTCCGCTACAACAAGGCCGTCGCCGACATCACCAAAGAAACCACCGGCGAGAACATCATCTGGGCGCGCAGCGCGTGGGCCGGCAGCCAGCGTTATCCGATCCATTGGGGCGGCGACGCCGAAAGCACCGACCAGGGCATGACTGCCGAATTGCGCGGCGGCTTGTCGTTCGGCCTTTCCGGCTTTTCATATTGGAGCCACGACGTGGGCGGCTTCACGGCCAATTCCGTGACCAACATGGACAAAAATCTGTTTGCGCGCTGGCTGGCCTTCGGGATGTTGAGTTCCCACAGCCGCTGCCACGGCATCGCGCCCAAGGAACCCTGGAACTACGGCGACGCGTTCATGGATGAATTCCGCGCGATTGACGAGCTCAAATACAAACTTATGCCTTACGTTTACGCCCAAGCGAAGGACTGCTCCGACCACGGCCTGCCGATGGTGCGGGCGCTGTTCATCGAATATCCGGATGACCCCGGTTCGTGGAACGTGGATGACGAATATCTTTTTGGTTCCAGCCTCCTGGTCGCGCCGCTCATGGAGGAAAACTCGACGGGCCGAAATGTTTATCTGCCGCCGGGAACCTGGATTGATTATCAAACCGGAAAATCCTACGACGGCGGCTGGCAAAAAATCGAGGCCGGCAAACTTCCGGTCGTGATGCTCGTGCGTGACGGCACGGTGCTGCCGCAAATCAAGCTCGCGCAATCCACCCTGCAGATGGATTGGTCGCAACTGGATCTCGTGGTCTTCGCCAAAGACGCCCAGACCGCCAAAGGCCTGGTTTATCTGCCCACGGACAATGTGCTGCGCGAGCTATCGTTGAACAAGAGCGGCAACACGTTCAAACTGGCGGACGATCCGCTGTCTGGCAAAGTCATCTGGAGTATAAAACAACCGTTCGGGCAGCGATAACCCAGGAATAACCGGACAAAAGGCGCACACTTTCGCGGCGACAAATACGTGAAATGTTCGTTTTTTATCGGTAGGCGGACCAAGTTTTTGCACAAATCTAACATCATGAAATGCCGAGCACATTCACTGCCTGCACTTTGCCTGCTTTGCACCGTGCTCATCACGCCGGCTCACGCCCAATATCAATATCCATTTCAAGACCCGAACCTGCCGGAGGAAGTGCGCGTCACCAACATGGTTTCGTTGATGACGTTGGATGAGAAAGTGGACCTGCTGCGATTTCGTTCCGGCGTTTCACGGCTCGGCATCCCGCGGCTGGGTTCCGTCGAGGGCATTCATGGCGAAGCAATGGGAGGAGTGGCCAACTGGGCCCCGAATCCACCCATCCCGACGACCATATTTCCGCAAGGGATTGGCATGGCCGAAACCTGGGACACGGAGGTTCTCCGCCAGGCGGGCGCAGTGGAAGGTTACGAAGTGCGGTACATCGCGCAGAATAAAAATTACCACCACACAAACCAGCTCGTCGTCTTTGCGCCAAACGCGGATTTGGGCCGCGATCCACGCTGGGGCCGGACGGAGGAATGTTACGGGGAGGACCCCTTCTTCAATGGAACGATGGCGGTGGCGTTCATCAAGGGACTCCAAGGCGACCACCCGAGGTATTGGCAGACCGCATCGCTGTTGAAACATTTTTTTGCCAACAGCAATGAAGACGGCCGCGATAGTTCCTCGTCCGATTTCGACGAACAACTTTTCCGTGAATATTATTCCGTACCGTTCCGGATGGGGTTCGAGGAAGGTGGCGCACGGTGCTTTATGGCGTCCTACAACGCCTGGAATAAAACTCCCTGCACCGTTCAGCCGGTCATCAAAAATGTGGCCATGAAGGAATGGGGCGTGGACGGAATCATTTGCACCGACGCCGGCGGCTATCGCAACCTCGTCAATCAATACCATTATTTTGCCACCACGAATGAAGCGGCCGCGGCCTGCATCAAGGCAGGCATCAACCATTTTCTGGACAATTATCGCGCCGGCGTGACTGGCGCGCTCACCAACAAACTCCTTTCGGAAGCCGATCTCGACGAGGCCATCAAAGGCGTGTTGCGAATCCATGTCCGGCTCGGTTTGCTGGATCCGCCAACGAACAATCCCTACGCCGTCATCGGCACGATCTCCGAACCCGAACCGTGGACCACGCCGGAACACAAGGCCGTTGCGCGGCTGGTGACGCAGAAATCCATTGTCTTGCTTAAGAACTCGGAGAATCTTCTGCCGCTGGATAAGACCAAACTCAAGTCCATCGCCGTCATCGGCCCGCGGGCGAACGAGGTCCTGCTCGACTGGTACAGCGGCATGCCGCCTTACATGGTCACGCCACTGCAAGGCATCACCGACAAGGTTGGCCCCGGGATCACCGTGAGCTTCGCCACCAATAACGCCTACGGCGAGGCCGTCAAAATCGCCCGGGCCGCCGACGTGGTGATTGTGTGTGTCGGAAATCATCCCAACGGTGACGTCACGAACTGGGCAAAGGTCGCCCTGCCCAGTTACGGCCGGGAAGCCGTGGACCGAAAGTCCATCACCCTGGAGGACGAGAAGCTGATCAAGCAAGTTTATCGGGCAAATCCAAAAACCGTCGTTGTGCTCATTTCCAGCTTTCCGTATGCAATCAACTGGACCCAAAAACATGTTCCGGCGATTGTTCATATGACGCATTGCAGCCAGGAGGAGGGGAACGCACTGGCGGACGTCCTGTTCGGCGATTACAACCCGGCCGGGCGGCTGGTCGAGACCTGGCCAGTGTCACTCAAGCAACTGCCGCCCATGATGGATTACAACATTCGACATGGGCGCACTTACATGTATTTCAAGGGCAAAACTCTGTATCCCTTCGGCTATGGCTTGAGCTACACGACGTTCGAATATTCCGATTTAAAAACGAGTGCGCCGACACTCGCCAAAGACGGCTCCCTTACCGTGAGCGTAAATGTTAGAAATACCGGCAACCGGGCGGGCGAAGAAGTCGTCCAGCTTTACACCAAACGTCAGAAATCGGCGTTGGAACACCCGATTCAAGAACTCCGGGGATTCAAACGGGTGGCATTTCAACCCGGCGAGCAGAAGACGGTTGAAATCCCTTTGACAGCGAAATCGCTGGCCTATTGGGACGAAGCTCAACATGGCTGGACCGTTGAGAGCGGGGTGATTGAGGTCCGTGTTGGCGGCTCTTCGGCGGACACACGTTTAAAATCTGCCATCACCGTCGAGTAATTCTAACGTATGGAAAAATCTGTTAAATTCCGTGGCGCCGTCGGGCTGATCGCGCTGGGTTTGGCCTGCTCTGCGCTGGCGCAATCCATGAATTCCCAGCCCCCGCCATCAGAGCCGTATCTCTGGCACAACGTGGCCATCGGCGGTGGCGGGTTTGTCACCGGCATCATCCCTCATCCCTGCCAAAAAGGTTTGATGTATGCACGCACCGACGTTGGCGGCGCCTATCGCTGGGACGACTTCGTCCAACGATGGATTCCCCTCACCGACGGGATTGGCGATGTTGATTTTACCGGCATTGAAAGCCTCGCGGTGGATCCTTCCGATACCAACCGCGTTTATCTGGCGGCCGGAATTTACAGCGGGGGGAAGGCCGCCATCTTGCGCTCCGCCGACCAGGGCCGCACCTGGCTGCTCACGGAAGTCCCGTTCAAAATGGGCGGCAACGAAGCCGGCCGCTTCAACGGCGAACGGCTCGCCGTGGACCCGAATGACGGCGGCATCCTCTTTTTCGGTTCACGCCGCGACGGATTGTGGAAAAGTACCGACCGGGGGGCGACTTGGCAGAAGGTGGAAGGTTTCCCGAATGTCAGTTCCCGCGAAGCGGCGTCAGGAGACGACTCCCGGCCCCGGTTCGGCTTCAACCAGCAGCCGGTCGGCATTGTCTGCGTTTTGTTTGACCCGGCCGGCAGCCGGCCCAGCCAGCCCACGCCCGTGTTGTATGCCGCCGTCTCCACCACGGAAACCAACCTCTATCGCAGCACCGACGGCGGGGGCGCCTGGCTGGCGGTGGCCAACCAACCCGTGGGCTTGTGTCCCAATCACCTCGTTCGGGCCTCTGATGGGACCCTTTATCTCAGCTATGGCAAGGAGCCCGGCCCGAATACGATGACGGATGGCGCGATCTGGAAATTCAACCCGAAAGACGGCGTCTGGACGGACATCACGCCAGTCAAGCCAAAGGATTCCGACCAGCCGTTCGGCTACGGCTGCGTCGCGGTGGACGCGCAAAATCCGTCCACGATCATGGCCACGACGTTCTGCCACTGGAAACCGCACGATGAAATTTTCCGCAGCACGAACGGCGGCTTGACCTGGACACTACTCTGGCAGACCAACACAGCCGTGTGGGATTATTCCAGCGCGCCGTACACCCAGACCCGCACGCCTCATTGGATGGGCACCATCGTAATCAACCCCTTTGATTCGGATCAGGTTTTGTTCACCACCGGCTTTGGCATCTGGTGCTGCACCCATGTCACGAAAGCCGATTCCGGCAAGCCGACGCACTGGGTCTTTCTCGACCGGGGACTCGAAGAAACGGTGCCGCTGGCTTTGATCAGTCCGCCCGCCGGCGCCCATTTGATCAGCGGCGTGGGCGACATTGACGGGTTCCGCCATGACAACGTGGATGTTTCACCAGCGGAAGGGTCCTTCGCCGGGCCGCGATTGTCGAGCACGCGAGACCTGGCGTTTGCCGCCAACAAACCCGAAGTGATGATCCGCATCGGCAACGGTGGTAGAGACATGTCGGCGCACGCCATCATCTCCGCAGACGGCGGCAAAACCTGGAAAGCCCTCGCGAGTGATCCCCCGGGCGGGAGTGGTGGACAAGGCAGGATTGTCTTGAGCGCCGACGGCAGAACCATTGTTTGGGCGTTGCAACGCGGTTCGGCCAGCTTCACCACGGACCGTGGAGTAACCTGGACCAACTGCGAGGGACTTTCCTCCGGAGTCAGTGTCGTTGCCGATCCGGTCAATGCTTCGCGTTTCTATGCGTTCGACGGCCAGACTGGCAAGCTGATGGCCAGCACGAATTCGGCCGCAACGTTTGAACCGACTGCGGCAGCACTCCCCAGTTCGCAGGGTGCCGGTCGCGACGGCGGCGTGTTGGCAGCCACTCCGGGTCTGCCGGGAGATCTGTGGGTTGGCTCCCGCGGGATCGGCCTTTACCACTCCACTGATGGCGGAGCCTCTTTCACCAAGCTGAACAAGGTCGGCGGCGCGGACGCACTCGGCTTCGGAAAGGCAGCGCCCGGGAAAACTTTCCCCGCGCTCTACCTGCTGGGAAACATCGAACAACTTCACGCCGATTACCGTTCCGACGACAACGGCCAGACTTGGGTGCGCATCAACGACGACCAGCACCAGTTCGGCGCTCCCAACCGCCCGATCATCATCGGCGACCCGCGCATTTATGGCCGGGTTTACCTGACCACTGGCGGCCGGGGCGTCATCTACGGAGCCCCGGATTCCACCTCAAAATAATCCATGAAACATTCTCATTCTCTGGCCTGCATTCTGTCGGCGCTCATCCCCTCCCTCGCCCTGTTGTTCCCCGGCATTGGTCGGGCCGGCAATTATACCAACTTCGACGTCGCCATCTACATCCCTGTCGGCGTCGTACAACATTTCGAAAACCTCGAAAACCTGACCAACGATTGGGACCGCATCCACCGCCAGTTGAAGGTGGACAAGGTGTACATCGAAGTGCAGCGGAACCGCACCCTGGCGACGGATGAAGAACTGGAGACGGTCAAGAAGTTCTTTGTGGACCGCGGCGTCAACGTGGCCGGCGGCATGGCGCTGTCGGATGGCGGCTCCGGCCAGTTCCGCTCGTTCTGCTACACCGATCCCGCCGACCGCCAGTTCATCAAGGGCGCGGCGGAACTCGCCGCCCGGCATTTCGACGAAATCATCCAGGACGATTTCTTCTTCGTCACCACCAAAAACGACTCGGACATCGCCGCCAGGGGAACGAATACCTGGACGGAGTTCCGGCTCAAGCTCATGGACGAGGCCGCGGAAAATCTCATCATCAAACCGGCCCGCGCCGTGAATCCCAAGGTCAAACTCATCATCAAATTCCCCAACTGGTACGAACATTTCCAGGGCCTGGGTTACGACCTCGACCGGGAACCGAAGCTGTTCGACGGCATCTACACCGGCACCGAAACCCGCGACCCGGTCATCACCGACCAGCATTTGCAGCAATACGAGAGCTACCTCATCATCCGTTACTTCGACAACATCAAGCCCGGCGGCAACGGCGGCGGCTGGGTGGACACCTACAGCATCCGATACATTGACCGCTACGCCGAGCAGCTTTGGGACACGATGTTCGCCAAGGCGCGGCAGATGATGCTGTTCGAATGGTCGGCGATGAGCCGCTCCATCCAACCGGGAGACCGCGCCGCCTGGCAGGATTTGCACACGAGTTTCGATTACAACCAGTTGTGGCAGGCCTGGACGAACTACGCCCCGGCCGGATTGCCCGAACCCACCATCGCCCGTGTCGCCGGCTATGCCCTGGAACAGGTGGACCCGTTCCTCAGCCAGCTCGGCAACCCCATCGGCATCGCCGGCTACAAACCGTATCAGTCCACCGGCGAGGATTTCCTGCACAATTATCTCGGGATGATTGGCATTCCCATGGACCTGTATCCGGAATTCCCGACCAACGCGGGCTTGGTCCTGTTGACCGAGTCGGCGAAGTCCGACCCCGACATTGTCGCCAAAATCAAGGGCCAGTTAACCGCCGGCAAATCGGTGGTCATCACCTCCGGCCTGTTGCACGCGCTCCAGCACCGGGGCATCGAAGACATCGTCGAGGCGCGGTACACCGATCACAAGGTGCTCGCGCATGAATATTCCGGCGGCTTCGGCTCCGGCAACGGCTCGGTGCTTGACGGCGGGAAAAACGAGGACGTCCTGTTCCCCGAAATTTTCTTTCTCACGAACGACGCTTGGCCGGTTGTCCGTCTTCTGGCCAACGGCAACGGCTATCCGCTCCTGCTCATGGACCGGTATTCCAAGGGCGTCCTTTACATCTGGACGATGCCGGAAAATTTCACCGACCTTTATTCGCTGCCCCCAAGCGTCACTAGCGCCATTAAAAATTACGTTATGCGCGGGTTCCCCATCCGGCTGGACGGCCCCGGCCAGGTGGCGCTGTTCGCCTATGACAACCACACATTCATCGTGGAATCATATTTGCCTGCCGAAACCGACGTGAAGGTTTCATTGACCGGGAATTTCACCCGCCTGAAAAACCTGGTCACCGGCGAAGTGATTAACAGCCAGGCCCCGACGCAGGGCCGCGGCCGCTGGCGGGACGCCGAGGAAAGCCGCATATCCTTCAATCTCCATCTCCCGCCCCACAGCTACGCCGTCTTCGCCGCGGAGAAAAGGTAGGGCGCGTCACTCCGTGCGCGCCGGAGTCAGTAGGCTCCCTTGATCAATCTTTGTATGATTGATTCCACCGGAAAAGCCGCTACGCTTTCAAAGCGAAGCCCGAATGAAAACACACCGTGCATTTCTTTTCCCGGTTCTAATTGCAGCATTGATCGGAATCATCCTGATGCTGTCCGCGCGCGAACCACGTTATCGGGGGCGGTCGCTGATCAGTTGGTTGCAGCAGTATTATTATACTGCCTTGGATCAACCTCAACGCCGTCAGGAAGCGCAACAAGCCGTTCTTGCCATGCCGCTCCACAAGGTTCTGCCCAGATTGCTCCGGATGGTTGAAGCCACGGACGACCCGGTCAGCTTATGGCTCATTGATAAAACTGGCGAATTCAGAATCCGATTTCTCAGATGGAGTTCATCGGAACGTTATTCCTATGAGGATTGGCAACGAATCCAATGGCGTTCAGCAGAAGCTTTTCAACAGCTTGGCATCGCCGGTTTTGAAATCTTGGGAACGAATGCGGCACCCGCGGTTGAAGAACTGGAAAAACTGCTTGATGAAAAAGATCACGCCTTCGACGCCAAGCGGTGTTTGGACTCTATCGGCAAACCCTCTGAACCGGTCTACTGCCGGGCACTGACCAATCAAGATGCGGACATCAGACAGTGGGGCATGGATGAATTGGCGGCGGTCACCGATGATGTTGAGGTTTATATCGCCCGCATCAAAGACCGGCTTAAGGATTCCTCGGAGGCAGTGCGGGCTACCGCCGTGGATGACATTGGAATTCAGATGTCCGCGCCGGAATTGGCCGTTCCTCTCCTAGTCGCGGCTTTGAAAGATTCTTCCGATTTGGTCAGTTCGCACGCTGCGAGTTCACTTGGTAATTTCGGCACGAATGTACTGGTCGCTTTTCCAATTTTGACAAATCTCGCGAGCGGCGTTGGAAACGCAGCAAGCGCGGCGTTAAGGACTCTAACAATCATCGCGCCGGACAAAGCATGGCCCATTTTTACAAATTACCTTGCGCAGGGAAAACCAGGGATCAATGGCGCATTGAGTGCATTGACTGAGGTCATGCCAGACAAAGCACTGCCGATTGTTCTGGCTCGCTTGCAATCGCCTAGTATCGCCGTGCGGCACGAGGCGTTCGGACTATTACGCCATTATCCAGTGACTTCACAAATAGATTCAGCGATGCAAACCGTCGTCGCCGATTCCGATTTCGATCCCAACCTCGCCCTGGCCGCAAAAGGATTCCTGACCGATCAATATAAAACCAACCATCCGGACGCATTATTATTTTCTGACGAACCGAGTTACAACGGCAAGCGATTGGGCGAATGGTTGGAAACGCGCATCAAAGGCGGAGGTGATTTGACACCGGCGGCAAAAGACGCAATTCATCAAGTGGGAACCAACGCAATTCCCGCCTTATTGAAACGACTGACTTATGTGCGGCCACCATATTGTTTCAGTCCTTTCCAGATTAACATCAATGCCGCCATCGGATTTATTACACTGGGCGAACAGGCCAAACCCGCGTTGCCAGAGTTATGGATGCTCATGGACAGCACCAACCAGGAGATTGCCCTGACCGCTATGATTGCCACCTTCGGAACCGGCTCAAACGCCATGCCCTTCCTGATCAAAGGATTGACCAACCAGTTTCCCAATGTTCGCAATGAAGCCGCCAATAGTTTGACGGATGGAATTGGCAAAGATTTTCCCGAATTGCGCCGTCAGGCTGTTCCTCTCTTTAAAAAACTTTTGAATGATCCAGATGAAGATGTTCGCAGCAATGCGACGAATGAACTTAAACAAATTGACCCTGTAGCGGCGGCCAAAGCGGGAATATAATGAAAACGCACCCCAACCTCATTGATTACGTCCGCCGGTTCGGAGTTTTGGCGGGGATAATCCTTTTGGCCGTCCCCGCGAAGGCCAACCCGATTCCGCTGCCTGAAAAATCCGTCACGCCGGAAATTTCCTTCATCATCGCCTTCGCCATTCTGTTGGAGGTGATTTGCATTTGGTTGATTCTCCGGCGCTCCCGCAGGCCGCGTTTTTTTATTCTTTGGCTGATCGGCCTGCACCTTCTCACCTATCCGTCATTTCTGTGCCTGCTTTGGCTGCTTCAAGATATGCGTCCGGCTTTTGCCGTGGTCAGCGGCGAGGGATTGGTCGTGTTGATTGAGGGAGGTTTGATTTATCTGATTTGCCGTTTTGCGGCTCCGGCCAAACCCGAACTCACGGCACCGTCAATTGCCAAATGTTGGCTGGCTTCATTTATTGGCAATGTCTGTTCGGCGGTAGCATTTCCAATTTTGTTGGCGATTTATGATCATTTTGCTCCCGTCTGATTGTTGCGTTTAGCGAACCCCCGACCCAAACGGCCTTCGGAATGCGGCCTTCTTTTGGATTTCGCCAATTCGGGTTTCGGCCTTCACTCACCCTTCCAGCACGGCCACCACAGGGATGGGCTCGGGATGCGAGGCGCGCACCGGCAAAACGTTGCCCGCAATGGTCCGGCCATTCACCAGCAGCTTCTTCACCCCGCGCTGTTTTCTGTTTATAATTGAACGATCTGTCGTTCGCCCTGGTATAAAATCACCTTGTCCGGACTGCCGGTAATTTCCACCCCGGTGCCATGGTCTTTTCCCACAATGACGAGGTTGAAACTGCGTTCCTTCAGCATGCCGGGGAAGGCGCCTTTCCGGTCATCGATGGTCAGCCGGCGGTTGGCGTCGTCCCAGTGAAAAGCAATGGTGGCATGGACGCCTTTTTCATAATTGTAATTGTCGTTCTCATCTTCATAGAGCGTGAAACTTCCATCCGCGCCGGGATAGATGCGCAATTCAATGGGATCAGCCGGTTTTTCCGCCGCGTATTGAATGAACGGGCCCATGGGCACGATGGAGCCTGACCTGACCAGGAGCGGAATCTTGTCGATAGGAGCATCCGCAACAATCATTTGACCGCCGGGAAGAGGCTGTCCGGTCCAAAAGTCCACCCATTGATTTCCGGCCGGCAGATAGACCGGCCGGGTGCCCGGCCGGGGCTCGACAATTTTTTCCCGGGCAAAAATTTCCGGAGTCTTCCAGAAAAGCTGGGCCTTGAAAGCGCCCAGGACCGAATTGGCCGTCTCGCAGGCAAAGTCGTATTCCTTGCCGGCCTGTAGTTCCAGGGGAACGGTGTAGGATTCCACCGACGAGTAATTGTTTGTCAGTTCCTTGCCGTCCAGGAAGACCCGTTTTGGACCGAAGCTTTTGAAATGGAAGCGATAGGTCCCGGTTTCCGTCGGAACCAGCTTGCCCTCCCAGCGCATCGAGAATTTGGGACTGGTAATGTAATCCGGCCAGCCGGTGTACCAGTAAAGGTTGACGTTGGTCTCCACCTGTTCGTGACAGAGAGTCTTGAACTGGTCGTCACTGTAATATTTTGCGGTCAGCCCCGGCTGGCCGTCTTTCGTCCGGAAGAATTCCGGCGCTATGGGGATGCTGCTCTCCGGCGGCCGATGGAGCATGTATTCCGTCACCGGACAGACCATGATGGCGGGCCCAAACATAAACTGGTCGTCAATGGCATAGGTCTTTTTGTCCGACGTAAAATCCATGGGCAGGCCGCGCATGATCGTGTAACCGTTGTCCGTCACCTGCCAGGCCAGCGAATAAATGTAGGGCATCAGGCGGTAGCGCAGATTGTCGAACTTCACGAGCACATCGGTGAAATCACCAAACTGCCAGATTTCCCGCGGCGTTTCCGAACCGTGCGAGCGGAAGATGGGACAAAAGGCGCCGAACTGAAACATGCGGGTATAAAACTCCTGATAGGCCGGGTCTTTGCCGCCGTTGGAAAACACCCCTTCGTAGGTGCCGATGTTGAAAGCGCCGATATCAAACGTCCAATACGGAATCCCGGCCATGCAGTGGTTGATGCCGGCGGAGATTTGCTTCCGGTAAACATCCCAGTTCGCGCCGATGTCGCCCGACCACGTGGTGGCGGCGGCCCGCTGCTGGCCGGCAAAGGTTGAGCGGGTGAGGATATAAACGCGTTTCTGGTCAGTTTCCTGCCGTTGATGTTTATAGACTGATTCGGTGTCGAGCAGCGGATAGGTGTTGAGATAGCGGGCGAAGGAACCCAGATGATTGGTCCCCACCCGCTTCATTTCATACTCCTCCGATTCTTTGGTGATGGCATTGACGATGTCCGGCTCGGTCGAGTCCATCCACCAGCCGTCAATTCCCTGGGAGAAAAGACCTTTGCTCACGTATTGCCAGTACAGGTCGTTGGCCGCCGGATTATACACATCGAAATATTTGAAGTTGGCCCAGCCCACGGTCGGGTAAAGGTGGCCTCTTTGTTCCATGTCTTTGTAAATCGGCGTGGCCGGCCCGAGTCCCGCCCAGATGGAAATCATGAGATGAAAGTTTTCCTGGTGCAGGATATCAATCATCTCCTTCGGGTTGGGGTACATTTTTTCGTCAAAGAACATGCCGCTCCAGTTGGTGTTGCCGCCCCAGTAATTCCAGTCCTGGACGAGGCCATCAATGGGAATCTGGCGCCGGCGGTATTCCCGCGCGATGCCCAGCAACTCATCGCGATCCGCGTAATGTTCCTTGCTTTGCCAGTAGCCATAAGCCCATTTGCCGTACATCGGCGCGTGGCCGGTCAAATCCCGGTATCCGGCAATGATGTCGTCCATGTTCTTGCCGCCGATGAAATAGTAATCAATGTTGTCGGCCACCTCCGACCAGAGCGACATGTTGTCCGGGTTGTCGGCAAAAATGGTTTTGGAATAATTGTCCCAAAGCAGCCCGTAATCCGCCGTGGAAACCAGGAACGGCGTGACTGCCTGGGTGTTGGCCTGCACCAGTTTGACGGTGCGCCCGCGATAATTCATGTAACCGGATTGGTGCTGTCCCATACCATAGATACCTTCCTCCGGCGTCAACGTGAAATTCTGCCGGACACTGAACGCATTGGTTTCATGCGCGATGCTGACCGGGGTGACCACCGCCTCACCCTGCTCCTGCAAAATGACCCGGCCGGCGCTGTCGAGATATTGAATCGCGCCGTCGCTCTTGGACAACTGCACGATGACTTTATCGGAAGCCAAGGTGACCGTATCAGCATTCTCCGAGAACTGAACGTTCAACACCGGCAAGTTGGTTTGAATCACAACCAAGCTGTTCTTCGCGGCTGTTCCGTTGGGCAGCCACTTAAGGACGCGAACGGTATCGGCGGAATAGAACTGCACTTTGACGTTCAGGGCGGCAGTGTTCAGCTGAACGCCATTTTGAACGCGTTGGACCGGTGACGGCGGTTGTTGGGCTTGTGCATCTTTCGGTGCGGAAGGTTTCGTCTGACACGAAACCAACAGAAAGTTCATGCAGAAGACGCTGAACAAAACCGTTGCTCGCGGGGCGAACGGAAACATTTTTATCATATTGTAATTTTTTCCTAACGATACTGAGCCACAGCCGCTGGCGGCGCGCTCGCGCCTGCAACCACAGCGTTGTCACTGTCAATCATGGTCGAACTGAATCGCCTAGCGGCCGTTGGCTCCAGTGATCTGGTTGGGCTTAGTATGATCAAGCGAAGCTACTAGGCGCAATCTTTCTACTCCACCGCATTTTCAGGACGACGTGGTAACGACAACGTCCTGTTTGGGATCCCAAAGGAGGGTGTTTCCAAATTCCAAAGGCGGAATTGTAAAAAATGGGCGGATTTGCGGATTTTGTAAAAACCGTGTTTCCCTTTAAAGGAGGTCAAGGTGCATTTGCCGGGGCGCAATTTGATAGAGCAA
>Ga0208191_1001087_pt1 | contig 14916 bp, 14 predicted proteins | sample June2015DPH_13_5_FD_184709 | JGI IMG/M metagenome (GOLD analysis project Ga0208191, IMG submission 184709) | Peatland microbial communities from SPRUCE experiment site at the Marcell Experimental Forest, Minnesota, USA - June2015DPH_13_40... | ecosystem: Environmental > Terrestrial > Soil >... | reverse complement strand
ATGCTACCGTACCGTCAAGGTGGAGATTCGGCGTCAAGAACAGAAGCTTTGTGAGGTTTTCCCCTGGCAAAGGGGTCCCCAAAACCATTTTTTGCCCGTGGTGGCCAAGGCTGCTGCATAATCTCGGTTCATATGCCTTTTCATATGAGCCTCTCCAAGAAAGGCATATCTCTGCTTGTCTGGATTTGGCAGAAAAATGGTGCGCTCAAAAAAGATGTGCTGAAGATTTGAGTCTTCAAGGGGAATGGGAAGCTGTAAAAGCGTGTTTGCGAAATTTTCATGATCTCAACTTGCAAGGCGGGGTGATCCTGATTAATGGCAATGTTGAAGCCTTCACCTTGGGGGAACTTCTCAATAAAGAAACCGCGGTAATCCATATCGAGAAGGCCAATCCCATGATTTTGGGATTATATGCCGCGATCAATCAGGAGTTTTGCCGGCATTCCTGGTTCCGGGTGCCATTCATTAACCGGGAGCAGGATCTGGGGGTACCGGGGCTCCGAAGGGCAAAAATGTCATATCACCCCCATCATTTGGTGGAGAAGTTTCGAATTCGACTAAGCTGAATCATCCGGTTCATATTTTTTAAAATCTCTCTCCTGATAGTCTTGCAGCATTTAGGGTTGCCATGAACGCAGTCCGTTACTATGTGGCGCTCATCATGGTGGTCATGCTGGCGCCAGCCATCTTCCCTTGGCTGCTCATCCACCCCTTCGTCCGCTTCTGGCGCCGGCTGGGGCCCAGGTGGACCTGCGGCATCGTTTGGTCCTTGTGGGCGTTGGGCATGGCGGGCCTTTTCCGGATGCGCCACGCCCTCTTGGCCGTGGAGTTCGGGACCAGCTACTATCTCACGGCCCTGGGTCTCTTGCTCCTGTCTGTCTCGACCTGGCTGGGCGTGGTCTGGTTTCGGCGCATGAGCCTTCTGACCATCATGGGCCTGCCGGAGCTGGCGCCGGACCGGCACCCGCAGCGGCTCATCACGACCGGAGTCTATGCCATTATCCGCCATCCCCGCTATGTCCAGTTATACCTGGGCCTTTGGGGCAGCGCCCTCATTGCCAACTACCTGGTCCTTTACCTGGTAGTGGCCCTCTGGCTGCCCGGCATCTATGTCATAGTGCGGCTGGAAGAAAAAGAACTGCGGGACCGCTTCGGCCTGGCTTATGACGAATACAGCCGCCGGGTGCCCCGCTTTCTGCCCCGTATCTCCCGCCGATCCGGCCCTTAGGAAGTCCGAGTGGACACGCCGCCCCGGTAAGAGTAAGATGAGACTGTGGTAAAAAGGTTATTCCCCAGGCCATCTTGAAAGGAAGCCATCTTCTTGCCTCCACTTCCCCACTTGGGCGGTCACACCATGATAATACCCGGGGTGAAGTTTGCCAGCCTGCGCCTGATTATCCTGACCGCGGCGGTGCTCGCCCAAATATATCTCTTTCTCCGACTTCGGCAGGCGGTCAGAGGCTCGCGCCGGAGCGAGCCCTGGAAATCCTGGGTCATTGGCGCCGCGGGCGCAGCCATCGTATTTCTCTCTGTCATAAGCGGCTATATCCTGTTCAGGCCCATCCCCTGGGTGGACCCGCCGGCGGCGATAGAGGTTGCCGTCTTCTATCCCGCGGCGGTGTGGGGCCTGGGGTCGATCTTTTCGGCTCTGCTTCTAGTTCTGGTCCAGTTGCTGGTGGGGTTGGGGCGGGTGGCGGTTCGATTAGGTCGCGGCCCGGTCACCCGGGGGTCTGCCATTGCCGTGAACCCCGCGCGCCGTCGCTTTCTGCAAGCCGGAGTGAGCGGGCTGATTGCCGGGCCCCTGGTACTTTCGGGATACGGCGCAGCCTATGCCGCTAAGGACTACGAGGTCTGTGAACTCAGCTTGCCCTTCGGTCGTTCCTTGCGGGTTGTCCAACTCAGCGACATCCATGCCGGCATTTTCATGACCGGGGGAGAGATGCGGCGCATCGTCGATCAGGTCGTCGCGCTGCGGCCCGATTTGTTTCTCCTCACCGGGGACTACATCTCCAACTCCATGAAGTTTCTTCCAGGCTGCGTGGAAGAAATGGCCCGGGTCCAGGCGCGCTACGGCACCTTCGCCATCATGGGGAATCATGAACACTGGTATGGGGAACTGAGTGATATCCTGGCGATCTTCCGGCAGTACCGGATCGCCTTCCTGCTCAACGCGCATCAGGTAATTCAGGGCGACCAGGGCTTTTTTGCAGTGGCCGGCATCGATGACCTCTTCTCCGGGCATCCCTCACTTTCGGCTGCCTTGAATGGGCTGGATGGCGCCATGCCGACGATCCTGCTATCGCATCACCCGGAGATCTTCCCCCAGGCCGCCGGTCAGGGCATCCCGCTAACCCTGGCGGGCCATTATCATGGGGGTCAAATCAAGTTAAGCCTGCCAGGAGTGGACCTCAGCCTGGCCCACTTGATGACCCCCTATCCTGAGGGCCTCTACCGCCTGAAGGGTTGCCATCTCTACGTCAATCGCGGGATCGGGACCACGTTTACCCCGGTGCGGTTGAACGCCCGGCCGGAGGTAAGCGTGTTTCACCTGACCTAAGGCAGTTTTCTGAAATACTGTCATCTGCCGGCACCTGGGGTTGCCGGAGCCGGAGCCGCACAAGAAAGGCGTCTGGGGCCGCATATTCGGCAAGTAGCTAACTTTCCTTGCTCACCTGGCAAGTCCATGGAGGGCGGACCCATGGTCCGCCCGGGAAGCCTGGGCGGCAAGCTGAAGTGGAGGTGCAGACATGCGGACCGGCAAATTTCGCAGGGTAGCCCTAATTAAGGCCGTCCTCCTGTTAATCTTTATCGTGGCCGCGGTGGTAACTGTCCGTTTTACCGGCGTCAGGGAATTTCTCACCGTGGAAAAGTTGGGGACCCTGCTGGCGGCCGCGGGAATATGGGGGCCCCTGGCCTTTATTCTGATCTATGCCGTGGGGGTCTGCCTGTTCATTCCGGGGACCCTGCTTACCGCCCTGGGGGCCGCCATCTTCGGCCCCTATTGGGGGTTCGTCTACGTCTGGGTGGCGGCAATGCTGGGCGCAGCGGGCGCCTTCCTCATCGGGCGCTACCTGGGGCGTGAATTCGCCGCCTCCCTCATCGGCGACCGGCTCAAGAAATACGATGAAGCCGTTGAACGAAACGGCTTTGCCACTGTGCTCTACCTGCGCCTGGTCTATTTCCCCTTCACGCCCATGAACTTCGGGATGGGCCTGACCAGGGTGCGCTATCGGGATTACCTATGGGGCACGGGACTCGGCATTTTGGCGGGAACCTTCATCTTCACCTTCTTCGTGGGCACCGTCAAGGAGGTCTGGGCCACCGGCCAGTGGGCCAACCTCCTCACTTGGAAGGTTTACTTTTCTCTGGGGCTCTTTATTTTCTCCCTGTTCATCCCAAAAATTATCGCAAAATTGAAGGTGTGGCAAACCTTGGGGGGAAATTAAGGGAGGGCGAGGTTCGAGCTGCGACGGCCCGGCAAAGCCCTCACCATAGGCCTGGGCGACGGTTTGCCTGGGAAAATCCGCCAGCCGCCATCAACCGAAACGGCCGGTGATGTAGTCCTCGGTCTGCTTATTGGTGGGGGCGGTGAAGATCCTTTGGGTGGGGCCGAACTCCACGATGTGTCCCTGGTAGAAGAAGGCGGTGTAATCGGAAACCCGGGCGGCCTGCTGCATGTTGTGGGTGACGATGACGATGGTGTAAGTGGCCTTCAGGGTATTGATCAACTCCTCGATCCTGGCGGTGGCAATGGGATCGATGGCGGAGGTGGGTTCATCCATCAGCAGGATCTCCGGCGCCACCGCCAGGGCCCGGGCGATGCAGAGCCGCTGCTGTTGCCCCCCGGAGATGGCGGTGCCCGGCTGGCGCAGGTGATCCTTCACTTCGTCCCAGATGGCCGCCCGGCTCAAGGCCTCTTCTACCCGGTCGGCCAGCTCTCCCCGGCTGAGGCGGTAGTGCATCTTGAGGCCGTAGGCCACGTTGTCGAAGATGCTCATGGGAAAGGGGGTGGGCTTCTGGAAGATCATCCCCACCTTGCGGCGCAGTTCCATGAGATCGTAACCCGGGCTGAGGATATTATTGCCGTCCAGCAGCACCTCGCCGCTGGCCCGCTGGTCCCCATAGAGCTCGTAAATGCGGTTATAGACGCGGATATGGGTGGACTTGCCGCAGCCGGAAGGGCCGATGATGGCAGTCACCCGGTTGCGGGCGATCTCCAGGTTGTTGTCGAACAGGGCCTGTTGTTCCCCATAAAAGAAGTGCAACTGGCGGGTCGTAATTTTCAGGTCACCCTGGCTGGCGGTCAAGGTTTCTACGGCGGCCGCCTGGCCGCGGTCGGCGGCCATGATGGGTATAGTCAAGGTAGCTGACAGGCTCTTCATGTCTTCCGCTCTCTCAGGGTATGGCGGGTGAACAAGGTCAGGGCCAGGACCCCGCCGGTAATCAGCAGCGAGGCCCCCCAGGCCTTTTGTTGCCAGTCGGGATAAGGGGACATGGCATAGTTGAAGATGGTTACGGTGAGATTGGGGGTCGGCTGGCCCAAAGAGGTCATCATATAGGGGCTGTTGAGGGCGGTAAACAACAGGGGGGCGGTTTCGCCGCTCACCCTCGCCACGGCCAGCAAAATTCCAGTGATTAACCCCGCCTTGGCCGCTCTAAAGACGATAGATAAGGTTATCCGCCAGCGGGGCGCCCCCAAGGCCAGGGCCGCCTCCCGCAGGGTATTGGGGACCAGGCGCAGCATGTCCTCGGTAGTGCGGGCCGCAATGGGCAGCATGATGATGGCCAGGGCCACGATGCCGGCGTAGCCGGAGAACCTCCCCAGCGGGACCACCACCAGGGCGTAGGCGAAGATTCCGATAATGATGGAGGGCATCCCTATCAAGACGTTGGCGGAAAACCGCGTGTTGTCGGCCAGTCGCGAGCCCTGAGCGAATTCCGCCAGGTACACTCCCGCCATTAGGCCCAGGGGCACCGCCACCAGGGTGGCCAGCAGGGTCATGACCAGGGTGCCGACGATGGCGTTGGCCAAGCCGCCGCCCTCCATGCCCGGCGGGGTGGGCAATTGCGTGAAGAAGGCCAGATTAAAGGCGCCCAGGCCCCGGCTCACCACCACCCAGACGATCCAGGCCAGGATCAACATCCCCAGCAAGGCGGAACCCGTCGCCAGGCTGCTGACCACGAGGTTGGCAAGCCGGCGGCCGGCGGCGGGCCGGGGTTTCATAAGCCCACGCTCCAGGAGCGGTACATCCGCTTTAGCAGCATCTGGGAGAACATCTGCACCGCGTAGCTGATGATGAACAGGATCAAGCCCAGCTCAATCAGGGAGCTGACATACATGGCCTTGGTGGCCTCGCTGAATTCGTTGGCCAGGGTGGAGGCGATGGTGTTGCCGGCTCCGAACAGCGAGGTGGATATGCGGTGAGAGTTGCCGATCACAAAGGTGACGGCCATGGTCTCCCCCAAAGCCCGGCCCAACCCCAGGAAGACCGCGCCGATGATGCCCACCAGGCCGTAGGGGATGGTCACCTTATAAGTCACTTCCCAGGTGGTGGCCCCCATCCCGAAGGCGGCCTCCTTCACCACGTTGGGCACCAGGGAAAAGATGTCCCGGGTGATGGCGCAGATAAAGGGCAGGACCATGAAGGCCAGGATGATGCCGGCGGTGAGCATGCCGATGCCCATGGGCGGGCCTTGAAACAGGGGCAGCCAGCCCAGGGTCTTTCCCAGGGCCGGCTGGATATAGTTGGCCATGAAGGGGGCAAAGATAAACATGCCCCACATACCGTAAATGATGCTGGGAATGGCGGCCAGCAGCTCGATAATGGTGCCCACTACCCGGCTCAACCGGGGCGGGGCCAACTCCACCAGAAACAGGGCCAGGGCCAGGCTCAAAGGGACCGCCAGCACCATGGCGATGAGGGTGGAAACCAGGGTGCCGTAAATACTGCTGAGGGCCCCGAAATTTTCGGTAACCGGGTTCCACTGCTGGGAAGTCAGGAAGCCGAAGCCGAAGCGCTTGAGGGCTGGCAGGGATTGGTGCAGCAGGGCAAGGAAGATGCCGCCCATCAGCAACGGGATCAGCAGGGCGCTGGCGACCGTCAGCCGGCGGAAGGTCCGGTCGCCCCTGGCGGAGGCTTGCTGCACCGGCCGATCTGAGATGGTTAAGCTATCCGTTGGCATAATGAGATTTGAGGCCGGAGCCCCGATGACCCCAGCCTCTCCATGGAGTTAATCAAGTTGGCCAAGAAGGTCGCGGCTGCGACCTCGCCTGCCTTTATTTAACTGGCCACACCGGTTTGCCGCCGGAGGTGATTTCCGTAGCCCAGGTGGCTTCCACCATGTCCACCACGCTTTTGGGCATGGGTATATAGTCGAGCTTTTCGGCCATCTCGCTGCCGTGCTGGTAGCACCAATCGAAGTACTTCAGCATGGCCTGGGCCTTGGCGAGGTCGGGCTGATCCTTGTGGACCATGATGAAGGTGGCGCCGGCGATGGGCCAGCTCTGGTCACCCGGCTGGTCATCCAACATCAGGTAAAAGCCATAAGGGGCGCTTTTCCAGTCGGCATTGGCCGCGGCCGCCGCAAAGGCCTCGAGGCTGGGCTTCAAGAATTTGCCGGCCTTATTCTGCAGCAGCGTATAAGGCATATTATTTTGTTTGACATAGGCATATTCCACGTAGCCGATGGAGCCGGGCACCACTTTCACCTGGCCGGCCACGCCTTCATTGCCCTTGCCGCCAACGCTGTTTTTGGCCGGCCACTGCACCGAGGTGTCGGCGCCGACCTTCTCCTTCCATTCCGGGGAGATCATGGAGAGGTAAGTGGTAAAGATAAAAGTGGTTCCGGAGCCATCGGTGCGGTGCACCTCGGTGATGGCCTGGGAGGGCAGCTTCAGGCCGGGGTTGAGCCCCTTGATTGCCGGGTCGTCCCATTTGGTGATTTTGCCGAGATAGATGTCGGCCAGCACCGGGCCGGTGAGCTTCATGGCCCCGGGGCCGACGCCCGGAATGTTCACCGCCAACACCACGCCGCCCATGACCATGGGCCACTGCACCAGGCCGTTCTCCTTCAGCATGTCGGCCTTTTGGGGCGCATCCGAGGCCCCGTAATCTACGGTCATCGCCTTAATCTGGGCAATGCCGCCGCCGGAGCCGATGGCCTGGTAATTGATCTTCATACCGGTGATCTGATTATATTTGAAGGCCCACTGAGAATAAATGGGGTAGGGGAAGGTGGCCCCGGCCGCACTGAGGGCCACGGTCTGGGCCTGGGCCAGACTGACCAGGAAGAAGGTGAAGATAAGGGCTGAGAGAAACCACCATGACTTCCGCATGTTTATGCTCCTTCGAGTTGGAGGGATTGTGGGCAAACTGTTTCAAAACCACCTATTTGTCCTGAGGTCAGGAAACCCTTCGGCGCGCAGCCGGGTTTTGAAACACCTGAGCAACAAGATAGCGACTAATTATTAGGAAATGGTTAGGAAAGGGTAAAATTTTGGTGAATTTGGGGTTTTTGTTAAAGGTCCGGGATTACTCCACCAGGATGCTTTCGTTGGGCGCCATGATCTCCCTTTACCAAGAGGTCTTGAGCATTAATGTATCAAAACCCCTTCCGTTTGCAGAAATTCCTGCCACCTCAGTCCGTTGGGTCCATTTTACACCTTGTAAAAATTTCTGACAGGCCCCCTGCCGCTGCCAGAATCGCCCTGATGGCACCCGACCCGATTTTCTTCTATTTTCAGCAAGATAAACCGCTGGCGGCCCGGGCATAATCGTTGCATTTTTGACGGCAGGGGCCCCGGCCCGGTCGGGGTTTATTCTCTAAAGTCCTCCGGTCAGGCCGGAGGCGGGTTGCTCTGATGCCGGCGTACTTTCTGCTCCTGATCGCCATCATTATCCAGCTTATTGCCGCATTCATGGCTTTTCGGCTGGTGCGGATTACCAGGAGGAGCACCGCCTGGCTGTTTATCTCCATAGGCTTCTTGCTGATGGCCATCCGGCGCTGCTTCACGTTATTCGAGTGGTTCGCCCGGGGAATGTCCCTCATGCCCGTGGACATCGGTTCGGAATTGGTGGGGCTGGCCACCGTCATCCTGATGCTCCTGGGGGTGGCCTTCATTGCGCCGCTATTCCGGGACATGATGCGCACCCAGGAAGGGCTCAAGGAACAGGTCGAGCAGAGGACCACAGCATTAACACAATCCTACCAGGCCTTACAACTGGAGTTGCAGGAACGGGAAAAGGTGGAGGAATCCTTGCACCTTTCGGAGGAAAAGTTCCGCACCATTGCGGACTTTACTTACGATTGGGAGAGCTGGCTGTCCCCCGACGGTGGCTATAACTATATTTCGCCCTCGTGTGAACGGATTACCGGGTACGCCGCCCGGGAATTTCTGCAAGATCCCGGACTCCTGGAAAGGATCGCCCATCCCGACGATCACGCCAGGGTGGTCAAGCATTTGCGCGATGATCTCGGCAACTCTAACCCCGATTCCCTGATTTTCCGCATCGTTACCCGGAGCGGCGAAGAGCGTTGGATCGCCCACGTGTGCCAGCCGGTTTCCACCCCCGAGGGGCGTAACCTCGGCCGCCGCTCCAGCAACCGCGACATTACCAGATATCAAAGGGCCCGGGCCGATAAGGTGGAGCTGGAGGCCCAACTTCGCCAGGCGCAAAAGATGGAAGCCATCGGCACCCTGGCCGGGGGCATTGCCCATGATTTTAATAACATCCTGTCACCCATCATCATGTACTCCGAGATCGCCTTGCGGGAGATGGGGAAGGACCATGAACTGCGCCCTTATCTGGAACAGGTGCTCAAGTCTGGCAAACGGGCTGCGGATCTGGTCAAACAGATTCTCACCATCAGCCGCCGCAGCGAACAGCAACGGATAATGCTGCGCCTGAGCCCCCTGGTCAAAGAATCCCTGAAATTGCTGCGGGCCTCCTTGCCGGTGACCATTGACATCCAAACGCAGATCGTCGCCGAGTGGGATTGGGTGCTGGCGGACCCCAGTGAAATCTACCAGGTGGTCATGAATCTTTGCACCAATGCCGCCCAGGCCATGGAAGAAAGGGGAGGCCGCCTTAGCGTGGGCCTGGATAAAGTGGAATTGGCCCGAGAGCAGACGTCCTGCGGCATCAGCGTCCCACCGGGAAATTATCTGAGATTGACCGTCGGGGATACCGGTCAGGGCATGACCCCGGGGGTGCTGGAACGGATCTTCGAGCCTTACTTCACCACCAAGGAGGTGGGCAAGGGGACCGGCCTGGGTTTGGCGATGGTCCATGGAATTGTCAAAAATTATAGCGGGGGCATCCAGGTCTTCAGCGAACCGGGAAAAGGAACCACCTTTGAGATCCTCTTCCCCCTGATGGCCTCTGAAGAAGCGCTGGAACCCGAGCCGGTGGCTGCCATGCCGGAAGGGAAAGAGCGCATCTTGCTGGTGGACGATGAGCCGGATATCGTGGCCGCCGCCCAAATTATCCTAAGGCAGTTGGGATATCAGGTGACCGCCTTGACTGATGGCAATGAGGCTCTGGCCGCCTTCCGGGCCGGGCCGGAGAAATTCGATCTGATCCTCACCGACCTGACCATGCCCCAGTTGACCGGGCTCGACCTGGCCCGGGAAGCCCTGGCTCTCCGGCCGGAGATCCCCATCCTGGGCTTCACCGGCCACGCCGAATTCAGCGGCTTGGACAAGACCAGGGACCTGGGGATCAGGGAAATTATTCTGAAACCCCTCATTCCGGCAGAGTTGGCTAAGGCCATTCGCCGGCTGCTGGATTCTCCAAAGGAGCCGGGCCGGTTCGCCTAAGGACCTCAATTAAATGAACACATTGGAAATCATCAATATTGTTTGGGAAACCTTTGCTGAATTAGCAAGGTCTGACAAGGCATTAGAAAAAAATTTCACTCTTGAAGGATTTGCTGGATTCGAACATATTCCGCCAACCTCCGTTTATGAAATATCCTTTAATAAGTGGAAGCCTAGAGAATCTCAGGTTTATATCCCACGGGAGGATCCGGCATTTAAACATATTGTCCGTAAAGTGTACTTTGCTGCAATCAGTATGGGATTAATTATCCCTGGAACAGTTAGCCAAGATTTAGGTTGGAATCAGCAGCAAGGGGCGTTCCAGTTTACTCTTGAAGGAATAAAATACTTTTCAAACGGATTCATCTCAATAGACGATCCTGGCCATTTAGGAAAAGCTTTAAAAGAATTACAGAATCGGCTCCCATCGATTGATGATGGGAAAATTGAACTTTTATTAGAATCCCAACGGTGTATTAAAGCAGGTTGTTATAGGGCTGGCATGATAGTTATGGGAGTGGCAAATGAAGATATGTGCTTAGAATTATTAGATTCAATTCCACTAAATTGTACCCCACCTCCTTCAAAATCAAAATTACATGCAGATTGGAATAACTGCAATAATTCGACGCATTCATTCTCTAAAAGATGGAAGGCTGGAATCAGGATTCTTGAGGAAATTAAAAATAACCTCCGTAAGGTTTCAAAGGGAGAATCATGGTCACAATGGTGGGAAATGGTTCCTGGTTCCATTTATACATTGGGAGAGGCGGTTAGAATGGCACGCAATACTGCCGCTCATGATTCGAACCGCTTATTTTCAAAAGCCGAAGTTGCATTGTTATTATCAGCTATGCCGACGCAGCTTGAGATGGTATCAAGCATCACTGAATTTCTGAAATCACCACCGCCTCATTTTGTGCCAATTCAACTTTAAATTTACTGACACAAAAATAAAAAAATACTATTTAAATTGTTTTAATGAGGCAGTACCCTTCCTGATCGAACCTCAACTTTGAAAAATCAAAAAATCTTTTTGGGCTAAAAGCCAATCAGCCGGCGGGGGCGCTTATAATTTCTTATAGCCCGGTGGTAGATCAAAGAGGCTCTCGTGCTGGGGCCCTTCTGTGATGCTTCGGTATTCCATGGAAAAATTTTTCTCTCTGGAGACCAGTTTTATCGCGACCCCCAACTTGACGGCCATCCAGATGGTCTGCCTCTCCGGTTCGCGGCCCCCCGGCGCCGTGACTTCATATTTTTCGGCTTCGTAGCCGTTCACCGTCTCTTTGCCCACCAGGCGTTTTGCCAGGGCATCCGGGGGAATCTGGATGAATTGCCCGGGGAGCTTGGTCTTCAGGGGCAGCTCCATGTAGCCGTGCTCACGGGGAAGGATGACCCAGACCTTTTTCAGGTCCGGCCGCACGATGGTGATGGTCTGGCCTTCTTCGTCATTGAACTCCTGGCGCATCTTGCCGTCCTGCACGAAGATCTTCCCGAGCGCCAGCTTTTCGCCGTCCTGGACCACCATCTGGGCGGAGAACTGCGCGGCCGCGGCGCTGCCGGCAAGGAGCAAGACCACCGCCAGAACCAACAACCAGCCTGGTTTCCCCAAAGTCTTGTCGGTCATCTCTCACCTTCCCAAGCATCATTTCCCGCTGATGAGCTCCATCACCTTGATGATGGCGGAGATGTCCTCGTCGCCCCAGCCCTGGGCCACCCCCACCCGGTAGAGGTGCAGCAGCATCTGCCCCCCGAGGACCGGCGCCCCCAGCTCGTAAGCCGTATCCAGGATGAATTTGGCGTCCTTGGTCAAATGCTTCAGGGGGAAGGCCGGCGGATGGTTCCGGTCTCTGAAGTTGGCGGCCTTTATCTGGAACATGGGGGCGTTCATGGCCCCGGAGAAGACCGTTTCCAGCATGGCCTCCAGTTCCAGGCCCCCCAGCCGCCCGAAGTTGAGGGCCTCGGCGAAGCCCGCCATCATCAACCCCAGGAGCAGGTTGAAGAACATCTTCATCATGGAGCCCTGGCCGGGCCGCCCGCAGAAAATGACCTTCTTCCCCATGGTCAGAAACAGGGGCTCCAGTTCTTTGACCTTTTCCTCCTTGCCCGCCGCCAGGATCACCAGGGTCCCCTCTTCCGCGGGTTTCTTGGTGCCCGCAACCGGGGCGTCGATAAAGCTGATTCCGGTGGGGGCCAGTTGTTTGCCCAGCTCCCGGGTAAAGCTGGGGGACACCGAACTCATATTGATGAACACCTGGCCGGGACTGAAGGCCGCGGCGGCGCCCTCCTCTCCCCAAAGCAGCTCATAAAGGGCCTCGGGCCCGGTGACCATGGCGATGATGATCTCCACCTTCTTGGCCAGGGCCCTGGGGCTGGAGGCGATCCCGGCCCCCAATTGCGCCAGGGGTTCGGCCTTGGCGGCAGTGCGGTTATAGACCATCAGGGGGTAATCGGCCTTGAGGATACGGGCAGCCATGGAGGCGCCCATGATGCCCAACCCCATAAACCCAATCTTGGATTCCATCTTTAAATCTCCTCCCTCATGAAACCAGGGTGGACACCGGGGGCCGCCGCTACCAAAAAATTATCACTTTTTCCGGCACAAGAAAGCGACCTCCCGGGTAAGCAAATCTTCCCGGGTATAGCCCTTCGCCACCAGGATTTCCTCCAATCCGGGAGCCAATTCCCTGGCCATTTCCATTACCGGGCTTTCCTCCAGCACTTCCAAATAAGTATTGAATATTTATCGGTAATCCGTCAAGCGCAGTCTGTTCAAATGGGTATGGGCAGGATATCGGTTATCCAGCAAGTGATCCCCGGGAGGCACCCGAGGATGGGTAGGCCTGCATATCCACAATTTTTCCCGCCTGCCTGATAAGGGTCTATTGTGCCAAGATAGGTGCTAACTTGCCCACATCTTTCCTAGGCAAGATCATTGGGCGTCTCCTTCGGCGCGGTATTACTGGTATTGGATGTAAAGGGGCTTTGGGGTCAGCCTTAGCAGCTCCTGGGGCGTCATCAGTGCGTCGCCTTTCTTGATGTCATTGTGATAGAAGAGCTTGAAGCCAACATACTGCACCGGCTCGGCAACAATGTAATCCTTATACGAATCCCTTTTTAGCGAGGGGGGGCCCCAGCCGTCCATGTTCATGATGATCTGCACCTCGGGCCGGAGCACGATCCTCTTGGCATTGGTGACCATGTTGCGGGTGAAGCGGTGTACAATGAGCACCTTGGGCGGAAGATTATACTTTCTCACCAGTTCCTCCAGGTAGCCGGAGGCATAGTTGATGTCCGCCGCGTCATAGGTGCCGATCTTGGTCCCCGGCTTCCTACCACTCTTGATCAGGTTAAACTCCGGATCCATCCCCAGGTGCACGTCCGGATTCTTCAGCAGCCACTCGAAGCGCGGCAGGATGGTGCGGATGTTGTCATGGCCGGTCTGAATGTCGAGGAAGAGAAGGGCGTTCGCCTCTTTGGCCCAGCCGTACACTTCGTTGACGACCTTGTCCGGCATCACCATCCGGTACTTGCCGGCCTTGCCCGGTTCTCCCTGGGCCACCACCGCGATGAGGTGCAGCGCGGGCTGCACCGGCAACGACGGATCCGCCTTTTCCCATTTGGCTACTTCACCCTGCAACCGCCGCAGCATTTCGTCCTTCTGCCATTCACCCAGCGCCCCCATCCGCTTGGAAAGCGGGTTACCGTAGTAGGCGACAATGCGCTTCTGCGGCAAGATGGAACCCGGCAGCGGCGGCGGAAATGCCACCGGCCAGCCGCATCGGTTCGCATACCCGGGGTCCTCGCCCGCGAGGTAATTGGCCTTGGGAGCCGCAACTTCAGGGGCCGGCGCCTTTTTCACTGCAACCGGCGGTGCCTCAGTCTTGGCGGGGTTGGCGGGAGCGGTGGCCTTTGCCGTGGAGGGAGCCGGCCGCGGGGTTGAAGCCGGCGGAGTTGCCGGGGTCACCGGGATAGCCGAAGCCGCCGGGGCGGCGGGGCCGTTTGGCGCGTTTGGGGCTACCTCCACTTCGCTGAACTTGTCGTTCGTAAAGCCTGCCCGGGCGACCAACACTGCGAGGATGGTTGCCAGCAGGAGGGCAAATATCCGGATATAAAATCGACAACACGGGTACGTCACCAAGTACTCCTTTGAATTAAATATGCGGCGCTCCCAAGAGCTCGCCAGTAGGTAAAGCAGTCCAGGCTTCTAGATCAGTTATTAACGGAAGCATGAAAGGGGTTCCATCTTTATCCCCTCTCTCCCAATGGGGAAGAGGGCAAGGGGGAGGGGGAATTTAATCTCTTTTCCGCTCCCATTAATAATTGGAATATCGGGATGAGGTTAACAAAGGAATCACCCAGGGAAGAGTTATCAGGATCATATGCAGAGCAGCCTGGCTTATCAGGCATTTACCTCTTACCACCGCCTGGCAAAGTGGATGACGGCGTACATGGCAAAGGCATCCAGACCCAACGGGATCGTACTTGTCCCACAAGAGCCGGGTTACCTTGGCAGGAAAGACCCTTAACCCCAGCCGAAGGCATAGGGGATACCGGCATAGCCCAAATCGGTGTTAATTTAAAACTTCCCACAGATTTTGTCAATTAAAACTGACCTGCCACTCTGGCGCTTCAGGCCCCCAAAAGTTCCAATCATGACTGGGGATGCTGTTTGTTACTTTGCGGTAACAACTGTTCTGGTCTATTTGTAAAGCAATTGCCACCTGCTATAATTGAGAATTTATCACAGATCCGAAAGGCTCTCTTATCCAGATCATTTCTGCAATTTCCCCCACTCCACCGATAAGTCCAATTCGTGGCAAGTTATCTTTACTGGTCAAACAAGAACTTGGTCATGGCGTTAGGTTAGATAATTATTGGTGACATTTTGAATTTTGCCTACGATAATTGAGCCATGGAGACAACTGCGTATCTCTTGGAAGCCTTCCGTATCGAAGGTCTTTCCCATCACTGCTGTCCGGCACGCTAATTGAATAGCAAAGGTTGTCGGATATCTGGTGGTCGAAGACCAAGAATGGCCCACAGGTCAAGGCGTTCCAGGAGCATGATTTGGGTCAAACGGGTGAGTTCCAGAA
>Ga0208191_1001083_pt1 | contig 14939 bp, 6 predicted proteins | sample June2015DPH_13_5_FD_184709 | JGI IMG/M metagenome (GOLD analysis project Ga0208191, IMG submission 184709) | Peatland microbial communities from SPRUCE experiment site at the Marcell Experimental Forest, Minnesota, USA - June2015DPH_13_40... | ecosystem: Environmental > Terrestrial > Soil >... | reverse complement strand
AGCGTCGCGCTATCTTCATAACCAAGAACAATGCGATCCGGCCCCATGAAGTCGACGATCGCATTGCCTTCGCGCAGGAATTCCGGGTTCATGCCGAGCCCGAATGCCGGGAAGCGTTTCCCGGACGCGACCTCGATCTCCTCGCGAACCACCGTATCGGTTGTGCACGGCAACACCGTACTCTTCATAACAACGCAGATGTGCCGGTCGGTCTTTCCGATATAAGCCCCAATGTCCCGCGCCGCACCGCGCACGTAGCTGAGATCCACGACGCCGTTGACAAAGGGCGTCCCCACTGCGATCATTGCGATCTTTGCGCCGTCTAGGCCCGATTCCAGATCGGCGGTTGCCGTGAAGCGACCGGTAGCCCGCGCCAAAGTCAATAATTCAGGCAGACCTTCTTCAAAAATATGAGGACGCCCTTCGTTAAGACTAACGACGATCGCAGGATCGTGGTCGACGCATGTCACGTCATGTCCTTTGGTGGCTAAGCAGACGCCGGTTACAAGCCCGACATATCCGGTGCCGACTATGCAGACCCTCATTGCGTGCGTGCCTCCCCGCTTCGAAGGTGTTTCAAGTACCGACGAACACCGTCTCCGACTTCGATCTGTGGATTATAGCCTAGTTTGTCCTGCGCCTTTTTGATCACGGGACAGCGGCGATTGGGATTGTCCCTGAGATAGTCCGCATCAGAGCTCTTTTGATATTCGACGCGACCGCGGTAACCGAAGATTTCGGCGGCGGCTTTGCGATAGAGCTCGGCAAAATCGCGCACCATGATCTCCGGGTGCTCGGTGCCGATATTGAACGTGTCGAATTTCCGGTAGAGGAGACAGAGCAGATAGCCGATCACCGCATCCGCAACATAGCAGAAGGTGCGCGTCGGGGTGCCATCGGATAGGATGACGATGTCACGCGACTCGAGTACACAGCGAGCGAAATCGGCGGGTAGCCGACGATCTTCGACGCGCATTCCGGGACCAAAATTATTAAACGGCCGAGCGATCGTAATCGGAACGCCGTATTGTCGCGCAAAGACGTAGCACAGCGTCTCGCCGAAACGTTTCGATTCATCGTAGCAAGCACGCGGTCCCACACAAGCTACATGGCCACGATAGTCCTCGGCTGTAGGAATCGAGGCAGGATCAGGTTCTCCGTAAATTTCGCTTGACGAGAAAAAAAGTAAGCCTTGAAGCGTGGAAGACTCGCGGTAGAAATCGAGCAGATTGCGCAAACCCCAAACGTTGGCGTCGATCGTTTCCAACGGGTACTGGCGATAGAACGTCGGGGATGCGACGGATGCGCCGTGAATTACGTATTTGGCGCGGCCTGCACCCTCAACATCACCGATGCGGTCGCCGGAAATATCGAATTTCACGAGTTCAAGCTCGCTCGGATAGGCTTCCGCCAAGGTCCTTAGCCACAGCGGTTGGCCGAAAAGAAAGTTGTCTAGCCCGATGACTTTACGTACGCGCAATTGCGTCGCGTAACGGACGAGATACTGCATCAAATAGTAACCGAGAAATCCGGCACAACCTGTCACCAGAACTGTAGCGCCGTCCCATTCGTGTCGGCCGCCGACGCGCGCATGAATATAGTCTAGGTCTTCCCGGGCAACAGCACTAGGTATCATCTTAAAACTCTAACCAAGCGGTTAGCCAATTCCTTTTGAGCCCGGTATGGCCCGTGACCAAGACACACCGCCCGCGGCAGGCGTTTGCGAAGAAGGCCTATCAGCTAATTTCGCCTTCGACCGGGATCGGCACAGCTTACCAAATCTTCCAGGGCGCATTTCCACCTTCCCAAATTTCGCGCAAGACGTTCAAATCTCGAACCGTGTCCACACATTGCCAAAAAGCATCATGGCGGTATGCGACAAGTTGACCGTCAGCGGCCAGCCGCTCCATCGGAGCACGCTCAAGAATAGAGGAATCGCCCTCTATATAGTCCGTGATCTCAGGTTCAAGAATCATAAATCCACCGTTGATCCAGCCTTCCCCTACTTGCGGCTTTTCATCAAAGCGCTGAACGAGATCATCGGACAGCGTCAATCCCCCGAAGCGCGCTGGCGGGCGTACTCCGGTTATCGTTGCAATTCGCCCATGCTGCATATGAAAGTCGAGCAGCCCGGATATATCCACGTTCGAGAGCCCGTCGCCGTACGTCAGCATGAAGCGACGACGACCGAGAAAGCTAGCTGCACGTTTCGTCCGACCGCCCGTCATGGTGTCGTTGCCAGTCTCTAGGAGATGTACGCGCCATGCCTCCGGGACCTCGTCATTGTGCAACTCAACCTGTCGCGACCGAAGGTCGATCGTGACACTCCCCCTCCTGAGGCCGTAGTTGAGGAAGTAGTCCTTGATGACGTCGCCTTTGTATCCGAGACATATAACAAATTCTTGGGCGCCAAAGGCCGCATAATACTTCATGATGTGCCACATGATAGGGCGGCCGCCGATCTCAATCATCGGTTTGGGTTTGACTTCCGTTTCTTCCCGAAGGCGCGTCCCAAGGCCGCCGGCAAGCAGTACCAGTGGTAAGTCCATGACGTTTTCCCAGTCGAGCCGGCAAAACTCGCTCGGTAACCGATTTATGCCGGCGGTGGGCCCCCAATTGAATAGCTAAGTGGGATTACGTCAACTCCCCCTCGCGTTACCTCCTATCCGCGGCAGGCCAAGCGCGCGAAGTATTCGTTCCTCAAAGCGCTGCGGTGTGAAGTTGGCTTCGTATACTCGGCGCGCATTGGCGCCGATCCGCGGCCAATCGCGCCTTTGCTTGAATACGCGTTCGAGGGTGGCGCAGATATCCTCAGGACTGCCTTCATGGAGGACAAAACCAGACTCGCCATCGATAATGTAAGCTGAGGTTCCTGTTGTCTTGCTGCAGACGAGAACCTTTCCGCCGGCGAGAGCCTCCATTGACACCAGGGGCAGCGCGTCGTCGCGCGACGGAACCAGCACGATGCTGGCGCGGCTCATTAGAGCCGCGACGTCGGTGTGTGTGAGCTCGTCGTAGAAATCAATGTGCGAGCTGGTGTCGACAAGCCCCGTCAGTGCCTTCCTGAATTCAGGATTGTTTGTGCGGCCGGCCATAACCAGTCGGGATTGAGCTCTCCGCTCACGTGTCAGCTTATTGAATCCTAGGATCGCGATGTCTTGACCTTTACGAGGCTCGTAAGTCCCGACCACCGCGATCACAGTCGCCCCTTCATAGGGGTCTTCTTTCGCCAGGTGGTCTAACTCTTCGACGCAGCCTTCAATATTTTGAGCCGTTAGACCGCATTGTTCGCAGATCGCGGAGACGACAAGCGGTCCCGCCGCCCAAATGGCGGTAGCGGCGGACATGCCTTCGCGAAAGCCGGGAACATTCTCGGCGTAATGACGAATAAGCTGGCTTTCGTGCGCATAAATATAGACTTGCAAGTAGGGCTGAAGTTGCGGGGGAATCGGCCAACAAACGATCGTATTACAGATCGCTACATCGAAGTTCTTGGCGAGGTCGACGACGGCAGCATGACCGGAGAGTGCAAGCGCGTCGACAATGACATCCGCGCCTATGCCCAGGAAGCGCTTGCTGAACACGCCGTCCTCGGGGGAAACAACGAGCACGTAATGCCCGGCGTTGATGAGCGTCTTTGCTAAATCATAAAGAACGCGGGGTGCCCCGCTTCCGCTCAGATCGTGTGAGAAGAGGATGAAATCGCTTCCGCTTTTGGCGGATGTTGCAAAACCACTTGTTCGATATGAGAACGGCTCTTGCGAATCGATGTAAACGAAATCCCTGACCTTGGGCGGGAAATAGGGATCTCGCTCAAGGTACCGACCCCATCTCTTGAGCAGGAAGAGATCGGCCTTGTTCTTTCGGAAAGGTTTTGCCTTCCTTCTCGCTTCCGTCTCGGCCGACCCGATGGATAAATGGCCAATGTGCATGAGTTGCGCGTGCGGCGTGTAAACGCAACTTCGCCCACTCTCCCGCACACGAAAACACAAATCGACATCGGAATGGGCAACGGGCACATTGCGAGGGTCGAAACCTCCAATCTCGCGAAAAACCTTCATCGGCATCGCCAAGCACGCCGCAGAAATCAACGAGGTCTCCCTTACGCTCTGCGCTAAATTGAAATAAGCCGTCGTGTCGCCTGGGTAGGCGTGAAATGCGGTGCCGACGAGGCGGCGTACTCCCGTCACCATGCCTGCATGTTGAATCGAACCATTCTCATAGAGAAGCTTCGGGCCTACCACGCCAACGTCGGGAAGGGTTAGATATTCGAGTAGGGTCTCGATCCAGTCGGGAGAGATGACCCGCACATCGTCGTTGAAGAAGACGACGTATTCTCCATTCGCGCGCGAAGCGCCGACATTACACTTGTCGGAGAAATTAAATGGCTCGTCGTATTTGACAAGGCGCGTAGTCCGCGAGCCGAGAGCCCCTCCATATGTGGCGATGAACTCGGAATTCGTAACAACCAGAATTTCGTAATTTTCGTACGTGCTATGTGAGATGATGGAATTGACGCTGTCGCGGATATTTGAGTGGCTATCCGAGGGTATGACAATCGACACCAGTGGAGCTTGCCCCTTTAATTGGCGCTTGACGCGATTGGCGGTCGGCAGAGCGATGGCGACACCGTCATAGCCGCGCCGGTCAGCGGCATCTTGAAGCGCCGCGATGTTGCTGATGCGCGCCGTCGGTTTGCCGCCGATGGCGGCCGATCCCGCGGCCATTCGCCAGCCATAGAGGATTTCATCGATGTGCGCGACTTTGGGTTGCCGCTCGGCGACCCGAAGAACAAGATCGTAGTCCTGGGAGAAGTCGAACTTGGATCGAAAGCCGCCGACACTTTCCACCAGCGTCTTCCGATATACCGAGAAATGCCCGGTATACATAAAATTGAGCAATAACAGCGGACTCCAGTCCGGCTTGTGAAATAGGCCATCAACCAGATTGTCGCGATCTATCCAGCATTCGTCCGTATAAACGAGATCGAGCTCGTCGTTCTCCACAAGCCGGTCAGCGACCCTTTCGAGCGCGTCTCGCGTGAGCATGTCGTCGTGGTCGAGAAGTCCGATATAGGATCCGCTCGCGATCCTCAGTGCCTCGTTCGTCGCTGCCGAGGTTCCGTCGTTCCTTTCGCAGAAGTGAACTTTCACCCGTGAATCAACTCTCGCATAGTACTTTAAAATCGCTTCGATATCGGATCGCTGCGAGAAATCATCAACAAGAATCAGTTCCCAGTTCGCGTAGGTTTGGAAAAGAACCGATAGGATGGCTCGCTCCAGGAAGATAATCGGCGTCTTATAAACGGGAACGAGGATCGAGATGGTCGGGCCGTGATCGATCCTCCCAGCACGGCCGGGATTCAACAAAAATCGACTACCGGCTTCCAAGCGTCCTTGATTGTAGCGATTGAGGATTGGAACAGGATAGACGGGAGAGCAATCCTCATTCACGGTGCGGGAGGGGGTAATGCCGAGCCCCAGCAATGCGTCCAAAGGTTCTCCATCCCGGCCCGCCTCGGCGCTTTCCCTCACCGCCGCGCCGATAGACTCGAGCGACAAAACATCGTCGGCGACCGCCAGTTTGAGCTTCGCGGATATGATTTCTGTCTCGCCTTCGCCCAGAAGGTGTTGCGTCGAGGAGCGTTTGCCCCCTATACTTTTCGAGCGGAGCGACCGGATCGCTGATACGATTTCTATATCGCGTGCGTGCTGTCGTTTGTCGACTATCGCAACAGGGAGCGGAGGGACGATTCCAGGTTCTTCCAAAGACTCGACACCCACAGCGTTCTGATTTGGCTCTGGCGGGATACGCCCTAGATTATGCGTCTTCGAAGAAATGTCGCCCCCGAGCGCATCGCTACTGACCTGGTTCGAGTGAAATTCTTGCGTCGACCGCTTCTCGCCAAAGAGCGCAAGGTCCAGAAGCGGATTCTTATCTCTAGCTAGACGATAGCGCTCCCGGTACGCGCTCGGGTCAATTGAAGAGTTTGGCTGGCGGTCCTCTAGGCAACCCCACTGCAAGTAATGGCTTAGGGGCTCTACCCCTGCTGCCCTCACGTCAGGATACTGTTCAAGATACCACTGTGGATCAAACAACTTGCTTGGCCGGATGCCCTGCTTCCAGCCGATCGTCAGATAATGCGTCAGGGGATCAAGCCTCGACGACGCAAAACCGGACGCGTTCGATATATACATATCGACGTCGAACAGGGGATGCGGATGGCTACCTGCGAAGCTCTTACGCTGCAGATAGTGTACAAGCGGATTGACGTCGGATGCGGCGGCGTCCGGGGTATGGCTCAAGTACCACTTAGTGTCGAACAGCAGATGCGGATTACGGCCCTCGCGCGCACCATAGTCCAAGTAGTGCTTCGCCGCATCAATCGACTTTCCTCGAAGATCTGAATGGCTTTCCCGATACCAAACCGGATCGAGAAGAATCGTCGAGCGGAGAATGTCGAGTGGGGTGCCGGTTTTGCGACTTGTCCTCCTGCGAAACAAAGATTCACCCAATCTGCCATATGCGGCTCTAGGCCAGAATTCCGTCAAGGTTTTCTGGGCAACCGGCCCTCACCTTTACCGTACCGAAGATAATGGACGAGTGGGTTCACGCCGCTCGCCCGCACATCCGGGTAGGTTAGCAGATAAAAATCGGTTTCAAATTCCGGCCCCGGATTGCGGCCCTCTCGATAGCCATTTTCCAGATAATGGACAAGGGGATTGATACCAGCGCGGCGCACGTCCTCGTAACGCTGCAGATACCACCTCGTATCGAAAAATGGGTTTGGCCGGTAGCCGTGCAGATAGCCTTCCTCCAGATAATGTTCAACCGGGGCGCGGCCGTTTTCTTTGACGTCAGGATATTCACGCACATACCAAGCGGCATCGAACAGGCCACTCTGCATGAGCTCGCGCGCCAGGCGGCGCTTTTCCCACCGCCAAACGCGTCTCTTCCAAGCCGTATTATTGCGCTCGGCTCTGCCTCTGGCGAGCGCTGCCTCGGCGTCGACGAGTTGGTCGCGCAGGGCGCGAATTTGCGCTTGCGCTTTGTTCTCGCTCTCTGCCAGCGTGGCGGCGCGCACGGCCTCCCACGCGGCGGCGCGCTCGGCGGCGTTTTTTTCCACAATGGAGATTTGTTCGGTCGTCCGCGCAAGTTCCTCGGCAAGCCGCTCCTTTGTGTCGCTTTCCTCGCTTAGGCGCGCCTCCAGGTCGCGAATACGGGCGGCAGCGGCTTCGTCCTTCTCCCGTGCTGCGCGGTCCCATGCTTCCTCACGGTGGCGCAGTTCCTCTATCTTCTTTTGCAGCCGCTCGATCCGGCTGCGCACCAAAAAAAGCTCGCGCGACCGCGCCGCGAACGCATCGGACACACTGCGACGCTCGCTATCGGCACGCGCCATTTCCGCCTGCGCGTTGTCGAGTTCGCCGGCAAGGCGCTGAACCTCCGACTGGCTATCGCGTAGAAAGAGCCTCGTAGCGTCGAGGTCACGCGATAGCCGGCGGATTTCGCTGTCGCGATCCTGTAGCGACGATTGTGCCAATACCAAGTGGCTAGAAAGCCTTTCGACTTCGCCCTGGCGCCGATCCGAAGCGGATTGAACCTCGCGGAGCTGCGTGTGTAGCATAGCTGCCGCGTCCTCGTGGTCACGCACAGCGCCGCGCAAGCCCTCGATTTCCTGCCCCAACGAGGCCGCCAGCGCGTTGGCCTGCGCCGCTGCTGCCTTTTCTTCTTCATGGGCCGCGGCGAGTGCGTCGCGTTGGCGGCTTAAATCTTCAGATTTTTGACTAATTGCTGAAAGTTGCTCGCCCAGTTCCGCGATCTTCCTTTCGCCCTCAGCAACCACACGGGCGCGCTCTTGAATCAAAGACGCCCGATCGAGCGGCGCCCGCTGATGCAGCGAGGAGTTTCGAAAACCAGCAATAAGGTCTTCGGAAATATCTTCAGCGACGCGGCCCTGAATCCAGCTCTGCACTTGTTGTTCCATCAATGAAAACCGATCAAGCTCAATTTTCGTCACCATGACCCCAAGCTCGGCCAGAATAGTCGAAATCAACACATTGACATTGCTCGGCGTGTTTGGGGCCGCGGCCGCCGAACTCGTCACGCGCATAAGGCTGTCCCTCAATCCCCGAAATACCAAAAAGCCAAACTCCACGTCGGGCATCAACCGCCATTCCTGATCAACAAAGCAGCAAGCGCCCTTGGTCAGCTGAATCAGGTTAAACGGCGCAGCATCAAAAAATCGACCGCTTACGTACTCACGAAATGTGTCGCCGTTGAATTCATTTATCTTACAGACTTGCAGCAGAGCGTCTATCCAAACGCGCCCCCAATCCGCAATTTCGCGAACCGACCAGTTCGCCTTGTTCATAATAGACGACAGCCTACGCCACCAATTCGTTCCATCAACAAAGCGCTCGCTCTTAATGACGCATTCGAGCGGAACTGCGGGCGCAGGGGTAGCTTGCAGATGGCGTCGCTGGACAATAATTCCCTTGTTTTGCTGGACAAATTGCGTTTGCTTGTTAAAAGCCGGGTGTCGACCAGTCGTGTAGTGCCACGCGATCGACTTGTCAGAATCAAATTCAGCCACGGAGGCGCGCGACATCCCGGCCACCACCAGAAATGAATTCGCAAGTTGCCCAACAAGTCTGTTTTGCTCGATGACTGACCATGCCTGCTCCAGCGAGAACGAAGGATTATTGGGGCGCTGCGGATCCAAAACGACGGACTGCGCCAAAAGTGTTGCTGCCAATTCGTGGTGCTCCGAGATAACCTTAGGCGATAAAATCGTCGCTGGCAGTTTGTAATCGGGACACGGAAAATACCACCGCTGTTCTCGAAAGCTCGTTGTATTGAGGAGCTCACGCAATTCCATTTGACCAAAAGTTACGACCGAGTCGCTTGTGTAATCATCGTTTATTCCCGCAAACGGAACTCCTGTGTGATCCTCTGCTGCGCCGGCAAAATATTTGAGTCCCAGCTTGTTTTCTATGGCTAAAATGATTACTCCATCCCGCTTGAGGAGCCGACCAAGATGCAACAGAAATGTTTTTTCTGGCTGGACAGCGTTCTTTATGTACAGCCGGGAATATTCCAGAACGCCCACGGCAACGACAACGTCGAATAGCGCGCGCGACGAAAAATCTTGAATTCGATCCGCGACGATTGCGACGTTATCTAAATCCTTGGTTCGCTCTCGTGCGATAAGCGCGCGGCGATAACTTCCTTCGATGGCGACGACGTCGCCGCCAACTTCACCGAGAAATCGTGTGAGAGCCCCGCAGCCGGCGCCAACTTCAAGGACACGAGCACGCAGAGCCGATGAAAATGGCCTCAGCAGATTCGCTCGATTAGGAGAGAGGTGATAAAGAGAACTCCAATCACGAATTGATTGCGTGATCTCGGACGAAAATAGCGATTTGTCAGTCGCATGTTTGACGACCCCTGACAGATATTCCTCCGGGGCATCGCCTTCGTTGTAGTCAATGCGCTCGCCTGGAACTTTTGGGACGTGGATGCCGTCAGATTTCCGATAGTCGGCGGGGAATAGGTGGGTCAATTTGCCCATTAGATGACGTTTGGTTTTCTTCGAATTCATCCGGATACTCGTTGATTTCCGGCTGTTACTGCTTACTTTAATGCGGGGTGGTTTCTAGCACTCAACAATCATGGGCGGCTTGACTTAGTCGCGCGGCCCCGACAAATACAAAAGCGCGCGGACCAGACGCGCCAACCGTCGGCTCGCAGCTCAGGTGGATGAGTCAGGCGATCTACACTTGCATCAAATGCAATGTACTTCGCAAGGCGAATACGGTCAACTAAACAGAAGGACGCGTTGTTCAAGCAAATATCTTGATTATCGCGCCTCCAGCAGGCGATCAAGCAGCAACGGGGGACCGCTGTCAGCTCGTTCGTGGCTGTGCCAGGGCTGAAGGCGCGACGTCTCGACAGTAGAATCTGTTGACGGCGCGGTGGCGATCCATGCCAGCCAAGTTCCCCATAATGAGCAATACCGCCGATCCCCTGACGGCAGCAATACCGCAACATTTTCTGGCTAGCCTATTGAGGGGATATATTTGCTATCTAGCTTGGCGCATTTGATGCTGCGCCGTCGCGCAGCTGCTCCGCCGCAGGCTGCTGGAGCTTATCCTGCGCCCTTTAAGCGAGCAAAGTGGCGGTATAGTGATTGCTGGTCATGTCGTATGTGCCTATCAGCGCTACACTTGTGGCCGCATGGGCTCCGTTGCCAACCACGTAGAATACGTCGTTGAGTGAATGTGTGCCGTCGTTAACGATCAAGATAGCGTTCGCCGCGGTCGCACCAGTGTTGAGCTCCCCAGCCGCGCTCCCGTAGTTGGCGACATTGGTGTAGAAGGCAACCTCGTTTCCAGCATTAGTGGAGTCGGTCATGAAATCCACATGACCCATGCTGAGAGTGTTTCCAAGACCGCTAGTTGAAGGATTGTATACCAAGTCCACGGGGCTAGCAGCCGCCACACCGGTGCCGATGGCACTCACGTGCAAAATATCATTGGCGTAGTTCCAGCCGGTGACCTCAGCGGTACTCGTGGCCGTCCCAAACGTAATAGTGTCAGCACTCGTATGGGAGCCAAGCTCAACGGTACCCGAAGCCCCGATCGTGATCGCATCACCGCCCGTCGCCGCCAAGATGTAGTTGCCTACGCTACTGTTGGTCGTCACCGTTCCGCCATTGGTGAAGGTGACGGTGCTATTCGCTGCCGTCGTACCGCTCCCGTCGGTGATGGTGGTGAAGTCGTTGTACTCCTGCGTGGTCATGCTGATATTTTGCACCGTCGTGCCGTCGAAGATCAGGCCGGCTGTGCCGCTGAGAATTAGTGATGCGGAGCTGATGTTCGTCGCGCCATTAATGGTGACGTCTACCTCATAGCCATTGGGGACGTCTACGTCATAGCCGCCGACGACCTTGTTCAGCGCGGTCAGGTCGGGCAAGAACTCCGCAGCAGTCGCGGTGATCGTTCCATTCAACCCCGTGATCGAGTTGATATGGCTTATGTCCGCCTCGAGGCCACTGAGATTGCCTGACAGCACCGGCGCCTGCCCATCGATGGTGAAGCCGCCGACAATCTCGTTGAGCGCCGCTGCATCGGCGACAAACAATCCATTCCCGACCGTGACCTGACCACCTGTCGCCGTGATCGACACGATGTGGCCGGCGTCCGCTGTCAGGGCAGCCAGATTGGAATAAACATTGGCGGCCGTGTCCGAAATCGCAAACCCGCCCATAATGTTCAGTATTGATTGATTCGCGCTGAACGTCGCCACGGATACAGTCAATGGTGTTAAATGAAATCCCAACGCATCCAATTGTTCTAAGTCGAGCAGCGTGAGCGTTTGACTTGTATTGCCTGAGTAATATTCATCGAATGGATCGTTGAGGTTGGGTGCCACATTAAGAAAGTCGCTAGGATCGGAATCCAGGCCGTAGTAGGCCAAATTCGTATTGCCGCCGTTTACTGAAAAATACGCGGCCGGTGCGGGGATGCTGCTCGAAAATAGGTAGTTGCCGACGCTCGTAAAGCGAAAAAAGTCAAAAATGTCGGGTTCGGTGCCGTATGGAACGCGACCCATCGCATGGGTTAACTCATGAAGTGCTACGCCGACCAGCAAGTTCGACTGGATGTCGGTCGCGAAGGTAGCGCTACCATCATCGGTGGTGGTGGAGTTAGGCGCCAACAGTCCGAAAAGCTTTAACTGTGCATTCCAGACTGCGACTAGTGATTGCCCCTGAATTGATGACCCGCTCGGCAACGCATTAAAAGTCGTATCGCCGGGCGTCGCACCGTTGATTAGGTCGGCGCTGATTGAGGAATAGCTTTCGTACAAGCCGCCATCAGGGCCCGCGGAGGCGCCACCGCCGGTTCCGCTATAATCAATATTTATATTGACGGTAATCTTATCAGAAATTGCCGCTGCCAATATTGTTGCGGCCTGCTCTATGCCCGCTCGGAAACTTGCGGGAGCCGCCATAGCTGCCGCGTCGAATAAAAGATCAATCGTAATGCCCCCGGACGTCTCAGCGACGACGGACCCGGCAGTGCTGCCTTGGGAAGCGCTACTTTGCAACGCCGACACCGCAAAGCCCTGCCAAGAATAACTCGGAGGAATGGCGATCGCGCTCCCAGGCGCCAGGTTGCCCGGCAGAACCACAGACGTCATACCAGCGGTCGTGATCGTGTGATCAATCGGCACAGAGAACCCTGTGATCGATGCCGGGGGCATGCCTATCGCATCGGACACCGCATCTTGCGCACTTGCGGCATTCGCGGCGAGGATGCCCTTGGCGAAGTATTGTTCGCCATTGCCGGCGGTATAGAAGGCCAAGCCGCCGCCGGGGGCGACATTATGTACGATCTGCGCCTCATCGGTGCCACCCGAAGAGAGTTCGTTCAGCACCTGTATGTCAGAGATCGGCAGCAGAGCTCCATCCGCCACAGCCTGAGACGCACCGCCGAGATTGCTAATGCCGTCGGGCAGCACGCCAACCTTGATGCCGGCATCGCTGACACTAAGGCCACTTTCATCGAAAGCGTGCTCGATTAGTGCGAGAGGGGCGCCAGTAGAGACGTTGCTAGGGTCGGTGATAGCCGCAGCTTGGAAACTGGGCTCGCCGGAAATCAGAACGGCATCGGCAGACAAGGCTGGTAGCGGACTGACGGCAACCGAGTCGCTCGTGCCTGAGATCGCATAAATCTCGTTTGCAGCAGTTACGGACAGCGTTGACGATAGCAGGAACGCGCCAAGAATCGCGTTCTGTTGCAGATCGATGCTATCGGTCGCCCCTACGGAGCCGGAAAGGCCTCCGACCGCATTGAAGATCGATAGAACAGGCGATGTTTGAGATTGCTTTTTTTCCAACGTTGACTCCGCCGTTTGAGGTCAGCAGTAAGGGCCGATTGGATTTTGCCTATAAACTCCATACCGTTTTGTAAAAAAAATATATGGCAAGCTAGGGGTCACGGGCCACCATCCTATATGATTGAATTTATTGGATATTTTTCAGTAACCCAAACCCTGGCCCTGGGGTCCGATCTGGTCATTTTTCCTCGCGTTTGGAAGCACTCCTTCATCAGCTGCTCTTGAGCGCATGATAATCGAGCGTAGAGATGCAAAAATGACGCTTGTTCTGCGCGCGGGAGGTGATGCGCATCACAAACTTTCACTTTTCCTATAACCATCTGGATTCGCGAGTTGTTTTGGATTTTCCTCGCCGCTTGGCGCTTGGCGGCGCGATCCGCGGGTTACAGTGAAAACTCATACTTGGCAATTTAGGGGGCGCTTTTGGGCCATCGTAAGATGCCGAATCGACCTAGCGGCTATGTCCGACCTAGTTTATTCAAGCTGACCCAGATTCTCGGTTCTTTGCTTACTGCGCATAGTCGGCCATACGCAGCGGGAGCGATTGTTTTTGGATTGTGGAGGGCACGTTCGGACGGCCCTGTCACCGCGCCTTCGGCAAATGATCGAGCAGCGCCGGCAATGGCACCCCCCATTCCCGGGTGTACCATGGGCTGAAGGCACGGTCTTCGAAACCACCGGTGTTGTATCGCCGACGCATGTTTTCCTTTTCGTAATCGAAGCGATCCCGATTCAACATATTCTTATGGTCACCACGAGTTGCCGACTGAATGGTAAGCCAAGGTCGCGAATGGAGTCCATATCACCCGAAAACCGCGATCCACCGCATGCTTGATCCTGAGCGCCGTCATCCGCGTTACCGAACCAATCCCAATCATAACAAGCTTTATTAGCCGATCTCGGACTTGTTCATTGGCGGGTATCGGGCGGACCTGCCTGAACCGATTGTCGCGGTTTGCGAGATAATGCTGCGGAAGCCATGCGACTTTTCGGTTATTGAAACCTGCATGACCGCTTCCGAAACCGGGCATATCGCTGCGATGCGGCAAGGGGCCCAAACCTGCGACCACTGTGAGTGGCAACTTTCGCGTCATAAAATCAGTTTCGGGCGCCGAAAAAGTCTCAACTTGCTTTGATCTGAAACGGCTTTCCAACTGCCCATAAGGGTTTTCGCGCTGCAGCGGCTCAGCTCATTGTGACGCTCGCGTCACGCGACCACAATCGAGACCGGTCTTCTTCAAGTCCTATCTAAGATCCTGCGTGAGGCAAGGCAAGCACATGGGCCAAACACGAGCGTAAGTCATGAAGGTCCTATATTAGGCCGTGTGGACGGATTTGATCAAGATAAAGCCGAGAGCAAGCGCGACGAACGAGCCGTAATTCTGCGCCGTCTTCTCGCATCGAAGCGCGATACGCTTGAAGCGCTTGAGCTTGCCGACCGCTTGTTCGATGCGTGCCCGCGCCTTGTACAGTGCTTTTGGAAAGAAGGCGGGCATGTCTTTGGTGTTGGATCGATACGGGATTGCCGGGCATATTCCGCGTTGGCGTGCGGCCTCGCGGTTTGATTTGGAATCGTAGCCCTTATCGCCGAGCGCGGCGCGCGGATTAATATCGGGGCCGATGTCGAGAAGCGTCTCGAAGTTGCGGCTGTCGCTGGCCTCACCACCGGTGAGATGAAAGGCAATTGGCAACCCACCGAAATCGGTCTTCAAGTGAATCTTGGTAGAGAAGCCGCCACGCGAGCGGCCGAGCGCCTGATCATGCTGCCCCCTTTTGCGCCCGCCGCCGAGACATGGGCGCGCACCACGGTGGAATCGAATATCTGTACCAGATGCGCCGTCTCGCTCATTGCCGCCAGCGCATCGAAGAAAGCTTCGAAAGTTCCGGACCGGCTCAAGCGCCAGAACCGCTTCCAGACGCTGTTCCAATGCCCAAACTTTTCCGGGAGAGCCCGCCAAGTGATGTTGTGAACCACGAAATACTGCAGCGCTTCGAGAAACTTCCGATCGTTCCGCCCCTTATCGCCGCGGCGTGAGCGC
>Ga0208191_1001082_pt1 | contig 14943 bp, 23 predicted proteins | sample June2015DPH_13_5_FD_184709 | JGI IMG/M metagenome (GOLD analysis project Ga0208191, IMG submission 184709) | Peatland microbial communities from SPRUCE experiment site at the Marcell Experimental Forest, Minnesota, USA - June2015DPH_13_40... | ecosystem: Environmental > Terrestrial > Soil >... | reverse complement strand
CTCCGCTGGCACGGCAAGCACTCCACCTTGTCAACATTCCCTGTAAGTCTTCAGGATGAATGAAAGCAGTCCAGCCCCAGCCCTGCAGATCTTCTTCAGTGACGCCGACGTATTCAAGCCAGCGTTGATTGAAAAAACCGAGATTGCCGTCAGGGTCAGAACTGTGCAGAAACGCAGGAGTAGTGTCAATGACACGCCGCAGTAGATCGTCGGCGGGAGTTGTTGGCTGAAGCTTACCTGTATCGCGTGTCGCCGTATCGGCCTCGTTTCAGGAGGACTCTTGGGAAGTAATTGTAGGACACGAGGGCCAGGGGTCAAGCGAAACCTATCGGTCACGGGTTTCTCTCCGCTGATGTGAGCGTGTTCGGTCCTGAGTTTCAGGTGTTGTGAGTGAAGTTCCGGCCGTTGTCCTCAACTCTTCCCTAAAAAGCTCAGCGGAGGTTCGCCCATTAATAGAAACGAACCCAGTGCGTGGATGGTCGGCCAGCCTTACCTTACGGGATTAGGTAAGAGTTGCTCGTCAACCACCCACAATCGGAGCCAAGCGCCCAGCGTGCTTCCAACTTCCTAGCAACGGAACTTTGGGATCCCTTCAGAGCATTCACTTGTACGCATAAGCCGTACTACGGCAAAGTGTCTCTCACTTGCCCGCGAGACTTGGAGCCCAGCTTGATTAAATAGTGATGCTGGTGGAGTTACGGTTTGTCACGCGGTGACAATGACGCCAGTGCACGGACTTCTGCTAGCACGGTGATAGCTGTGTCGCACTCCCGAATCAAAGTACACGGCGTCCCCTGATTCGAGGTTGAACGTCTCGGAGCCGATCGTGAGGTCCAGTTTCCCAGAGATTAGATAAAGCAATTCCACTCCCGGATGCTGGTGAGGCCGCGACTTGTCAGCGGCAATGGGTTCGAATTCCGCATAGAAAGCATTGAGCTTGCGTTCTGTAGCCTTGAAGTCCAAGCTCTCGAAGTTGTACGCGATGCTCTTTCCGTCCGGACTGTCTGGAAACCGCAAGCGCTCCTTCTTGCGTGCAATCGCCACCACGTGACGCTTACGCTCGTCAGTAAAGAAATATTCGAGCCCCACCCCGAACACCAAGGCGATACGCAGCAGCGTGGGGAGTGTGGGAAACAGTTTGCCGCGTTCCAGTTTTGAGAGCATCGCTGCCGAAAGGCCGGTATGCTTTCCCAATTCCACCAGACCCATACTCTTTCGCAGCCGCAGGGTCCGCAGTTTCTCGCCCAAGGCATAAGGCCGAAGCCCTTCGACAATTGTTTGATTGACCACTCGCTTTTCCTCGTTTTCCCACCAGTACAACTGCGGATTGGACTTTTGACTGGTACTCACATGGATTGCATAATCTTGTTTCTTTGCGTGTTGCGACAATAATTGTTCTCTATAGTTAATACAGCAACAGGCAAGAGTGCAACAGAAAACAGAGAGAACAAGAAAATGAAAACAAGGAGAGATAACGTGAAAGTAGCGAGTTTTGCATTGATTCTCAGCGTCCTGGCAGGCGCGATGCCGGCGGTGGCCGGCTCCAAGAAACAGGACATTGTTGACACCGCGGTCGCCGCAGGGACTTTCAACACCCTGGCCACCGCACTTAAAGCAGCCGGCCTGGCTGACACCCTGAAAGGCAAAGGACCCTTCACCGTGTTCGCTCCGACAGACGAGGCCTTCAGCAAGCTGCCGGCGGGTACAGTCGAATCGCTTCTCAAGCCCGAGAACAAGGAGAAGTTGAAGGCCATCCTGCTCTACCACGTGGTGTCGGGCGACGTGACTGCGGCGCAGGTGGTGAAACTCTCGTCGGCAAAAACGGTCAATGGCCAGGACCTGAAACTCACCGTCAATGGCGGCACCGTCATGGTCAACGACGCTAGGGTCGTGAAGGCCGATGTTTTGGCCTCTAACGGTGTGATCCACGTGATCGACACCGTGCTTCTACCCAAAGACTAAGTAAATGGAGGAAAAGATGAAGACGCTAGATGTGATCGCAGCCGTGCTTGTTGTAGTTGGTGGACTGAACTGGGGCCTGGTGAGCGTTGCCCACTTCGACTTGGTGGCAGCTATCTTCGGTATGAAGTTCGGCGAAACTTCAACACTCAGTTCCGTCGTCTACGCTCTGGTCGGCTTGGCGGCGCTGTACCAGGCAGTCTCTTTCAAGGCTATTCAGCATCGCTGGGGACACGAGTCGGCTCCGGCTCGCGCTCGTTAGAGGAAGATACGGGAAGGCGGGGAGAACGCCGATGCGTTCTCTCCAACTTTACTTGGGATGGGAATCAAAACACTCAGGCTCGATCCCCGCATCACCGTGCGGAAATCCGGAGCGCCGAATCCAGAGGGAGAGTGTGTCGTCTACTGGATGCAGCGCGCCCAGCGGGCATTGGACAACCCGGCTTTGGATGTGGCGGTTGAACTGGGCAATGAACTCGGCAAGCCGGTGGTTGCTTTCCTTGCTCCGGTTCCTTTTTACCCGCACGCCAATCTGCGTCACTACCGCTTTCTCGCCTCCGGAATTCCGGACATCGAAGAGGGACTCTCCAAGCGCAATGTCGGCTTTGTCCTGCGGACGTGCCCTGATCACAGCTTGTTTGAGTTTTGCGAGCAAGTTCGCTCGGCGATCGTAATCGGCGACGAAAATTTCTTGCGTGAACCGGAGTACTGGCGAGTTCGCGCCGCTCAGGATTTGAACGTACCTTTCTGGACCGTTGATGCCGATGTCGTCGTGCCCTCACGGCTGCTCGGCAAAGAACACTATGGTGCCCGTACTATCCGCCCGCGACTCCAGGAACTCTTGCCTCAGTTCCTGGTTCCAATGAGGGTCGTCAAACCGCGAATACCCTGGCACAAGCCGCGAGATCTGCATTCACTTTCCGCGCATGAGGATTTCACGGCAGGATGGTCCCTCGATCGCTCGGTTTCGCCGGTCGAGAACTGGCAGGGCGGAAGCAAGCGTGCGCTGAGAGTTCTGGCTGACTTCGTCAAACATGGGTTGCGGAATTATCCCAAGGACCGGAGTCATCCGGAACTTTCCGGAACCAGCCAGCTCTCGCCCTATCTTCACTTTGGCCATATCGGCCCTCTCACCATCGCGCACGCCGTGCAGGCGGCATCCGCGCCGGCGGCTGCGAAACAGGCATTTCTGGAGCAAGTTATTGTCCGGCGCGAGCTCGCGGTGAACTTCGTTCGCTACAACTCGTACTACGATTCGTTCGAATGCCTCGAGCCCTGGGCTGATCGCTCTCTTGCCCGACATTCGGGCGATCGTCGTCCGATCATTTATGGTGAGGAGCAACTGGAACAGGCGGAAACTCACGATCCTCTATGGAACGCGGCTCAGAAACAGATGGTCCTGACGGGCTGGATGCACAACTATGTGCGGATGTACTGGGCCAAGAAGATCCTGGAGTGGAGTCCGTCGGTTGCCCAGGCCTACCGACGGGCCGTCTGGCTCAATGACCGTTATGAACTCGACGGCCGCGACCCCAATGGCTACGCGGGCATTGCGTGGGCCATCGTAGGCAAGCACGATCGCCCTTGGTTCGAGCGTCCAGTGTTTGGACAGGTGCGATATATGTCGCTTGCCAGCGCCGGACGGAAGTTCGACTCCAAGAGTTACATTGCGCAGATCAGCAAGCGGGAGCGGGCACATGTCTAGGGACTGGATGGCGCTCCTGACCTTCTTCGGGATTTGTTTCACGGTGGCTGCGAGCGGGTCGGTATTCACATCAAGCTCGGTGAAAACATGGTATCCGGGTCTGCTCCAACCTGCGGGCACTCCGCCGCCGTGGGTCTTCGGTCCAGTCTGGTCAATCCTCTACCTGCTGATGGCGGCGGCAGCCTGGCTAGTGTGGCGGCAGCGAATTCACGAAGATGTGTGGCTGGCATTGGCCCTCTTCATGGTGCAATTGATCCTCAATGGACTTTGGCCTCTTGTCTTCTTCGGTCTGCGAAGGCCCGGAACGGCCCTGGTCGAAATCATCGTTTTGTTGGCCGCCATCGCCGTGACCGCCATGCGATTCGCGGAATTCTCACGCCTAGCATTTTGGCTGATGACACCCTACGTCGCCTGGGTCCTATATGCTTCCTACCTAAACTTCGGAATCTGGCGCCTGAATAAAGGCACAGCATGAAGGTCCTGGTTACTGGTGCGTCCGGCTACATCGGCCGGCAACTGGCGGAAAAACTCTCGGCAGTGGGTCACGACGTCACCTGTATGGTCCGTAATGCCGCGCGGGCCCCCCAACTTCTCTGCCCGCAAATCAAGTTCGTCGAGGCGGATGCGTTGCAAGCCGAGACACTTCCACCGGCGCTAAACGGAATCGATGTAGCCTACTACCTCATTCACTCGATGTCCGGGCGAGTTGAAGGGTTTGAATTGCGGGACCGGCAGGCTGCCCACAACTTCGCCATAGCAGCGAAGCAGTGCGGGGTGCGGCGTGTGATCTACCTCGGTGGACTGGCGGCGACTGGAGCCTCGGTTTCAGCCCATCTCAAGAGCCGGCACGAAACGGGCACGGTGTTGCGAAAATTTGGGCCGCCTCTGGTCGAACTGAGGGCCGGCATCATCGTTGGTAATGGCAGTACGTCTTTCGAAATCATTCGCTGCCTGACAGAACGGCTGCCGGTCATGATCTGTCCTCGTTGGGTAGTGACAAGAACTCAGCCGATAGCGGTTAGCGACGTACTCGAATACCTCGAAGCTGCGCTTGACCTGCGCGAGGCGGTGGAAGAGCCCATCGAGGTCGGCGGTTCGACAATCGAGACCTATCGCAGCATGATGCTTGCGTATGCGCGGCATCGTGGGCTCCGCCGATTGTTGATGCGCGTTCCGGTGCTGACCCCGCGGTTGTCGTCCTATTGGCTGGACTTCGTCACGCCGGTGCCGCCAGCCGTATCTCGTCCGCTCATCGAGGGTCTCCGAAGCGAATCCGTTTGCACGAATGCGCTGGCCGCCAGACTATTTCCTTCGATCCGTCCGATCTCGTACCCCGCCGCCGTCCAAAGAGCACTGGAAAGGCCCGCACCTTTGATGCCGTTGCCGAGCATGGGCGGAGCGTCGCACCGGACATTTCGCGCCGAGGGGATCATCTGCGACGTAAGGGAAACGATCGTCGACGCCCCACCCAAACGCGTGTTTGAGTTGATCGGGAACGTCGGAGGGAAGAATGGGTGGTTCTACGCGAACTTTCTGTGGTCTGTACGCGGTCGAATCGATCGACTCATCGGCGGCGTAGGCATGAAACGTGGCCGGCCACGAGCGTCCGGTATCGAAGCCGGCGATGTCATCGACTTCTGGCAGGTCGAACGCGCCGACGCGGCGAGCGCTGTGCTGCTCCGGGCAGAAATGAAGCTGCCCGGCGAAGCATGGCTGCAATTCAACCTTACACCCCAACACCATGACCGCACGCTACTGCGGTGCTGCGCATGGTTTCAGCCGCGCGGTTTGGCCGGAGAGATCTATTGGTGTGGCTTGTACCCAGTTCACGCGATAATTTTTTCCGGCATGCTTAGGGCGATCAAAAACCACGCGGAACAGAGCTCGTAGGCAGGGACGCAGCCGGTTCGTAGAACGGATTCTCAAGCAGAATGGGGCCGTCGATGCGAACGTATAGATGCGTTCCGAGCCAACCTAAATTATCTTGCCTCCAGGCCTCTGGGTTGAGCGGACACTTGACAATCCCGCACGTGGGCCAATTAGCCGCAAGACTTTTTAGGGGTAAGACTCTGGGCATCTTGTGGGTCGGAGTCCTTTGCGGACGAGTGGTCGCCCAACAGGAAGTTATCTCACCTGTCCATGCCAAGAACTCTTACAGTTGAATTGCGTCTTCTAGGTCGGGCTCTCGCGCATTTGATCCGGTTGCAAAGCGGCCTTGGTAATCGCTCTTGTAAGCTACCGTGAAACTGGTTCTGGGTACGAGGTGCACACTCCCGCTAAGAAAATCTGGGGACGCTAAGGGGACAATAAGAAGTGACGTGCAGCACCTTATGGTATCAAGAGATGTCCGCCGACACCGTTTGATATCAATCAGTTACATGAGCCCGAGGCCCTGTCACGGCAGAGGTCGCGAGTTCGAGTCTCGTCGTCCCCGCCATATTCTAAAGGACTTACTGGATTACAGTAGGTCCTTCCTGATCCACAATCAATCCACAGAACTTTTCCTGTGCATTGATTTTGTCGTCGTTGTCCCCCTGAGTGTAGAGATCGAGCGTCGTCTGCGACTTCGCGTGGCGAAGCATCGTCTGCACAGTCTTCACGTCCGTGCCCGAATTCACCAGCCAATTGCTGAGGCTGTGACGAAGATTGTGAAGCCCAAAGCGGTACCCGTCAGGGATGCTTACGCCAGCTGCAATCGCAGCCGGGCGTAAATAATTTCTGTCGAATACCGAGGCACAGACAGGAGCCACACCTTACCTTTCTTCACCATTGACGGGAAGACGAAGTCGGTGTCAGCGGTGTACGGACTCAATCCCTTCCATGTGCGAAGGTAGTGAGCCAGTATGGGGCCGAGGGCAACGGGGGAATCAGACGCCTCTGTCTTCGGCTTGCCGTCCTTGCCTTTTCTCCAACGCTTATTGATGCGAATGCGGCTCTCATCCCACATGATGTCTGCCCATCGCAGTGCGATCACTTCGCTTGCACGAAGTGCCGTGGCTGCCACGGTGAACACCAACGCGAAGTACAACGGATCGGTGAAGGATCGCAGGATCATGAGCGTCTGTTGCGGCGTGATCGTGATTGCCGTGTACGTGGACTTCAACGCCCTTCAGTCGCCAGCCATCACACGGATTTGAAGTAACCTGCTCCTCAAACAATCCGTACTCGTAAACGGCGTGCATAATCCCCTTGATCTTCCCAGTGGTCGGCCCGCTGTACGTTCCATCGTCCACGAAATAGGCGTCCTCGCTACAACTTCGCCGGGCTTGGAATCGAAGACCTCCACAACCTCTCCATGATCGCCATTGTTTGGCGAATACGGCTACGTCCGCCAATTCAACTCATCCAGCCGTTCTCGCATCTCAAGCCCGCACTTTTCACGGGCTTTGCAATGCTCACAGTCCGGACGGTGGATTCTCAGGAGGGACAACAGGTAGCATCTTAACTTCACGAACCACCTCGCAGGATTCAGGCCATTCGCCTCAGGGGGTGCTGCGTCTCAACTGGCGGGAACTGCTCTTCGGAGAGGGAAGGGGTTAGACGCAACACTGCCAAGTGAATGAATCTAATGCCCTAGAAATTCGCGAACGGGCTGGTCACGCGGGTATACCTTTCGAAACGTTCTCTGGGTTCAGGAAGGCTCGCACAGTACTGGCGAGGTCCGCATTCGGAAGCGTGAGCGCCCGCACGCTGACATTGCAGGAGATGTGGCGCGCAGAGGAAAATACCATCCTGATAGCGTCAGGCACAGCGCAGGGGCCTACGCGGTGTCCACTTCGGGAACTAAGGCAGGGCAGGACAAGGAGTTTGCATCCCATGTTTGCGCCGATCACCCAAGAACCACGAACGCAAAAGGCTAAAGTCAATTCAACCTTGAGCAGTCCACGTCAAGCCGCGTGAGGAGGGGCTGTGCCAATCTCAATGCGGGTTGCGGGTGCGTCGCTAGTGACGGCAAGACTGCCGCGCTGGAGGAGTCGCCCGAATCGGCTAGTGATTGCGCCACAAAAGCACAAGTCCGCGCATCTTCGTATCGAGATGTCCTTCCTGCATCCAAAAGCGTGTTCGTCCTTACAGTTTCAGCAGTCTGTCAAAAAAGGAACGATAGCGCTGTAGGGCAAGCCGCAGGTCCTCAGTGGAGACGTTGTCACCGCGGTCCCACTGCTTTTCCAGGCCCGATCGCTCGTTGGCGAAACCTTCCGCGAGTCGCTGCATTACCGCAGCTACCAACTTGTCTGCTTCTTCAACCGTCTGGCGTGGTTCGTCCACGAAACCAGTCTGCACCTTGCTCCACTGCGATCGGAGATCGCCCATCTCCGATTCAGAAAACAAGGGCATGGGCTTTGAGACTGCAGCCGCTTTATCCAGAGTTTCCGTCTCTTGGCCTTTCACCAGCTTGGGTCCGTCGGGCTGCTTTTGCGCAATACCGTAGCTCGCCAGGTCGGCCGTCGTAAGCTCCTCTTCTTTTGTCTTCAGTAGTTCAGCCATTACGCCACCTCTTTCCTTTCCACAATCGTCGGTACCTGCACCAGTTCCTCAAATAGAGAGCGGTAGTGAATCATCGCCGTTCTCAGATCTTCGGTAGTCGCCGCATCTTTCCCAACCCGCAGCGCAATCTCATGCGCAGACCGGTAGTTCTCCACCACTCGGGGATGGTCCACAGAAATGTCGGCGGCACGTTGATCGAAATCGGATACGGGATAGCCGCGAGTTTTCATTAAAGACGACACCAGGTCATCGGCTTCTGTGACCGCCCCTTTGGGGGAATCGACAAAGTGAGACTGTACGGACTCCCACCGTTTCAAAAAGCGTTCGTGTTCCATCGGATCAAGATCGCGAATGTTGAGCTTTTCAACCCGCTTCTCGCGATCGGCTAATTTCGCTTCTGCTTTTCGTTTTGACCCATGCTTCAGCACCGCCCGCTCGTATTCGGGCCCAAACTTTTGCCGCAGGTCTGCGCTCGTACCCCTGTGTTTTCGCACGTACAGCCAGGCAAGCACTGCGATGATCAGAATCACCACGGCGGTGAGTACAATCAACTTCGGATCCATCAGATTTAGATTCATCGAAACCTCCCTGCGTCACGAATGTCCACAAACCCAAATGTGTCCACAAAGCTCCCTTGGCTCTCAGAACCTTGTGAATTGCCAGTATCAAACTTTAGGCTTTGAAAAACTGATCAGAATTGATCGTGTTGTAAATCAGTGCTGTGGCATCAAGCCGAATGTGTGGGAGGAGTGCAGAGAAAACAATCATCAACGTTCTCCCGCCTGTACCGGCTGAGTGTCTCGCAGAGTCGCGCGGGTTTACCTGCGCCAGTCCTTCAATGCTTCGCAGTCTGCTCGAGTTTAGACAAGAGTGGCTGTATTTCAGAAAGTGCTGCGGCATCTCCCTTCGCCAGGTCACCCGTGATCTGGTCGCGGGTTGCCAGGGTGTCACGAAGTAAATTGCGGAGTGCGGGGTCCTCCGTGCTACTCGCAATTTGCTGAGCTTGATCAAAAACCTTACTGGAATACTCTCCGGCCTTCCCGTAGTTTTTTTGCACCGCTTCTAGATACATCATCGTGGCTGTGTCGCGAAGCTGCGACAATTGTTGGCTGGACTGGCAGGATCCCAATTGTTTTGTCGAGGCAGACAGCTCCTGCTGTACTCGCTGCAGTCTGGAATACTGCAGGAGGAACGCAATAAGAAATCCAGCAAGCACTAGCAGAAACCAGAGCACGAGTTTATGTCGCATTGAGCTTTCCTCCTTTATTCCTTGAAGCTCGGCGAAGTCACCCAATGCCAGCAGTCCCCATCTGATACGCTCGCCCGGCCAAGCTGGGGCTAGACTTTCTTGAGCGACGGCTGGTGAAGTCTCATACGACCGTCATCATCCCATTTGACGACCGCGTCATCTTCGTTCGCTTGCTCCACTGTGCCGAATTCTCCAGTCGGTTTTCCGAAGTTGCCCAGACCCTCGACGCGATCTCCGGGATTCAGTTCCTGGTCGGTGGCAGGGGGCTCGACGAGCGGTGGCCTCTTGGCACGGTCCGAGTCAGGAGTCGCCCCAGGGTGCGACAGGGGCGGTTGGGGAGCTTTATGCAATTTGGGTACCGGCTTATCAGTCATATGGTTCATTCCGTTGCTTCTTTCCAAGAGGCCAAAGCAGCGCTCTTCGCTGCGACTGTTCATTTCCTCGATGGATACAGCATAGGCTTGGAAAGAATGGTTCGGCTGGTTCAAACTGCACAGTTCTGACAATGGACACGGGTACACGGATACTGCTGGACGACGAAAGAATGAAACTCACCTCCCGGTGAGCAGTCGAGGGAGAGTGCGCGATTTTGACCAGCTTTTTGGGTGCCTTCGTTCCATGATCGAAATTGCGAGGAACCCAACCGCTGCGGACCCACGAACCTTGAAGCCGCCCGCAGTGCCCGTCTCATGAGAGGGATGACGAGATGCATAGCTGGTTCAGAGCCTGCGGCGTACTTGCGTCGCCATCGGTTGTGAGACTGATACGCAACCCCGCAACCGTGATAGTGACCATCATTCTGCTCGGATCGAACGCACTCCCCCAATCAGATTCCGAGAGACTCGGAATGTCGGCGAACGAACTGGCACGGAAGGTGGTCGCCAACGAACTGAAAGTCCAGGATGAGGATCACTGCCACTGGATGTACCGGCTCGAAAAAGAGGAATTCGGGAAGAAACAGGTCCAGGAAATCCTCGAGACAAACAATGGTTCTCTGAGTCGACTTCTCTCCCTTGATGGCCACCCACTTGACGCCAAACAGCAGCAGAAAGAGAACCAGCGCATGCAGAGGCTCGTGAGCCATCCAGAGGAGCAACGGAAATTACAGCAGGCGAGCAACAAGAAGGCAGAACAAGGGGGACGATTGTTCAAGATTCTGCCTGATGTATTTGTGTTCGGGTACGCCGGTCGTCAGGGGGACCTCGTAACGCTAACCTTCAGACCGAACCCGGATTTTCAGCCGACTTCCCTTGAAGCCCGGGTCTTCCACGGAATGGAAGGTGAGATGACGGTCGATACCAAACAAGAGAGGTTGGCAGCGCTCAATGGCCATCTCATGGAGGATGTGAAATTCGGAGGCGGACTGTTAGGACACTTGGACAAGGGGGGTAAGTTTGAGGTTAGGCAGGCAGAAGTTGCACCGGGTCACTGGGAAATGACTGTCCTGGGTGTGGACATGAAAGGCAAAGCTCTCCTCTTCAAGACAGTCGGCGTGCACGAAACCGAAAACCACAGCGAATTCCACCGAGTGTCCGATGACCTAACACTTGCGGAAGCAGCGGGCACACTCAACAGACAGACAGTTGTGGCGGATAATCGCTAGCGCATCGGAAAGAAGTTCTAAACAAATCCTTCAGAAAGGAGGCAAGAGACGGAGCGGTGTCTGAAGTGTCGGCTGCAACGAGCGGCAGATTTGAGTTCCGAACTGATCCCCTGCCAAAGTGAGCAATTGTGAACAGACCCGACGCCGCCGACAATGCTCGCCAGCCACCACCGGAGACACCACAGATACCACAGAGGCGATCACCCTATTACCCCGCTGAGCACCGCGAGTCGCGCTGAATCCTCCGCGATTTTCGGAGAACGCCACTTCTCCATTTCACGCTGAGCCAAAACTAGGCTTCAAGCAACAGTAAAAATCGTTCATAAGGAGCATCTTTGTTTAAAGAGTTATGCCGCCGCTTCCAACTTGCCGTGGTCGTCGCAGTGCTTCCCGTGGGGATGATGCAAATGGCCCTTCACGAGATAGTCCACATGATCTCCGTGCGGCACACGCTCATGACCACAGTTTGGACTGTGAGCGTGATTCGCCTCATGTGCGCCACAGCTATGCTCCGGCGTGCACTGGTCTTGATTTGCGGCATTGGTTGACACCTTGTGTTCATCGACGTGGCTCTCGTGGACGTGGTGCAAGTGCCCATCGTGGAGATAGTCCGTATGGTCGTCGTGTTTTACGGCCGTGTGGCCACAATTCGGGCCGTGGACGTGTGAGTGCTCCTCATGTTTGGTGCATGTTGCGGTCATAGCTTTGTACCTCCGAGGCATCTAAAATGGGCTCTGAACGAGAACCTGTAAAAGTGTGCATTCTACGCGGCTTTCTGGAAACCAGGATTTTGGTCTTGCGCAGCACCCAACGACGACATTTGCACCAAAATGGGCAGAATTGCGGGCTCGCTGTGGAAATGACGCTCCGTGGGACCTATGGCGGAATCTTTGCCGAAGATTTGTTGTCCGTCCCACGGAGCTTGGAAACCCGCACCAAACGCGGGTTTCCACATTCCCACTGCGACTACGACGACGGTTACCCGGTTTGGCCGGAAAGCCAACCCCGCTAGAATTGCGGACCCTGTCAGATTCCTGCACAGAACCCTAAAATGTAAAATTCCTTTCGCTTCCAACTGCGTCAGTCCGCACTACTGTTCGGACGGGTGATTTTAGAAACTGGGCTTCCGGATTACTGTTCCCTTTTGAACACTCTCTAAAATCTGATGTTGTTCTCTGTTTGCCTGCCGTTGGCCGACAGCCATCGAATTTTTTGTCTCGATCGCGGCAGAGTGTGCAAACCATTTCTGCCACGGGCTGCTAACCTGGCAAGACAGTCCGCAGGTCCTTCACTGCGACATGCTACTTTCCGGATTTGGCGCGCTTGGCTTTGGCCGGCTTTGCGGGCTTCGCCGGGGCGAGTTTTGCCGCTCGAATCTTGCCGACCTGGATCGCGCGGGTAAACTCTTCGAAGTCTTTGGTGCTCTGGGCTCTTGGGCAGTCAGTTGCGGCCAGAATTCAGGGCTGTACAACTTTGAAATCAGCGGGCTGCTCTAGACAATAGGACAGAAGCAAAATTCACACTATGGCTAATATGTTTGCGATACAGATTATTAGTTAATTATGATAATATATATCGCATAGGAGGAAGCAATCATGCCCTCTAGCACTTTCGCAAATTCAGGCCGTCACCAGCACTGGGACGTTCAAGAAGGTTCGGCACAGGATCTCGCTCCTGACCTCGAGAACTCCGAAGGCCAAGCGCTGGTGTTCGTCTCTCATTCCCGAGGGGACGACGAATGGACAAAAACTGTCTTCGAAACCCTTAAGCGAGCGTCCCAATTCATCGACGTCCTGATCGACAAACGACAGGAGGACAGTTGGGAAGCCCTTATCGAAGCGCTGACGCCTGATCTTCCGTTGACTTCAAACAGAATGATCGAGGCCAAAATGTTCGCTCAAGCCATGAAAGGGATTTTAGAGAGCGACGATTTTGCCAAGGCCACAGACATCGCTGAAATCGCTCATTTCAGCAAGAGAAATCCAAGCTCCCAGCCGAATAGATGGAAGAAAACTGGACTGATCTTTGCTGTGCCCTACAAGGGAGTCGATCTCTATCCGCTTTATGCCCTGGAGCTCAAAAAAGGAGCAAAACCTCTTCCGATCATGAAGAAGGTCCTTCAGGTTCTTGCGGACAAGGACGACTGGCAGAAGGCGTTTTGGTTCGGGAGCGTAAACACTTATCTCAGGAACAAAATGCCAAAAGAACTTCTGAAGTCGAAACCTCAGGAAGTGCTGCGGGCGGCTGAGATCGAGGCGTCGGGCGTACAGCACGGTTAGGAGAACCGCATATCAAATCTCCGACCGGCACACTCGAAGCGACCATCATTCCCTGGGGTCAGGGAAAGACGATATTTCGCGTCCATCCGGATGCGTACGGCAGCGCGCAGTTCAATCCCTCTGCAACCGGCAACGCAAGATTCAGTCCCCTTGTGAATGCGGCGGGCGTGGTCATTCCGACCATCTATGCGGGTACGACTCTGGACTGTGCTCTGATGGAGACCGTCTTCCACGACGTTCCTTTCGCGGCTGGTCCGAAGATCTGGTCAAAGGCCTCGCATGTTGCCGGCAAGGTGTACTCGCAACTGACGCTCAGCCGCGATCTCGCTCTGATCGATCTCTCGGCGATCGCCCTACACAGGCTGGGAATTTCCCGGAAGGATCTGATTGAGTCCGACGGCTCGCAGTATCCCGAGACTCGCGCTTGGGCCTTGGCGCTACACGACCAACATCCGGATGCCGAAGGTCTCACCTGGACTTCTCGCCAGGCCGATCCTGAGCGCGCTATCGTCTTATTTGAAGATCGCCTCACCGGTCCGGCGCTCGTTGCGAGTGGAGCGCCGACTCCACTTCTATTATCCGACGGCAGTGCAATTCTTGAGGTTCTCACCCTTGCGCAGCGACTAGACGTCCTTTTGACTCCTTAGTCGAGGGATCTTCATCTCAGCTGGCTTGCGCCAATCTCCCGACCTCCAGAATTTCGATTGCCCTCTTCAGTTGCACGTCCGCTCCGTTTCTTCGTTCTCTCCAATCAAATTCAACAACCTGGTCCGGTTCGATAGGCGTCCCTTCAAGAATAGATCCCTTCCATGTGTAGTAGGCACGGTGGGCAGCGCCAACCTGTACCCTTCTCCGACTTTCACAGAGGTCGCAGGAAGCATAGAACTTAAGAGAGCGCAGGCAGTTTTGGGCAGGCACAAAAAGGAACATCGGGAACAATTATCCGATCAAGGTGCCTTGCAACGTCCATGTTTGTAAAGGCTTACAGGTATTGGTTCGTGGGCACAAAAAGGCACACTTCTAGCATCAGGCTCCCACGTTCTGTGTTTCCCGCGTACGGATCAACCCGACGACGTCACTTTGAGCTTTGCGCTTCTGTGACGTGACCGCTTGCGTGTAGGTGTCCATCGTGACCCGGCTGGAGGCGTATCGAAGTAGTTCCTGCATGACCTTGATGTCGGCTCGGTTTGCCCGGAGCAAGGCCGAACACGTGTGCCTCCTATGTACCCAGAGACATAGGCGCTACTATCTACCCTTCCTGACTATGTCTTGTAAATCTGCGGAAGGCCCGATTTTCCCGGCGTCTACTTCAGGCTGTATCGACATATTCTGAGCTCCTTCCGACTAGCTCGCAGAGTCGGGGAAGGAGTCCACCATGAAGTGCATCGTCAACAACCAAGTGGTTCTATCGCGACCGCCGGAAGGTCCGCTGGCGGCACAAATCGGCTCGTTTGCAGAATCGGTGAGTGAGCAAGGATACAGTTTGGCTTCGATTCATCGACAGGTTTTGCTCGCTGCATGTTTTAGCCGATGGCTTCAGCAGAACGGGGTCGGACTGCGCAGCATCTGCTCCGATCATGCGGCACGGTATCTACGATATCGCGCTCGACGCGTACGACCTGGCCGGGGGGATGCCGCTGCCCTCAAGCATCTCATCGGTTTT
>Ga0208191_1001077_pt1 | contig 14987 bp, 13 predicted proteins | sample June2015DPH_13_5_FD_184709 | JGI IMG/M metagenome (GOLD analysis project Ga0208191, IMG submission 184709) | Peatland microbial communities from SPRUCE experiment site at the Marcell Experimental Forest, Minnesota, USA - June2015DPH_13_40... | ecosystem: Environmental > Terrestrial > Soil >... | reverse complement strand
GTATCTGGCGTTTCCTTGGCCACCTCGCGAACCAGATACGGCTGGGGAAGCATCGGATTGGTTGTGATCGTGCTCGCCATGGTGGTCACCGGGCCGCGTAAACATCGAGCAACTGCAGGCGAGCCGCCTCCAGCCGCTGCTCCATGATCTGGGCAAAGCGCTTCAAAACCTCGTAACCGAGATCGTGGTTCTCCTCGCACTTCGTGCGCAGACATTTGCCGTCGAGCGCAATGGCGCGTGTGTCCTGCACCGCATGCGCGTGGAACTTCCAGATGTAGGGTGGCAGCAACCACGACCAACCGAGAATGTCTCCCGCCCCCAGAGTCTCCACGACAATCGGGTTGCGGTGCGGAGCGAAAATCTCCAGCGCTACCTTCCCCGACCGGATCAGATAAAACTCGTTGGCTTCCTCTCCCTCCTTGAAGATGTAAGTTCCCGGCACGAATCGGACATTGGCGGCGCAGCCAGTTAGTAAGCTTGTGTAGTACGACTCGAGACCGGCAAAGAAATGATGTTCCGCGATGATGACCTCAAGCGTTTCCATTCTTTCCTCCTTTCCGTATAGCCCGAACCTCCTCGGTAATATCGATCCCCACCGGGCACCAGGTAATGCAACGACCGCAGCCAACACATCCCGAACTGCCGAACTGGTCGATCCACGAAGCCAGTTTGTGGGTCATCCACTGCCGGTAGCGCGACTTGGTGGAGGTTCGGACACTTCCCCCGTGGATATAAGAAAAACTCTGCGTGAAGCAGGAATCCCACCGGCGCCAACGCTCGGCGTGGTCACCGGTTATGTCGCTCACATCTTCCACGGTTGTGCAGAAGCACGTCGGGCACACCATGGTGCAATTGGCGCAGGCCAGGCAGCGTGCGGCAACGTTATCCCAGCGCGGATGCTCGAAGTTCTGGTAGAGAAGCTCTTTGATTCCCGTGGTGTCGATGCTGCGCACCTGCTCACCTACGGCTGTTGCCACGGCCGCGTCTGCTTCCTTAGAATCCTGTTCAGTGGCCGGAGCCATCCGCAGTTCGGCGAGCACCTCGGCGCCACGATCGCCGCTTGCCCATGCGATGAAGCGGTGCCCCTTTGACCCGACGAGTTCCGTAAGCACCAAGTCGGCACCATTTTGCACCCGCGGCCCGGTTCCCATCGACGCGCAAAAACACGTAGCCGCCGACTGTGTGCATTGCACCGCGATGGTGAACACGCCCGCCCGGCGACCCTCGTAGATCGGATCGCGATACTTGTCGTCGAGCAGCACACGGTCTTGCACCGCAATGGCAGCCAGTTCGCATGCCCGCACTCCCAGAAATGCCTGGGGATGCTTGGGCTGCGCCTCATTGTTCAGGATTCGGAACGTGCCGCCCTGGCGCTCAGCTGACCATAGCCGCGCATCCGCCGGGTGCAGATACTTCTTCCAGCTCTGCGGTCCTACTGCATATCCAAAAAGAGCTTCGTCGTCACGCCGCTTCAGCCGGTAGCGTCCGGGCTCCTGCTCGTCGGTCCAGCCCGCGGGCAGATCCTTCGCCGACTCAACCTTGTCATAAACGATCGCCCCGTCCCGCACCGTGGGCCCGATGACCTCGTAGCCCTTGCGTTTCAGCGCTTCAAGCAACTCCCCCATCTGGCTTGCTTCTAGAACTCCATGCGCTTGCTCCGGCACACGATTACCCCGCAATACATCTCTTGATGCCAACAAGCCGCCGGCAACCACAAGGTTCCCTTCTTAAGCGGCCAACCGGGAGATGGCCGCAACTGCTCTTCCGGCCATGCATGGCAACAGAATATTCTCAACCCTGGACCACAATAATTCCAGTCGGTTTTGCCAGTCACGGGTGAGGTGCTATTGACGGCCTTCAGGTCCTCTTTTCCGATCCCCGGTTGGTTGAGATGTTGTGCCCGACTTTTCGATCACGCATCTATCCCGCATCATCGACCCGGCAGCGCGAGATTTGCTGCGGCTATGGTTGCCGAGGTTTAATGTCCCATGCACTGGAACGACGCGGGGATTCTTTTTCTGATTCTGCTGGCGATGATAGGGCTGTTGCTCTTCCTTCTTCATCGCACTCGCCTGGGTCCACTTCTGCACGAGCATATCGCCGACCGTCCGCGCCGCAGGCTGTTTCTTGCATCCGTCAGCTTCTTTCTGACCTTTGCCATTGTGCGGGGATTGGTTTTTGCCATCCAGCACCAGATTCCGCCTTTTCACTACATCATCATGGGCGGCCGCCACATTCACCACCTGGTACCCGGCATTCTGATTCTGCTGGCCGTTGGTTTTGGCTGGCTGTGCGAAGTTGGAACGGGCAGCGATTCTTCATCGCTGTTTGCCAGTGGCTTGATGTCGCTGCTTTACGGAGTAGGTTCGGCGCTGACGCTCGATGAGTTTGCCCTCTGGCTTAATCTTAAGGACGTTTACTTCATGCGCGAGGGACGGTCAAGCATCGACGCCGTCGTCCTGTTCGGCTCGCTGCTCGCAATCGGGGGATGGGGCGCGCCTCTATTCGCCGCCCTGGCAAAACGCATGACGAAGCAGAATCGCGCGCCGCAACCGGAAGACGCCGAGAAGCAGGCAAAACGTCGGCAATCGGAGTAGAGAGACCTAGTCCGGGGTAGCTCCTAGATACTCGTCGTGGCCTGCCAGTGCCTCATCCAGCCGTGTGAGAGTGAAGATCTCCTTCACGCGCGGGCTGAAGTTGATGAGCTTCAACTGGCACCCGGCCTTCTTGGCCGAGATGTACACGCCGACGATCATGCCCAGCCCGGAGCTGTCGAGGTAGCTGACATCGCTGAAGTCGAGCACGAGGCGCTTGCTCTCGGCGATGAGCCTGCGCGCGGTGTCGCGCAACTGATCGGCGTTTTCCATGGTGATTCTGCCTGAGCAACGAACGGTCGTTTCGGTGGGCGTTTTTTCAGTGGCGAGCGTCAGGGTTGGTGTGGGCAGCGGATTGGCAGCCATACAGACCTCCTAATTCGGAACTTCCTCTCTGAATAAATTGGGGCACGGCCCGGGGGAGGTGTTCCTATTGGGCAGGAAGCTTACCTGCGGCATCGGTCACTGTCAAGGGGCGCATATCGCGCCATGCTAAATGTGACTGGGGGCTGGCGGATACGTAGGATGTGACCCGACTCAGAGGTCGGTGCATCGGAAAGCATGGTCCGGCTGCTAGGTTTTCGACGAGCCCTCGGTTCCCCGGCGTTGCGCTCCCAGGCGCGCCATGCGAGGAACAATAATCAAAGCCACGGCGTAGAGGGAGATGGAGACGGCAATGGATCCCGAGTGGCCGTGGGGCAAGTCTTCGAACAGCAGCTTGGCGGTGACAAAGGCCAGCGTGCCGTAAGCGGTCCAGACGAGTTCGATACGCTGCCAGCGGGAGCCGGCGAAGGCGAGGGTGAGCGCCAGAACGCAAGTAATCAGCGTGCGGATGACGGCAATATGAGATGCGCCGGGAGTCATGCCGAGCGCCGCCAGCCAGACCAAGGCAGAGACGAGCAGGGTTGCGGCCGCGCTGACCCCCAGAATTGCCGATAGCAACCGAAGCAGCCGCTGGTTCCACCGCTCACCTGGGAAACGTCCTCCGAAGAAGTAGCAGAGAAGCACGGACGCGGCCACGATCCAGACCATCCAGCCCGGCGCGTTGGGAAAGGTTCCGGCCAGGGCACGGCCGGCATAATCCAACAGGCCAGATGCAAGAGCCGCCGCGGCCAGAAACACCAAGCCATGGAACTCAAGTGTGAGGCAAGCCGTCCGGACGCCCACCAAGGTGGCAACAATCGCGGCCACGCTCAGGAACAACGCCAGCAGCAGCGGCGGGAGACAAAGGAAGCTGCCCGCCAGGAGGAGAACGGCACTCCAGGTGGAATACACGTGGTAATTGCGTTGTTCCGGCAGGCGGTCGAAGCGGACAAAAGCGATCACGTAACAAGCGGCCGACAGGAGCAGGCAGAAAATCCCTAAGCCCACGCGCGCGGCAGGCTCGAAGTAAAGCAGGCTGAAGGCCGCCAGCAGGAATGCGATGACGGTCTGCACGATCTCGAAGATGGTGATCCGGTGGCGCAACCACGTAGTCCGCAAGGCGACGCTTGCCGCATAAATCAGAAACAGAGCGGACGGGAGCGTGAGCAGTACTGCGTTCTGGACGGCTGGGTAATCCGAGCGGGCGCTTTCAGGAAGCGAATAGATGTAGATCAGGATCCAAACCGCAAGGTCCGCCGCGGGCGCCACCAGAAAACGGAGGCGCAGCCAGCGATTGCGATCCGCCGCGAATTCACTGGCCAGGGCCATGATGAGGAGCGCCACAATGAAAGGCGGCAGATCATGCGTGGCAATCATCAATGCGAGGGCGGTGAAGACCGCGGTGACGCTGGCTATCCAGATGACCGGTGCGAGATTGCGTTTCCATGCGAGGGCCGACGCGCCAGCCACGAACGCGGTCAGTAGGCCGCCGGTCACGGAGGCTGGTAATACCTTGAAACGCAGGGTAAGTTCCGAGAGCATGGGGGCGAGGATCAAGCCTGAGGTAACGGCGTATGCGATGCTGGTAAAAGGAATGTTTGCCGGGACCCGCGCAGCCCATAGCAACCACATTCCCGCGTAGGCAAGGGCCAGCGCCACGATCACCCACTGCGGCAATGAGCCCGATTCAGCCACGGCTCGGAGCAGGTAGGCGCCCGCAATTCCGAGCATGGCTTTACCCACGACCGGAAAGACTCCTCCAGCTTGCGGAAGGGCCAACTCTTCGGGGGCAGGCGTTCCCCGCGCAGGCACGGTTGCCGGGGAGGGGCGCGAGTTGGCGGTTTCGGAGGAGCGTTCCAGGGCAGAGACTCGGCGCTCCAGGTGCTCCAGCCGGTCGGAAAGCCGTGCTAAAGCGTCGAGAAGGTCGTCCATAGTCTCCACCGCTTGAGGCTGGCAACGAATACCGGCCGAGCGTCGTGCTCGGAACGTCGTGCTCGAAACTCAGTACGCGGGTGTGGCGCCGGGAAGTGAACCCGAATCTTTCTCCGGCCAGGGTGGCAGGAGCTTCACCAATACCCATAGAATCACGAGCGGTAGGACGGTCAGCACAATGGCCATCAGCAGTCCTTCGCGCGTGACCAGGCCCATCTTGTACGTCGTGTATCCCAGGAAACTCTTGGAGAACAACTGTCCGCCAATCACGACGTTCCAGCGCATGGCAAAAATGCCGATCATGGTCAGGCATCCGGCCAGCACATAAATGCGTTTCCGCGCCGTCGCGCTGAGCTTCAGCACCTGGGTCAAAGCTAACAGCACAATCGGCATGACTGTCCCCAGCATGATCTGGACCACGATATGCGACATGTACAGCTTGGTGTGGACCATGAAATCCAGGCTGCGGAAGCTTTCATCGGCCTCGTAGACGCGGTGGATCAGATCGAGCATTTCCAGACTGAAATCGATGATGAAGATGTAGAACAGGTAGCGCGCCACCGTGTCCACGCAACGCATATCGATCTTCTCTTTGCGCAATCGCATGATCAGCATGTAGAGCAGCATTACGGCGGCGATCCCCGACACCATGGCGGAGAAAATAAACACCACGGGCATGAGCGGCGACGACCACCACGGGTTCGCTTTGACGGAGCCGAAGATGAAGCCGACGTATCCGTGCAGCAGGAACGCCGAAGGGATGCCGATGAGAGTAATCACCCAGCCCACTCGTTCATCAATCGCAAGCGCGCGCTCGCTGATGTTGCTTGAGCCCAGGGTCATGACCTTATAGATCCAGCGCTTCCAGCCGGTGGTGGACTGTGACATAACGACAATGTCGCGCCGGTAGTCAAGCCAGATCTCGAATACCAGAACCGCCATCAGGTACCAGAGGTAGACAAACCCGAACATGGCCATCGCGGACGTCCCGTGCGGCGTCAGGTACATCTCGTACGAGCGTTCCGGATGTCCAAGGTGCAGTTGCAGCGGCAGCGGCGCCACCAGCAGGAAGGCCAGGGCCGTCAGCAATGCCAGCCGGTAGGTGGGCTTAACCGCCTGCACCTGGAACACGCGCTCCAGCGACGCCAGAATAAATGCGCCAGCCACCAGCCCCGTGAGAAACGGATACAAAACGATCAGGACGCTCCACTGGAGCTCGATTTCGTTCGGATACATGAAGCCTTCAACGCCGGGCATATCCGTTACCAGTCTCCTTGTTGCACGGAAGCATTCATCGCACCGAACCATCCAGGCCAAAGTAAAAGACCTTGGCGTGGGTCGCCATGTAAGGTTTCAGGATTTGAACGCTGTGAGTCTTCAGAAACTCGTGAATCGGGTCGTTCGGATTCTTCAGGTCTGCCAGTTGCCGCGCCCCGGTCGGACAGGCCTCACAGCATGCAGTGGTCAGGCCTTTCGTGATCCGGTGATAGCAGAGAGTGCATTTTTCGGCGGTCTCGGTCTTCGGGTTGAGGAAGCGGCAACCGTAGGGGCAGGCCTGGATGCAATACCGGCAGCCGAGGCAGTATGTCTTGTCTACCAGAACCACGCCATCCGGGCTTATAAACGTCGCGCCCACCGGGCAAACCTGCGTGCAGGGTGAATCCGAACAGTGGTTGCACAGCTTGGGCACGAAAAAATTGTCCCCGCCCGCTTCTTTGGTAGGGGGAAATCCGTCCTTGGCGCCGTCGGGCGAGTCTACGTGGGGATTTTCAATGTCGTAGTCCGTCCGGTGGTAGCGCTCAACCCAAGTGCGGAAGTATCCGTCCGGCACGTCGTTCTCGGACTGGCAGGCGCGGACGCAATTCCCGCAGCCGATGCATTTGGGTAGGTCAATGAGCATGCTCCACCAATGCTGGCTCATGGTGTAGTTGGGGGACGACTCCGGGCTCCCAGCCAGAACGTACTTCCATGCGACGGCCGCCGCCGGCAACAGAAGCAGCATGTGGCGTCGGGTAATGCTCATTTCGTCCCTCCGTCGGTGATGGCCGGACTGTGCGGCTGGTGGCACGCATCGCAGGCAAGACCGGTGGAGTGGTCGGCGGAAGCAACCTGCGGGAAGCTTTTCGGTTTGGCCGCGTTCGCCTCGTGGCACTTCACGCAGAGTACCGCCGTGTCGAGCTTAGGGGGCTGAACCGAGGCCGGGTCGTCGGCATGCTTGGCCAGGGGTCCGTGGCAGGCCTCGCAATTGACGTGGGCGTGCTTGCCGTCTTTTTTCTTGTCGAGGACGTCGACATGGCAGGTCTCGCAAGTCTCATGGCCCGCGAAGTTGATGGGCCGGGCGGCGGCTTCGGCCATCGCGTTCCCGCGGTAATGCCCGTATTCTCCGAAGCTTTTTGGGACCAGGAAGCCGCGGATGACCAGGAACAGGATGATGCCCACGACAAAAACTGCTACCAAACGAAAAATATGTCCGGAATCTTTGAAGGCATGCATGGTGGTGCCCGCGCTTGATCGTTTGCGCCGGAGACTTGCCTGCAGCCCTCCGGCTAGCTGCAGTCTCAACTAGATACAGCAGACTGTGGGCAGATCGCCGTGTTCCGTGTCACTACCGTGCGTGGTGAGAATCACAGATATCAGTGACACGCGGCGCACGAGCGGCACGACGTGCGCTCATCGCGTCTCTAGCGAAGACTGGAATTCGCAGCTCCTATTTCTTCACCACTACCGCAATTCCCAACTCCCTCAACTGCCCTTCGGGCACCGGCGTCGGCGCTTCCATCATCAAGTCCTTTGCGGCGGCGGTTTTGGGGAAGGGAATTACCTCGCGCAGACTATCCGCTCCGGCCAGAATCATTACGATACGATCGAGTCCAAGGGCAATTCCTCCATGCGGAGGAGTTCCATATTCGAGCGCTTCCAGGAAAAAGCCGAAGCGCGAACGCGCTTCTTCTTCCGTCATGCCGAGCGCGTGAAAGATTCTGCTCTGCACATCCTGCCGGTGAATACGGATCGATCCCGATCCCAACTCCGTCCCGTTCAGCACCACGTCGTAGGCAAGCGCGCGCACCATGGCCGGATCGGTTTCCAGTTTGTCCATGTCTTCATCGTGCGGCGAGGTGAACGGATGATGTGCGGCGTTCCAACGCCTCTCGCCTTCATCCCACTCGAACATGGGAAAGTTCGTCACCCACAGAAAACGGTAATCGCCTTTCTGGAAAAGCTTGTGCCGGTCGGAATATTTCTGCGCCAGTGCCACGCGCAGCAGCCCCGCCGAAGCATAGATTGCCATCTCCGCAGGCGTAACTTTGCGCTTGCCTGCCGGATGGTCGTCTCGAACAGACTGCGCCGAGCCCACCACCAGCACCAACAGATCGTCCGCCGCCGCGCCCGCTTTCTCACGGACTCTTGCCCCCGCCTGGGGATACTTGTTCTCGATGCGCTTGAAGTCTTCGAACACGCGCGCGCCGCCCTTCGCGACAAACAGCGGCTTGATGTCGTCGCGCTCCTTGCGCGAAAGCTCGCCCACGTGCGGAATGCGGATGGCAATCACCGGCAGCTCTTTATTGATGGCAAGCGATTCCAGATCAGCCGCCGCAAAACACTCGCCCACCTCGGTGAAAGCAGGCACACGCAGGTCAGGCTTGTCGATGCCGTACTGACGGATGGCATCGTCGAAGTCCATGCGCGGGAAAGGCGTTTTGATCTCGTGCCCCGCGGCCTTGAAAGCCGCAGTCAGAAAGCCTTCAACCACTTCCCAAACCCGCTCCGGCTGCGGATATGACATCTCAAGATCGATCTGGGTGAATTCGGGCTGGCGGTCGGCGCGCAGATCCTCATCACGGAAGCAGCGCACGATCTGAAAATATTTGTCGAAGCCCGAGATCATCAGGATTTGCTTGAACAGTTGCGGCGATTGCGGCAGGGCGTAGAACATTCCCGGCTGCACGCGGCTGGGGACGAGATAATCGCGCGCGCCTTCGGGCGTGGAGCGCGTCATGAATGGAGTTTCAATTTCGAAGAACCCCTGCGAAGCCAGGTTGTCGCGGATGGCGAGCGCCACTTTGTGCCGCAGCTCAATGTTGAACTGCATGACCTCGCGGCGCAGGTCGATGTAGCGATATTTCAACCGCATCTCCTCGTTCGCCAGCACCGTATCCGACGGCAGAAACGGCAGCGGTTTCGAGACGTTCAGAATGCGCAGCTCTTCCACCACCAGTTCGACTTCGCCGGTTGGGATATTGGGATTGATCGTGTCGGCATCGCGGCGCTTGACCGTGCCGATGGCCGCGATCACGAACTCGTTGCGCAGCGCTTCCGCTTTCTGGTGCACGGAGGCATTCAGTTCGTGGTTGAACACGACCTGCGTCACGCCGGTGCGGTCGCGCAGATCGACAAAGATGATCTGCCCAAGATCGCGCCGCCGGTTGCACCATCCCATGAGCACAACTTTTTTGCCGGCATCGGAGAGCCGAAGAGCCCCGCACATATGAGTTCGCCTGAGGTCGCCTAAAAAATCGAGCACGGTTTTCGCCTTGTCTAGCTGGAGTTACGGTGGTGAGCCGAAACGAGGATTATAAACGGGACGGAGTTCAGGAATTCAGGCGATCGCGATAGGCTGGCCATCCGCCATAGTTAAGGTGGAGATTAAATTTCAACTGTCAGCTCAAAGTAAAAGCCAGGCTAGCGCCCCGCCAGTAGTCGCTGCTCCACCAAATCCTCGATTCGATTGAGGACATCGTCCTCGGTCATATGGGTCGAGTCGAGCACAACTGCATCCTGCGCCGCCACCAGCGGAGAAGCCGTACGCGTCCGGTCCCGCCGGTCGCGCTCACGAAGTTCCGCAGCCATCGCCTGCGCCGATGCGCCCTTCACCTGCTGCTGGTCCAGCCGCCGCTGCTCGCGAATCACGGGATCGGCGTCGAGGAAAATCTTTAAATCGGCATCGGGAAAAACTTTTGTACCAATGTCCCGCCCTTCCATCACGACGCCGCCGCCGATGCCCATCTCACGCTGCCGCGCCACCATCCACTCTCGCACCTTGGGATGCACCGACACGCGCGACGCCGCCTCCGATACATCGCGCTCGCGGATGCGCGCGGAAACGTCTTTTCCGTTGAGCAGGACACGATTGCCACCGATGGAGCGATCGAGAGTAATGCTCGAATCTTGCGCCATCTTCAGCAGCGCATCCTCGTCATCAAATGACGCGTCCCACTCGATCGCCCGGAGCGCCAGCGCGCGGTACATCGCCCCGCTCTCCAGGTTCACATAGCCGAGTTTGCGTGCCAGGCGGGAAGCGATCGTGCTCTTGCCCGCTCCGGCCGGGCCGTCAATGGCGATGATGAGTTTGCGTTGGGATGGATCGGTCATTGGGCGAACGTGCGATTCTACATGGCTCGCGAGCGGAAAACTACACGTGCGTGGGGATTGTGAGATTCCAGCGCGTGCCGCACACCGCAACCATCGCGGCCGTCCAAGAGCGCTGCCGCGCTTCGCTCGGCTTGGACCCTTCGGCTTCCGCTCAGGGCAGGCTCACGAGGACGCCCGTTCCTCCACCACCCAAGCTCAGCTCACGCGTTCTGTGCGGGGCTTGGGAACATACGGTTGTTTCGGCGGAGTTACCTGGAGCAGCGACTTGCTCCCGACATGTACAAAGCTTAATTCACGCGCCGATAGCAAGGCATGGATGGCTTCTTTCACCCGCGTCCGTGGAACGAAGTTCGCCAGGAAGTTTTCGACTTCGCCCTCATCGACCGCCACCACGCAGTCCAGATATTTCGAGACCAGCGCGGAGAGCGCTTCCGGCACCGAAATGCCCACGCCCTCGCGCACGACATCTGGCGCCCAGCGCGACAATTCGTCCCACACCGAGCCTTCCGCCACCGTGTAATCCACGCGTGTGATGCGCAGCTTGCCCCAGAGTTCGCTCAACCCGCGATCAAGCCCGGCGTTCGAAACCGACCCGCCCAGCATCTCGCCCAGTTTCGATTTCGAAATCGGTCCACGCTGCCGGATGATTTCGAAAGCGTCACAGGCCAGCGGCGAATAGGGAGAACGCGGTCCGGTGGCGGGCGGCTGCTTCGGATTGCGCTCCCCGACGAGCGAATAAAAATAAGGAAACACCGAGGCCGCCAGCAAGAATGCATTGTTCTCGTCAATCAGCGGAGCCTCGTAGGCTGCCTGGTCGCGCAGCGCGCGCACCATCAGTTCGGTCGCCTCTTGCGCCCGCGGATCGGCATAGGCGTGCTGGCGCGTAGGCAGTTTGTCATCCGCCCCAACCCAGGCTCCCATGAAAGTCGGCAGCAGAATCGCAGGGCGCGTCGGATACATCAGACAAAATCCCACCGACTCGAGGAAGGCCCGCGCTTCATCAAGCGTGCGCACGGGCTGGCCGTCGAGGCGCCACTTTTGCATGCGAGCTTGCAGAAGCTCCGGGTCGGTCATGATTTCGATTAGAACACAGCGATCGCCGATTAGCGTACGCCGCTCTGGCGGGAGCTCGCAGCTAGATCCTCTTGAATGCCTTCTGAATATCCTGCATGGAATAGCGCAGCACCACCGGCCTGCCGTGCGGGCACGTCATGGGATGCTCGGTTTTCGCCAGCTCCGCGAGCAGCCACTCCATCTTGTTCTGTTCGAGCGGCATATTGACTTTGATCGCGGCGTGGCATGCGATCGATGCCGCAATGCGCGCGCGCACTGCTTCCAGATTGATGGCCTGGTCTTCGCGTGTGAGCTGCTCCAGGATTTCGTTCAGCATGTGCTCGATCTGCGCCGCGTCCACGCCCGCCGGCGCGATCTTTACCGCCACGCTGCGCGCGCCGAAGGGTTCCGCCTCAAAACCATTGCGCGCAAGTTCTTCGGCAATGTCGCTGAAAATCGCTTGCTGGGCCGGAGTCAGTTCGAGGACCAAGGGCATGAGCAAACGCTGGCTCTCGACCTGCTGCGCGGAGCGTTGCCGCAGGACTCGCTCGAACAGCACGCGCTCGTGCGCCACGTGTTGATCGATGATCCAGAGCCCGTCTTCGTTGACGGCAAGAATGAAGGAATTTCGAATCTGTCCCAGAGGGTGCAGTGTCCGCAGCGACTCGAGGGTTGGCGCCGTTTGCGGCTCCTGCGCGATCGGCGGGGCGCAGCCGTGATCGGGAATCGTCCGCTGAGCGATCGTCTGATCTGCGCTCGTCGGATAAGCGATCGTTGCCTCCGGAGCGCGCGCCAGCGATACCGCCGCGTTGGCCTCGACCGCAATTCCTCCTTCAAATTCCAGCCGCGCCGTCGTCGCCGGAACTGCCGCCGCTTGCAGCGCGAACCCGCCTGGTGCCGCCGGCTCGTATAAGTCGCGCCATGGGGCGCGCTGCAAACCGTCGCTGCCGCGCGAGCCTTGGATAATCGAAAGATTGGCGAGGCGGGGGCTGGTCAGGCCGGGCCTCGCCGTTGGCTGCGCGCCAATTTCCGTCAGGAACTGCGGTACCGGGCGTGCCTTCATCAACGCCGCGCGTACCGACTCGCGCACAAAATCGTGAATCACCGTTTGCTGGCGGAAACGGACCTCGGTCTTTGACGGATGCACATTCACATCCACTTCGGCAGTCGGCATCTCAATAAAAAGTAGAACTACCGGATACACCGTTGGCGGCAGGATGTTGCGATACGCCTCGGTGATCGCATGCTGAATGAGGCGGTCGCGGATCAGCCGCCCATTCACGAAAATAAAAATCGAATTGCGATTGAGTTTCTGGATTTCCGGCTTAGAAACAAACCCATGCAACCGCACCTCGCCGAAATCATGGGGCGCGGGTGTCCCCGCCCGCGAAGCCTCATCTTCCACTTCAGAGGACTCGCGCACAGCAGTGTCGGCGCTACGCCGCCACGGCGGGGGCTGCGGCAGGCCGATACGCTCCAGTGGTTGCACTGCCGCGAGCGGAATCAACTGGTCAAGGGTCTCGCGTCCAAAGACCTGGTACACGCGCTCGCGATGACCGGCAACGGGCGGCGCCACCAGCAACGCATTCGTCGCCGAGTGCAACTCGAAATGTTTCTCCGGATGCGCGAGAGCATAGTGGGTTACGAGCGACGCGATATGAGAGAGTTCGGTCGATTCCGATCGCAGAAACTTCTTGCGCGCCGGCGTATTAAAGAAGAGATCGCGAATCGTGATCGAAGTTCCCAGCGGCAGCCCCGCCTCTTCCACGCGGATGATCTTGCCGCCGTTAATTTCGAGGACCGTGCCGGCCGCTTCCTCTTCGGCGCGGGTTTCCAGATGCAGCCGGGCAACTGAAGCGATGGAGGGCAGCGCCTCGCCGCGAAATCCGAGCGTCGAAATGCTCAGCAGGTCGTCAGTGTCTTTTATCTTCGAGGTGGCGTGACGCTCGAAGGCGAGCATGGCATCGTCGCGCACCATGCCGCAGCCGTTGTCGGTGATCTGGATCAGTTTCTTCCCGCCCGCCTCCACCTGAATGCGAATGCGCGTGGAACCGGCGTCCAGCGCGTTCTCCAACAACTCCTTCACCACTGACGCGGGACGCTCGACCACCTCGCCGGCAGCGATCTGGTTGGCAACTCTCTCGGGAAGAATGTGAATCTTGCCCATGGGACTCAGTGGTCAGTGGTCAGTAGCCAGTGGCCAGTGTGACAGATTCAACGGCGCAGCGTAAAGGCGGGTTAAGGGTGGCAGTGCCGGTGCGCGAGACCTCACGTATCGTATAGTTTTTCTTGGGAGCAGCTGGCATGAAACATGCAATTTTGGGAGCGGGAGCAATCGGAGGTTTGATCGGCACGGCGCTGGCATCGCTTGGCGAAGATGTTACGGTGGTGGTTCGACCGGAGAAGTTGGCGAGCTATCCCGCGAACTTGATGCTGGAGCGTCCTTCGGGCTCACTTACGGCACCGGTGAAGGCGGTCGCCACGCCGACGGAGTCGGTTGACGTACTGTGGATCGCAACCAAAACCTATCAACTGCAAACTGCGCTGGAAACAGTGCAGGTATTGCCGGGCTGCGTGGTTCCATTGCTGAACGGAGTGGACCACATCGCGTTCCTCCGGGCGCGATTTGGACGTGAGCGCGTGGTCCCGGCAACGATCGCGGTGGAAGCGGAGAGGATTGCTCCGGGACGATTCATCCAGCGCTCTCCGTTCGTTCGCCTCAACCTCGCCGCCAGCGGAGAACCATTATTGGGAGCCATCATTGGACAGTTGAGAAATCTTGGATTCACCTGCCAGTTCATTCAGAACGAGCAGACCCTGCTGTGGGGCAAGCTCTGCTTCCTCGCCCCTTTGGCGCTGGTGACGTCCGCATCTGGAATGAACGTTGGAGAGATTCTTGCGGACGCGGCATGGAAACAGAAATTAAGCTCTGCACTCGCCGAAGCATGCGCCGTGGCGAACGCGAGCGGCGCGGAGATTGACGCGCGGCAGCTCCAGGCGACTTTCGACAATGCGCCGCCGGGTATGCGCAGCTCCATGCAGAAAGACCTTGTCGCCGGGCGGCAACTCGAGTTGGATGCCATTGGCGGTCCCATTGTGCGCGGCGGGGAACATTATGGCATCGATGTCTCCACGACGGTGGAGCTGATGGCTGCGATTGGCTCGAAGACTGTCGCGCGATGACGATGGCCACCCCCTAAACGGCGGCTGTTTTCGAAGCGCTATGGTGTCGCTGAAGCGATATCCTGGGGCAAGCCTTGTCCCTGTTTTCGTCTTGCTCTGGCCAGCGCGCCTTCGACCGGAACGACCAGATCTTGACGCACGTCGAGGCCGGGAAAACTTGTCTGCAGCGCATTGTAGAAAACCTGGCGCACATCTGGAGACTGACGAAAGACACTGCCCGTCATTGCCACGGGAAGCAAGGCCAGTGCGGCATGGGGCGGATGAGGCGCGAGACGGCGGATGACGATGGCGGCGAGCTCAGCCAACCTGGCTCCGGCGTCGGCGAGGAGGTTGCGGGCGATGGAGTCGGCCTCGTCGACGGCGCGGAGGACGATGGGAAACAGGCGCGGGAAATCGGGTGGTGGAGTCGAGTTCGCTTGCTGCACAAGTTCGTCGAGGGTGTTGAGTTTCCAAGCTCGGAGGACCATGGCGGTGAGCGCGGTTTCGACGCCC
>Ga0208191_1001076_pt1 | contig 14999 bp, 16 predicted proteins | sample June2015DPH_13_5_FD_184709 | JGI IMG/M metagenome (GOLD analysis project Ga0208191, IMG submission 184709) | Peatland microbial communities from SPRUCE experiment site at the Marcell Experimental Forest, Minnesota, USA - June2015DPH_13_40... | ecosystem: Environmental > Terrestrial > Soil >... | reverse complement strand
GTTCCACGAAAAAGGATTTACTGATCAGCACGGTATCTCCATCGCCTCCTCATAGCCGGCCTCACCCGCCAGGACCTGCAATTAAAAAACGCGCCCCCAAACCTCCCCCGGAAAGATAAATCTACGGCGCTGAGGACCACTCACAGCCCCGCCACGGTCCGCAAAGGGCCCATCCAAGGGAAAGTACAGGTAGCCTGTAAAATGCGTAAATCGCCCCATGAAGGCCCTTTCTCCCAGCCATATTTTGCTTATAAAATTATTGGGGCGGGTCCCATCACCAGGGGGGTGCTCCTATCTTCCCCTGATTAAAGTCTGGAAAAGTATTTCGGGAAAAATATACCGACGGGGAATTGCCGACAGAGGGGGTAGGAGTCCCGTCCCCGGGGTTTCGCTCCTGGGGCCGGGAAATCTATAGGACCACGGGGCGGCGCCGGGGAGATCCGCCGCGAGCGGTTGGTGCATGGTGGACACCGGGGCCGGGACCGGAGCCGCGGCTACGGCCTGGACAGGGGCAGGCGAAGGGGAGGCCGGCGCCTGGACGGAGAGGTGGAAGATCATCTCACAACAAATGAGAGAATGGAGCTTGAAACCCTTGAAGGCATCATCGCGGCGGGGATGGGGTCATTCATGGCTGTCGGTTGGGCCCTACAAAAAATCCGGGAGCAGGGGCTCTACCGGGAAGGGTTCAAAAACTTCGAGGATTATTGCCGGGGTAAGTGGGGGGTAGGGAGGTCTTATGCCCGCTATTTGATAAGCGGGTCTCAGATAGCGACCAATTTGTGCACCGCGGTGCACACCATGTCTCCTTGTGAAATCTAACCGATTCACGAACAGCAAGTTCGCCCCCTCGCCCCCCTTAAACCAGAATAGCTTAGGGAAAGGATTTCTCTTAAAAATTTTTGGGACCGCCCTATACCAGGGGGGGGTTGACTGACCCTCGACGAAAAAGTGAAAAAATTTCCGTGGCACTCATATTGACCAAGGGGGACGGGACTCCGACCATCGGGGTTGCCTTCCGGGACCGAAAATTCTCCAGGCGGCGGAAACAAAAAAAGCAGGGCCACGCTTGACCCTGCCTTTTTTGTCCTCGGAGTTAAGTATGGTTAACCCTTTTTAAAAGAGAAATCGTGCGTTGGAAAGGTACTTAAAACTGTAGTCGATAGCGCCGGTCCTTATTATCTTTTCCAACACCATACCCATGGTTGGTGGATGAACTTACAGCATACACCCCGTCGATTGCCATCCCTTTGTTTCCGATAGCTACAAAAGAGCCATACTGAACCCCAGGTTGATTAAATGAAAAACCCATTGCATTGGCCCATCCGTAGGCTGAAACATTCCCTGAAGAAGTTTTGCTAGATCCAAATATACTCCCCCAACTCGTAGACTCCCCGCTAATGGTACTGAATTCCCATTCAAGCACTTCGCCATCCGGAGTTGTAACTGTGCCTCTATTATGGCCAGTACCCGTGCGGGTAAATTGAATGTTTGTCACCATACCATCATCCATCCTGTACAGCCGTGCCGTTACTGTTGATGGTATACAGCCTGCAAAGATTATTGAAATAATCACGATAGGCACAATAAAAGAAGACTTTCTCATGACTGACTCCATAAAGGGGTTAAGGTTACTCTGACAAATGAAGGATTTTATGAAAACCAGGGTAGCACAAAATTTCAAAAAAAAACAGTTTTCCACCAGGAAGGCGTGGGGCCGTGAAAAATTTCAAAGGTCCCCAGGCCCACCATGCAAGGGGGGGGGGTAGGATTCCCGTTCCGGGCTTTGCCTTCCGGGGCCGAAATGCTGCCCCATCTGGCCGTATAGGCTTGGGACCAACCCCAAGCGCACGGGGCAGGACAAACCGTCTAATCTTTACGAAAAGGTCAAAACAGCCCCACTCACGCACACGAAAACTACCAAACGGATGGAGTGAATGGTAAGGGTAAGGGTAAGGGTACGGGTACGGGTACGGCGGCCGACAATTCCGATAGGGGGGTAGCTGCCACTTCGATTGAGGGAAACTATGAAGATGAGGAATAGCCTCTGAGCCTCGCCTCCCGGCCACATTTTGCTTATAAAATTTTTGGCTTTGGGTCCCATCATGGGGGGGTACTTCCGATTATTCCGGGAATGGAATTTTGAAAAAATTTCCGCACGGGGCATATTAAGACAGGGGGGGGGCATGGGACCCATCCCGGGGTTTGCCTCTCCCGGGCCGAAAGTTTTTCAGGCTGGTGGCGGCGCCGGTAGGTAAGGGGTGTTTATTTGTGGAGGTGAGGGGGCTTGGGGAGGAGTCGGGGCTTACTGCCCTGCCAATCCTGCTGGCCGATAGTCATGCTAAGACCTTGGCCTCGTGGATATAAAAATTTTTTGCAAACTATTCGGGGGTGTGACTATGATCGGTCAACAAAGGGTAAGGGGTTATAATTATGAAAAAATTATGGATCGCCTTATTAGGAATTTTTCTCGTAGGTGGATGCGCCAGACCTTATGCTAAATATTACCACGACCTGGTTCAGGGAGAGGACACATCTGGAGTAATTTTTGCGACAGAAACAGAAGAACCTAAATTGCTCAGGGGGACGACCGATCTGAAAGCTGACATCTTGCTGATGCTTGAAAATGGTTATGCCCCGATAGGTTACTCCGAGTTTACCGGCCCCAAATTTAATGAGAACCAAGCGATTGAACAAGCAAAACAAGTTAAAGCATCTGTGGCGGTGGTGTATAGCAAGTATTTTGACACAAGAACGCATATTCAACCTATAGTTATCCCCGACATACAGAGAACAGTAAGTAGCGGGCAAGCAACTGCTTTTGGTAGTGCCGGCTCTGCAACTGTTTTTGGTACTGGCACTTCGACTACCTATGGTACTCAAACTATTTACGGGACTCGCACCATTGACCGCTTTGAACAAGGGGCCACTTACTGGGTAAAAAGGAAAGGTGTTTTACTTGGGACTATACCGGGTGACTTACCACCGGAGTTAAGACAGAAAATTGGAAGCAATAAGGGAGTCTTAGTTGTGGCAGTTATAAAGGGAACACCTGCTTTTTCAGCCGATATTTTACGAGGAGATATTATAAAAAAGGTTAATAATATTGAGATAATTGACCCAAAACAATATCAAGAAACTTTGATACCAAATGCAAATAAGAAAGTTACTATTACACTCCTTAGGGACGGGAAAGAAATTGTAAAAGAGGTGAAATTAAACCCTGTGCCTGAAGGGGTTAATCTACCTAAATGATTGTTTCTCTAACATTAGGAGTTTATTGCTAAAATAAACAGCCGCGCCCCCAAGTTAGCAGGGTCTGGGCTTAAATGGTTTTTAAAGGGTAAGGGGATCACCAAGCAGAGTTTACTCTGTTTACACTACCTGCTGTCCCCATTTGATCAAATCCCGAAGAATTTTGGGGGAAATCTATGGACGGGGCCTATTGACCAGGGGGGGTCATAGGACCCATCATGGGGTTTGTGTTTCACGGCCGCGAATCCTCAGGGCAGGGGGCGGCACCGGGGAGAGCCGCGGTGGCGCCAGGGAGGTGCCGCGGCGAGCAGTTGACCATCGGCGTATACCAGGGGTCCACAGCCGAGGCCGTCAGGCAAGGGGCGGTGACGGATGTCCCCCCGCTGGGGCCGAAAAACCCAGGCGGGGGGCGCTGTTACCTTTTTGCGGTATTTATGCTATCATGCCCTCCACGAGAGGATCCGGATTCAAGAATAGAAACTTTGGGGGATTTTTCTTGGGGGTATAGGCCCAAGGGAGCTTATAGATGAGAAACAAGGTGCAAGTAATTAAAGAAGCTATTCAAAAGGCTTTTCCAGATTCGGAGATTGTTTATCGCGAAAAAAAGTTTGAGCTTCATAAATTCCGAATTGATCGTGGGGGACTGCCTTCTTGTTGGCTCTATTTAACTTGGGAATACATTGAGGACCATAGTGAAAAAGAGGTCCTTGACAGCTTACGAAAATTAAAAGTTTTTGAAACATTACTTAATACCCATAAACCAAAATGGCTCGTACTTGGAACTTTTGGTGTAAAGGAAGTAGATGATTCTTATGGTCGCGGTTATTAGAGAGCTCGAATAGTGTCTCGTCCGAAATCGAGAAAAATACCGTCTACCTCGGGCCAAGAGGCTTCAAAACCTCGTTAAGCAGAAATAGCTATAGATGCGGCATAATCTCGGATAATTTCAAATAATTTAATGATTATTGCAATTGACGAAACTAGTTCTTTCGGCGTTGACTCTTCGAATAGGAGTTTTTTCGTCGCCGTTCATATTAGACAGCGAAAAACCTTCTATAAAGAAAAACGCTATAATTTTATACAATGGGAAAAATCGCTACCAAGGAGTCTTAAAAATTCTAAAGGCGAAATAAAGAGTTCCTTGCTCTCAGACGATCAACTATCAAAATTTGCTCGCGATGTAGTATGTGCTCATTATAGAGTAGGGATAACTCGTTATTGTATCCGTCCATCGAAAAATCTTGAAACAATTATTGAAAAATATCGTATGGCCAACCTAATGGGAATCCGCGGAAGTGTAAAAGAGATGAGAGAATTAGGCAAGCCAGAAAATTATGTGAAGATGTATGATGATCTTGGAAATTGGTTAGAAAAGCTGAGCTATGATCGATATCTTAAGATATTAGTTCTTGGTGCTTGTATTGCAGCCTCACTATCTAACACTATTGGGCATTCAATTACTGGGGGATATGATGAGGAATTAACAAGAATAAAATTTATGATAGATAAAGACTTTATTAAGGAGCCCCATCATAATATATTTTGGCATGAAATTCTACGAAATTAATTATATCACATCAGCAAAAACGATCCATTTCCAATTCTTGATAAATGGATCGATAAGGGACATCCTTTTCTTGAAAAATACGAGAAGAATGGATATCTTGATCTTAACGAATTATTTTGGCAGCATTGTGCTTTCGTATCATCACATGAGAATTTTGAAATACGAATTGCTGATGCTGTTAACACTATTCTGACTCGTCACATTAACAGAAAACAATGTTATGAGGCATTTTCTCTTGTTAAGAGATGCTTTTTGAGTAAAGGAAAAATTACCGAGTTACAATTCTTTGATATAAATGTGGATGATTATCATTATGATCCTAAAGATAATACATGGCGGAAATTAGCAAACACCCTGCAGCCTTAATCTCGTTCCCAAACTCCAGCTTGGAACGAGATTTTCCAGCGAAGCTCCGCTTCGTCCCCTTTACGCCCCCTGGCCCCAGGAGCAGCCGCCAGACCTGCAGAGAACGAGGCATCCATAGGGGTCCTGGCACGGCGATGAAATGGATTTTTCTTCATAGGCAAGATGGGGCGCGGTGCGCCTCTTACATGGCTTTCCTTCTGATCGGCTCTGCGCCTGGAGATGAGGCGAATCTTGCGGCAGTTTAAAGTTCCTTTAAAAAATTTTGGGCCAAGGTCCATCATGGGAGAGTGTCTCCTGCCGGTGCTTCCGATGAAAATTCAATGTGGTGTCTGAGGCAAGCATATAAAGACAGGGGGGTACTTAAGCCGTCCCGTGGTTTGCCTTCCAGGGCCGGAAATCCTTCAGGCTGCCGGTGGCGGCGCCGGGGTGATCCGCGGTGGCGCCAGGAAGATTCGCGGTGGCGGCGCCGGTGGGAGAGCCGGTGGCGTCGCCGGGGAGGGAGCCGCAGGGTGGCGCCGGGGAGATCCGCGGCAGCGGCGCCGGGGAGGGGCCGCGGCGAGCAGTTACTGCATGGTGGACGCCGGGGGCCCGGGGCCGGCAGGGAGGGGCCGGGCAAGCAAAGAAGGTTGGAAGGGGCAGGACCTGGTGATCGTCGAGGTGGGACCGTTGCTATGGAGAGTCCGGCAGATACCTACAAATGCCTCTCGCATTTTCTGAGGGTGTTCTCTGAGGAGACCATTGGGTAAGGTAAGGGCAACCCCGACCCCGGCCAGGTACGGCCTCTCCTGGAGACGGTAAAAGAAGACAAGGAAGAGGACACAGAAGCGGCGCTTTTGTTAGGCCAGATGTTAGCCTACAATAAAAAATGGGTTAGCCGATTTGGCTAACCACTTGTTTTCTTTGGTGGGCCGTCGGAGACTCGAACTCCGAACCTAGTGATTAAGAGTCACTTGCTCTACCAATTGAGCTAACGGCCCGGAGGCAAATTTCGCTTGAATATACTGGCCTGTAGAAAAATTGTCAAGGTGGCTGCGGTCCTCTTCCCGCCGACCAAAGGCGGAGATCGGTTGTCTGGTCCTGACTATTCTGCCCAAGGCCCCTCCCAAATGGCGTTTAAAAGCCCCTTTTCCATTTCCTGGCCTATCTTGCTGCCCATCTTTGGAAAACCCGATTCAACCCCTAACTCTGCCGAGACCAGCTATCTCAAACCTTGCCTCCCGGGAAGGTGTCACCTGGATGAACAAATAATTTGGTTATTTTATTAAGATACGCCATTTACAGCGCCAGCTACCCTTTACAGACTCCCCTGCCACTGATCTGCAATCGTTTTAAGGTGCCATCTCCCGATAAAGCCGTTTTCCTTTTCGATTAGAACAACCTCCTTGGTTTTATCCCATTCATTATCCAGCTAAATTTCTCTACGCCCACAAATACTCTCGGCATATCCGAGGCCGCCGTAGCAGCCGGCGCCGCCAGGCGCGGGAGGTAAGCGCATCCCTGGGGGGGCCGGCATTGGAAACCGGCTGGTTGGCTGTGGGAATTTCTCAGCCGCGGCCAATAAGAGCGAACTGCATCTCTTAACAGGGGGCCTGGCCAGTCAATCCTATCCTGGGTCAAATGACCTACCTGTGCTGGAAAGTTTAAAGAAATTCAATATGATCAACCCCACGATCAGGGTCTGGAGCTAATCAAGGTCCTGGGAATCGTTTTCCGAATGGAACGAGGCAGGGGCCAAGAACTAAATCTGGATGGGCTGATTGGTCTGGCATAACCATCATTGCACTTACCCCGGCGTTCCAGCCATGACGAGAGAAGGGAGGGGGGATGGGAAAAGAGAGGGGCGGACATAGGGCCATGGCCAGATCATCCCTGTTTGAGGGACTTCCGCCCCGGGATTTGGAGAATATCCCGCTGCTGCTGGATCGCGTCGCTAGCCGCCTGGGAAGCGATATCGACCGGCTGGAGGTGCAGCTGAAAGGGCGCCTGATCGACCAGGAGTGCAGACTCAAGAATATCGAAGGCCGCCTGGAGCATCAGGAGAACTGCCCCTGCCAGGTTCACCGAGACGCGGCGCACCAGTGCCCCATCCTGGAGATCAGGGACCAGCTCAACAAGATGCAGCGGCGCCTGGCCTGGTACGCCGGCATCTTTGCGGCGGCCACGGCCATGTTATACGTCCTGTCCAATTTGCTGTGGCTCCTTAAGCAAATATAACGACGGTTTTCTGTTTTCAGTTTTCTGTTTTCTGTGAAAGGCAAAGGCAAACGCCCCTTAGCAAAGACCGGAAACCGATAACCGATAACCGAAAACCGGAGGTTACATGGATCACCTGGAACTCCTGAAGAAAGGCGCCCTGGCCGAGAAGCGGGAGCGCTTCCAGAACCTCCTCATCCGCATCGACCGGCTCATCCAGACCATCCAGCTCAATACCTTCCGCATCCACGATGAGGACCTGGATTCCATCAAGGAGGACCACGCCGTCGCGGCCGCCGCGGAATTGGCCTCGGTGCTGAAGCTGGCCAGGAAACTGAAGGCGGAGCTGGAGGATTGAGCTTTGGGCGACCTCAAGGAACATAGCTATTTAAACCAGGCGGAGCGTCTCTTCGTTCATGAAGGTCGCACCCTGGAGGAGATCACCACCCGACTCTCGGTGGACCTTACCACATTATTAGACTGGCAGAATAAAGGCGAGTGGGACAGAAAGCGCAGTGCCATCCTGGCAAACCCCGAAAATCTGGCGGAGCGGCTGCGCCTGGCCCTGGGAAAGATGCTGGCCGCCTTAGAAAACGGGGAGGAACTGGACCCCAAGGCCTTCGATACCATCGCCAAGGCCGCGACGGCCATCAAAAACCTGGACCGAGGCGGTTACGATTTAAAGGTGGCGGGCCTTAAGGTGATGGAGGACTTCACCGGCTTTTTGAAGGAGCAACTGGGGGAGCCGGGAGAATTGCAGCTTATCGGCTCCCGCATCCGGGCCTGGTTCAGGAGCCTGGAATAAAGCTGTAGGGGCGGCGTCTCGCCGCCCTGGGTGGGGGAACCCCGCCCCTACAAACCCAACCGGAGGGAAATAAAATGAACCTTAAGCGGATGCAAGCGGTTTTGGCGATGTTCCTGGTGACGGCGCTGCTGCTCACCGGCTGCGCGGCCATCGAAAAGTTCCTGTGCAACAACCGGGTGACCATTGAGAACGACATCAGCGCGGCCCAGGCGGCCATCGCCGCGGTGCAGGCCGAATACGGCTCGCTCATCCCGGCCCCGGCTCAAGCCATCATCGAGGCGGCCAACGCGGTGATCACCACCGGCGAAAACATCCTCAACAACGAAATCTGCCCCACCGACGCGGACGTGCAGACGGTGCAAAACGCCTCGGCCGCTTTGAGGGACGCCAAGGCGAAGGCGGGGATGGCATTAGGCTGGAAATAAGGGCTAATCCGATGCCGAACGGTGATTCTCAATGTCCCGGCTACAAAGGCTGGTTCTTTGGGCTGATGGGCCAATGCGTTTACTGCAAAAAGGAGTGGGAACCCCCAACCTTTGATACCATCATTGGCTCTTGGGATTATGTCTGCACCCTTAAACCTCCAGATGCCCTTAATGATTTTTGCCCAACCAAAGGGAGTCGCCCATGATAGACCATCGGCTCGTTAAGCTGGGAGCTAAGAGGTCTACCCCGGATGAACGGACCTTGAAGATAGCTAAGTATTTAACCGTGCCCCAACTGCCCCCTGCCCCGCCTGCAAGGACGTGGAGCAAGGCAGTTGCGGTTCCCTGGGGGATGCTGGCAAACGACACCTTGGGCGATTGCACCCTGGCCGGTATCTGCCATTTTTTCATGGTGGAGGCCGCTAACAACGGCCAGCAAATCGAGTTCGACCCGAATGTTGTCAGTAAAATCTACCTGTCCCTGACCGGAGGGCAGGACACGGGGCTGGAACTACTTGATGTCCTGAAATATGCCATGAATACCGGCATCCCGGATACTACTGGAGTTATTCACAAAATCGGGGCTTATGCCCAAGTCAACACCCAGGACCTCCAGGAAGTCATGGCGGTCATCAACCTGTTCGGCGGCATGTACTCTGGCGTGGCCCTGCCGCTCACGGCCCAGAATCAAACCGTTTGGGATGTGACCGACCCGAGCCTGACGGGAAACGCGGCGCCGGACAGCTGGGGCGGCCACTGCGTCCCGATCCCCGACTATGCAGACTTTGGCGACTCCTGCATCACCTGGGGCGAGCTAATGACCATGACCAAGGCTTTCTTTGCGGCCTATTTCTTTGAAGGCTGGGCCGTGTTCACCCTGGACTGGATTAAGAACGGAGTGGCCCCCAACGGGTTTGATAAGGATACCTTGACGGCCGATGTGCAGGCGGTCACGGGGCCGCCGCAGCAATCTTAATCGGCGAATATCGGCGTTGATCGGCGGTCAAATATTAGCCGCCGATGCACGCCGATGAACACCGATAAAACAAAAAACTATGCTGACGCTCAAACAAAAATTCACCAAGGCGGAGTTTCAGCGCCGGGCCGATGAGATCTTAGGCCGGCTGTTCCGTGAGGTCAACGCCTTCGGGGACGTGAGCGAATCCGCCAAAAAGGCGCGGTGCTCCCGAACTCTGTCCGACCCCTTCGCCTTCTTCACCACCTATCTCCCCCATTATTTCTCCCAGGAGTTTGCATCCTTTTATCACGAACTCGTGGCGCTCCTGGATGAGCGCCCCCCCGGCGATGTAGGGGCGGGGTCGCCCCGCCCAGGGCGGCGAGACGCCGCCCCTACAGGGCGTTTTGCGAAAATTGTAGGGGCCGGGTCGCCCGGCCCGGGGCGGCGAGACGCCGCCCCTACAGCGAATCCCCTGGCCCTAACCCCCGTCGTCGTGGCCGCGCCCCGGGAGTTCGCCAAGACCACCATCACCTCCTTCGGCTACGTGCTCCACCAGATCTGCCACGGCCTGCGCCACTTCATCATCATTGCCTCCGACACCGAGGACCTGGCCAGCGACCTCACCGGCTATCTCTACCTGGAGCTGCTCCACAACGAGCGCCTCAAGTGCGATTTCGGCGAGCTGGTCCGGGACCACTGGGCGGTGGACGATTTCGTCACCCTCACCGACGTCCGGCTCAAGGCCCGGGGCCGGGGCCAGCGCCTGCGCGGCCTGAAGCACAAACAGCACCGCCCGGACCTGATCATCCTGGACGACGTGGAGAACGACCAGCAGGCCCGCTCCCCGGAACTGGTCAAGAAGCTGCTCTCCTGGATCACCTCTGCGGTCTATCCCGCCATCGAGGCCTCGGGCTCGCTCTTCTGGATCGGCACCATACTGGCCCGCAAGAGCGCCCTCTACACCGCGATACATTCGGAGGAGGAGCCCTGGCGCCACTGGACCCGGTGCCTTTACCGCGCCCTCTCGGATGAACCTGGTGGCACAGGCGTCTCGCCTGTGCAAACCTCGCTCTGGCCGGCGCGCCACCCTGTTACAAAGCTCCTGGAGCAGAAGCGCCTCATGGGGTCGCTCGCCTTCAACCGGGAGAAGCAGAACGACCCCGTGGACGAGTAAGGGTTCTTCCAGGAGGCCTGGTTTCGCTTCTACCATCCCGCCGCCCTCACCGGTATGGATCTCATCGTCGCCGGCTTCTTCGATCCTTCCATCGGCATTGGCGAGACCTCGGATTACAAGGCCGTGCTCACCGTGGGCCTGGAGCGCCGGGAGATGATCTTCTACGTCCTGGACGCCTACATCCGCCGGGGCACCCTGGACGAGGCGCTGCGTGCCGCCTTCATCCGCCACGAGCAATGGAACTACTGGCTCTTCGGCGTGGAGGACAACCTCTTCCAGAAACTGCTGCTGCGGGAGTTTGACCGGCTGAGTAAAGAGCGGGGCGTCATCCTGCCGGTCCGGGGCGTCACCGCCAAGACCGCCAAGGAGACCCGGATTTCCCGGCTATCGGCTCTGGTGGAGCGGGGCCAGATCCGCTTCTGCCGGGGCCAGGGGAACCAGGACCTGCTCCTGGAGCAGCTCCTCTATTTTCCGGCCAAGACCGTCCACGACGACGGCCCCGACGCCCTGGAAGGCGCGGTGAGGCTCCTGGAGGGCGGCGCCGGCATGGGAATCTTCGATTATTACAAAGGGGAGTTCGACAACATGGCGGCCGAGGAGCGCAGGCTGCACGGCTAAATCGGCGTATATCGGCGTTCATCTGCGGCTATTTTTTGGCCGCCGATGCACTCAGATGAACACAGATAAAAAAATGGCTATAGAACCCAAATCCAGCCCCATCTCGCCCGACCTCATCAGCGCCGCCCAATGGGCCGCGGGACGCCGCTTCACGCCCACGGCCACCGGGACCGCGCCGGGGCAGCCGGACTCCAGCAAGGATTGGTTCGGCCCCGGCTGGCCGCTCCCTCCTCTCGCGCCCCCCGAAGCCGCCGGCCGCCAGTTCGACTACCCGGTGGGCTACAACCTGCTGGTCACCCCCCGGGGCGATCTGCCGGTTTCCTTCCTGGACCTGCGCAACCTGGCCCAGAATTGCGACCTGGTGCGCCTGGTGATCGAGACCCGTAAGGACCAGATCGCCAAGATGGAATGGACCGTCTCGCCCCTAGATCCTACCGGCAAAAAGTTGAAAGCCGCCAAAGACGCCTCGCCCGAGGCCGAGCGCCAGGCGAAGGCGGCCACCGCCCTTTTGCGCCGCCCCGACGGGATGCACTCCTTCAACGCCTGGATGCGCATGATCCTGGAAGACATGCTGGTGATCGACGCGGCCACCCTCTATCCCAGGCTAACCCGCGGGGGCGCTCTCTACGCCCTGGAGGTGGTGGACGGCGCCACCATCCGCCCGGTCATCGACGAATGGGGGCGCACCCCGCTGCCTCCGGACCCGGCCTACCAGCAGATCATCAAGGGACTGCCGGCCACCGAATACACCCGGGAGGAGCTGCTCTATTATCCCCGCAACCTTTTGAGCTGGCGCCTCTACGGCTTCTCGCCGGTGGAGCAGATCATCATCATCAACGTCATCCTGCGGCGCCAGATGCACCTCCTGCAATACTACACCGACGGCAACCTGCCCGACGCCCTGATGGAGGTGCCGGAGAACTGGTCCACCGCCCAAATCGCCGAGTTCCAGCAATACTGGGACGCCCTGCACGCGGGCAATACCGCCCAGCGGCGCCGGGGCAAATGGGTGCCCCACGGCATGACCCCGCACCTGATGAAGGAGGGGGATCTGAAGTCCCCCATCGACGAATGGTTCGCCCGGGTGGTGTGCTACGCCTTTTCGGTGTCGCCCCAGCCCTTCGTGCAAACTATAAATCGGGCCACCGCGGAGACCGCCCAGGAGGCGGCGCTCTCCGAGGGCCTGGCGCCCCTGATGGAATGGATGGCGGACTTCATCAACTACGCCCTCCAGGGCTTCGGGTTCGACCAGGTGGAGTTCGCCTGGATGCAGGACAGCGCCATGGACCCCCAGGTGCAGGCCCAGATCGACGACCTGGACGCGCGGAACGGCATCCGGCTCCGTAGCGAGATCCGGGCCTCCCGGGGCCTGGAGAACGACGGGACCCCGGATTTCATCATGACCGCCCAGGGGGCGGTGCTGGTGAGCGAGATCGGCAAGGAGGGTAGTGGCACAGGCGTCTCGCCTGTGGCGTCTCCGGAAGGGGAAACGCTTCCGGAAGAGGAAGCGCCGCCGGATGAGCCGGCGGCGGAAGGCAAAGGGCAAACAGAAAAAAACCAGAGGGACTATGCAAAAGGAATATCCCCACCCTGACCCGCCCGGGCCGCCGCCGGCGCCCGTGAACCTCAAGATCGAGGCGGTGGTCACCTGCGTCTCGTATGGCGATTACCTGGCCTGGACGCTGCCGGCCAATAAGCAGCACTTCAACCGCATGGTGGTGGTCACCCGGCCAGACGATAAGCTCACGCAGCAGTTGTGCGCCTATTACCACGTCGAGTGTTACCCCACCTATGACTGGCACCGGAATGACGACGCCTTTAACAAGGCCAAGGGCATCAATTACGGCCTGTCGAAATTGGCCAAAGACGGCTGGGTGGCGCACCTGGACGCCGATATCTACCTGCCGCCCCGGACCAGGACCTTTCTGGAAAGAATCTCCCTGGATCCGGCGAGCCTCTACGGCATCGACCGCATGGAATGCAAGAGCTTTGGCGATTGGGTCAAGTTCCTGGGCGCGCCGCCTCTCCAGCACGAATGGGAGATCTTCGTCCATCCCCGGCCCTTCCCGCTGGCCGTCCGCATCGCCAGGCTGGACCGGGACGGCTATGTGCCCATCGGCTTTTTTCAATTATGGAATCCCAAGGGATCGGGGGTCTTCCATTATCCCGAGCACCATACCACCGCGGCCAGGAGCGATATGCTGTTTGCCATGCAATGGCCCAGGGATAAGCGCCATTTGATCCCGGAAATCATCGCCATCCATCTGGAAAGCGAGTGTGTGGAAATGGGGGCCAACTGGCAGGGAAGGGTAACAAAACCCTTCGGCCTGTAGGCCCTTACACCCGCCCCTACACGGAAAACGGAAAACGGGAAACGGGAAACGGGAAACTAAGAGGAGCAAAGGCATGAAAAAGCTAATCATTATCGCACTGATGATCGTCATCGGGGCCTTCCTGGCTCCTGGGGCGCAGGCGGCGTCGGCCCCCCAGATGGTGCCCTTCGAGATGATGCCGGACAGCCTGGGCCACAATTCCACCCTGGTGCCCCCGGCCGGCCGTTGGGTCACCAACCATTCCCTGACGGCGGCGGCCGCCAAGACCATCACGGTGCCCGCCGGCGCCCGCTGGGTTATCTTCTCGGCCCAGGCGAACCTGTGGGTCAACTTCAACGGCGGCACGGCGGTGGTCCCGTCGGCGGACGTTACCGACGGCTCCGGGAGCTATTACAACCCTCCCGCGGTTTACGTGGGGGCGGTTAGCGCCAATGGCGTGCTGTATCCGGCCCTGGCCACGATCAGCGTCATCTCCGACACCACCTGGATCCTGACGGCCATGTGGTACATGTAAGGCAGGGGCCAGGGGTCAGAAAGGCAGGGATCAGGGATTAGGGACCAGCAAATCGTAGGGACCACGGGTTGGGTTTTCTAACCCCTATCCCCTAACCCCTATCCCCTATATTTAGGAGGTCATCATGCGCAAGAGGTCATTACTGGGCCTGCTGATCACCGGGTTGATTATCTGTGTGGCGGCGGGGCCATTTAATCCGCCTCTCCCGCCGGTCTATCCCGGCGCCGGCGTCCCCAATTCTACCGGCTCTGGCTGGGGCGCTTCCTATACGGTGGGGACTTCGGCTGGGAACCTTATTGCTCTCAATGGAAGTGCTCAACTTCCTGCGGTGAGCGGCGCCTTGCTCACGAATTTGCCCGCCGGCATGGTCTATCCCGGCGCCGGCATTGGAGTCTCAACCGGCTCGGCCTGGGGCGCCAGCTTAACCGCTCCAGCCAGCGGCCTCGTAGGAATCTCCGATACGCAGACTCTATCGAACAAGAGCTTTGGCTCCGGGATGACCTGGCCGACGTTTAACCAGAGCACCACCGGCGCAGCCGGATCAGTCACCGGAGAAACCTTTCCCGGCAGCGGCCTCATTGTCGGCACTACGGACACTCAGACTCTTACCAACAAAACCCTGACCTCGCCGACCTTACTACTCAGTGCAATAATTATGGTGCATTTTTGCCGGAATAGTGTAAATAATTATGCATGAAAACGAGCACTCATTCAGGTTCCGATGCAAAAACAGGCCATATCCGTCAATTGGCTGTGAAGGCCGTATTGTCCGGCAAAAAGCAGGTAGAAGTTGC
>Ga0208191_1001066_pt1 | contig 15073 bp, 18 predicted proteins | sample June2015DPH_13_5_FD_184709 | JGI IMG/M metagenome (GOLD analysis project Ga0208191, IMG submission 184709) | Peatland microbial communities from SPRUCE experiment site at the Marcell Experimental Forest, Minnesota, USA - June2015DPH_13_40... | ecosystem: Environmental > Terrestrial > Soil >... | reverse complement strand
ACCATTCGCCGTCGGGGCGTATGCGCACCAGCACTTGAACCTCGTGGCGAATGGGAAGGTTCCCGGAAGAGATGCCAAGGCTTCAAACCGGACCTGGGAAATTCGGCCGTCCGGCATTATAGGGGGGTTGTGTCAAGAAGACGAGAAATCGTCATGCTGTACGAAAGATGGAGGAGGGCCCTTCGGAGCCGCCTTGTAGGAGGAGGCTTCAAACTGCCATAAGCTGCTGCGGTCCTAAAGGCCGTGGTGGTGAACGTTATGGTTAAAAGGCGTGACACTAAGATCACGTCATGTGTGGATAAGAGAGATGAGTGCAAACGAACCTCTGATCAAGCATCGAAATAATGCCTTAGACGACACCAAAACCAGGGTCTCCCCCTTGTCCTGGGAAAAGCAGGGAAGGTACCTACTTACTGGCCCTGCGGTGTCCGGTGTAGAAGAGGCATGACTCTTATCCAGGCTTTCGTACGGAACTTGAGAACCGGGTCGGTGATGCGAAGGGAAAAGGCCCAAGTGGACGACCCACGAGGCCGAAAGTACTGAAGCACCGATCAGGGGCGCACTGCTTCGTAGTAGCGAAGAAGCGGGGTAATGCCCGTGGAGCGAAGGGGGCAGGTCACCCACGTTGGGATGGAGTCAACGGGTAACCGGAGGAACTTCTGGTCCTGGCGGAAGGCGGCAGCCTTCTCTTGGGGTGGCACGAGCCGGATGAATCGAGAGGTTCACGTCCGGATCTGTGAGAGGCTCGGGGTGCAATTCCCCGGGCCTACTCGGCCCTCGGGAAACGTGGCCATGGCGGAATTGCGAACCCACCTCGCAACCGAAAGGGTGAGAGTGGTAGCCCTCCGCCTAAAGCAAACGTGTCCGAGTTCTATCCCAACCACAGCCCGGCTCTGGGCGCTCATGACCTGTTTTCGCTAAGGTACTGTGTGGGTCTGACTCCCGAACCAACTGCGGCGTCACTGCCGTCCCTGATTGGAATCGGCTCCATACTGGGTAGCGTGCTATTGGGAGTTGAAGATTGGTCTCGCTACCTCCTCCGGGGATGCGGACTGCGGGTGCTCCGCCTTCCAGCGCATGGCGGCGGTGATGCGGGTGCGTCCGCTGGGATGGTCGAAGAAGATGAACTCCTCGACTGGACCCGGGTCGAGTTTGCGATATTCTCCCAGCATCAGATCCACGTTCGCTTCCCCATCGGGCTGTTGGGCTGCATTCAGACCGTACATGTCCGCCTCGTACTCCATGGTGCGCGTGATGGTATTCGTCACCGGCGTCATGAGAAAGAAGTAGAACGAGAACACGATCACGGACAACGGCAGGACAGCGACATCGGTGATTCCCCGGACATCCCATTTTTCTCCCCAGCGCGCGAGCGAGAAGTTGATGCCCCAACTCAGAAACGCAAACCCGATCACTACCTCGACGCCAATCATGACCAGTCCCTTGTATTCATGATTAAGAACGTAGTGACCCATCTCGTGTCCCATGGTCGTTTCAATCTCGGGCAGCGTGCAGCGCTTCACGAGATTGTCGTTCAACGAAATTCGCTGGGTACTTGCGAACCCGCTGACGTTGGCGCTTACTCGATTCGACTGCCGGGATGCGTCGAACTCATAGACGTCGGTTGCGGGAATCCCGTTGGCCCGAGCCATGCTGAGGATCGGATCCTTGATTCGAGGATCCTCCAGCTTCGTGTACTTGTTAAATAGTGGGGAGAGATAAACGGGTTCGATTAGGCTCACGAACGCAAAAAACAAGATCGTCAGAGTCGCGCCCCACACCCACCAGCTCTTTCCCAAGCGTCGCACAAGCCCGAAGAGCGGTATTACCAGTATTGCCCCCAGCACCACGGTGACAGCCAGCATCACAATCTGATCGCGCATCCACGGACCGAAAGTCTGATTCAAAAGGCCATACTTGTGCTCACGGAAATAGCCCTCGTACACGGTGAGAGGGAAGGTAACCACGGACACGACAACAATGAATTGAATCCAGTAGAGTGCCGTCTGGAAAGGGCGGATGCGGGTTATGTGCTCAGTCAGGTTGCGCATGCGCGTTGACCACCGGAAGCGGAGCAGCAGCCACATCACGATGATCGTGGAAAGAAAATCCCATAAAAGGAGCCAATAGCCGCCTTCGAAATAGGCATTGGAACGGGCGTGTTGTGCGGGTGGCATCTTGGCCAGATATGCTTCGACCGCCGCGTTGACATTGAACAACTGGGCTCCAGCGCCTTGACTGGCGGTTGGCTGTGTTTTCGGCTGCGTTTCGGTCGCGGAATTCTGGGCAAGTGCCATCGCCACGAACAGCAAGAATGCCAGAGACACGATCAAGGCACATTTCATCGGCGTTTCCTCCTCGGATCGCACGCCGCTATGGTAAAGCTTCCGGGTGTTTCTTGCGTGACGGCCGATGAACGGGCCGGCTAGTCGTCGTGGGTCAGCTTAACCGGAAACTATGCGATTGTTGGTGAAAAAGTGCGCCGTGAAAAGGCGCTGGACTTCAGCGGGTGCGAGTCCCGCCCGGGAACTGGTTCGCTCCACCCGGTAGCAATCGAAGCGGCAGCGGAGGCAACGAAGCTGTCGGAGCTTTCGATGGAGAGGGTCGCTTGGCGACTCGGCGAGCGTGCAGGCCGTAACGTGAGTGAACGCTGAGCAGGCCTCGAAAAAACAATTGCAGGAGCCGACCTGACTTTTTCACAGGGAAGGCCGCTGACAATGGAGAGAGACGAGCGAACAAGCTCCATGGAACCTGCCGGGGTAATGGGGACGGCATGTACGCAGAGGAGACCAGACGCAACACGGGAAGCCCCAGCGGAGATCGCGGTAGGGATCAACTGGCAACTCGCGAGAGACAGGCCGGGCCGTATGGGGTGGCGGAGAGGCTCGCAGTACCGATGAAGCCGGGTAACGCCGGCGGAGGGAAGGGGCCTCAGTTAAAGACTGGCGCAAGAAGCGACGAAGGACATGGAGATTGACGATGAGTCTAGCCACCACCAGCGTGTGTTCAGGAGTTGCAGACGGCGTCACATGCTTCATTTATTCATTTATTTATGGGGCGTGCGTCTTTTCCGAGAGCCGGATGCGGGAAATCTGCCAGTCCGGTTCGATGAGCGGGAACAGGAACCAGAGCCAAGCCCAACCGGATTGCGGCGGCGAAGCTCCATCGGGTTTCTCTGCGTCGGCCCGTCACCGCGCCACATGGCGAAATCCCACAGGATACCGAGCAAACCACGAATGGCAACCCTGCTCTTAGGTGCCAGCGTGAGCGATTGCAGCAACAGTTCCACGGGACGCGCTTGCACGTCTGTAATCTCACATGCTCCCCATTTCAGGATGACGTGATTGTTCAGCCATGCGTTGTAGCCGTGCCGCGTGCTGAAGCGCTGTGGCATCTTCTCTTCCCGGTATTGCTCTACCAGCGTGTTGACGGTTGGTACTGCGCTGGTGCTGACTTGCGTTTGGTTTTCGACTGCATCACGCAACGGCTTTGCTGCCGCCATGCTGATGCCTTCGTGGGATGTTGGCTCAAGGTGCCGATTCGCTTGGAGCGCCTAGCGCCGTTCTCCTTCGCGTGCCGACCTTCACCAGCATCCCGTCGCTTTGCCAGCCAACCTCGATCCCTCGAAATGTATCGAGTGCCACAAAGACAAGGCAACAGGGAAGTACGTCCACACCGCCGTGTCCATGGGCTGCACCGTCTGCCACACGGTCGCCAACGTGAAGGGCTCCACGTACGTCAGTCCCTCGTCTCCCGCTAATCAACTCTGCTTCACCTGCCACAATCTCTCCACGGACCCGGTCCAGCATCCCCCTTACAAGGACGGCAACTGCGGCTTTTGCCACTCTCCCCACGCCAGTAAGTTTCTGGCGCATCTGTACGCCTCGGCGCAGGACGTCTGCATGGCTTGCCACGTCCGAGGTCTCATGAAGGTGAATCGGAAGGCGCACACCCTCACTCTCCCGTGGGGCACCACAATCCCATTCAAGGAAATGGATTCGTGGTTCTACCTCAACCTAGACAAAACTCACAAGGTCAATCACCCGTCTAGGGACATCCTGTCTCTGGCCCGAACGTCGCCCTTGGCAAGGATGCTGCGCCCATCACCTGCCTCACCTGCCACGAGCCCCACCACTCTACTGTTTCCAACCTCATTTTGACGAAATACAAAAACACCACGTCTCTCTGCTTGTCCTGCCACGCATTTCCCCGCTGACTTCAGTTTCATACACACGCGACTTGTGTGTTTGTTTCGCCGTGTATCGGTGGGACTAATCCTGCACTGACCAAATCGGCCCCTATCTTGTCTTTGTAAGCGGTGCGAGAACTTAGCGAGGCGAAGTTTCCGCGGTTGATAAACTGATTTCTTCCATATTCTGGCGCCTGGAGAGAGGAAGTAATAATTGAGCGAGTTGGAACCCACGGTGATCGGGGCTGCGGACGAGGCGCACCCGAATGCGTGGCGGCAACAGTGGCGTAAGGTCATTCATTTTGACCATGGACGAATGCAGCCATGGGTTGCGCTTAGAAATGCGATTGGAGTAACGCTTCCACTGGCGGTTGGCGTCGCGCTGGGGATGCCGCTCGGCGGACTTGCGGTGAGTACGGGAGCACTGCAAGTCTCATATTCGGACGGGCACGGCCCCTATGCACAGCGCGCCAAACGGATGCTGGCCGCAACATTACTGTGCGCGCTTGCGGTGGTGGCAGGCGGGCGGGCGGGACGAAACCTCGTCCTGGCGGTGATTGTGCCAAGCTTGTGGGCTTTTGCCGCGGGACTCGGGGTGTGCATTGGCCCCACGGCAGAGAGTTTGGGCGTGATCAGCCTGGTGACGCTGATCATCTACGCCGCGCAGCCGCTGACGCCGGAAAGAGCACTTCTATCAGGTCTGCTTGCTCTCGGCGGAGGTTTGTTGCAAACGGCATTGGCCCTGATGCTTTGGCCGGTACGCCGTTACCAGCCGGAGCGGCGCGCCCTAGCTGACTTGTATAGCCAGCTTTCACTTGCGGCGATCGTCCCGACGGGCCCGGAAGGCGGTCCGCCGGCGAGCGAACAAAGCACTGTGGCGAGAGAAACACTGGCCGGACTCGGTAACGATAACAGCCTGGAAGCAGGGCGCTATTGGTCACTCTTGAATCAGGCGGAACGCATTCGGCTGAGCCTTTTAACCTTGCGCCGATTGCGCAGGAGAATGGAGCGCGACGCCGAGGTATCGGCCAGAGTGGACGTGGTGCAACAATTTCTGGATGTCTCGGCCGACGTGCTGGCGAGGATCGGACAGTCGTTGTCGATGGGCGAGGCGACGGACAAAGTTCGGGAGAAGCTGCGGGAGCTGGAGACGTTGGCGGAGAGTCTGCGCGACGAGGAAACGAAGCCAGCTTCAGCTTTTCTTTCGGCGATGACCAGGGATGCCCGTTACCAGATGGACGCACTCATCGGTCAACTCCGCAGTGCCGTTCGTAGCGTAAGCGAAACCACACCTGCCGGATTTGAGGCGTTGGCAAGCCGCGATGCGATGCAGCCGTGGCCGCGCAGAATTACCGGGAAGCTGGCGACCTTGCGGGCGAATCTCACACTGCAGTCGTCGGCGTTTCGCCATGCGATTCGCATGGCGTTGTGCCTGGCCATCGGAGAAGTGGTGGCTCATCAGCTCCACATCGGTCGGTCCTATTGGCTGGCGATGACGATCGTGCTGGTGCTGAAGCAGGAGTTCGCCGCGACTTTCAGCCGCGGTCTGCTGCGGATTGGCGGCACGATCCTGGGCTTGCTGTTGGCGACTGGGCTCTTTCACTTTTTTCCGCCGGGCATTGGTATGAAAGTGGTTCTGGTCGGCATATTCGTGTTTCTGCTGCGATGGGCGGGAGCGGCAAATTATGGCGTGTTCACGATCGCGGTCAGCGCCCTCATCGTGGTGATGGTTGCGTTCACCGGAGTGTCCCCCAAGGCAGTCATCCTGGCACGCGGTGAAATGACATGCCTCGGCGGCCTCATTGCGCTGGCCGCGTATCTGGTGTGGCCCACGTGGGAACGGACCCGGGTTGGGCAGGTGCTGGCGCAGATGCTGGAGGCCTATCGAGCGTACTTTCATGCTGTGGCGGAAGCACACCGGCAAGGCAATTGGCGGAATGAAGCCGAGTTGAATCGCGTGCGTCTTGCGGCGCGGTTGGCACGATCGAACATGGAGGCCTCCGCGGACCGGCTGCGGGCGGAGCCAGGTACCCGCCCAGAGCAGATCGATCTGCTGACGGCAATGCTCGCGAACTCGTATCGTTTTGTGCGCGCCATCATGGCATTGGAAGCGGTGCCAGTTGGAGCCGAGCCAGTGCGCGAGGAGTTTCGAGACTTCGAGCGCGATGTGGAAGAGACTCTCGAGCTGCTGGCGTCGGCGCTGCGAGGAGAAAAGGTGGTTGTCCGGGACCTGCCCGATCTTCGCGAGGATCATCATCGCCTGGTACGTTCGGCGAACTCCGAGATGATTCGCTATGCGCTGGTGAATGAGGAAACGGATCGTATGACGAACAGTTTGAATACGCTCCGTGAACAGGTACTGCAGTGGGAGCGATTGCAGTCGTAGCTTTTTCACGCATCCTTCCGATCCATCGCAGTAGAGATGGGCAAACGAGCAGGAGCCGCCGCTCCGAGATCTCGAAAACCGCAAGACCCTGGGCACCCGGCTGACCCACTCCTTCGACCCCCGAAACCCGGAGCCCTGTTACACTTGTAATCTTCGGTTCGACTCACCACCGTTGTTCCAGCTGCACAAATTCGGCTTACAACTTCTGGAAAGTCGAACTGGCGTTCGGTATCCGCTTGTCCAACTTGGCGGCTATTTAAACAACCTCCCCGATCGATCAAACGTCTCTGTGTCTTACCGCACTCCAATGGTTTAAAGTTGTCCCGTCGGGGGCACCAGTTTCCACCCAACAACTGCCGCAGTCGGGAAACTATTTCTTGTACGGATGGCGAGCTAGGCTCTCTGGCGCGTGGAACCAAGAGAAGGACAAACGCCTTCAGCCGTTGCCTGCAGGCCGTACGGAAGGATTTCGCACGTTAACACGCCTGCTCCGTTGGCGGCGGAGCAGGCGGAGAAAACCATGCAAGAGTGCCAAGGAGGAATGATGGAGTACCTACTGGTCCTGAACGATTCACCATACGGAAGTCAGCGTACCTACAACGCACTCCGCCTGGCCGGCGCGCTGGCAAAGGACGCAACCAGGGGAGTCTCCATTTTCTTGCTGGGCGACGGGGTGGTGAGCGGTTTGCGGAGGCAGTCCCCGGCAGATGCGTCCTATAACGTTCAGGAGATGCTGCGGCTTTTGGCCGCGCAAGGTATCTCAATCGGTGCCTGCCGCACTTGTTTGGAGGCGCGTGGGATTGATGATGCCTCGCTCGTCGCTGGCATCAACCGCCGCACCTTGGACGACCTTCGCAATTGGACACAGGAAGCAACGAAGGTGTTAGTGTTCTGATCGACCAGTCGGAGTCTGCGCGCCCCAAGGCGTTTCCAACCATCGAATAGTGCCCGAAGACGTGGCTTCAACCATCAGTATGGAATCCTCAGTGAATACGCACACCCCCACTGGGCCGGAACCGTTCTTCTCTATTCCAAAAACGACCCGGAAAGCCGATTGACTTTGGTCAAAATATCCGGAAGGAGACAGCACAAAGCGCATAGGCGTCGGCAATCTCAGCGTGGCTTTGGCGATGTTCGAGACAAGCTGCACCCGGATCAGCGACCTCATTTCCGCCTTTACTAAACTCTGTGAGAGCCGTTTGAAAGACGGGCAAGATAGTCAACCGACGCCGAAGAAGAATTGACCGCACTGTGCGACTATGCGGCTGGGTTCGGATGCCTTTCAGGAAGCCGATCCTGCCGGATTTGGCTGCCGGGGGGGGAGGGGCGGCTGGAGCGTTTCACAAGTGCTGGAGCCTTTTGTACCACCATAGCGACCATGTACGGAAGCCTAACGACCGAGCATTGCTGCGCCGTTGGACGGTTGATGTGCTAAAAGCACTGGCGTCCGAATCTCTCTAACTTAAGGTTTCGGCGCTGTAGCGGGCGATGAGGCCCGTATGCACGGCATATCGATACACACGTGTAAAGAACCAGCAGGCAAGCAGAATGTATAGCACGGCGAGACACGCCCCCCAAAGCAGCCCATGTGGTGAAGTCGAGCCGCCGGAGACAATTGCCCGCATGCCCTCGAACACATACGATGGCGGTAAGACGCGCGAGATATATCGCATCCATCGCGGCAGGGTCGATAACGGGTAAAACACCCCTACGAATGGCGAGATGATGGCGGGAATAGGCCAGACAAACCACTCCGCTGGCGGTCCGAGGCGGAGCACTACACCGCTGCCAAATATGCCGAGCGCGATGCCACACATAAACAGCACCAGGAAGAACGGCACGAGCATCAACCCGTAAACGAAGAAGGAAAGACCAAAAACCGTAGTCGCCAAGACGACCATGACGACGAGCCCGACCGAACTCGTCGCGATACTGGAGAGCACGAGGCCGCTGAGGTACTCCGATATGGAAAGCGGCGTCGCAAAAATATTCAGGAAATTGCGCGACCACACGTCCTCGAAAAACGCCATCGTCACTCCTTGCATCACGCGGATCAAGAAGTCCCACAGGAGAACAGCCCCAAGGAGGGATGGCACGAAATTGAAGCCTGCGGAGGTGACCGTATTGAGGTATTTCGTAATGAATCCCCAGAGCACGATGTCGATGCCAGCCCACACGAATAGTGGTAATACGCGCGAGAGGCTCCCACGTATGAGATAAAACTGACGAAGCACAACGGCGGCGATGTGGGTGAGATACATGACGCTTATTCGACCTTAAGTGTGAGCGGCTCGCGGGCTACGCTAATGAAAAGCTCCTCCAGCGTCGCCTTGCCATGCTCGCGCGGCAGGGTCTTCGGGTCGCCCTCGAGCAGAAGCCTTCCGCGCGAGAGAAAGAGCACGCGGCCGCAAACGTCCTCCACCTCATACATGTTGTGCGAGGTCCACAGCACGCCGCCTGTTCCCTGTGCTGCAAAATCCCTGATCTTGCTGCGAATGTCGCGGGCGATTGCGGGATCTAGCGATGCCGTCGGTTCGTCCAAAAGTAGAAGCTGCGGAGAATTGAGCATCGCCTTGGCAAGTGATACTCGCGTTTGCTCTCCCGAAGAAAGCACGCCGCACTTCACATCTCGAAATTTCTCTAGATCGAACTGCTGGAGCAGTGCTTCAATGCGTTCTGCGAGATTCTTCACTCCGTACAAGAGCCCAAAGACACGCAGATTCTGCTGGACGGTCAAGTTTCCTGGCAGTGGAGCGTAGACGGCCGCGAAGTTCGTGCGTTGAAGCACTCGTGAGCGGTGCGTAGCGATATCGACCCCTTCGATACAGATCCTCCCCGAAGCCGGCGCGAGAACGCCCAGAATCATATTGATGGTGGTGGTCTTTCCTGCTCCGTTTGGACCCAAGAGCCCAACTATTTCATTGCACCCTACCTCGAACGAAATGCCATCTACAGCGACCATCTCGCCGTAGGTCTTGCACAGCTGCGTGACCGATAAGACTTTCGACATTGACGGTATCTTACAGTGCAGCCGTTCGTTCGCCGGGCAGATTCTCTGGCGCCCTCCCTTCGATTTCTCGGTTTCAAGAGCAATTCCATTCTCAGTGGCCACACGCAATTAAAGATGCTCGTTCAGCCGTTTCGTTCCTCTGAAATGGATTCTTGTTTTTCCTACACCGCTAGAGATCTCGCCGGGATAGGCAGCAGGGGAGAAACGCCGGGCGAGAGCAACTCAGATCATCTTCCTGCGTTTAAAATCATCCAAGAAAACATATGGAGACTCGACGTTTAGGCAACTCCGACTTGGAGATCACTCCCATCGGTATTGGCGCATGGGCAATGGGCGGCGGCGACTGGGCTTTCTCCTGGGGACGGCAGGAGGACGATGAATCGATTGCAGCGATTCACACAGCGCTCGATGCGGGCGTCAACTGGATCGATACCGCGGCCGTGTACGGACTGGGGCACTCGGAGCAGGTCGTCGGCAAAGCGATCGCGGGACGCGCACACCGTCCTTACGTCTTTACCAAGTGCAGCCTGGTGTGGAATGACCAGCGCGAGATCGGGCACAGCCTGAAAGCTGCCTCCGTGCGCCGCGAGCTGGAAGCAAGCTTGCGGCGGCTGAGGGTGGATGTGATCGATCTCTACCAGATCCACTGGCCCGATCCAGAGCCCGAGATTGAAGAAGGTTGGCAGACGCTGGCCCAAATCCAAAAGGAAGGCAAGGTTCGCTACATTGGCGTGTCGAACTTCAACGTGGCCCAGATGAAGCGGGTCGAGAGGATCGCGCCCATCACCTCGCTGCAGCCGAACTACAACATCGTGACCCGCGACATCGAAAAGGACGTTCTGCCGTTTTGCCGTGAGCAGCACATCGGCGTCATCGTGTACTCCCCGATGAAGTCGGGACTGCTGACCGGCAAAATGACACGCGAGCGCATCGCGTCGCTGCCGCCGGACGACTTCCGCCCGAGAACCGCCAGCTTTCAGGAACCGCTGCTGAGTCGCAATCTTGGGCTGGTGGAGGTGCTACGCGGGATCGGTGAGCGTCACAGCCGCACGCCGGGCGAGGTCGCGATTGCCTGGACGCTGCGTGATCCAGTCGTCACCGGAGCGATTGTGGGTATGCGTTCTGCCGGGCAGGCAAAGCAGATCGTGCGCTCGGCAGAATTCCGTTTGAGTTCCGATGAGATTCTCGAGATCGAAGAGTATCTTAAGGCGAATCCGCTTGCTGCATGAGTATGGAAAGCTCGCATCGAAGAAGCTAATACCGTGAACGTGTTGGGCGCATTCGTATTTCTTGCAAGTTTCTTGCTGGGGGCACAGCACGGCTCTGCGCAAGCCACCTCCACTTCTCCACTGACCGGAGTGGATAATGTTGACCTCCCCGCTACGCCGGCAAGTGGTACGAGATTGCTCGCTATCCGAACCGCTTCCAGCGTAACTGTCAATCCGACACGACTGCTGTCTACACGCTACGTGATGACGGAAAGGTCCAAGTCGTGAATGGGTACCGTGAGAAGAATGGGAAGGTAACAACCGCGCGGGGCACGGCCAAGGTTGTCGACAAAAAGACCAATGCCAAACTGAAAGTGACATTCTTCTGGCCGTCCTACGGCGACTACTGGGTCATTGGCTTGAGCCACTCCCCAGTTGCTTGCCCTTTCTGCTAGCCTGTTGCTTTCATCCACCGCGGGCAAGTTTGGCCTGTCCAGGAGTTTCGTATGAACGAAGATGTTGCCTCAACCTTGCGGCTGCTCGATGAAGCGCTGGCGCGTTACGTTCGGCCGGACACCTTTCCCCTGGCCATCCGCATGCTCAAGCCGGGGGAAGCGGTTCCCGACGGCGTGAAGGTCCCCAGCCAAACCATGGGCGAGCAATGGATCGTGTGCCAGTCGTTCGGGGTCGCCCGGCGCTACGGATGGGGCATAGCCGTGGGCAAAGACGATGTCATCTGCCCGCTGGCGGCCATCGCCTTTGGGCTCCGCAAGCCCAACGAGGAGTATCTGAAAGGGTCCATTTCCGTCGGGATGTACTGCAAGGACGAGCCAGCCGCTGCCAACCTGGAAGCCAGCACCTGGAGATTCGAACCTGGTACATACAACTACGTCTGTGTTGCGCCGCTGAACCGGGCCACCTTCGAACCGCACGTCGTGGCCGTCTACGCCAATAGCGCGCAGGTGCTGCGGCTGGTCCATGCCTCGCTCTATAAGCGCGGCGGGCGCGTGGTCTCGACCAGCGGCGGCCGCCTGGATTGCGCCGAGATCGTCATCCAGACCCTTACCACCAACGAGCCCAAGGTGATCCTCCCTTGCAACGGCGATCGCGTGTTCGGTATGGCCCAGGATAACGAGATGGCCTTCGCCTTCCCCTGGGCGTATGCGCAGGAGATCATCGAAGGGCTGGAAGGTACGCACAAGGGCGGCACGCGCTACCCGATCACCGTCGCCATGCGCGATACGGTGACCATGCCCAAGTCGTATCAGAACCTCATGAAGATGTTGGTGGACCGCGAGGCAGCGGCCGCAGACAAAAAAGATTAGGAGCGCTCCCCTACGCATGCCGGGCCCGCAATCAGACGGATGCGGATGCCGGTCGGCAAGGGATTGTAATTGATCGGCTCCGTTTCCTGCGCGGCTGGTGCTACCGTCACATACGCAAGCGCGTACTGGCAACCGTGACGGGGATTCTGGTGACGCGTTACCTTGAGACCGCCGACGATCTTTTCGATTCCAAGCCGAGCCCGGGGACATCTGCCTGGTCGCGGGTACTTTCATTGCTGAAAACCCACTCGTTTATTCACCCATACCAGCGGCGTGATGAACAGAACGGTAGAGCGCAGCCTTTTGAGGGCTGTGCTTATTCTGCAGTTTAAACAACTTACGTGACTCCAGGCGGCCGCCTAAGTCCTTGAGAAGTCGTGAGAGACATGCTAATCGTGGGTTGGAATCGTGGGTTCAAAAGCCAACTAAGAAAAGCCCCAACCCATTTCGCTGTGACGGCCCAATTGAAGTCCCCAAGAATTTGCGAGGACGACGGGACTCGAACCCGCGGCCTCCGCCGTGACAGCGAACGATTCACTTGTAAGTAATTGAAACAATGCGACACGGATGGCTCCCAAAAGCAGTCTTAGCACCTGCGGAAACAATTACTGGACCATGAAATGGACGATAAGATGACCTCTGCCTTGACGCGGCATCTTTCACTCGAATCCGCCTCTAGGCACCCATCGAGCAAGATCAGACTGCGAGAATCGCTCTGCGAAGCCGCTCGCTCGGGGAAGGGTCGGCCTCTTTCCAAATCTCTAAGACGTTCCTGGTGGACGGCCCCGCCAGAATCAGAGCCGCCCAGAACAGGTTTCAGTTATTTCGCTGCATCGATTCGATGTGCTTATCTAAGTTGCTGATACGCAACTGTACTTCGGAGGAGTGTCCCTGGCTCATACACCAGAAGAGTTCGCCCCAAACCGGCATCTCCTTCGAGCCGTGTGCCGGCAAACGTACGTCACCCGCTATCGCGCTTCTAACGCGATCGTATGGATAATTGTTTTCGTTCTTTCTGGCAAGAATCGTGAGATCCGGTGGTGGGACTCTTAGCGCCTCAGCAGCCGGACCGTTTCCCTTGCCATCCTTGCCGTGGCAGACGGCGCAATATGCGGTGTACATCTCTTGACCCGACGCAGGCGACGTCGGCTTCACCGGCGCATACTTGATCTGCCTTTGCTGAGATTCACCAAATACGGCAAGACAAAGGAAGAGAACAACGAGTGAAAAGACTCTGCGAATGAACATCACTCCCTCCTTCCCCCGCGCCTAACGAGACACGGTACTTAAGGTTCAACTTCGGGAGTTCTGCGAAGGATCCCCATCGCTCTACATTCATTATCCTCTTTTTGCGGGTTTTAGCGCAAATTGGTAACTGCGCATAACTTGTTGCTATAAAAAGGGTTGGCCGTTGAAAAAGTCGCTTTCATTCAGGAACAGCCGAAACCAGGGCATTCTGATGGTCCAGCCGCCTCTCGGGCAGATCATGCCGCGAGTTGCCCTGTTTCGTGATGTGTCCCAGTCGTCGCCGCTCTCCGCTCGACTCCTCCAACGGCACTAGTCCCAGATAACGAGCAATCTGCTTGCCGCAGCCAAACCGCTCCGCCCTTCCGATGATCAGCACGAAGGCCAGCGCAGTGAGAGGACCGACCCCGGGATGCGTCATCAAGCGCTGCGCCTCGGGACATTTTCCACTTCCTGCTCAATCGCTTGACTGAGATCAGCAATCGTCGGATTCAGTCGGTCCAGCAACTCCAGCCGGTCGCGCCGTCGCCGGCTCGCCCACGGCGCTAACCGGAACGGCTCCAGTTGCTCCCGTCCGGCCTCCCGCCACAACCTCTTCTTGCCACAGCAGTTGCCGCAGATCTCGATTCTCCCAGCTCGGTACCCAGATCTGCCGAAAGCGATCTTCCAGCATCAGGCGGCCAGCGCCCGGACACGGGCGGCATCGGCATCCACTCGATTCTGGTGCTGGACGACTTCTCGCGTTTCGTGTTGGCCAGCGATCTGAAGCCAGGCATCACCCCGCACACGGTCAACGGCGCGGTGGAGCAGGCAGTCGAGTTCAGGGGCATGCGGCAGGTGGCCTATCCAGTTTTTTTTAACTCTGCCAGCTGTCCTTTCAAGTTTGCGACGGCTTCTTTAGCATCGCCTATCCGCTGTTGAACTTTGCCCGCCTTCTTTTCGGCTTTCCCTTCGGCTCTCAGATTGCGGTCACTCGTAACCTTTCCGACCTCCTCCTTGATGGTTCCCTTCATTTCGTGGAAGCTGCCCTTGAGCTTGTCTTTCGTGCTGGTTTTCATATTTCTCCTTCGCCCTCGTAAAGCGCGGATGGTGGCTCTTCGGAGCCACTTTGAGGGCTGCCACTTTTTTAATCTCCCGGCTTTCCGAGGTCTGAGCAGAATTGACCACCTCTGGAACGGGCCTCGGCTTCATCCCGGAAAAAACAAAGGTAGATTTCTTCACGTCAATTTGTCGGCAATACGAGTGTACAGAATTGCTCAGACCTCTTGAATCCTGATTTGCTAAGGTCGGAAGCGACCTGGTGCGTCCGAATGTCTACCCGGAACTGTGTGCGACTGTACACACAGCACGAAGCAAGCAAGAGACGCGGCGCAGAGGCAACAGAAACGAGGTTGTCCATGAAAAAAGTAATGTTCGTACTTGCGATGTTGAGTCTCAGCACGTTGTGCTGGGCAGGGTCGGCGCGGGAAGATGCCACCGACCGGCTGAACAACGCGACCAGTGTGATGCACGAAATTATGGGGATCCCAGACAAGGGAATCCCGGACGAAGTGTTGCAGCACGCAAAGTGCATAGCGGTTATCCCGCACATGGTCAAAGGCGGCTTTGTCTTCGGAGCTAAAGGAGGCAAAGGCGTAGCCACCTGCCGCACGGCGAATGGCTGGAGTGCGCCGGCGTTCATCACGATTTCGGGCGGAAGCTGGGGGCTGC
>Ga0208191_1001065_pt1 | contig 15090 bp, 18 predicted proteins | sample June2015DPH_13_5_FD_184709 | JGI IMG/M metagenome (GOLD analysis project Ga0208191, IMG submission 184709) | Peatland microbial communities from SPRUCE experiment site at the Marcell Experimental Forest, Minnesota, USA - June2015DPH_13_40... | ecosystem: Environmental > Terrestrial > Soil >... | reverse complement strand
AACCTGGCCGATCTTCTTCTGGACCTTGCCGGCCGTCTTCTCGGTGGTGCCTTCGTTTTCCAGATCTGGATTATTGGTAGCTTTTCCCACCTTCTCCTTGATCTTGCCCTTCACTTCGTGAATCTTGCCTTTCACCTCGTCCTGAGTACTTGGTTTCATGTCACCCTCCTGCTTTAATGTCTTGAAGCTCTTGTTTGGGTTGTTTGGCCTTGGCACCGTTAATCTTCCGCTAGCCTGATTTCCGAAATCTCAAATAACATTCTTGTTCGCATCCACCACACGCTGAGAGTAACCCCCGCTTTGAAAAGCAGCGGTCACCGCTCAGGTGTGGACAATCGAAAACGTCAGACCCTGTGCCTGACGGGGAAAAGCATTAGACGGCATCAATCCCAGTAGGGCTTGTAGCCGTAGTACCCGTAAAGCGTGGATCCCCAAGCCGGGTCTCCCATGTTCGGCCAGTTGCTCTTGTCAAATCCCGTCGCCTTTTCCAAAAGCTCCTTGTTGGCATTCAGAACCAGCCTCTTCTGGGCCGTGTCGACAGTAAAGGCCTGCCAGGGAATGGCAAACAGTTTGTCACCCATACCCAGAAAACCGCCGAACGACAATACGGCGTAAGCGATCCGCCCTCGATCCAAGTCGACCATGAGCTCCTCGATCTTGCCCAGGTCTTCGCCCTGGCGGTTCACCACTTTGTCCCCCTTCAAACTACTCGCAGAGAGCACCAGCCCTAAAGGCTTTATTGGTAGTATTTGCGTCATGATAATTCTCCTTCTTATTTTGAGGTTGGGCTGAAGGCAGCGGATGATCGCCAACGTGTAACCGAAGCAGGTTCGTATTGGCTCGCCTCTGCACCCAGCGACCTCTTGCATGATATTTCCTTCGGCGATGTGCTGTCTGTTCAGAGTTGACCAGACGTCTGAGCAGAATGGCACAGCACTACGTCCGGTCAATAGATGGTAGGCTTACGCCCTGATGATACAGGCCTGGCAAGCGAGCCGCCAACTCCATGACATGAAATGAGCAGTTTTGACCAAACGTGTGAGGAGGAGGGAAGCCGATCCGACCATCCGTGATTTAATGGGTGCCGCAGGAGACAACCTCAGCTGCGCCCAGACATTGATGCAAGCCAACAAGAGGGCGACTGACCGGCCTCGAAGAGGGCACGCTTCAGGTTTACAGGCAGTAAAGAGAGGACTCTCGGTGGCAGGCGAGTGATCTGCTGCGGGGATGAGCTATTCGCGGTCAGCCTTCTCCATCTTCGACCACTCAACGGCGTTGTCCCAATCGGACCTATGCCGTGTGAGATTCATGGTTTCCACCTTCTTAATCGGAATTTCCGTTTTAGAGACATATTGCTGCTCCATTTTGAACGTGGTTGCTTGTTTGCCATCCTCTGGAGCAGGTAGCCCTTACTTCGACGACGTGGCCTTTGGGTTCTTAATCTCCAACTCGTTCACCACCTGCTTCACATTTGGAACTGAAGAAGCGACCTTTTCGGCCCGCGCGCGCTGGCTCTTTGAGTTGACCTCGCCGGTTAGCGTGACGACCCCATTCTTGACATCGAATTTCACACCCTTGTTAACCCTATTTGTGATGAGCGCGGCGTCTAAGTTTTTCTCGATGCCCGTGTCTAGATCAGAGTTCACCGTCTTCGCCTCGCTTTCGACACCGGGAGGAGTCACGGCAATCTGATTCGCGACAACCTGCCCAGCTGCGATTGACTTTGCGAGAGATTCGGCTTGTACCTTGTCCGCCTCAGCTGCGACGTGTCCGCCAAGGGTCACTACGCCCTTGTCGCGATCCTGACTTACGGTGACATCTTTGAGGCCAGCCTGATCGAGCGATTTGCGGATGCTGTCAGAAACATCGGGCGACTTCGTGGACGTTGAGCACCCTACGAGGATCCCGACTACGAGCAGAGCCAGCAGGTTTAAGCACAGTTTGTGCGTTTTCATATTTCTCCTTTGATGGGACGTAGGATTGGACCTCCAGTCCCTGGTCTCGGTCATTTATTGTAGAAGGAGGATTTGATGTTCTGCATCGTATACGTCCTTCAATTCGTTGACAAATAGATCCTTCAGCGTATCAAAGCGCTGAGGTCTCCTTTTCTTCCGTCAGCAAATTCGATTCCTATCCCTGACGAGGCGCTGCGCGGAAAAAACCGGAGGTGAACACGTTCCTTCTCAACCCCCGGTCGGTGCCTGTCAGTCGGGGATTGCCTCGGGCCGGTAACGCACAGTTGTGTCTTACGCGGCGCTTCGGCCGCGCACGAAATGCACGATCAAGCAAATGACGGCCACAATGAGCAGCAGGTGAATCAACCCGCCCGCAATATGGAATGCGAGAAAGCCCAAAAGCCAAGCCACCAATAGCACGATAAAGAGAATGAGAAACATACTGTAACAACCTCCTTTAACTTATTCTTCGTCTCTCTTATGTCGTCAGTACCGGCGCTGGTCCGCTTTTGGCAGCGGGCCGGCTCCCGGCAGATGCCGCTGGCGCTATGCTCGCCAGCGAGAATATCCCCAGCCTCCACCACCGAGCAAAAACAACACCAAGAGAACAATTAATAGGGTTTCCACGTCTCACCTCCGTTGTAAGAGGAAGCTGCTGAAATCATCCAACCCGCAGCCCTCTTGTTTCCCATAAGAAACATCATCATCATGGACGCAACGAAGGCGGGCGTCTGCCCTATTGTGACCAGGTGTCTGTGCATTTCTGCACAGCCCCGTATTTGTAACCCTCCCGATCAACCCAATTCTCTTCCCAATTAACAACACACGTGGCGCTGGTGAAAGTCAGCGCATGTGCCACGATAATGAGTCACGTCGAGGAGTGAGCGCGACAAACGTCGTAATCAGACTTGCTTCACGTACGAGCCTGGCCGTCAGGCCATGGCGAGTTGCTTGAGTCAGGATATCCTTCACTGTCAGGAAATCTGGGCTTACGGACAATCATTTGTGGGGCATCGTCGTACCTCTTATCGCGAATGTCCAACCAAAATACGAGGGTTGGTCATGATTGCACAGACATCTGTGCGTAATTGAACAGACACGCGTCTTCGCCGCTTCTATTATGATGTTTAGGGGAAGAGTAAGAAGAGCTTCCTCTTACAATTAGGGGGTAGACATGGGAACCATTAGGGAACTTAGGAACGAATCTAACAAAGCGACACTCGCCCGCATCAAGAAAGAAATGGCGCAGCCCCGCATCGCCAAGTCTGCGAGAAAGGGGGCGTGAACCAGACAAGACTCGCAGTGGCCTCGTCATAACCGTTAGTCACCGCAGCTACTTCCTCGAAAGCTCGCGTTCGAAACGCCCTTCGACCTCTTCACGACTCAGCTTAGTTTCTGCTTTGCTCATCAGGATCGAATAAACGGCTTCGCTACCTTCGATCTGAGCGGTGATAAACGTGGTGTCCATCAGTTCGTCGTTACTGAATTTCACCTTTCTGCCGTCTGCAAGTGTTCTAATCCACTCGTCGTTTGGCATTTTCATTATCCCGCGAACATCAAGTGTAGGAGACGCCTCCAGATTCTCGGTGAAGGGAGACGAGCGAGCACAGTCCGCTCCGATCAGCCACAGACGCGACAACGCCAAGAGTGCTTAAGGCAGTATAAGCTACTCGTCCCGATCAACTCAACCTTCGGTAGTGGGTCAGTTTCCTGAATGGGCGTTTTTCGTTCCCAATCAGGCGAAGTACCCACTCAGCATAGTTTCCAAGTGCGCCGTGATCCAAGCACCAACGCCAATCTGGCTGTTCTACGCAGCGTGTGCGTCAGGCTTAAAGGAGGCGGTGGTGGTTCGGATGCGAGCGAGTGGCCACGGTAATCAGGTGGAGTAGGCCCCCGGAACGGACATCAGCTGCCGATCGGGTAAAGCGCAATCACGCGGGCGAGGCCGGCTAGAACGTGGGACGCGGCGGTCCAGCGAATCGTCTTCGTCTGCTGCGCCAGGTAGCCGTAAACGAGGCCGAGGATGAGACTCCATGACGGCGCGCGGGGAGGAGTCTCGCGCTCACGAGAGTGTTATTCCCGGCCCGGCGCCCGATCGAGGTTCGGCTGCACCTGCGTGTATCCCGCCGGAAAAGCGAACAGCGAGTCGTCCAGCGCGTCGGTTGAGAAGGACGTCACCTCGACGGTCATCTCCATTAGCGCACCGGGCTCGCTTGCGGGCGCGGGCCCTGATTGCGAGGCCCCACTGCTGGCGCTCTGGTCTTGATCCTGCTGCTTCTTGTGACGAAACATCCCGCCTAGCGCCTTGGCGGCGGCTTGGCCAGGACTGCTAACATCGCCGGAGCCGGACGATCGTTGTTGCGGCTGCCCGCCAGAGCTTGCGTTCGGATTCGCGGCGTTCGGCTGTCCCGGAGCGCCCATGCCCATGCTTATGTACTGCAGCATCGGGAAACCCTTGATGGCCGCCGAATTCTTCTGCAGTTCCGCCATGCTTGACGAGAGCTGCACATTCCCGCCGAACATCTCGCCGGGCACCCAGTTGAGCTCCTTGGCCATAGCCTGCTGGAACTCGAGAAACTGCTCGGAACCGGGCAGTGAGGGCGTTACGTATTGGTCCGACTTCACCCACGTCTGAACCTGGCCGCTCTGAGCCGGTTGATTGGGATCGGTGGCTTCCATCACCATCTCAAGGTCAACCTTCACCTCGTGCGTCGGCAGACCCGCGACGGTGCGCGTGCCCGGCCCGTCGGTCACCGACAGCTTCGGAGTGAGTTTGACGTTCGCCTGTTGCGGGTTGCTCTTGTTCTGCTTGGCCATCTGCTCCTGCGCTTTGGCCTTCGCTTCCTCCAGGCGCTGGCGCATCTGGTCGAACGTCATCACCGAGTAGGTGTGCTTCTTGTTGTCAATCTCGATGATCTGCCGCCCGTCGAGATCGATGATGGTGGAATGCCCATCGCTCGAGTCCCGCCGCATTTTGTGGCCTTTCAGATACTCCGTGGTCACGATCGGTTCGCGGGCCTGCTTGCTGAACGCGCCGGCCACCTTCATCATGCCGGCCATCGCCCCGCCCGTAACCTTTGACGACTGCGCATACTTGAAGTCGGCCCGGCTGCTCCCGGCGCCCACCAGGAGGACGAGAAAACACCCCCAAAACGCGGCCTTGTTCTTGTTGACCATAGTCACCTCTCAAGCCGGTGAGTTCCATCTCTTGATCGTATGCCTTTGCCGAGCACGCCGTGCGATTCCTCGGCGCGTAGATAGCACGGGGTAGTATAGCACGCTTCCGTCTCCTGCTGTTTGCTCAATTGTTAATGGAAAGCTTGCCGTCAGCGCCAGTGGAGGCTTCACGTGAAATGAGCGCCGTCTAACACGCTGCACGCAGAAGTTGTCATTTGTGGAATAGTCGCACTCGGAAAATACTCTCATGTGATCGGGGAAGATTTTTACTCGCTCTTCTCGCCGCAAGTTACTGCCGGTCACGAGTTTCTGCCTTTACTAGGGATTCGGCCTGAAAACTCGCCTTTGCGCCCAGTGAGTTTTTCACCCCTTCTTGCTCGCCGCACACACTTGGACCTTGTTTCGGTACCTTCCAGTGTGTCGCGTCACAACCTACTCATAGCAGCGGCGAGCAGACTCATCAGTCATCGCTCCCACCCGCGTTGCGCATCCCCATTAACCAATCTTCTTCCCAATTAACAACACACGTGGCGCCTCTGCCACGAAAAGGAGGTCCTGTGTTCGTTGAACTCATGCCGCTTCTTGCCGGCCGCACTGTGCTCATCACAGTGGCCAAGGTGGATGACAAAACGCTCCGCGTCAATGTAATCCCCCATGGAAAGGCCGACGAGAACCCGGCTCTAACCACCCCACTCACCTATACCGGCCCACCCGAGGAACTCGACGCTGAACTCGGCAAGCATCTGGCCGGTTACGTCCAAACCCACCAGCAGGCCGCCAGCACCCTGGCCGAAGCCAAGGCCACCCTGGAGGCTGCCGCCAAGGCAGCTCAGGAGGAAGCCAAGCGCAAAGCCGAAGAGCGCAAGAAGGTGACTCAGAAGGCACCCGCAACTGCCACCACGGCTGAACCTGCCTCTTCTGCACCCTCAACTCCTGGTGAGCCTGTGCCCTGTTCAGCATCGACGGGGACACTCGGGCTGTTCCCACCTACGACACCCGAACCCGCTCCAACTCAATCCAAAGGAGGTCTCGCACTCTAATGGAGAGCCACGTTCTTTCTCGTATCTTCGAATTTAATGGTGTGAGGCTCCCTGACCCGGACCCCAAGCTTTCTCCGGAGGAAGTTCGCACCTTGTATGCGCATCAGTATCCTGACATCGCCACGGCCTCGATCACCGGGCCGGAGGCGGTCGGAGACAAGCTGCGCTATCAGTTCACGCGAGCTATCGGCTCGAAGGGATAACCCGATGAGCCGAAATGCAAAAAGCAAGGAGGTGACGAAGCGTGCGGTCCTGGCGGAACTTGAAAGACTTCACCAGGACCGCCACGCCCGTTACCGGACACTCCTCGGGAGGTTTGCGAGATGCCGAGAACTGCAACAAGCCGCCGCTCTGTGCGCTGCCGCAGTCGCGGCCAGCGCTCGCACTTACAACGGCACGCCACTCGCCGCCTCACCAGGCTGGTTTCCTCCGGTCAGTTGATGGGTCAAGGAAGTGGACTCGTACTGCCACGATTTGGCGGTGTCCCGCTGGTTCACCGATTGGTAGCCGATGACCGCTTGGCAGTGATGCTGGCCAAGGCTCTCGTCGAGCTGGACATTGCCGTCCCTGGAGATTGGAAAAGGGCGGAACGTGACCCAACATCCTTCACCAGGCTTACGCTTGAGCGTTGGATTGACACGCACGGGGGCCCAGCCATTCGCCACCGATTCCTGCTTTCCGCCGTGATTAGCAACACTCCCTGTGAATGGGCGGAGCGTGATGAAACCAAGCCCAACCAATTGTTCCTCATTGTCGAGCCTTCCGAGGCAAGCTGTGGATGTGTGACCTTTGGCCCAACGCTAGAGCTGCTGGAGAAAGTTCATCCACAACTGCCTGTGACCCTCTTCAACCTCTTTGTCGGAGCCCTCAACCGCTGGACGAGGATTTATGACTTTCGTGATGCCGAGGAACGAGCGGAGATGCTGCGGGAATGGGCCGCGCAGGAAGCGGATGCTGACCAGTACGAAATCCCAGACGTGCAGGGATCGATTCCGCCGTGCATGCGGCAGACGGCGCTGGATGAGGGTGAGCTTGCTCGCCTTAAGGCCAAGATCAACGACCCGCTGGCAGCTAACCTGGTCGAAGCTGCGATCAATCTTGGATGCGTGTCTGCCCGAGCGGAGAGGCCAGAGCTTGGTGATGACATCGGCCAACAGCTCTCAGACTGCAATCCGCCGTTGCCGTGCCTGCTCGCCAGCTTTGTTGAAGGTGACTCAGTCGTGGGCTGCTTCAACGAAGAGGCCGAGGGAATGCTGGAAGTGACACCGGAGCCCAATCTCATTATTCCATTCGATTCCACCCACACGGAAAGTGTTCGTGCTGCCTTCCATGTGTTCGGAGTCGCCTGCGACACCATTGCGGCGGCAAGCAAGGTGATCGATCTCATGCCTGGCAACGACAAGTGGGTCATTTGAGGGAAAGAGCCATGCAAGCGTACGTCAGCATAGGAGCCAACTGCGAATTCAAACTCAGCGAAGCCGTGCTTGTCTATCGAGGTGGAGGGGGTGGGGCATTTGCAAGCCTCCACCAGGTTAGGCAGACTGGCGATGGAGTTCCTTACCTCGCGCCCGGTGAAAACCTCACCACAGCTTTCGTGCGCACCCTTGCTCAAGGGCTTGGAGCACAGGTCAAGCCGGACATCCTTCCCGATAATGTCCTGGTACGCACTCCTGACTTGCTGGTGTGGTGGTCACGGCCACGACGGAGGATCATGTTCTTCGGAGGGACGGATGAAGAAGCACGGAAGCTTAACGGTCTCCTCTTCCCGCATCCGGCGCTGATCTTCAAAGTTGCAGGCAAGGACCTCTTCGTGCGGGCGATGGCGACGAATTCACGGCCAAGCTCCGAAACTCCCATGAAGACGGCCCCATACTGGAACACGGATGCTCGGGGCTTAGTCTGTGCCGGCAGCATGCGCGTACCCGAATCGGCCGACATCGCCTCGATACCCGGCTGGGAAGGCGCATATTTTCAATCCGAATTCACACATGCAGCCGGAGCAGTGCGACTCACCAGCCACCCCGGAGGTTTCATCGGGTTGTGGAGGAGTCTGGTCGGTAGGAAGAGGTTCCCAGTTCGATACCTGACCGATACGGGAGAGACGCTACAGGAATTCGTCGCACGCGGGAGCGAACGCTGAGGAGTTGGTCATGGAAACCCACCGCATCCACCCGGAGTTGCTCGAACGGCAAGTGCGCGTGCTGGTGGTCGGTTGTGGAGGCACTGGCAGCGCCGTTGTGGCAGGGCTGCCTTACCTGCATCAGTCCCTCATGGCGCGTGGACATCCCGGAGGGCTGCATGTCACGGTCATGGACGGCGATACGATCTCGCCTACCAATTGCATACGCCAGCCTTTCGCGAGGTCAGAGGTCGGCCTGAATAAGGCGATAGTTTTGGTCAACCGGCTGGATCTCTTCTGGGGACTAAAGTGGGAAGCGGTCCCTGCTTACCTGCGTCCGGGAACCTTCATCTCACGCAGTTACTCTGGTGATGACCTCCGTGCTCACATCGTTGTAGGGTGCGTGGATACGCGGGCAGCAAGGGCCACAATTCGCGATGCCCTCAGCAACTGGAGCACGGTTTCGTACTGGCTCGATCTGGGCAACAATGCTGACAGCGGGCAGTTCATTCTGGGTGAACCGCTCAACGAGCGGAACCGCAGGGCAAGGTTGCGACTCCGAACTGCGGCGGAGTTATTTCCTGAGATAGTGGACTCGACTCTCGACAATGACGGCGAGCCAAGCTGTAGCGCCGCGGCTGCCCTAGAAAGACAGGAACCATTTATCAACTCAACCCTCGCACAACACTCCTTGGCCTTGCTGGCGCGGTTGTTCCGATACGGGACGCTTTGTTACCACGGCGGATTCATCAGCCTCGCGACGGGTATAGGCAGTCGTTTGCCGATCGATGCCTCTATGTGGAGACGACTCCGCCGGCGCTGCAAGAGTGAAAAGATCAGAGCGTAGGACCACGCCGGGAAATCACGCCCTGTCCCACGTGCTGCAACTCCTGAGACACCTTTATTTACGCACCCGCAATGCAACAAAGGGGGATCCCTGCGTGTCTGAATCTGAAAGCCAATTTAAGGGTATTCGTGGATTCCTCTGGCTGGCTGTCGGCTTTTTGCTCCTAGCGGCTGCCATTGGAAGCGCAATATATATCGTTGTTCACCTTGTCAACTGCTTGTAATCTGTGCCCTTCCAATTCGCCAATTCAATGCCGAAGCGTGTTGGTCCTAAAGGTCGAAGGCCCGGCCGTCGAAGTTTCCATGACGCATACGGACATAACCTTTTATCGTTAGGCTTCGATCGAACCCGACAAACCGCAGTGCGATCTGTTCCATAGTCCCATGCTGTTTCTCGCCAAGCGAGTTCTCAAACGTATACCACCCCTCTCTCTGGGTCGACGGACGGACGGACGCTTCAGCTTTGAGGGCATTTGGCCCTTTCGTTTCGTAATGCGCAAAGGCAACGGCATTCGGTTTCGCTTCGCCGGGCATTTCGGCGACCGTAATCTCGCTTCGTGCTTCGGAACCTTGTTGTGGGTTCGTTCGTCCAAGTTTCGCGAGCAGGCTCTCGACAATATCAGCGTAGCTGTCGGAGGATGTAAGCTTCGCGAGTCGGTCCGCAAATGCGGGGCTGTATTGAATCAAATCGTCACGCGTGATTTCATGCCAAATGGGCAGTATCAGCTTCTTGCCGACCTGTTCGCGCGCGAATAAAGAATTCAGTTCGTACTCTGTCCACTTCTTCCTGCGCAGAAACGCCTGAGAGAATACGACAATACCGTACCGGCAACCAGCCAAGCCACGGTCTATTGACGCCCTTAGGTCGTCCCCCCACTCCAGCGTAGTTTTGTCAAACCAAACGTTGATTCCGGCGGCCTTAAGTGCGTCAACTAGAGGTTGCACATACTCCTTGTCCTCCGTCGCGTGGGAGATGAAGACGTCAAAGAGCGGGGTATCTTCCCGTTCAGACGTCCCGGACGGCACATGAACAGGTCCCGACCCTGAAGATGTTATACCGAAGAACGCTGCACGCTCGCTATCAAAAGTACGAGATTCCTGCAAGAGCTTGGTGCTAGCACTCGCATACATGCCCGACGAATCCAGCTGAACGAACCCCTCCGCAGCAAGGATCGCTCTGGCTTGCTGTAAACGTTCGTGAGACACGCCCAGGTATTCAGCGTCGTACAGGTCAGCGATACATACGCGCGTGGCTTGAGTTCCCCGCCTAAATCCGAGCCAATAGACCTTGCGTTTCAGAAAAGCGGCTACCTGCTCATCCGTCGCCCTCTGGAAAACAACTCTCTTCGCCTTGGAGTCGTAGGCTGAACTGCCAATTGTGACCACTTGGAGGTCAATCGGGTGCTTGCCTTCTGGATAGAACAATGCCTGCCTGGCATCAACAAACTTTCGTACAGCATTGACAACGAGTGGTTCAGTAATAACAAACTCCAGCGAGCCTATGCTTACTAGAATTGTATGTGTCAGATGGACGGAGAAGTTAGCTTCGAAAACCGTGTCGATACCGGTCTTGGTGTGGACATGAACAAATTGGAAATCTCCGCCCTCTGTACTCCTGGACAAGGGAAACTCAATATTCAGCGTGATCGGAATGCCAGATAGGGTCGCGTATTCTGCGAAACTAAGATTTGGAAGTCTCAGAGCTAATTCGGTCAAATAGGACCGAAGTGCTGAGTGGTATCGTTCGGTGGCTGGAAGGTCTGTGAGGAATTCATATCCAAGATTGACCTGCACTTCCTTGTTACCCTTCGACAAATCGAATCGCACCGGATTTCCCATGCCGAACGACCTCGTAGGCGTACACGCAAGGCCGAGTTCCGAGCACAACTTTACGAACACCGAAATCCCCGCACCCAGTTCATCGTCAACCTGACCGCTCACAATTGCCCTCTCATAAGGATAAGTTATTAAGGCCCGTCCTATGTTCGCACTGTACCTGCCGCAGAGTCCGATTAGGTGGCATTTCCTCCTTGCCTTCGAAACCGTGAGCATTGTACGCCGGTTTCGGAGTTGGAGGTACGGTCTCTTCAGAGAAGGGTGCACGACAAAAAAGTTAGAGCTTGACGGCAGTTGGGAGGCGGGGTTATTATCTGTCAGCGTGTATTACTGATAGATAGGAGGATTGGATGAACCCCCTTTCCCTGCGCTTGGAGGAACTTCAGGACCGAGATCGAGAACTCAAGGCCCGGCTCGCTCAGCTGGGCGAAATGCGGCCCGGCTCTCTGGTGGAGCGGTATCGGAAATGTGGCAAGCCCAACTGCCACTGTGCCCGGCCCGGCGACCGAGGACACGGGCCCATGTGGATGGTGACCCACGCCGTCGCGGGCAAGACGGTCAGCAAGGCCATTCCCTCCGGCCCGGCGGTTGATCGGACCCGAGCCCAGATTGCCGAATACCAGCGCTTTCGCAAACTGGCTCGCGCCCTGGTGGCGACGAATGGGCAGATTTGTGATGCCCGGCTGGAGGAGTCGACCGACGCGTCTTCCTCCGAGATAAAAAAAAACGGCGTTGGTGGAGGGGTTGGTCGCCGAGGTAGAGCAAGAGATCGAGGCTCTGCTGGGCACCGGCGCGGTTGAGGAACTGGACTTGGAGGCGGTGGAGACGGCCTTGCGACGCCGGGCGCTGCGCGTGGCGGCACGGCTGCTGGAGGAGCGCTTGAATGCGGATCACTGCGACCAGAGCGGCACCACCCGGCCGTGTGGGTGCGGCCAGAAGGCCCGCTACGTGGGGCGGCGAGCCAAGCGCTTTCAGAGCGTGCTGGGAGGACTGAACCTGGAGCGGGCCTATTATCATTGTCCGGCCTGCGGCGAGGGGTGCTGCCCTCGGGACCAAGCGCTGGGTCTAGAGGGCGGCACCTCGCTTTCCCCAGCAGTCCAGCGCATGGCGGCCAGCGTCGGGGCGGCGGTTAGCTTTGAGGAGGGGAGCACCTTGCTGCGCGAGTTGGCGGATGTGGAGGTGAATGCGAAGCAGGTCGAGCGCGTGGCCGAACAGTTAGGAGCGGAGATTGCTGAGCAGGAGCAGCGCTCCGCCGAACCCCTGTCCGAGCGGCCTTCGGCTCCCACCTTGTATCTGGGCATGGACGGGGGTTCCCGTGCGCGCGACGGAGTTGCGCGGTCGAGCGGGCAAGCAGCCCGATGGTTCGGCCAAGACACGAGAGGTGAAGCTGTGCACGATTTGGAGTGCGGAGTCGCGGGATGAGGAAGGGTGCCCGGTGCGGGACGAAGGCTCGGTGAGCTATTCGGCGGCCATCGAGAGCGCGGCCACCTTGGACACCGACCGCGAGCTTGCGGAGTTCACCCAGCGCGTGGAACGCGAAGCCACCCGTCGGTGCTGCCGAGAGGCCAGGCGTCTGGTGGTGATCGGCGACGGAGCCTCCTGGATCTGGAACGTGGCGCAGGAACTCTTCCCCCAGGCGATGCAGATCGTGGATCGTTTCCACGTCAAGGACCGTCTCAGTAAGCTGGCCAAGAGCCTTTACGGAGAGACGAGCGAGGAGGCGAAGCGCTGGGCTCAGAGGCGGTATAAGCAACTGGATGAGGGTCGCTGGAAGAGTCTCCTGGTCGCTATCTTTCGTCACGCTCTTCACTCCAAGGCGGCTCGCGATTGCCTGCAATATCTACGGCGCAACCGGCAGCGCATGCGCTACCCGGAGTTCCACGCCCAGGGTCTATGCACCTCTTCGGGGGTGCTGGAAGCTGGCTGCAAAGGCGTCATCGGCAGCCGGCTGAAACGAGGTGGTATGCACTGGACGGTCCGTGGTGCCGACGCCATCATCGCCTTGCGCTGCTGCAAACTCAGCGGTCGGTTCGAGGGCTTCTGGGAGCAACGATCCTATAGAAGGAAGGTTGCATGAATTCCACCACATTTTTGTCGTGCACCCCTGCACTGGGGAATTCGTGCGGATCCGGAGGACCTGCGAGCGCGGGAGGGGGGCAGTCGGAGGCCTAACCGCTAGTTGAAATGGATTCGGCCTGATAAACGCCCTTCCCTGACAATGGGGTATTTTGTCCCTGCCCCAGGCTCACGAGTGCACACGAGGGCGGATCGCTTGCCGGGAACAAAGGAAGGATTTACCATTCAGTGGTAAGTAGTGTTTTGACTGGTTGTCTCACTTCAAGGGCCCACACCAGTCAGTAACCGGTGTTCCGGATATTATGCGGATCAACCTAATCACTGTTGGGCTGAAACAGGGATACGGAGTCGGAGGTGCTGGGTGGAACCACCCCATGAACCGCCGCTCCAGCCTGATTATCGTCGCACAACCCGGATAGCAACGAGGTGGCAGCGATGGCTCTCGCAGAATGGAGGACCTGGCGAACTCTGGTAGTACTGATCGGGTTGGCTGCCATTGCCCTTGCACTGTGGCCGCGCAGAGGAACCCGGCCGTTGGGCAATGTCGCGACGGTACCTGAGCTAGAGGCGCTCATGGAACGGCTGGTAGCCTCTGCCACGCCCCCCGGCATGTCCCTGGTAGTCGTCAGGAACGGTGATGTCGTGTACGCCAAGGGGTACGGCTGGGCCGACGGTCCCCGGCGGATCGCGGCGACCCCTCAGACCGTCTACCACTGGTTCTCCTGCACCAAGATAGCCACGGCAATCGCCATCCTGCAGTTACGTGAGCGCGGCGCATTGCAGCTAGATGACCCAGTGACGAAGTACCTTCCTTTCTTCACGGTGCACACCCCTTCAGCTTTAGGCAGCCAGGTGACGATCCGCCATCTCCTCACCCACAGCTCAGGCCTGCCGGACGCGGGCTGGCGCATCATTGGCTGGATCCACCACGACAACGAGCCAGCCGTCAACCAGACAGCGATGCTGCAGCGCGTGCTTCCGCACTACGTCAATCTCGCCTTCGAGCCGGGCGACCACGCCGAGTATACGAATATCGGCTACATGGTCTTAGGTGCTATCATCGAGAGCGTCACAGGACGGACGTACGAGGACTACGTCCGGCAGGAGATTCTGCTGCCGCTCGCGATGCAGCATACCGACTTCGTGTACAAGACGTCGATGGCCTCCGATGAGGCCGCCGGTTCACATCCGCTCCTCCATAGCTGGTCAGTGGCGATTCCCTTCCTTGCTGGGTCCTATGTCCGTGAGGTCACCGCAGGCCGCGTGTGGTTCAAGCGCTTCTACAACGACCAGACGCCTCCTACGGGGCTGATCGGGTCCGCGGCTGATGCGGCGCGGCTTCTGTCAGCCCTAACCAATGGGGGGCAGTTGCAGGGCCGACGTATCCTGTCGCAGGAGTCGGTGACGGCGATGGTCCGTGAGGGCTATGTCGACGGCCGAGAGGATGATAGGCGCATCAATCGCCGACAAGGGATAGGGTGGCAGATCTATCGAGACAGAGATCGGCTGATGATCAGGCACGAGGGTGGTGGCCTGGGTTTCAGCAGCGTCCTGCAGCTGTACCCAGATGAAGGCCTGGGTCTTGCGCTTTTCACCAACGACGTGACCTGTCAAGCCTCGGGCGTCGTGAGTCTCGCAGCCGGCCTGAATTGGTAAGGAGGTCGGCATGTCGCGGCTGATACAGGTCATTGCGCCACACAGAATGGTCCCCCGCATCTTGGGGCGCTACCCTGGCGACACCAAGTGGAGGCTATCCGCGCTGGTGGAGCTGCCGTCCCCGTCTACGGCTATCGGAGGGTGGCGTCCGGGTGGACCGCAGAGCATGAATGACCGTGACTGACTAGGGTTGGGGCATTGGGGACAAGCCCAACAACCGCATGCACCCGACGCGTTTCGCACGCGGGTTCGGTGGTCCCCTAGCGGTAGTTTACTGCGAAGGCGCTAAAAAGAGCGGGATGTGATTGAACTCTCATGGAGTTGCAATGAGAGGGCTGTATTACCCACTTCGGCTAGTGCCGAATTGTTGCAGTCCCAGGGTTTC
>Ga0208191_1001052_pt1 | contig 15202 bp, 14 predicted proteins | sample June2015DPH_13_5_FD_184709 | JGI IMG/M metagenome (GOLD analysis project Ga0208191, IMG submission 184709) | Peatland microbial communities from SPRUCE experiment site at the Marcell Experimental Forest, Minnesota, USA - June2015DPH_13_40... | ecosystem: Environmental > Terrestrial > Soil >... | reverse complement strand
CAGGCCATTTGACTTTCAAGACCTCGATCGCCGTCCGCGCTTCCTTGACCCCGCGTAATCTGTCCGCTTGGTATGGCGACTTTTCTTTGCCGCTTGGCGCGGGTGATGGTTGGTCGATTGGCGTTTCGGGCATTGGTTCAGATTAGCTCTTGATTGGGTTTCGTGACAGCATCTTATGCGACTGACGTGTTTTTCAACAGGACGAGGTTTTACCTCGGATACTCCCAAGCCGCGACGACGCATCGTTACGCGCATCTCGACGCGGACCCGTTGCGGCGCGCGGTCGATACGATCGGCGCGACGATCACGGCGGCGATGGAAGGGAACAAAGGCGGTTCTCTGCAGCGATTTAAAAGCGAATCGATCGGGGAGGCGTTCCGCTGATCGAGATACGCGCGCCCTCAGACTGGACCATGTGGAACAGTTGCGCCGCATGAGCTGGAGACAAACGCACGCAGCCATGCGAGACGGGGCGGCCAAGCGCGCCAACGGCGTAGGTGCCATGAATCGCATAGCCGCCTCGAAAGAAGATCGAATAGGGCATCGGCGACATTTCGTATTTGCTCGAATAGTGCATCCGCTGCAATCCCGTAGGTGCGAAGCTTCCGCGCGGAGTGTAATACCCCGACCGCGCCGTGGACACTGGCCAGACATAGCTGCCGCGCAACGACTTCACATGCATTCGTTGGCTGCTGAGATTGATATGTATCCATACAGTAGCCTTCGCCCCGTGCTCCAGACCGAAAAAGGCGAACAGAAAAATGAATAGGTATTTTAAGAAACGCATGACCGCCTTGGCTCCACCCGATCTCTGACCAATGGAAATGGAAAAGCGCCGGCCGCCTTTTGCGTGGCAGACTAGATCAATGTTTGAGCCGAGCACAACTGGCAGCGCCCGTGAACTTGCTGAAGTTTTCCTCTTCGGCGGTTTTCCGCAATGGCCACTCCAAATCGCGGCGGGCGTTTCTATCGCGGCTGTCCGGCGGCGTGTCGCTCTATGTGATCAACGACGCTGCGCTCGACTATATGAAAGAACGCGGTCTGCCGTCGGCCACCATCGGCAAGTTCAAGGAGCATGAGGCGCGCATTTTCTCATCTGCCGAGGACTGGGAGCGTCACTTGCAGGCCGTGGGCCTGAACGAGTTGAAAGTTGCTCCCGATCCCGTGCTCATCGCTAGCGAAGGCGCGTTATGGGGCGCGATCCACCATCAAGGCTTGCTGCCGAATACCGTGATTGTTTCCGACGACGCGGGTCAGTTTCGCGTCGGCGCGCACGCGCTGTGCTGGATTCATGCCGAACGGCTCGTCCACAAGCTGATTGCCGCCAACGACAGGCAGCGCAACGCCATCGAGATCGCCAAGCGGATGATCTGGTGGTTCTATCGCGCCTTGAAGGAATACAAGCTGGCGCCCAGCGCGGAACAAGCCCAGCTCTTGCGCGCCCGTTTCGATCGCATCTTCAAACGCGCCAGCACAGGCTACGCCACGCTCGACCGACTGCTCAGACGGCTATTTCGAAACAAGGACGGGCTCCTGCGCGTTCTCGAACGCCCGGAAATTCCGATCAACACCAACGCTTCCGAAAACGACATCCGCGCCTTTGTCACGAAAAGAAAAATCTCCGGCGGAACCGTCAGCGACAAGGGGCGCGACGCGCGCGACATCATGCTGGGGCTGGCCAAAACCTGCATGAAATTGAAATTGTCGTTCTACGACTTCATCGGCGCCCGCCTCGGCATCCCAGGCCCCAACATTCCGCCCCTTGCAAGCCTCATCCGCCAAGCATCCGCATAAATCCAACGTCGCTCGCCCGGGAATTTGCCCCGGTTACCCGGGCGCCGGGCTAAGGAAACATACTACATGCACGTTCTCCGCATCACCCGAAAGCATTAGTCCTGCTGCCTTTGGGTGAAGCTCTCTTCGCCGTTGGGTAATTTACTCGCCGCAAGATTCTGTTCTACGACTTCGCAGGGGCTCCTTAGGACCCCTAGGCGTACGACCTCAACCTCCACGCGGAGAAATATACCATGAAAAAGTTGCTCATGATTTCGGCGGCTGTTAGCCTTATGTCGGGCGCGGCCTTCGCCGCCAACAGCATTACCCAGGGTACCCAGACCACGCTAGGGGGTGCCAATTCCGCTACCAACACCATCTCTAAAGCCATCGGCCAGGGCACCAGTGCCGGCCAGAGCCAGGGCGCGGGCGGCACTGCCGGTGCCGGCATAGGTGGCGTGGGTGGCACTGCCAATTCGGGCACCGCCACCGGCGGCAATGCGGGCAGCACCGACGCCGGCGCAAGCACCACCTCCACCGGCGGCCTCGGCGGCTCCGCCAGCAGCACCGTTGGTGGTGGCGGCACGGGCGGCGCGGGCGGCGTGTCCGTTGGCGGCAGCAACGGCGGCGTGAGCCTCGGCGGCACGGGCGGCGCGAGCGCGGCACTTGCCGGCACCGGCGGCGCCGGCGGCAACGCTAGGGTCTCCGCCAGCCAGGCGGCGAAAGCTACAGCCGCTTCCATCGCCGTGGGCGGCAGCGTCCTTATTCATAAGTAATCGGACCGCAGCGCAGTGAACACCCGTGGCGTTCGAAAATCGTCGCGGGACCTCAACTTCCACACGGAGAAAGCTACCATGAAAAAGTTGCTCATGATTTCGGCGGCTGTTAGCCTTATGTCGGGCGCGGCCTACGCCGCCAGCAGCATTAACACTGGCGCTCAGTTGTCGGGGACGGGTAACAATACCCAAGCTAACAGCATCGCGAAAAGCATCACCCAGACCACCACTGCCACCACGACCCAGAGCGCAACCGGCAATGCCACCGCCGGCGCGGGTGGCGCGGGTGGCGGCGCCACTTCGGCAGCCGCCAACGGCGGCACTGGGGGCTCCGCCCAGGGCAACACGAGCGGCGCCTCCGCCGGCGGCGCCGGCGGCGCCGCCACCGGCGGCCTTGGTAATGGCGGCACGGGCGGCGCGGGCGGCGCGTCCGTGGGCGGCAGCAACGGCGGCACGAGCATCGGCGGGAACGGCGGCGTGAGCGCGGCAGCTGCCGGCAACGGCGGCGCCGGCGGCAACGCTAGGGTCTCCGCCAGCCAGGCGGCGAAAACTACGGCCGCTTCCATCGCCGTGGGCGGCAGCGTCCTTATCCATAAGTGATCGCGACCGCGGCGCGGTGACCGGATCAAGCATCTGAAACCCGCGCTCCGTTCCGACGAGGAACACCCGTGGCGGTCGAAAATCGTCGCGGGTGTTTTTCCTCCTTCCGGGAATCGCCGAAGTGTCGCCACCGGCCTATGCGTCAGGATTGCTGGCAGCCGAGTATCGGGCTTGGCGCGTGAACAAAAAGCTTGGCTTCGGTTTCAAATCCTCCCCTTCTCCAAAGGCAGGCCCAGGGAGGGATGCTCAGCGCCGAGTCCAAGGATTCAAAGAGAATTCCAAGAGTATCCAAGAGTTTGGAGAACTTCCCCATGAGAAAGCTTTGGATCGTTCCCGCCGTATTCGTGACGGCCTCGATGGCCAGCGCCGCCTATGGCGGCGGCGCCAAGCCGGTCAACGTCACCACCCAGGTCAACGTTGGCGGTCCTGTGACCCAGGTCACCGTTGGCAGTCCTGTAAATCAGGTCAACGTTGTAAATCAGGTTGCCACCGGCATTACCACGGTAGTCCAAGTCCCCACCAGTATCGCTCTCCATGGCAACGCCGCCGCAATCGCCAATTCGGCCGCCGCCACTACGGTGATCAACAAAGCTATCATTAAATTCGGCCCCAGCTCTGCAATCGGCCAATAAATAGACGTCGCCTTATTCGTGATATGTGCTTCACGTAGATGCGGCCTGAATTCCCACGCGAAGCACAACACCCGACCGCATCCACCAGGCTTAGCTTTCTGCCGAGCAGAAGGGTTGACGGATGCGAAACGGAGGAAGCGAAGCTATTGGGGTGTTTCGCGTTGGATTCAAGCCGCATGCTTACGAATAAGAGGCTAGGATCGCCGCTTCCATCCGATTCTTGGCCCCGAGCTTCCTCATAACGTTGCGTACATGCACCTTGACGGTATTTTCGCTAATATTCAGCTCACGAGCGATAACTTTGTTGGCCTTTCCATGCCGGACTGCGTCCAGCACGGCAAATTGACGCTCGGTAAACGTCTCCTGTTTTTCGCCAGAGCCAACTATCGGGAAGGGACGCTGGGCCGTCCAAAAATGGGAAGCTGGGGCGTAAACGCCCCCTGCAAGAACCAGTTGGATCGCCTTAACAGCTACATCCAATCCAGTAGCAGTTGGAATGTGGCCCCGCACTCCATGCCTAAGGCTTTCTGTCACCTCTTTGACGTCATCAGTGTCTGACAGGATAACAATAGGAGCGCCGTTCTTCGATGGCTCGAGCCGACGAACGACTTCATCAATGCGCGCATCGTTCTTTGATATGCCGATAATGCTGACAACGAATAGCAATGGATGATGATGCTGCGAAACCTCTTGCCAACTTTCGATATCAGGGAATGCGGCGATAGGGCATCCGGTCTCATTGCCAAGGCACCGGGAAAGACATTCTCTGATGAGAGTTAGTTTTTCGATTATCACTATAGTATCGGCTACGGGAGTAGCGCTTTCGAAGATCGAAATTGAGTTGCTTTTATTGGTCAACATGTTACGTCCTCAAATTCTCGCTGAAATCCGGAGGCCGTTTCCATCTTTGCTCGCAACCCCTCCGAGAAACAAGCGCAGCTCACGAGCTGCTTTTAGAGCACAAATTGCAACGATAAGCTGTTGCTAAAATATCACACATTAAACAAATCGCCAGATTAGTGCTTCGTCAAGACGCGGATTTGCTGGAAACAGGGGGTTGGGATGACCGCGCCGGCGGCGTGATCGATGCTTGATATTCGTCGTCGAGCTCCTTTCTGACGGTTGCGAGCTGGCGTAGCTCGAACTCGGTGAAGCGCAGGCCGCGCCAACGCTCGGCGGCGCGGATGAGAGCGCCGAACATGAGTTTGAGCACGGGTTTCTCTCCAAAGCCGTTGGGGATGATCTTGAGGCGCCGGCGCTCCTCGACGAACAGCCGCTCAAGCAAATTGGTGGTTCGAATGAGGCGGCGGTGCGTGACCGGCAAGCGCGGATGAACGATGCAGGCCTCGAAGTCGTCCTCAAAACAGGCGAGCGCGCTCGGCAACAGATCAGCGTAGTCGGCGCGAATGCCGCTGGCGAGTTGACGGGCGATGGCGCGCGAGGGCGCCTGATAGCAGGCGGAAACACGCGACTTGAATTCCGGCCACAGGTCGGTCGGGACCTTGACCGAAAGGTTGCGCATGCGGTGCGCCAGGCCAGCGCTGGCGCGCCGAGCGCGGGAAGGCAGTCCTCGATCGCCCGAATGATCCCGGGCGCGCCGTGCCCGCGGGCGCGCATGTCCTGGAAGAAGGCGCGAACCGTTTCCGCGTCCTCCTTCGAGCCGGCCATCAGCGCCAGCAGAACCTTGCGTCCGTCGGCGCCGACGCCCCAGGCGGCGAGCACCGCTTCGCGCCGCTGGCCCGGCGGCAGCCGCTCGGCGATGCCGTCGATGAACAGATAGACGATGTCATGCTCGGAAAGATCACGCTGGCAAAAGGCCTCATACTGCGCCCACAGCCGTTCCGTGATCTCGCTCACCGTCGTCCGCGACAACAGTCGCTGGGCCGCCTCGTCGGTGAACGCGTCCTCGATGTCGCGCGTCGACAATCCCCGCGCGTAACGTTCGACCGCCAGCCGCTCCAGCTCCTGCGTGCGCCCCGAAAGCGCCGCGCGCAGCCGCGAGACGAAGGGCTCGCTCGTCTCGCGAACCTGCGGCGCCGAATAGTCCACCGCCCCTTCCGCCGTCTTCACCTTGCCGGTCCGATAACCGTTGCGATAGCCGCTCTTCTCGCCGTCGCCGCGCGCGTAACGCTCGCGCCCCAGAACGTCGGCGACCTCGCCTTCGAGGCCTCCTCGACGATCAGCCGCAGCGCAAGACGCACCAAGTCGCTGCGCCCGGCGGGGGCCCGTCCCCAGTTCTCCATTCATCAAGGCGCGAAGCTCCTCGCGCGCGCGCGAAGGTGCGGATAGTCTCTCCATCGCAATGCTCCCTGGGGCCCTCGGCGCCAACCGAAAGCCCGCTCTACCTGTTGCGATTCAGGCAGGGTGCATCCCAACCCCTTTTTCCAGCAAGCCTACGCCTTCACCTTCGTGCTTCCTTGGGACGTCGGGTGCGATCCGCACTGTTATCAGATTGTCGCATACGCCTTTCGGATTAGGAGGTTCATCCGTTTGGCTGAGGGCTCGAATTCCAACTGGCGCCTTTCATTCACCATGTTTTTGAGTTTATATTCAAAAAAAGGTAAGGAACTCGGGCGCTTGCAATCGACGACGAAAAGCGTCGAAGCTCCGCCAAAACCCGGATCAGCTGCATGACTTTTCCCAGCCGTCGTGCCGTCGGCATCGCGTGGTGCTTGCGCGAAGACTATCCCCGCTTCCTCGAAATCATGGGAGGGGAAAAACGCTTCCCTCCGAGCTTTGATGCGTGGCTCCGCTTCGCCGAAGACCTGGAAGCAGAGCTCTCCGATTCCGCCCTGCTCATCGTCCGCGTGCCGATCGGGCCGGAGACCTTTCTCGCCTGGCGCGCGGCTCACGATCTTCCGGCTGACGCCACGGCGCTCGATTTATTGGCCAGCGAATATGCCTTCTGGCAGGGCCAGCCGCAGGGAGAAGGCGCGAAAATGGCAAATTGATTTCCAAACCCTCTTTTATATATAGTGTTTATATATAATGTTGCAGAGGAAGAGGCCGGCGCCAGCGGGGGTGCGTAACGCCGCGACGTTCAATTTCCTAATTGCTTCACGCCAACGGCCGGAGAACCTCCCTGCGATCTCGGTGTGGCAATAATGCCACAGGTGATTTTTTAATTGATTTAGGGCTTCATGGACTCTCGGGAACAAGTTAATTAGCTTCATGCAGAGCCGGAGAGAGCCGTCGTTTCGAATGCAGAGGGCGCCGACCATGACCTATTTTATCGTGCCTCCGCCGTTTCGGCTGTGGAGGCGTGGTCGGGCCGTACCAGCGTGGCTTTTCTGTCTGGGCATTGTGCTGTCGCCTGGCATGGCCGCCGCCCAGGTGGCCAACCCGACCACGCTTGCACCGTCGGCCCAACCGACAACGGGCGGAGGCGTGAGCGTGACTGCGCCGGTCGAGGAGGGGCTCAGGGCGCCGGCTAATGCCGACAAGATGTTCCTCACCGTTCGAGGCGTGAAGGTCGATGGCGGATTTACGGAATTGCAGGAGCAAACCGCCGCGTCGATCGGCGAAATCCAAGGTCGCCGTATCAGCGTTGCCAAGCTCTTCGAATTCGCCGAAGCTCTCCAACAAGCTTATTTGAATGCGGGCTATCTGCTAGCCCGCGTTACGATCCCCCGCCAGAACGTTCAAAGTGGCTCAATCCGGATTGTCGTCATCGACGGCATTTTTGAAGATATCGACCTCTCTGCCGTGCCAGAGCGGGCACGCAACCTGGTCAGGGCGCGGCTGGAACCGCTCATCGGCAAAAAGCACGTGACAACGGCGGAGCTCCAGCGTCGGGTTCTCCTGATGGGGGATATCGCAGGCATTACCGGGGCCAGCGAGATCAAGGCGGGCTCGGCTGGCGGCACGATTCTCGTAATCAAGGCCACGGAGAAGCTCGTCTCATCTGCGACAGCCGCGAGCAACCGACTGCCTAAAGAGCTCGGCACCTGGGAATTTACCCAGGCGGTGGATGTGAACAACGCGCTGGGATGGGGGGAGCAGTTCTACGCAAACGCCAGGTCCAGCAGCGACTTCGATCGTTTCTTCGACGGAACGTCGAAGTTTATGGCCTACGGTGGCGGCGTCATTGTGCCGATCGGCTCCGATGGGCTTCGCGCGGAGGCGTCGTATACGTCAGTGCGCCAGCGGCCCTGGCACACATTTGGCGCGTTCCCGATTGAGGAAGAACTTGCGGGAGAACGGACGGCAGCCACGTACGAGCGCGCTTCTGTGTCGGCGATATATCCAATAATTCTCACGCTTGAGCATAGTGTGCGAGTGCAAGCGACTTACGACTACACGGTTAATGCCCAGCGCGTAGGGCCAGCCCCCGTTTTTGTTCTCCCCCCTTTCGAGCCTGTCTATGGTCTGGCTGACGATCGATACAGCGCCGTCAGGGCCGCGGCCGACTGGAGCTTCCAATTTCCGTGGTCGTGGGGAGGCAACGCGACAACCACGGCCGTTTATTCACACGGCCTTGGCGGTCGCACGGCGTGGGATAGCCCGCTAGTGGGCAACCCGCTTTCGCGCCCGGGGGCAAGTCCGAACTTCGATAAGTTTTATATTGACACGGAGATTCGTCAGCCTTTGCCTGAGGGATTTCAGGTTTCGTTTATCGCGAAGGCCATGACGAGCTTCGGCGCACCGCTCATGCTTCCGGAGGAACTGTCTCTAGACGGCGCTAATGCGCTCTCAGGTTTCGCGTCTGGCACACTGAACGTCGACCGTGGCGTGACGGTGCGTTCCGAACTGTCGCATCCATTCAACATCGACCCGGGGATCATTCAAACATTCAACCAAACATTCAACACCAACCCGGGGATCATTCGAAATGCGGTCGCCGTCCCATACATTTTCGGCGCATGGGGATCCGGCGTCCACGAGTGGCCGCTCTACTCGCCACTCTACGTAGTCGAAGTCAAAACGATTGGAGCGGAGTCGCTCGGAGGCGGTATTCGGGCCGACACAAACATCGCCAACTGGCCTTTTTCGGAATCGCTCGCCCTCGAGTTCGCGAAGGACTTCTCCAACATACCCTTCAAGAGCAGCGGCTACCGAACCAATTTTAGTTTCGTTGTGAGATATTGAGCGAAAGATCTTGAGGACAATCCTCGCCAAGCAGGGCCGATAAAATCGACAAAGCAGGTCGAAGCGAGTAAGCGCTGCGATCGCTGCCGCCAAGATCATGTAGCGATCGGCGACGACGACGGGCGCCCGATCTCTCCGCCGTGTTCATGGACACGACGAGCCTGTCGTTCTACGGCGAAGGCGGCGAGACGCTCGGCGAGCACGGCTATTCCAAGATCCTATGGGGAGGTGGATAGCGGCCAACGCTCTGGCAGAGTGAGGTTGCGAAACCATCCACTCTGGAGACGATCATGCCAACCACAGCCGACCGCGCCGAAGCGCCGAGCGCTATCCAACCCCATCTTGTTGCCATTTTCATCTCTTTGGAACTCAGCCGCTCGATCTGGCTCGTTACATCATTGTCGCCGGGCGCTGGCGAGAAGATGTCGAAACCATCCGTACGAGCCGGGGACGTCGCGGCGCTGCTGGCTCGGTTTTCGGAGCTGAAGCAAAAGACGTTAGCGCGGACCGGAAAATCCTTTCCGATCGCGGGGAGGGGAAACGGAGCACGCCACAGCGCATCACCGCGCCCTTCCTCGACTCTCCTGACGGGGCGGATCAAGTGGCAGATCTGGCTTCGCGGATCTCAATTCTGGAATGTTACGCCTTCGATGATTTTCGGCAACTGTTTTTGTCTTGCAGAACCCGAAAGGACGGGTCGCCCTTAAACCTCGCCATCATCCGCCATGCCGCCCTCAAGGCCTACAAAGGCTCTCTCCGTCGAAAACGCCTCAGAGCCTGCATCGACCCCAAAGTTTCGAACCAGACTATTCGCCGCTTAACGATTTAGGATTTTGCGCTGAAACGGTCCCCAACGAGGGGGCCATCACGCAGTTCGTTCATCCTTCTGGAGCAAAACGACGAATGGGCGTGCAGCGCGGTCGTTACATGATGCATTTATCAGGCTCTCCGCCGTGACCGCCTGATCATCCCGGCCACGCCGGGAATTCTCGGTGTTTCCGCCGCCCAGCTACACCACGCCCAGGGAAGGATAGCGAGCGTCACGCCACATTCTCCCCGGCGTTAGTAGCCGACGCTTGAACACCGGAAACCGACAAAGTTGCCGTAGCGGTAAACGGGAACCCTGGTGATACAGACTCGACCCAAGGAAAAATAAGGCGAGGCATAGCCATAACTCTCATAAACGCTCATAGCGCTTGCACGAGGCGCAAAGCTCCCCGTGCTCCGCATCATGTAGGGCGAGGCGTAAGCCTGGGTCGGATTGAACTCTCGCCCCGCTGCCGCTCCGGCTGACAATGAGCCGCAAGCTACCGCAAACAAAGAAGCTGTGCCCACCAGCCAGCAGCTTCGCCTCAATTGCCTACTCATAGCCGACGCTCTAGTTGGGTCTTCGCGACTCGATGTAACCTTAGTTCTCGCGCCAACAGGAGCAATCAAGATACCGGGGCAATACAAACGTATGGCCCCGCCGCGAGCCGCAAGGCGTTGCGCGCCGTCGTCACACAAACGCCGGCGCGCGACGCGATCTCGCCAAGCGTCATCATGCAGGCCCCGCGGTCGCGAACCGCGTCGGCGACGATCCGCAGCGCCGCTAGCTCCCCCGTCGTGAACCGCGCGGCAAGCTGCGGCGGTATGGGTCCCGATGCCGCGAGCGTCCGCCGCCGCGGGATCGACGCTTGACGATCCGGCGATCTCGGCGCCCGGCGCTTCTTCGGAAAATGGCTCGCCCGTCCTGCGGCCTTCGCCTCAGCGACGATCTGCGGGGCGCGGACGGCGAGCCGGTCGGTCCCGCGCAATTCGCGGCGGCGCGCCTCGATCGCCTCGGCAAGGCGCTCCGCCTGGCTGTCGTCGATCCTCCCGGCGCCCCACTCGCTCCAAAGCGTCCGGCAAATCCCGTCGATCGCCGCTAGCGACTTCACGCCGCCGATGGCGGATACAAGATCCAATTCTGTCAAAGGCCCCTCCTCGGGGCCGCCCGAGCGGTGAGCGAGGGGTCAAAGGGGGCGAGGCTCATCCAATAGTGCACGTCGGTCCAACGGCTAACACAATCCCAGCTTTGGGAGCTGGCGCTCGCGCCGCTCTTGATGGCTTCGTTATTGCTAGGCTGATGGTTGCGCATGTCCGTCTTTCCTTTTTTCAAAGGAAACGGCTGTGCAAGGGTCTCAGGGGGGTTGCTTTGAATACGAGGAGGGGCTATACCTCATCTGAGGTTGTATTCCTACGCTACAGATCATTGTGCACAGCCGATCCGTAGTGAAAGCCGCCCCTTCCGCCGGGGGGCGGCTTTTTTCTTTGCTCTCAAGATAAGCTCTTTGGTTCGGGCGGGCAAGATGCGCCGCGCCGGGATGTCTTGCGCGTAAGCAGCCGCCAAGAAATCGTTATTTTAGGTCACGCGACGTGTTGTCTTAGTAACGAGACGGTCGCGCGACTATGCTTGGTTTCATCAGGAAATTCGCGGGTTTCGACTCGCTGGTGCCGTCACCTGATCTTCGGCGCGTTCGAGAAATCGGCTCCCGCGCGCGGGAGCATTTCGTGGCTTGGTCTCGTGGGCTGTCGAGGCGCGTCCCAGCAAAGCCGGGACGCCCGCGAGGAGCCTGAAGCCGCCATGATGGCGGGAACATTATCGCCCGTGCAGAATTTTGACCAATCGTCCATCAGGGCGCGCCGCTTCGCCAGCAAGACGCCGCGCCGATAGGAGGCTTGGCTCATAAATCGTTCTGGGCTGCGGCGCATATGGGGGTCAGCGCAAGGTCTGTTACTTTTTGTACGGTAAGTGGGACAAACCATGAATTCAGCCCTTTGGCTTCCTTGGCTATCCGCAGCGAGCCCTCAGGACTTGTCCGGGCTCGTCCGTTTTCTCGTCCGACAATCATCCCGTCCGGGTTGCCATCCTCAAACACTGTTTCTGGACAGATCGGCAATCGACCGCCAAACAATCGATTGCCAGACAACCGCAACCACTGGGGTTCGGCCCGCTCCACATTGCCCACGAGGCGGGAGAGCTTGTGCCCGTTCACCATTCGTCCAAGAAGCCGTACAAAACGGGGCCTGAGTAGCAACGGAACAGAAAACCTACACAAGACTCGCGGGGGCCTATTTGGCCTCAGTTCATTATCGGGTCATCGCAGAATCTGTTCCAAATCGTACGCTAAGGCGTCAGGCTTTGGAATTTGCTTGGATTTCTCGATACAGGGTTGATCGCCCGAGGCCGATTTGACGTGCGGCTTTCGTCGGTGGGATGCCGGCTTTCATCAGCAACATGGCGGCATTCAGTTTTTCCTGATCGAGTGGTGGTCGTCCGGGTTTTCGGCCTTTTGCGCGAGCGGCGGTCATGCCGTCGCGCGTGCGTTCGGCGATGAGACGGCGCTCGAATTGAGCAATTGCCCCGAAGACATGGAACACCAGCTCGCCGGCCGCCGACGACGTGTCGATTTTCTCTTCCAGGGACAGAAGCGCGACGCCCTGCTTCTTGAGGGTCTCCACAACATCGAGAAGCTCGCGGAGCGAGCGTCCCAATCGATCCAAGCGAACGACAGCGAGGGTGTCGCCGGGGCGAATGTAGTGGAGTAGTTCGGCCAGGCCGGGACGTTCGAAGGTCTTTCCCGAAATCACATCCTCGAAGATCCGAAACGCTCCAACCGATTCGAGGCGTTGTCTCTGGCCGGCGAGGTCTTGGTCGTCGGTCGAGACGCGGGCATAGCCGAGAATGTGGGGCATGGGCCGGCGACTTTCATTGGTTGGGCCGTCCCTAAACCGATCGGTTTGTGGACGGGAGAGCGTCAAACTAAATTGACGGCCGACGCCCGTCCATAAAATACGTCCATAAATTATGTGGCGTCCACAAAATAATCAGACCATTAATGGACGCATTCGGCGCTGGTCTAATCGCTCATGACACCTCGGCAAATCCTCTCACCTCAATCCCGCGCGGAGCTGTTTGATCCGCCGGCCGACCCGACGGCGATTGTCCGGCACTACACGCTATCGCTCGAAGACCTGGCGATGATTCAGTGCCGCCGCCGAGAGGCAAATCGACTGGGGTTCGGTGTGCTGCTTGCGTATTTGAGGTTTCCTGGCCGCGCTCTTGGCGCGGAAGAAGTCCCTCCTCCCGACATGGTGGCCTTTGTCGCCGGTCAGATCGGGTGCGCGCCCAAAGTCTTCAACGAATACGCGCAGCGTGATGAAACGCGCAGGGCGCATCTCGGTGAACTCCAGGCGTATCTTGGGATGCGCCCTTTTCGGCGAGACGATTATCGAGCCGTCGCTGGAGCCGCGCTTGAGCAAGCGACAGGGACGGATCGCGGTGACGCCATTGTTTCCGCAATGATCGAATACTTGCGTGAACGAGGCATTTTGCTTCCCGCGTCCGTTACTTTGGAAAAAATGGGCTTAGCTGCGCGCGCTCGCGCCCGAAAGCGAGCGTACAAGAACCTCGTCGATGGCTTAGAACACGAGACGATTGCGGGACTGGAGGCGTTGATCGCGGTCGGCGAAGATCAAGACCGAACGCCGCTCACGTGGTTGCGCGAATGGCCGGAAGCGCCGACCCAGCGGAACCTGGCCGGGATCGTCGAGCGCTTGCAAGTCATCCGAAGGCTTGGCGTCGGACAGGATCGTGAGCAGCGGATTCATCGCGCACGCTACACCGCGATTGCTCGGGAAACGGCCATTCTCAGCGCTCAGCATCTTTCACGATTCGACACGCAGCGCCGATTGGCTGCGCTGGTTGTATTCGCTCGCGAGATGGAGGCGATCCTCACGGACGCCGCCATCACGATGTTCGACAAAATGCTCTGCGGAGTGTTTCGCCGCGCAGATCGTGCACACAAGGAAAATGTTGTCGATCGAGCGAAAGCGCTCGACGCGTCGACGCGGGCTCTGCTCGGCATGGCGAAAGCCATGTTGGCCGCCAAGGCTTCCGGGCAGGATCAGGTCGCGGCCGTGGAGCGCTCGCTGGGATGGGAACGGCTGAAAACTCTGGTCGCCGAAGCTGACAAGGTTGTGACGGACACGCGCGAGGACAATCTGAGCGAGATTGTCGATCGATATCCAGCCGTGCGGCGCATGGTTCCGATCCTGCTCGACGCGTTCGTCTTCCGGTCATGGAAATCCGGGGATTCGTTGCTTGCCGCGCTCGAAGTGTTGCGCGGCCTTTACACGACAAGCGCGAGAGTTCTGCCGCCGCGCCCGCCGACGGCGTTTCTGAAATCGACATGGCGCAAGCTCGTCGGAACCGGCGCCGCCGTCGATCGCCGGGCTTATGTGGTCGCGGTCATGATGACGTTGCGTGATCGCTTGCGCTCCGGCGACGTTTGGGTCGAAGGCAGCCGCGTGTTCCGCGCCTTCGATGATTTTCTTTTGCCGCCGGAAACATTCGCAACGCGGCGGCGGGACGACGAATTGGGGCTCGCCGTCGCCGATCGCTTCGACGATTGGCGCGCCGAGCGTATCGGTCTCCTGGAATCCCGGCTTCGGGAAATCGATGTGTTGGCGGCAGCCGGCAAGCTTGCCGAGGCGGTCATTACCGCGGAGGGACTTTCGATCAGCCCTATCCGCAAGGACGAGAGCGAAGAATCCGATAATGTCGCGCGGCGGCTCTATGGCATGTTGCCGCGTCTGCGCATCACCGAGCTTCTCGCCGAAGTGCATGGCTGGACGGGATTCGCCGAGCGGTTCAACCATCTGCGAACCGGCGCGCCACCAGAAGACAACGTGGCGTTGATGACGGCGCTGCTCGCCGACGCCACCAATCTCGGACTCGCCAGAATGGCCCGCAGCTCAACGGTTTTCAGCCATTCGAAGCTGCTCTGGATCGCCGAATGGCATATTCGCGACGAAACCTATCAAGCGGCTCTTGCGTGTCTGATCGAGGCGATACACGCGCAGCCCTTCACAAGAGTCTGGGGCGATGGAGGCACGTCATCGTCCGACGGACAATTTTTCAAGGCGGGTGGGCATGGCGAAGCCAGCGCTGATTACAATGCGAAATATGGCTCGGAGCCTGGCGTCAAGTTTTATACTCACGTCTCCGATCGTTATGCGCCGTTCCACACCAAGGTCATTGCGGGCAACGCCAGCGAGGCCGCGCATATTCTGGACGGTCTGCTTCACCACGAATGCTCTCTGGACCTCCGCGAGCATTATACGGACACGGCTAGCGCCGTCGATCACGTGTTCGGTTTGTGCCACCTCACGGGATTTAGATTCGCGCCGCGCATTCGCGATCTTGCCGATCGCCGCCTGTATGTCGCCGATGCTCGCGCTACCTTTAGATCTCTCGATCCGATGATCGGCGGCACAATCGACTTCCGTATCATTGGCGAAAACTGGGAC
>Ga0208191_1001050_pt1 | contig 15215 bp, 9 predicted proteins | sample June2015DPH_13_5_FD_184709 | JGI IMG/M metagenome (GOLD analysis project Ga0208191, IMG submission 184709) | Peatland microbial communities from SPRUCE experiment site at the Marcell Experimental Forest, Minnesota, USA - June2015DPH_13_40... | ecosystem: Environmental > Terrestrial > Soil >... | reverse complement strand
TTTTTGCCGGGGCTCACATAAAGCCTGGCGAATACGCCGAAGGGAAGGGCATCAATCACGTGAATATCCTGCGTACTCTGGAGGCGATGTACAAACTGAATAAGTCGGGAGCGCAACCGGCGCAAGCCTTAAAAGCTGGCATCGCCGACGATTTTGTCATCACCGATGTTTTCGAGGTCGCGCCATAGGGTCAAGATTTGTGAATAAGCCGGGTGCCCCATCCTTTTCGCGTACTTTGCGAAAAGGCTGGGTGATGGCGTCGCCGGTGCACGCGATGGGCTTGGGTACTGCAGGTCCCAATGAAAAGACCCGTGCGCGAGACCCCGCGGAATCCCACCCTTCAACAAACGAAGGGTGGGGCACCCAGCATTCTCCTGGCGCCGGCAAAATGCATAGGTCCTTCGCTTCGCTCAGGATGACAATTTAGGATTAAGTTTGCGGGTTTCCGCGACGAAGCTAGCGCTCCGCGGTTTCGACAAACTCCGCGCCGATTTCTGGCGTCACTTCCGCCCGCGTTCGCAGCCGATACCAGAACACAATTGCTATCAGCGAAAACACAAAGATGATGGTCGAGATGGCATTGATTTCTGGAGTAATGCCTCGGCGCAGGCGTCCCCAGATTTCGAGCGGAAGCGTGTTGTCGCGGCCGATCAGGAAGAAGCTGACGGCGATTTCGTCCATGGAAAGGGTGAAGATCAGGAGCGCGGCTCCGATGATGGAGAGATTTAGATTGGGGACGGTGATGCGCCAGAAGGTTTGCCAGTAAGTCGCTCCTAAGTCTAGCGAGGCTTCTTCCTGGGCGCGGTTTAGTTTTTGCAATCCGGCGAAGACTTCGGTGGTGGCTACGGAGATTAGCGCGGTGCCGTGTCCGAGGACGATGGTGAGCAGGCTTAGTTTTACTTCGGCTACTCGGAACAGCATTAGTAGCGACAGGCCGGTGATGATGCCGGGTAGAATCAGCGGCAAAAGCACCAGGCGGCGGAACAGCGCCTTGCCGGGAAATTGCGCGCGATCTAGCGCCAGCGCGGCGGGGATTCCGAAGACTAGAGCGATTAGCATGGCCGCTAAGGCCACTATCAAGCTGTTTAAGACCGAATCCCAGATGGGACCGTCGTTGAACAGAATGCGATACCAGTTCAGGGTTAGGTCGCGCGGGGGGAATCCTCCTACGCCTTGTCCGTTGAAGGAATAAAGGATGAGGATGACGATGGGCAGGTAGAGGAAGGCGAAGACGGCTAGGGCGTGAGCGGTTAGCCAGCGCGGATGGTGGGCCGCCTTCATCTGTTTAATCCCATGCACAGGGAGAACGCCTGGACGCAATTGTGAAGGGGAAGGAGCGGGTAGGGGTCCTTCGACTCCGCAAGAACTTCACTTCGTGAAGTCCTTGCTCCGCTCAGGATGACAAGGGTACTCACGAGAAACTCCATTTCTTCTCTAAGCGTTCCGAGAAGAAGATCAGCCCGAGCACCAGCGCTAACATGCAGAGCGAGATGGCTGCGCCTAGTGGCCAGTTATAGGCGGCTCCGAAGAGGCTGACCACAATATTCGAGATCATGATGCCGCTGGGGCCGCCTAGTAACAGCGGCGCTAGAAAGTCTCCCAGGCTTAGGACGAAGGCGAAGGTTGCGCCGGCGAGCACTCCGGGAATCGAGAGCGGAAGGATCACGCGCCAGAAAGTTTGCGCGGGCGTGGCTCCGAGATCGTCGGAGGCTTCAACCAGATTGCGCGGAATGTGTTCGAGCGATGCGTAGATTGGCAGGAACGTGAACGGCGTATAGATGTGCGTCAATGTAAGCACGACGGCGAACGGGCTGTAGAGCAGGAAGTCGAGCGGATGACGGGTGAGGTGAACATATTGCAGCAGCGTGTTCAGGACGCCGTCGGTGCCGAGAATCGTCTTCCAGGCGTAGGCGCGAACCAGATAACTTACCCACAGCGGAATGATGACGAGCTGATAGTAGAGATCTTTTCTGCCGCCGGCTTGGAACGAGAGGAAATAGGCCAGCGGGTAGCCGAGCAGCATGGAGAAGAACATTACGCGGGCGGCGATCCACATGGAGCGCAGCAACGTCTGCCAGTAGACGGGCTTGGTCAGGAGTTCGTGATAGTTGTCGAGATTCCAGGAATGGACGATGGCTTGCGAGTCGGAGACGGACCAGAAGCTGTAGCAAAACATCAGCAGGTAGGGCACGAGAAGAAACACGGCGACCCACACCAGCGGCGGGACCGTGACAGCGGTGCGGTAGGCGCGGGAGAACATCAGACGCCGTCCTCATTGTTGGAACCGGAATTGGAATTGGAGGTGAGGCTGGTCTCGCGAATCGGGATGGCATCGGCGGCGGAGAATTCGAATTCAAGCGGATCGTCGATCGGGGTTTGGGAATTGGGCAGATCGCGGCTGGCGGTGCGGATAGTAAGGATCAGTCGGCCATCGGATTCGACGCGCAGAAGTTCGGTGGCGCCGTGGAAAGCCTGGTCACGAAGCTTGGCGCGGAAACGAACGGTCGCGGCATTTATCGGAGACGCACTGCTCGCCGAAGATGAAGCGCTCGCCGGGCGAATGCACTCCGGACGCAGCGAGAACAGCGCCGGGCCATCGGGCAGGGAAGTGGGCCATTGCAGCGCGCCGCAGTTGGCTGTGCCTTGGCGAACCTCGGCGCGCAACAGATTTGTGTGTCCGATAAATTGCGCGGTGTAGGAGGTCGCGGGCCGGCTGTAAATCTCGCGCGGGCTGGCGACCTGTTCGAGTTCGCCGGAGCGCAACAACGCGATGCGATCGGACATCACCATCGCTTCGTCCTGGTCGTGGGTGACAAAGATGAAGGTGATGCCCACTTCGCGCTGCAGCGCTTTGAGTTCGACCTGCATCTGGCGGCGCAGGTTGGCATCGAGCGCGGAGAGCGGTTCATCGAGCAACAGCAGACGCGGGCGATTCACCAGGGCGCGGGCTAGCGCGATGCGTTGTTGCTGTCCGCCGCTGATCTTCGAGGGCTTTGACTTGGCGTAGGCGGACATTTTGACCTTTGCCAGCGCTTCGGTCACGCGGGATTGAACTTCCGCGGCGGGGCGTTTGGCGACCCGCAATCCGTAGCCGACGTTCTGTTCGACGGTCATGTGCGGGAAGAGCGCGTAACTCTGGAAAACGGTGTTCACGCGGCGGCGATAGGGAGGCTCGGTGTCCAGGCGCTCGCCGGACATCCAGACTTCTCCAGAGGTGGACTGCTCGAAGCCGGCGAGAATTCGCAGCAGCGTGGTTTTTCCCGAGCCGCTTTCGCCGAGGATGGTGAGGAATTCGCCTTCGGCGATTTCGAGCGAGATGTCGCGCAGCACGATGTTCTTGCCGAAGTGCTTGGCTACATTGCGGATGGAGAGCAGGGATGCGGAGCTTGGTTGGCTGCTGGTTGCGATTGCGGGTTCTGACGTCGTTGCCATGGCTGTCTTTTTTTTTGGTGCTTGCATTTCGCGGACAGGAGTGTCCGCGCTACACAGGCCGCTACTGGGTGGCTTTTACTTCGTTCCAGATCTCGTTGTACTTGGCGCGGCGCGGAACATTCTGCCAGAAGTAAAGGCGTTTCTGATAGTTGTCTACGTCGTCGAGGTGCAGATTCTTTACTTCTTCCGGCGTCATGTACTGCGCGGCGTGGGGATTCGCCGGCGTGTATCCGGTCACGTCGGTGACTTTTTTCTGGGTTTGCGATTGGATCATGAACTCGAGAAACTTGTAGGCTAGATCTTTGTTTTCGCTGCCGGCGGTGATCATGAGGTGATCGATCCAGCCGGTGGTGTTTTCTTTCGGAATGGTCTCGCCCACCGGAAAATTGCTTTTGCGCAACTGGTTGGTCATGAGCGGCCAGCCCATGGCGATTACCACTTCGTGGTTCTGGAAAAGGTTGGTGAGTTCTCCGCCCGTGGACCACAGCTTGCGAATGTTCGGCTTCAACTCGACCAGCTTCTTTTTGACGGCGTCGAGTTCATGGTCGGTCATATTGTATAAATGACCGGAATCGGGCTGGTCGTAGCCGAGCACCTGCGCCGCCATGTAGACGGTGGAAAGGTCGTCCCATACGGAAACTTTTCCTTTCAGCTTCGGGTCCCACATGACGTTCCAGCTTGCGGGAGGCTGGGGAAATGCGGTGGTGTCGTAGATCATCGGGTCGGGGCCCCACATGAACGGCACGCCATAGACGTCGCCCTTCACGCGGACCAGCGACAGCGAGGTGAGCTGCGGCGAAAGCTGACCGTAACTGGGCAATTTGCCAAGATCGAGCGGCGCCGCGAGACCGGAGGTCGCAATCATGGTGGCCACATCGCTCGACGGAGAGATCACGTCGTAGTTACCCGCGCTGCCACCGCGCAGCTTGGCGACGAGTTCGTCGCTCGATCCCATGTAGGAAGCCGATACTTTGCAGTGGTTCTGCTCTTCGAAAGCCTTGACGTAAGAAGGATCGGCGTAGCCTTCCCACACCAGCAGGTTCAGCGTGGGAGTTTTCTTGGCGCAGGATGCGCCGAGTGCGATTAGCAGCGCGGCGAACGAGGCGAAAGTCAATTTGCGGAACATTCTTCTTCCTCCCACCTTCTTCCTCCCACTCGATCGAAGCCGGTTATGCGGCTCTTACAATTTCTGCTGGCCGGGCGAGGACGCCCGGCGCTCCACTAACTAATCCTCAGAATGTCGGCGGAGTGTTGACCCACAGCAGCCAGGTCTCGCTCCTTCCGGGATTTTTCCAGTGATGCGGCGTGGCGCTCTCAAAATAAAAGCTGTCGCCGCGCTTCAGATGGTACTCCTCGCCGTCAAGAGCGATCTTCAGCTCTCCGCGCAGCACGAACAGAAACTCCTCGCCTTCGTGGGCGTACGACTCGCCACTGCCGGCCTGGGGCGCGATGCGGAACAGGTGCGGCTCCATGACTTTGTTGCCCCAGGCGAGCAACTCCATGCGCACGCCCGGACCGGCTTCGAGCACTTTGCGCTTGGCCGGGCGCACTAATCGGGCATTCAATTCCGTCGCATCGAAAAAATCAAGGATGTTGGTGCGGTAGAAGCGTGCTAGCCTGCGCAGTGTGCCGACGGAGGCGCTCATCTGCGAGCGTTCGAGCGCGCTGAGGAAGCCAATGGAAATTTCCGCCGCCGAGGCGACTTCGGCAAGGCTGAGGCTGCGCTGGGTACGCAACCGCCGCAGTCGAGGGCCAATCGTTTTTCCTGCGGCGGTTCCTGCGGCGCCGCTGCTGGCGGCGGGTTTGATGGCGCCTTCGCGCTTCAGCATCTGCACGATGGCGGCAGCGTTCAGTCCGCGGACCTTGCGCAGGTAGCGCGCTTTCTTCAGCAGGCGCACGTCGTCGTTGGTGTACAGACGATACTGGCTTTTGGTGCGGTGGGGGTGCGTCAGCCCCACCGCTTCCCATCCCCGGATCGCCGACGGAGAAATTCCCACGGCACGCGCTACGTCACCGATTTTGAGATAAACTTGTGCGTCGCTCGACATGATTTCCGAATGTGCCTGCTGGTTGCGCCGCGGGACTGCACTTTTCCGCTTGACAAGGGGCGGCGGAATCTCTAACCTTGCGCGATTATAGCAAGGTTGATCCTGCGCGCAAGTTGAATTCGGATCTAACAAATTTGCCCCCCGATCTGGAGGATCTGTTCCATGCCGTCGTCGAAACCGTCCCGGATGTTTTGCTGGCTCATTTCTTTGAGTTCGGTTGTGAGCCTATGCCTGATCTGTTCCACGCTCGTGTCCGCCCAGGGCACCGGCGGCCGCATCCTCGGCCGCGTCTCCGATTCCAGCGGCGCCGTGCTGGCGGGAGTGAAAGTTACGCTCACAAATGAAGCCACCAGCGTGAGCAGCGAAAGCACCACTAACGCTAACGGCGACTACGGCTTCCCCCAGGTCCCGGTTGGCGTGTATCGCTTGGAATTCGATCTCACCGGCTTCAAGAAGAGCGTACAGCGCGGCGTGAACGTTGATCTCAACCAGGTCGTGACCGTCAATTCTGTGCTGCAAATCGGCGGAACGAAAGAGACGGTCGAGGTGACTTCGGAAGCGCCGCTGGTCGATACCAGCACCACGCAGCTGGGCGCGATTATGGACGCGCGGCAGGTTTCGAACCTGCCACTCAACACTCGCGACACCTATCAACTGCTGCAACTGCAGCCCGGCGTGATGTCCACCGTCGGCTCGAGCAATACGCTCATGTATGGAAGCGACAATGCAGGTGCGGTGTCGGTGAATGGTGGCCGGGGGCGCTCTAATAACTTCAGCGTCAATGGAGGCGACGCCAACGACCTCTTCGCCAACCTTCCTACGGTGCAACCTTCGCCCGACAGCATTGAGGAGTTCCGTGTTCTCACCAATACTTTCGACGCGGAATATGGGCGCAACTCGGGTTCGGTCGTCAATGTGGTGACCAAGTCAGGAACCAATGACCTGCATGGCAGCGCCTACGAGTTCTTCCGCAACAAGGTGCTCAATGCCAATAACTACTGCTTGACCGCGGCCGCTCCCGAGGACCTTTCTTGCAGCAAACCCCAGTTCAACCAGAACCAGTTTGGTGGCACGTTTGGAGGGCCAATTCAGAAGGATCGAACCTTCTTCTTCGCCTCCTACGAAGGACGCCGCATCCGCCAGGGCATCCAGTCTCCTGCCGTCACTGTGCCTTCGGCCCAGGAGCGGCCAAGCGCAACCCAGGCTTATTCTAATTTTTCGGATTTAGGCTCCTCGCCCTTTCAGGGAGGACTAAGCAATACGCAGCTGCTCGACAACCGCCCAGGTTGCGACCAGGCTGTCGGTTATCCGACGGGCATACCTGCGACCCCCAGTCCCTTCCCGTACGCCACTCTGTTTCCCGGCGGGCAGATCCCACTCGCGTGCATGGACCCCACCGCGGTTGATCTGCTGCAGTTTGTTCCCACCCCGCCAGGCGGAGGTTTTCTGATCAGCACGGTCCCGACCGAGGCCATACGCGGCGATCAGGTCACGGTCAAAATTGATCATCGGCTGAATGATAAGCAGAACCTGAGCATTTATTACTATTTCAACGACGATCGCACGCACAACCCTTTTGCCAACTTCGAACTGGCTGGGGCCGATCTCCCCGGTTTCGGAGACATTGTGGCGGAACGCTTCCAGCAGTGGAACATTACTCACACCTGGACTATCAACAACAGCACGGTGAATGAATTCCGTTTCAATTACAATCGCGAAGGCCAACAGACATTTCAGCATCCGGCAAATACCGAACTGGTGCAGAACTCCTGCCCCACGGCTCCCACCTGGCTTACATCGGTTACCGGCCCACCTCCGTGTTTTTACGGGGACGTTCCGGGTAACGTCAACGGAATACATCCGTATCTTGGCGCCAGCCGCGAGGGACTCCCCTACATCGATATTTCGGGAGGATTCTTGATGGGCAACGATTGGGAAGGAGAGCTTCCGCAGACGGGGAATTCATTCCAGTGGGCAGATAGCTTAACCAAGATTGCAGGCAATCATACCCTCAAGTTCGGCGTGGATATTCGTCGCCAGCAGTTTAACCAATTCTATTACTACAACGTGAACGGAGATTTTAACTATTACGGGGGAGGGCCGAACGACCCCGATGCCCTCAACCCAGACGGTAGCCAGAACCTTTATCCGAACTTTCTTCTCGGCCTTCCCGATACATTCGGCCAAGGTTCGGCACAAAGCGAAGAGATCCGCAACACCGGACTCTACTTGTTCGCGCAAGACAGCTGGAAGATAAGACCGAATCTCACTTTGAATTATGGGTTTCGATGGGAGCTGAACACCCCCCTGGCGGATAAGGCCCAGCACGTCGAGACCTTCCGCCCGGGCCAATCGTCCACGGTCTACCCGTGTGTAGATACCGTTAACACCGATTGCCCGTCCCAAGATGCGGTCGGGCTGGTGGTTCCGGGTGACCCCGGCGTTCCTGCGGGCATGACTTCAACCTATTACAAGGCCTTTGCTCCCCGCATCGGCATTGCCTGGAGTCCGGGTAGTTCCGGCAAGACCAGCATTCGCGCGGGCTGGGGACTGTTCTATAACCCGATCGAACAGCTGGTGCTGGCACAATTCGGCGCTGAGCCTCCGTTTGGCGGGAGCACCACGGTTACCGAGACGCAGTTCAACCTGCCTTTTTTGGGCCAGGACGGCGCTACTACCTATCTGAATCCGTTTAACGGAGTCCTACCCGCGAAACGCGGAACTCCTCAGGATTGGGCGGTATTCGAGCCCATCGATCTGTACGGCGATTTTCAGCCGCATCTGCGTGCGCAGTATTCCGCGCAGTACAACCTCACCGTGCAGCGCGAGCTAACGAGGGACCTGAAGCTGGAAGTCGGCTACGTGGGATCGCAAGGGCACCGCCTGTTGGCGACGCATGACATTAACTACTCGAACCCCCAGACCTGCGTGGATATTGATTCAGTCCTTGGTTCCGGGACTTGCGGGCCATTCACCGAAGACGCGGAGTTCGTCTTTCCCGCAAATGCGGTGGCTCCGGCAGGCGGGTTTCATCTTCCCTACGGGCCGAACGGCCCAACCGTTCTCCCGGCCGGAACGTCGCTTGCCGGGATGGAACTCGTGGGACTACGCCCCTATTCGTCGCCCCAGTGCAATCCCTTTACCACTGCCGGATGTCCGGGGGACGGCGTTCCGGTGTATACCAGCATCTTTGCTCAGGACACGATTGCGAGCTCATCCTACAACTCGCTGCAGGTTTCGTTGGAGAAACGCTTTGCCCACGGACTCCAATTTACCGCCGCTTACACGTACAGTAAGTCGATTGACGAGGCCTCCAGCTTCGAGGGGATATTGAATCCACTGCCGGGCGCTGATAACTTCGCGCGTTCGCTCTTTGACGCACGCCACCGCTTCGTCATCAGTTATTACTGGGGGCTGCCGGTAAGAAAATACAGCGGCTTTGCCGGGAAAATTCTCGATGACTGGGCAGTCTCGGGTATCACGACCTACCAGACCGGATTCCCGATCCGTATCACGTCATCCTCCGACAATGAGCTGATGTACAGTGACGACTTTGAATACCCGGGCGAACCCAATCAGATCGCAGCCTTCTCCTGGCAAAGGCCGCAAGCCAATGACAATTACTATTTTAATAACAGCTCGATTTTCAGTAATTCCGTGACACTCGGTACTGTCGGTAACGCGCCACGCACGATCTGCTGTGGGCCGGGAATCAGCGAGACCGATTTTGTACTCATGAAGAACATTTCGGTCAACGAAAGGACTCACTTCGAATTTCGAGCGGAGATATTCAATATCTTCAATCACACACAGTTCTATAACCCAGATGGCAACATCACCGACGGTAGTCAGTTTGGCCAGGTCACTGAGGTCAAAGCCCCGCGACTGGCGCAGTTTGCCTTGAAGTTTTACTTCTAGTTCGGAAGACGAGTTCGGAAGAATAAAATAGACATGTCCGAACCCCCCGGACGGCTTCGGCCGCTCGGGGCCTAATCTAACGGCCTACCCGGCCTGAGTTTTAATGGAGATCACGATGTACCCCGCATTGCAGAAAGAGCTCGACTCGTTCGAGCGCCGCACTCCGAAGTCTGCCGAAGCGCATAAGAAGAACCTGAAGCGCCTGCCTCTGGGCGTGGCCAGCAATTATCGCGCCTACGATCCTTATCCGATCTTCGTTTCCGAAGCTTCGGGCAGCAAGTTCCGCGATCTCGACGGCAACGAATACGTCGACCACAACCTGTGTTTTGGTACGCTCATGGCGGGACACTCGCATCCGGCGGTGATCAAGGCGGTGGAAGCGCGCCTGCACAAGGGCACCGCTTACGGTATGCCGCACAACATGGAGTGGGAACTGGCGGAAGAAATCTGCACGCGGTTTCCCTTTGAGATGTGCCGCTTCGGGAACAGCGGCACCGAAGCCACCATGCATAGCATTCGTCTGGCCCGCGCCGCTACGGGACGCGACAAGATCATCAAGTTCGAGGGCGGTTACCACGGCCTGCATGATGCGGCGCTGGTCAGCGTGAAGCCGCATCCGCCCGCCGACGATTTCGGCGACATCAAGAATCCGAAACCTGTGTCCGCCGGGGCAGGCGTGCCGAAGGCGAGCATCGCAAACGTGCTGGTTGCGACGTTTAACGATCTGGAAACGGTGGAGCGCCGGTTCAAAGAAAATCCCAATGAGGTTGCGGCCATCATCCTGGAGCCGATCATGATGAACGTTGGCCTCTGCATGCCGCAGAAGGGATTTCTGGAAGGTCTGCGGGCGCTCTGTGATAAGTATGGCGCGCTGTTGATTTTCGATGAGGTCAAGACCGGCGCGAAGCTCTGCTGGGGCGGTGCTTCGGAATACTTTGGCGTGATGCCCGATATGATCTGCCTGGCGAAGTCGATCGGCGGGGGATTTCCGCTGGCGGCTTTCGGTGCGCACAAGCGGGTCATGAGTTTGATCTCGGACCACAAAGTTTTCCACGGCGGCACTTACAACACGAATCCGATTTCGATGGCCGCCGGCCTGGCAACTTTCCGCGAAGTGCTTACCCGGGCGAACTATAGGATCATCGACAAGCTCAGCAACAAGCTGGTGGAAGGATATAAGAAGACCATCGCCAAAGTTGGCTTGCAGGGCTACATTGCGAGCGCGGGTGCGAACGGCGCGCTGATGTTGTATCCGAAGGAGATTCGCAACTACCGCGACTGGCTGCCGATTGATGTGGACCTGTGGCGGCATTACTGGTTCGGCATGGTGAATCGCGGCGTGATGTGCCAGCCCTACTGGTGGGACGAGCAGTGGACGATTTCCGTGCAGCATACGGAGGCCGACATCGATAAGCACCTGGCAGCGTTCGCCGATATCTCCTCGTCTCTCGCCGCCGCGCAGCATGAGCGGTTGGGAGCGGTAGTCGCACACTAGCGCTGTGAAAAACGTGCTAAGTCATACGGTGGAGGGACGGGCGTCTCGCCCGTCCAGCCCGGGCGGGGACGCCCGGCTCTCCACCAGCGAACTTGGAGAAACTCGCCACATCAGGAGTACCTTTTGTCGACGACTGACGACCACCAGCCGCACCTGAAGCGCGTTCTCGGACGCTTTGACTTGGTGTTGCTGTTTGTCGTCGCGGTTTTCAATCTCAACGTGGTCCCGAGCATCGCTGCCAACGGCGGCGTGACGATCTGGCTTTGGATCATCTCGCTGCTTCTGTTTTTCTGGCCGCAGGGGATCGCGGTGATCGAACTTGCGCATCGCTACCCGGGCGAAGGCGGCGTGTACTTGTGGGCAAAAGAAGTGTTCGGCGACTTCCACGGCTTTCTCTCCGGCTGGTGCTATTGGACGAATAACATGCTCTACGTGCCGACGGTGATGTTGTATTTCGTGGGCGTAACCGTGTTTGCGATGGGCGCGGGCCACGCGGCGCTCGCCGACAACAAGAACTTCGCGATGGCCGCTTCTCTGGCGCTGCTGGCGCTGCTGACGATCCTGAATATTGTTGGACTGGGAGTCGCGAAGTGGCTGAACAACCTGGGCGCCATAGGAACTTCTGTCGCGGCGGTGGTTCTGATCAGTCTGGGATTCACGGTTTGGTCGCATTTTGGCGCGACCGTAACAGCCGCTGATTTTCGGATTCCGCCAGACCCGAGGTTCGTTCTGAATTCGTTCGGCGTGATTTGCTTCGGCTTGGTCGGGCTTGAACTGGCTTCGGTGATGGGCGACGAAATCCGGGATCCGCAGAAAACCTTGCCGGGCGCGGTGGCATGGGGTGGCGTGATCTCCGGCCTGCTTTATATCGGAGCTACGCTGACGCTGCTGGTTGCGGTCGGCAAGAACGATATCAGCGTGCTGCAGGGGATTGTGCAGGCGGTCAGCCATATGGCCGGCAAAGTTGGCGTGGCGTGGATTATCACTCCGTTTGCGCTGATGCTGAGTCTCTCGATCGCGGGGATTGGCTCGGCCTGGATGGGCGGATCGGCGCGCATTCCCTTCGTCGCCGGCCTTGATTCCTACATGCCCGCGTGGCTCGGCAAAGTTCACCCCAAATATAGGACGCCTTATGCGGCGCTGATTGTACAGGCGATCGTCTCGCTTGTATTGATCGTCATCAATTTCTATGCATCGGGCGGCGTGCAGGAAGCTTTCCAGACCATGCTATCGCTGGCGGTAGTTCTGCAACTGGTGCCGTTTCTGTATGTGTTTGCGGCGCTGCTGAAGTTTGCTTTCGGCGGCGACTTGGCTGGCGGGCGCTACAGCCGCGGCACTTTGATTATTTCCGGATTTTGCGGCTTCGTGACTACGGCGCTTGGAATCGCATTGGCGTTCTTTCCGGCCAAGCAGATTACTTCGCTCTGGAGGTATGAAGCGAAGATGTTCGGTTTCACATTGTTTTTTCTAGTGTTGGCCGCGTTCTTCTTTTTCGTGTACGGGCGGCTGAAAGAACCGCAAACCGCTCGGGTCTAACCGGAGCGCAAGCGAAGTTCGACAGTATTGCTTTAGCGTAATTCGCAGGAGGCCTTATGCCTGGTGGAGTCAAGACCGACGTCAAGACGTATCAGATGTTCATCAACGGAGAGTGGGTCGCAAGCAAAACGAACAGGACGTTTCCAGTTTATGATCCGTCAACCGAAGAAGTGATCGCCCAAGTTCCCGACGCGAATGCGGACGACGTGAACCGCGCGGTCGCGGCTGCCAAAGCCGCGTTTGAAGAGGGTCCGTGGGCGACCACCACGGCGCAGGAGCGGGGACGCGTTCTCTTCCGCCTGGCCGAAAAGGTGCGCCAGAACCTGCCCATGCTCGCCGAACTCGAATGCCGCAACTCGGGCAAGCCGATCGTTGAGGCGGAGTTCGACATCACGGACGTGGCTACGTGCTTCGAATACTACGGCGGGCTGGCCACGAAAGTCGTCGGCTACGTAAATCCGGTTCCCGATAATGCGATGAGCCTCTCGCTGAAAGAACCGATGGGCGTCGCTGGCCAGATCATTCCGTGGAATTATCCGTTGATGATGGCGGCGTGGAAACTGGCTCCGGCGCTGGCTGCGGGTTGCACCTGCGTGCTCAAACCCGCCGAGCAAACCCCGCTCACCGCGCTTGAACTGGCGAAGTGGTTCGACGAAGTCGGCCTTCCGAAGGGCGTGGTGAACGTGATCACGGGTTTCGGCGAAAGCTGCGGCTCGCCGCTGGTCAAGCACCCGGATGTGAACAAAATTGCGTTTACCGGCTCGGCTGCGGTCGGCAAGATCATCGTGAAAGAAGCCGCCGATACGGTTAAGCGCGTGACGCTCGAACTGGGTGGCAAGTCGCCCAACATCTTTTTTGCCGATGCCGACTTCGAAGCCGCTATCGATGGAGCGCTGTTCGGTGTCTTCATCAATCAGGGAGAAGTCTGCTCGGCGGGCAGCCGCATCCTGGTGCAGAAATCGATTTACAACAAGTTTGTGGAAGCCATGGCCGAGAAAGCGAAGAAGATCAAGATTGGGCCGCCGCTCGAGCGCGAAACGAAGATGGGATCCTTGGTTTCGAAAGAGCAATACGACCGCGTCTGTTCCTATCTCGAGATCGGCAAGAAAGAAGCCAAAGTAGCCGCGGGCGGCGGGCGCGCCGATAAGTTCGCGAAGGGTTACTATGTGCAGCCGACTATCTTCTATAACGTGGATAACAACGCGCGCATCGCGCGCGAAGAAATTTTCGGCCCGGTTGCGGCCGTAATTCCGTTCGACGACGAAAAAGACGCGCTGAAGATCGCGAACGACACGCCCTACGGGCTGGCCGCTGCCGTTTGGACGCGCGACATTTTCAAAGCCATGCGCGCTGTAAAGGCGCTGCGCGCTGGCATCGTGTGGGTGAACCATATGCAACCGACTTATGTAGAAGCGCCATGGGGCGGCTACAAGCAGTCGGGCTTTGGGCGCGAACTTGGGCCGTGGGGCATCGAAGAATATCTTGAAACCAAGCAGGTATATATCAATCTGAACGAAGCTCCAATCGGCTGGTACTGAGAAGCAGTTGCCAGTTGCCAGTGGTCAGTTGCCAGTAGAACCGACCTTGGCGCGGGCAGACATTAACTGAGAACTGAGAACTGAGAACCGAGAACTAGTCATGTCCACCATTCAACTGCGCACATCGATTCCCGGGCCTCGCTCGCAAGCCCTCATGAAGCGGCGCAATGCTGCCGTGGTACAGGCGGCTTATCACGCGACGCCTGTCTTCGTTGCGAAGGCTGAAGGAGCGGTGGTTGAAGATGTTGACGGCAACCGCCTGATTGATTTCGCCGGCGGGATAGGCTGCCTCAATACCGGACATCGCGCACCGGCTGTGGTCGATGCCGTGCGCCGCCAACTCGATCGTTTTCTGCACACCAGCTTCAACGTGCTGCCCTATGAAAGCTATGTCGCCGTCTGTGAAAAGCTGAATGCGCTGGCGCCGGGCAAGGGTCCGAAGAAAACCATTCTCGTGAACACGGGCGCGGAAGCCGTCGAGAATGCCATCAAGATCGCGCGCTATTACACGAAGAGGCCGGCGATCATCTGCTTTGAAGACGCGTTCCACGGCCGCACTTATATGGCGATGGCCGCAACCAGTAAGACGCATCCTTACAAAGCGGGATTCGAGCCGTTCCCGAGCGATGTATATCGCATTCCTTATGCGTATTGTTTTCGCTGTTCGTACTCGATGAAGTATCCGTCGTGCGAAGTGCATTGCGCGAGGCATATCGAAGACACGTTCAAGCGGGTAGTGGCGGCGGAATCGGTGGCGGCGGTGATTTTCGAACCGATTCTCGGCGAAGGCGGATTCGTTACTCCGCCTGCCGAGTTCTATCCAACGCTCGGCGCAATCTGTCGCAAACACGGCATTCTGCTGATCGCCGACGAAGTGCAGACTGGATTCGCGCGTACCGGCGCCATGTTTGCCTGCGAGCGCATGGGACTCGAACCCGATCTGGTCACGATGGCCAAATCGCTGACTGGCGGCTTGCCCATGGCCGCCGTCACGGGACGCGCCGAAATCATGGATGCGCCCGGCCCGGGGCAGCTTGGCGGCACATTCGGAGGCAATCCCGCGGCCTGCGAAGCGGCGCTGGCCGTGCTCGATATCATCGAAAAAGAAAACCTCTGCGCGCGCGCCAACGTGCTGGGCGAGCGTTTTCGCCAGCGTGCGGCGAAGTGGCAGGCGCAGTGGGAACTGGTCGGCGATGTCCGGGGACTTGGCGCGATGCAAGCGCTCGAACTGGTGCGCTCAAAGACGAC
>Ga0208191_1001046_pt1 | contig 15292 bp, 17 predicted proteins | sample June2015DPH_13_5_FD_184709 | JGI IMG/M metagenome (GOLD analysis project Ga0208191, IMG submission 184709) | Peatland microbial communities from SPRUCE experiment site at the Marcell Experimental Forest, Minnesota, USA - June2015DPH_13_40... | ecosystem: Environmental > Terrestrial > Soil >... | reverse complement strand
GCTATCCAAAAAGGATATGTCTGCTAATAGAAGGTTGATTTTAAAGATTGGCGCTGTCCTTAAAAACATTGTCTATTACTAGGTCTACGCTAATTGAGACTTGCTTTTCAACATAGAAGCATGACATATCGGTTCGATTCTGGTCTTCTTCGCATCCATGGTCATTCATCATTTCTCGATGATCTCGTCGATATCGCGATTATTTTCTAAATCGTCCTTTCTTCTTTTCGGGTGGTCATGATTGACCGGTAAATTGATAAAAAAGGAGGACCCCCTGCCCCACTGGCTCTCCACATCAATATAGCCTCGGTGGTCTTGAATGATCTGATGCGAGATGGAGAGCCCTAAGCCGCTCCCCGTACTTTTCGTGGTAAAGAAGGGATTGAAGATTTCCTCTATATTCTCCGGCGGAATTCCACATCCGGTGTCTGTACACTCGACCTGAACGTAGGGTTCCCCTCCAGGTTTTATAAAAGATCGGGTCTTAACCGTAATTTTTCCATTGTCGGAAGTGGCCTGAAGCGCATTTAATAAGATGTTCAAGAAGACTTGTTTGATCTGTTCGCGGTCAATCTGGACAGGGGGTAAATCGGAGGCATAGCTTCTAAGAATGTCGACTTGTTTCTTTTTCGTTTCTGTTGAAATTAGGAGAATCATTCCATCCAAAATCGTGTTGATATTCTCAAAATCCAGCTTTGGATCCGAGGGCCTGGCAAAATCGAGGAGCTCATTGACTAATGTAGCAATCCGATCGACCTCACCGGAGGCGATCTTGAGAAATTGATCTCGGAATTCCTCATCTTCAAGCCGCTCCGGTAATAGTTGGGTTAAGGTCTTGATGGCGACCAAGGGATTACGAATTTCGTGGGCCAGCCCGGCTGTCAGAGTTCCCAGAGAAGCAAGACGGTCTGCTCTGCGAATATAGGATTTTGATTTTTTCAAATCTTCATATAGCTTTGCATTCTCAATGGCGATCGCTGTCTGGTTTGCCAGGGTGCTGAGCAATTCAATGTCTTCGTGGGAATAGATATCTTTGTTAAACTTATAGCCCAGGTTAAGCATCCCAATGAGTTGTCCTTTTGAAATGAGGGGGAGACTCACCTCTGCCCCGATCAGCGACATCATATTAACAATGTATTTTAGTTCGGGAATATTGGCCCCCTTAGCCAATTCTTCTCGGATGATAATCTCTCCCATTTTCTGCAAATATCGGGGCAGGGGGTCGTCTTTAGGAAGCTGAGGGTTTGTTGTGGTCACATTAATGTTCTTTGATTCAAATAGAGAGTAGGCTCCTTTGTCCTCATTCCATAAAAATAGAGATGCCTTCTCAACTCCCATGGTCTTTGTAATGGTTTCAAAGACACTTTTTGCAAGGGATTGTAAATCGAGGATGGTGACCATGGCTTTGCTGAATCTTGCCAGGGTTTCGCGATAATCATACCGACTCTTAAAAAGAAATTGCTCCACGGCCTTTTCTGTGTGAGGTTTAATTCTGTTAAACAGGATTGTCACTACCAAAAGGAGGAGCAGAACAAAGCCTAATAAAAGGTAATGGATATCTCCGTAAACAATCTTCTGGAACAGGAGAGCCAGGAGAAAAGAGGGAACGAAAAGGAGCAATATTAAAAGGGCATACGTCGTTCCTTTTTTAAGGACGATATGGATGTCCATCAGTCGGTGTCTTGCAATTGCATATGAAATGATTACCACATAAAACGAAATTAAATAAAATCCAAATGGAAAGATTTCAATATTAAAATTAGGTAAAAACGTGGACGCACCTCCCAAGAAACCAACGATGGCTGCGAATAACAAATATCTAATTTGGTTTCTTGCCTGCCCTTGTGATTTGTTAAAGCGTCTGATCAGGATGTAATGGCTATAGGCTATAGTACCGATAAAAGATACGGCATAAAAAGGATAAACCATTCCAGGAATACCGTAATTGCGGAAGGAAAGTATTGGTCTAACGCCTTGAATAAATAAAGGGGTGAAATCGAAGATTAGGAAAATAAAGCTTAACGCGTAAAAGGCAGCTACCAACCTTGTTTTTTCTAATTTTAAAAAAGAATTTATAAAGTGAAAGAAGAGTGCGGGTACGAACACAGCCCCTACGTAGCACGATCTAACTACAAGGAGACCAATGCTTTTATCGGAAACCAACTCTTTAGTAAGAAGACCCCAGTGCCAAAACGAAATGCTTAAACTTAAAAGGAACCAAACTTTATTTACGCTTGAATGTCTGTTTTTTGAATAAACAAAGGCTCCTAATAATAAGCTTAACAATCCTGTTATAGCAGATGAGATAATGTAGGATATATTCATTTTACCCGTATTTTCTGATTATTAGAACCGAATTTTTCCCGCCGAACCCATGAGAATTTTTTAAGACTGTTTTAACCAATGCTTTTCTTCCGTTATTCGGAACATAATCTAAATCGCATTCCGGATCTAGAAACTCATAATTTATTGTAGGCGGAATAAATTGATGTTTTATTGTTAGAGCACTTGCAATGAGTTCTATTGACCCAGCAGCTCCTAATGCATGGCCTATCATAGATTTATTGGATGAAATAGGAATCTTATAAGATCTTTCTCCAAATACTTGTTTAATTATTTTTGTTTCAGTTTTATCATTCAACACCGTGGAACTACCGTGAGCGTTAATGTAATCAATCTCAGAGGGGTCAATTTTGGCAGCTTGGAGAGCAAGTTCCATAGCCTTTCTAGCTTGGTCACCAGTGGGTAAAGGCTGAGCCATATGATAGGCGTCATTAGTCGTCCCATAACTAAGCACCTCTCCGTAGATATGAGCATCTCTTTCTATCGCATGCTCCAAACTTTCCAAGATTAGGATACCAGCCCCCTCACCCATTACAAAACCGTCTCTCTCTTTATCAAAGGGTCTTGAGGCCTTCGTCGGGTCTCCATTCCTTGTCGAAAGTGCGCTTATTAGACAAAAAGCGCCGAATGTTAATGGGACAATAGGCGCTTCAGCACCTCCTGTAATCATAACGTCCGCAAGATCATTCTTGATTACGTAGAATGCATATCCAACGCTATCTGAGCCTGCTGCACAGGCGCTTGAGATAGTATTGGAATGGCCCCGAATACCAAATTCAACAGAGACCTGGCCCAATGCTCCTCCGGGAAAAATTTTTATTGCCAATAGTGGATCTACTCTATTCAATCCCTTCTCAATAAATACGCTATGTTGCTCTTCTGCAGATGGTATACCACCCAAAGCCGATCCTAAGGCAATCCCTGTTCTGTCTGATTTTCTGTCAGTATCTCCCAAATTTGCATCATCAAGGGCCATCCTTGTGCAAGCTGCTGCAAATTGGGCAAACCTATCCATACGTCTGGCACTTTTGGGGGGCATGAAATTTAGTGGATCGAAATCTTTCACTTCTCCGGCAACTTTAGAAGGATAGGAAGATGCATCGAAGTGGGTTATTTTTCTAACCCCTGATCTTCCACGAACTAATGAATCCCAGAAGTTATCTATTCCAATCCCGTTAGGAGCAATTACTCCCACTCCAGTTATTACTACTCTTCTCTCTTCCATTTATTCCCGTGGTAATCCTTTCCGCGATTTATGTCATTCCAAAACGAAAAATCCTTGTCCCACAATTCTCAATTCCATTGCGTCCAATATCTTGTATCCGGATTGCAAAAAAATGTTTTTCCAGTCACCAAAAGGTAAGAGGGTCTGCTTTGATGCCAGGTGAAATAAATGATGTTCCGCAAGAAAGCTTTTCGTTTTGCGCAAAGCAAAAGTGTCTTGTTTGCAAGCTTCTAAGACTAACAATTTAGAACTAGGAAACAATGTTCTTAGGTTCTTCAAAAGCTTGATTGCTTTGCCAACGCTATTCTCTGACTCGACCAATTCATGTAAGATATACAGAATTGTGAGTACATCCGCTTTCAGATTTATTTTGTCATCCAAATTCATTATATCTGATTGGAATACATAGATTTTTTCGCTTAAGTTATGCTTGGTTATGTTATTAATTGCCTCTTGGACAGCCGTGGCTGATATATCAACCCCGTAGCTTTTTTCTGACAAGGCGTCGGATAGATAAATTAAGAATTCCGCGTTGCCACAGCCCAGGTCAAATACTGATTTAAATTCATACTTTTTTATAAGTCTTTTTACATAAGGGTATGGTATTATTTTTTCCGTCTCTGCGCTTCCTGCCGTAACGTACTTAATATCTCTACTTACTTCCACGCCATATTGCTTTCGCTTACTTAGTAGATTTTCCAAATTTTCGAACACAGAGTAGTATGCACTTATAAAGTGGTATCCACCTTTGCTATAATTAAGACGAAAAGACTTTCTCATCTTGTACATATCACCGGCTAGATCTAATAAATCCAAAGATACTAGATAATTACAGATTCCTCTTAAGAAATAAATATCATAGTTATTTTCTTTGCAGAATTTTTCCAGATCTATCTTCCCATTTGTTGAAAGCTCTTCAAAAAAAGGTGTTTTAAGGAGCGTACCAATACAAGAAGAGACAAAGAATCCTCTAAAGAAAACAGTATTCTGTTTTAGACTTCTTATTAGATTTAGAAATTTTTTTAGCCCCATAACCCTAATAAGTGATATTACATCCCTGACTGTTTTCACTTTCTATATCCCTCCAAAAGAATAGGCCAAAATCAACCAGGTTTTCTTCATTAATGGGCATTCGAAAGATTGCTTTTTATCCATTCTGCAGTACGTTTAATACCCGTCTCTAAAGTTATCCTGGGGTTATATCCGATCTCATTCCTGGCCTTTGCAATATCATATGCCTCATGTAATTGCGTTTTGCCGATAGCATAGAGTTCTACAAGGAATAAACCGAATACATCACCTATTAGGGAGTTAATTTTCCATGAAATATTGCCAAAAAAACTTGGTAACTGGACTACTCTTATCTTTTGCTGAATGGCTTTAGATGCAGTCTCAATTACCTTGTTATACGTATAAGAGATATTATCAGACAGGATATATGTTTTCCCAACAACCTCCGGCTTGTCTGCCAATAATATCAATCCTCCGACGAAATTATCAATAAAACAAAAGCTCCGCAGATTATCTCCGTTCCCCATGATATAAATTTTTCCTTTGGTGATGGCATCTCGAAAGAATCGATCCAGTACCGATTTTTGATGGGGACCATAAATGAGCGAGGCCCTGACAATTACCCAGGGGATACCACACTTTCTGATCAGTCCCTCGGCTTCTAATTTAGTTTTTCCATAAATTGACATAGGTTCGCATTCGGATTTTTCCGTTATAAGAGTTCGTGTAGTGGCTGGTTTATAAACACCAGTGCTACTTATAAAGATTATTCTCTTCGTATTTTTTTCTTTACACGCCTCTAAAAGATTTTGTGTGGCCAAAACATTTCCTTTATAATAGTCTTGCTTCCGTCGGGAATATACTTCTCCGGCCAGATGATAAACGAGATCTATTCCGTCCAAAGCAGGCCCTAACGAGTCCCTAACAAGTAAATCCCCATAGGCTATGTCGACATTAAGATCTTTCAAAGGTGTGATGTCGCTGCTTTCTCTTACCAAACATCTCACAGAGTAGGTCTTTGATAAAGGCCCCACGAGATGCCTTCCAATGAATCCCGTTGCTCCAGTGACGAGAATGTTCACTCTTGAAATCATCCTTTCTCTGAGTATTCAGTGGGAACTGGCTGTGTATAACTTACGGACATGAGATTTCGTTAAAACAGATATCCGAAGTAAGCAGATGTCGTGATCACCCCCGTGGGATTTATTCCAATAGCCCAAGGTATTATTATAGATAATTTGGAGTTTTGTCAACAATTTTGTACACTTTCTCTGAGCAAATCCAACCCCGAGGGGGTCGCCTTACCTTGACAACCTCAATACTATTACAATATATTATCACTCGCTCAGGAAATTAGAGTCTGACGAAAGGGGGATCGATATATGAAGAGAAGCTTTCTGTGCATCCTGCTGGTTTTGGTAGTGGGGATTTGTCTTTCCAGCAACGTCCGGGCAGCGGACATGATCAAAATTGGTTTTGATATTGAATTGACAGGGGATATTCCAAAAGTGGGGGAAGCATCAAAATACGCTGCCGAGATGCTCAAGGAGCAGATCAATCGGGCCGGCGGGCTGAAGGTTGGGAGCAAATCCTATCAGCTAAATTTCATCTATGAGGACAATGAGACCAAAGCTGAATCTGCTGCGGCTGCGGCCCTCAAGCTTATCACTCAAGATCAGGTTTTGGGCATCATAGGTCCTCAAGCGAGCAAGCAAGCCATTCCGGCCGGAGAAGTGGCTGACGCGAATCAGACTGTCTTGATCACCGGTTGGTCCACCAATCCAAAGACAACGCTGGATCGCCCCTGGGTCTTCCGCGCCTGCTTCTTAGATCCTTTTCAGGGCCCTGTGCTTGCCAGGTTCGCCACCGAGGAGTTAAAAGCGAAGAAGGCAGCTATTCTTTATGACATTGCCAGCGATTATCCCAAGGGCCTTGCAGAATTTTTTAAAGAAGCCTTCGAGAAGATTCACGGAAAGGGTTCTGTCGTGGCCTTTGAAACGTTTACCACCAAAGACCGGGACTTCAGTGCCCAGCTCACCAAGATTGCGGCATCAAAGGCGGACATCCTGTTTACGCCTCAGTACTACGATGAAGTTCCTCTGATCGTGAAGCAGGCCCACGAACTGGGTTGGAAGAAGCCCATCCTGGGCAGCGATTCCTGGGGCTCGGCCGAGCTCATGAAGCTTTGCGGTAATGACTGTAAAGGTCTCTTCTTCAGCACCCATTATGCCGCGGCCGGAGCTAAGGGGACAACCAAACAATTCATCGATCAATATAAGGCCAGGTATGGATACGAGCCAGATGACGTATCTGCTTTGACCTGGGATGCCACTCGCCTATTGCTCCGGGCAATTCAGAATACGAAGGGGCTGACAGGCGACTTGAAGAAAGACAGGAAGGCCATCCGCGATCAGATGGCCAGGATCAGGGAATTCGATGGAATCACCGGTAAGATGTCTTTCGACGGAAGGACGGGGGATCCTATCAAGTGCGCCGTGATCGTCAAGATCAGCCAAGAAGGAAAGTTCGAGTTTTATAAATCCGTTTGTCCATAAGAGACCTCTGGGTAAACTCCTTCAGAGAGCGGGGGCGGGCGGGTGAAACACTTCCTCCGCTCTTCCTTTAGTCTTCAGGATGATGGAAAGCCCTTATCTTTAGGTCGAGGGTAGTTTCGTCTGGGAGACAAGAGAATTGACTCTCTCCATATTCATTCAGAATGTCATGAACGCCCTCCAGTGGGGAAGCTTTTACGCCCTCATCGCCCTGGGTTATTCAATGGTCTATGGGGTTTTGCTGCTCATCAATTTTGCCCATGGAGATATCTTCATGGTGGGGGCGTACATCGGTTTTTTCATCTCAACCTTTCTGCTGGGAGCCTATGGTTTTCAACTTCCTTGGAAATTGTCCGGCGGCCTTGTCATTTTCCTGACCTTTCTTCTGACCATGGCTTTAACAGCCGGGGTGGGGGTGGCCATCGAAAGGGTGGCTTACCGTCCTCTCAGGCGAAAGGGTGTCAGCCGGCTTTACTTGGTGATCACTGCCCTGATGGTAGGGTTATTGCTTGAGAATGGGAACCTTGCCCTGCTCGGGGCCAGTCGCAGAAACTTTCCTGAGTTGATCCCCAAGGTCCTGTACAGCGTGGGAGGGGTGAACTTCTCCAATACAAAGATTATTGTCATCATCGTCACGCTCTTGGTCTTCGTCTTCCTTCAGACTGTGGTGCTCAAGACCAAATGGGGTATGGCCATGCGGGCCATCTCTTATGATCGGATGGCCGTTCCCCTGATGGGGGTTCCGGTGGACACGATTATTGTCATGACCTTTGTGCTCGGATCTTCAATGGCCGCTGTAGCTGGAATCCTCTTCGCCGTCTCTTACCCGGTCCTGGAGCCGTATATGGGAGCGCTGGTGGGCTGGAAGGCGTTCATCGCAGCCGTGGTGGGCGGAATCGGTGAGATTCGCGGAGCGATTGCGGGAGGATTCATTCTGGGATTCACGGAGATCTTCGTCGCGACCGTATTCCCTTCAACCTTCCGGGATCTCATTGCCTTCGGGGTCCTTTTGTTGATTCTAACCCTCCGTCCCAATGGAATCTTCGGCATTGCGAGGAGAACCAAAGTTTGAACAAAGGAGAAGTCAGAATCCAGAATTCAGAATCCAGGAGTCGAATCCCAGAATGAAACGGCCACCTGCGAAACATTTTCAAGTAGTAAGTTACTGGAGGCATATCTTTCTTCTATTCTGGATTCTGGCTCCTGAATTCTGGATTCCAGAATGCTCGTTTGGTTTTGTAGGATGAAACAGTATTCTTTGACACTTTCGGCGTTTCTTTTCTTCGTTTTGGTTGTGGGGCTATCCTGGGCTGGAACGCTAAGCTCTTACATTCAGTTGGTTCTCATGTTTGTCGGCGTCAACATCATGATGTCGTCGAGCCTGAACCTTGTCAATGGATACATGGGCGAGTTTTCCTGCGGGCACGCGGGGTTCATGGCTGTAGGAGCCTACGCGGCCTCGCTCGTCACCGTCTGGTGCTTTACGGCAGAGTCCGTGTTTGGTCCTAACCTTCTGCCTCCTGCATGGGCGGTCGTGCTTTTTCCTTTCATCCTCCTTTTCGGAGGTGTCATCGCGGCCCTCGCGGGGCTCCTGGTGGCCATTCCTTCCTTCCGAACCCGGGGAGATTACCTGGCCATCATCACCCTGGCGGTCAACTACATCGTCAAGTCTGCCATTGAGAACATCCAGCCCATCGGCGGAGCCCGGGGCTTCATGGGGATGGCCCGGGTGGTCAACGGGATGAAAGAGGTGGCGGATATCCCCTGGATGATGATCTGGACATGGGCCTTTGTTTTCCTGACCGTTTTGCTCATCAAGCGTTTTGTCTCCTCCACATACGGCAAGGGAATTATCGCTATTCGTGAGGACGAGATCGCTGCCGAGATTATGGGCGTCAACACCCGAAGGGCAAAGATGGTGGCCTTCATGCTCTCTTCCGGGCTTGCGGGGTTGGCAGGAGGCCTGTTCGCTCACATCCTAGGTTACATCAACCCCGGCAGCTTCGGGATTATGAAATCTACCGAAGCACTCGTGATGGTCTATTTAGGAGGGATGGGTTCGTTGAGCGGGTCCGTGCTCAGTGCAGTCCTCTTCACGCTCCTCCTTGAGATTCTGAGGCCGTTGCAGCTTTATAAGTGGGTCGTCGTTCCGTTCATCCTGATCCTCCTGATGCTCTTTCGTACAGAAGGGTTGCTGGGTCATCGAGAGTTGACGGACGTTTTCCCAATTCTTAAGCGTATTTTTGGTTCAAGGGAGGAGGTCCATGCCGCTTTTTGAGGTGCGCGCGTTAACGCATTTTTTCGGAGGATTGAGAGCCGTTTCCGATTTCAACCTTACCTTTGACGGTGGAGAGCTGACGGGCTTGATCGGACCCAACGGCGCCGGCAAGACGACGGTGTTCAACCTGGTGTGTGGGGTTTACCATCCCACTCACGGAGAAGTAAGAATCGATGGGCGAAGCCTGGGAAGACTCTATCCCCATCAGGTGACAGCCATGGGGATAGCCAGGACGTTTCAAAACATTCGTCTCTGGCCTGAAATGACCGTCCTCGACAACATCCGGGTCTGCCATAATTATAAATTGGGCTATGGATTTCTCGACACGATCTTTCAGACCTCCCGATACCATACAGCCGAAAAAGGGATCGGGCGAAGGGCGAGAGAGGTTCTCGAGATTATGGGACTCCGGGATCATGCCGAGGAACTGGCCAAGAATCTTCCCTATGGCCTCCAGCGCAAGGTGGAAATTGCTCGGGCTCTCATTTTACGCCCCAAACTGCTGCTTCTGGATGAACCTTCTGCAGGCATGAACCTCGGCGAGAAGGAGGCGCTCATCGGGCTCATCCGATGGATCCGCAAGGAGTTCAACCTGACGATCTGGCTGATCGAGCACGAGATGAGAGTGGTGATGAATCTTTGCGAGAGAATTCAGGTATTGGATTTCGGACAGACGATCGCGGAAGGAACGCCTGAGGAAATCCAGGGTAACCCTCGCGTGGTGGAGGCCTACCTGGGGAAAGAGGTCGGTTGATGCTCCTCTGCGTTGAAGATCTTCGCGTTGGCTACGGCCCTATTGAGGCCCTTCATGGAATTACCTTTGGTGTGAGGGAAGGGGAGATTGTTACCTTAATCGGCGCCAACGGCGCTGGAAAGTCTACAACCCTGATGAGCATTATGCGCCTCCCTCCTCCTGAAGCTCCGGTCTACCACTCAGGAAAGATGATTTTTGAAGGGAGAGATCTCACACAGTTTTCGCCCCATCACGTCGTGAGCCGGCTGGGGATCTCCCTGGTGCCGGAGGGGAGGCGGATCTTCGGGAATCTGACGGTATGGGAGAATTTGAAGATTGCAGCCTACGCCCATGAGGATCGTCAAGAGATTCAGAAAAAGACAAAACGGATCTTCGGCCTCTTCCCGAGGTTGGAGGAGCGCCGCCATCAGGCGGCGGATACCCTGAGCGGCGGAGAACAGCAGATGCTCTCCGTTGCCCGCGCCATGATGACCGGAGGCAGGATGATGCTTCTGGACGAACCTTCCATGGGACTTGCTCCTTTTTTGATGTATGAGCTCTTTCACGTTTTGAAGGAGATCAATCAGCAAGGGACGACGATTTTGCTGGTGGAGCAGAATGCAAGGATCGCTCTCAAATATGCGCACCGGGGTTATGTCTTGGAGACGGGCAACATCCTTTTGGAAGGAGACGCGAGGGAATTGGCCAAGGATGAGAAGGTTAAGAAGGCCTACCTGGGAGAGTGAATCCAATCCCCTTATCGTGTGAAAAAATTCGGGGAGGGCGGCGGGCAAGAATATGTCTAAAGTTTTACAAATGCGGTTATTTTAGAGGGTAAAGCTAACAGGAGTCTGTAATTGCTCAATAGGTATCAATTCTTTCCTCGTAGGGAGTTAACGTGAAGATGTGCCGTTGTAAAACTTTCTCGACATCCCTGCCCGCCCTTTGCGGTCGCAGGGTGTAAAAAGAGAACGGGCGAGGGGGGTAGGCGGGATTTTGAATTTTTCCACAACTTCTATGATAATATGACCAGCATGCCTGTAAAACTTCCTGAAGAACAACAGTGCAGTGTTATGACATTCCCAGAGGATCTGCTTTATGCCGATACCCATGAATGGGTGAGAGACGAAGGGGGCAAGGTGACGATCGGGGTGACGGACTATGCTCAGAGTCAGTTGAAAGATGTGGTCTATGTGGATCTCCCCGAAGTCGGCTCTGAATTTGAGAGAGGAGATAGCATTGGAGTGGTCGAGTCGGTCAAGACCGTTGCTGATGTTTACACTCCGGTGACGGGTAGAGTGACGGAGGCAAATTTTGCCCTGAAGGATCATCCCGAATTCATCAATGAAGACCCATACGGAAAGGGATGGCTGATTAAAATGGAGATTCAAAACAGAGGGGAGTTAAAGGGGCTCCTATCCTCTAAAGCCTATCAGGGGTCTTTGGCAACGGATGAATAACTCTGGTGTCGGACGAGCTTTCGAATTTTGCAAATAAGATTTATGGATCGTAGAGGATATATCATTGATTTGGGTCTGGTTGATTATGAAAAGGCATTGGATCTCCAGCATCGATTCTGGTCGAAGCGAGTGGAAGAGGAGTTACCGGATGTACTGCTGATCCTTGAACATCCCCATGTGATTACCCTTGGAAGACGTGGAAACCGATCCCATCTGGTAGCACCTTCAGAAGTCTTGGAGGGAATGAAGATTCCCATTTTCCATGTGGAGAGGGGCGGGGATGTCACCTACCACGGTCCTGGGCAGATCGTGGCCTACCCCATCCTCAATCTGGAAGAATACGGGTATCGGGTCATTCGATACGTCGATCAGCTGGAGGAAATTGTTCTGCGCGTCCTCAGGGATTTTGGAATTGAAGGAAGAAGAGACCCCTTAAATCGAGGTGTCTGGGTGGCCGAAGAGAAGATTGCCTCAGTCGGGGTGGCGATAAAAAGAAAGATATCCCTCCACGGCATTGCGCTTAACTACGAGACAGACCTAAAACACTTTGACCTCATCAACGCATGCGGGCTCAAAGAAAAGAAGATGACCTCTATGGCAAAGATTCTTGGAAAAAGGATCTCCCGAGAAAGTGTGACCAAGAGTCTCTCTCTGAATTTCAGAGAGGTCTTTAAAGGGGAATGGGAGGAAAAAGATATACAAGAGCTGATAACGGATTGGAATGAGCACGTGAGTCTTGGAATTCCGTGGAAATGCAAATGATAACGAGGGGCAGAAACGTTGAGAAAACCGCCCTGGCTGAAAAAGCGAATTCCCCCTCTTCGGGATGTTGAGAAAGTCAGATCAATCCTGAAGCAGACAGACCTTCATACGGTTTGCCAGGAGGCCCGTTGCCCAAACCTGGCTGAGTGTTTCGCCGGAGGGACAGCCACGTTTCTCATTCTGGGAAGGGTTTGTACAAGGGATTGTGGTTTTTGTGCCGTGGAGCGTGGTGTTCCCGCTCCGCCCGATGAAGCGGAGCCTGGGAGGGTTAGCCAGGCTGTCCGGAAGATGGGTCTCCATTACGTGGTCATCACCTCGGTCACCCGCGATGATCTTCCGGATGGGGGAGCATCTTCTTTTGCCAAAACGATTCGAGCCATCCGCGCATTGAATTCGAAGACAAAGGTTGAGGTATTGATCCCCGATTTTAAAGGAGATCAAGACTCCTTGAAGACCGTCCTGGAAGAATGGCCGGAGATCCTGAATCACAATATCGAAACCATCCCGCGACTTTATCCGAGAGTCCGCCCTCTGGCGGACTACAAAAGATCACTGAATTTACTTAAGACGTCAAAAGATGATTATCCGCACATAGCTACCAAATCGGGCTTTATGCTTGGATTCGGAGAGACTCGAGACGAGGTTTTAGAAGTGCTTCAGGATTTGAGAGAGGTAGGGTGTGACTTCTTGACGATCGGTCAATACCTTCAACCCCGTCAGGATCGTTTACCGGTCATACGATTTATTCCCCCTGAAGAATTCGAAGAGTATAAAAGGGTAGGGGAAACAATGGGCTTTAGAGCGGTTGCCTCAGGTCCCTTTGTCCGAAGCTCTTTTCATGCGGCCCAGATGTTTGAAACAATCGAAGTTCAATAGCCTTCAAGCAATAATCATAACGAATATCTTGATAAAACGCCTAATCATGGTATATTTCCAATAATGGTACCATTGAAGAAACACACAACAGCCAAAGACCTTTCACTCACCAAGAGAGGATTCCTTAAAAAGCAGCTACTTAAAGAGTCAGCTACAGCAGCAGATGACTCCATGACGGTTTTACAAGAGTTTGAGACATTTGAAGAGGATTTACCCTTTAACGGACCATGTAATAGAAGAATCATACCTCCGGGCGATTGGCCGGCAAGTGACCCGTGAACGGGGCGCAATAGGAAATGATGTTTCATCTCCGGGAAGCGTTGCCTCTTGGGCAAAGAGCTTCACAATCGTCGGTTTCTTGAAAGATTAGGGATGATCGGGAGGGTGAGCAAAAAAAAGCTGACCGAAAATATTCAAATCATCCTCGACTAAATGTACTATTGACCTAAGGAAAAGGAGTGGAAAAAGATGTTGCCGAGTAGATTACTAACTATTCTCATCATTTCAGTGCTTTCCTTCACATCCTGTACCCTGAAGGAGGCTCAAGCTCCTCCTGTAGTCCAGCCGCCGCCGGTTGTTCAACTTCCTCCAAAGCCGGCCAAGATTGCTCTGGTGTTGGGGGCGGGTTCGTCAAAAGGGTTTGCGCATATCGGCGTGCTCAAGATCCTCGAATCGAATAAAATACCGATTCACATGATCGTGGGAACCAGCGCGGGGAGTGTCGTGGGGAGCCTGTATGCCTACGGCATGGATGCCTTCGCGCTTCAAAAACTTTCTTTCTCGGTGCAAAAAGACGACATTGTCGATGTTATCTATATCCCGAGCAATGGGTTTATCAAAGGGGAGAAACTCGAGGAATTCATTAACAAGACAGTGAATCATACCCCGATGGAAAAGTTGAAGATTCCCTTTTATGCCGTGGCTACGGATTTGGAAACGGGTCAGGAGATGGTCTTCGGAAAGGGCAATACCGGGACAGCGGTCAGGGCGAGCTGTTCCATCCCGGGGATTTTCAGGCCGGTAAGAATTTCCGATCGAATTTATGTGGATGGGGGGGTTGTCAGCCCGGTGGCTGTGGACGCGGCAAAGAGACTCGGAGCGGATGTTGTCATTGCGGTGGATATTTCCTCAACGGTGGATCGTACCCAGCCTGAGGGAACGATTGATACCATCCTGCAATCCATCAACATCATGTATTCAAAACTCGGCTCGATCCAGGTCTGCAAGGCGGATGTGGTCATCAAACCAAAGGTGTCCTACATTGGTTCAGGCGATTTTTCAAAAAGGCACGAGGCGATTCTGGAGGGAGAGAAGGCTGCAATCGAAGCTCTACCGCAGATTACGCAGATCGTCACTCAGCTTCGGCAGGAGAAGAGATTGGAGTGAAATGATCCCCGGTGCAGCCCGTAGACGCCATGTCTTGACGGAATTGGGTACCAGAGAGCCAGGTCCCTTTCTTCCCAGACGCCTGTGATGATTGAGTTATGGCTGTTTGGTACCGATATTCCACTCGGCAGGGTTGGGGGAGGACCAGCTGCCGGATATCCAACCTTCGTCTGCCTTCCCAAAACCAATAGTGGGTCGAAACCATCGAGCCAGAAAAATATTTTTGGTTACTGGCAGTCTCCCTGACCTCAGTTCTCACATTCGGCAATACACGATTGATACTCGATTCTGGCATTGTCAAGGCACATATTAAGCGTCCCAGCATCATCTGGGTCATCGTACTGGTCTTTGCACGATTGGACCTCCGATTCATACGCATCTCGACAATCTGACTTGCAGCCAGCCATGGATCGGAGGCTGAATCCAAAATTGATCAACACTAAAATCGAAAGGATAATGATCCATTTCCTTGTCATCATCTCACCTCTTTCTATTCCGGTACATGGCTATAACTAAAACCCCTGACCCATGCATCCATAGTATTCCTCGTCCTAAATCTTTATTTCACAGCTTCATCCAAAATATAAATTCGCCCAATGAACCGTAGGTTATTTTGTCAAATTATTGATGATGGCTCTTCCGGAGTATTTTCCGTTCGCAAGCTCG
>Ga0208191_1001034_pt1 | contig 15428 bp, 13 predicted proteins | sample June2015DPH_13_5_FD_184709 | JGI IMG/M metagenome (GOLD analysis project Ga0208191, IMG submission 184709) | Peatland microbial communities from SPRUCE experiment site at the Marcell Experimental Forest, Minnesota, USA - June2015DPH_13_40... | ecosystem: Environmental > Terrestrial > Soil >... | reverse complement strand
TTTCATCCTTGATCAGGTCGGCTACCCTATTCACCTCTTCGAGAGAGAGGTGAATCCCTTTCTCCAATAAGCGAGAACTAATCGATTCAAGGTGTTTCTGGTCAATCTTCAGAGGATCCATAAATTTTGTTTCTCAGAACTTTTTCCAATCGCCCGGTTTAGAGATTCGGAGACCACTGGGTCAATAAGGTCTTCTATCACCGTAACCCCATTGTCCGCCATACCCCCCTTGCCGACCGAACCTTCCCTGGTCGGTGCGAGGGCGTGCCTCATTCACATTCATCTGTCGACCCAGGAGTTCTTTGCCATTCAGGTTCTCAATCGCCGCTTGGCCCCTCGCCTGGTCAGGCATTTCGACAAAACCAAAACCTCGAGGCTGGCCGCTATATTTATCCTTGACGATGCTTACAGAGCTCACCTGACCAAAGGCCTCAAAGGCCTGTCGCAGATTTTCCGCTGATGCTTCAAAAGATAAATTTCCAACATAAATATTCATGATCATTCTCCTTATCTTGAATTCTCTTTAGTCCTCGATGACACTTCTATTCCACCCCAGTTCACCCGATTTCCATTTTCTGGTCCGGCCAAAACGGACATTCGCCTGTATCTCGGACCTCCTCCATGTCTACTACCCCTTCTGAGTCTTTTCGGCAGTTCAAAGTGTCCGTAACAACCAAATACGGGCAATTGCCTTCGCAGGGAATTCCTGAGTGATCTCTCACCTCGTTATGGAAAGCCTTCATACCCATTTCTCCTTGGTCGTCAGACCCGTTCGTAAATTTTATTCCATATCGCCATGCGAGATTCGAACCCTTTCCATCTTAGAGTAGCAGTTTCGTAGCGAACAATTACCCTCTGCCCCTCACCCCCATTTCCCTCAACTTTGACTTTTCCAGAATGTTGTTCCGCTTTGGTTGACTCTTTTGGTCTGATGTTGTCATCGCAACCTCCTGCCGATTTGATCGGCTACCCCGCGCTCCCACAGCCTGCTTCGATAATAAGTAAAGTGTTTCCGATAACCCAAACCGCCTGTCTACTGCAGGTAGATTGGCGACTTAGGGGAACAGGGGCTATCCATTCCCCTATGTCGTGATCAAAATAACGCCCTCCTGCTTAGCCCCATGGAGCGACATCTTGGGCTATTCAACCTTTTCAGACAAAGTCAAAATCTCTCGTTTAAGAGGAGACGGGACATAGACCAGGTCGACTTCTATCTTTCTAAGGGATTTTCCCTTGATAGCCTTCGTCGGGATGGTGACGTCCAAAGACCCTTCGGTAATACCTTCAGGCGGGATAGCCTTCCAAAACGAAGAAACCTTCACTATTTTCTCTTCGGGTTTATAGGGGATTGGCTTCCCAGCTTCATCCAAATATTCGAGGGTGACCGCCTGGATATCCAGGATATCTTTCGAGTTATTGGTAATCTTGATGTTACCTCTGAGGGTCGGCGTCTCAACGATCTCTTGAGAAGCTGTGTCTACGCTCATGACGACTTGAAGGTCGCTAAGTTCCACAAGAAAATTCTGGCCCTTAAGCTCAGCCTTCGGTGGAACCAAACTCTTTGTGATTTGCTCCTGTTTGGGAGCCCCCGCCTTCTTCTCCTCCTTAGTGCAACTAAAAAGTCCAATTACCAGACTTAAAGCTATCAATATGAAGATCTTTATGAAATGCATACGATGTCCCCCTTTCTTGGGTAGTAAAAGTTAGTAGGAATATTAGACACTTAGGCCCTGTGCTCTTTATAGATCCCAGACCTCCTTTCCTTTTATTGCCTTATTGCCAGTTTTTGGTAGATACAGGTAAGAGACTCGCTTTGGTGGATCCTGGTAAGAGACTCTCCGAGGCTTGAAAAAAAACCCGCAAAGAAGCTGTTTGGAGTTCTTTGCGGGTTTCGCTCACGTCCTAAAAAGGACTCTTTGCAACCAGATTTGATTCTTTTATATACTATTCTCTGATGAATGTCAAGATAAATCGCTAATTTTAAAATCATCCCTCAGAAGGCTTGAAGAAATTGCATTCAACAAACCCGTAGGGTTTTGGCTCGAAGAGGTGATATTTTAAAGTGATTAAGATGGTTGGCTGGGGGAAAGGGAGTCGAACCCCTATTCACGGAGTCAGAGTCCGTTGTCCTACCATTGAACGATCCCCCATTTTTCGTGTCCGTGTCCGTGATTCGTGAATCGTCAAATCATACTACCGAAAAAAAGACAGATTATCAATGTCTATTTTTTCCCTTAAGTTCTTTCACTTTATCTTTGAGCACAGTGAAAATATTATTGATTGATATCTCTTCCTGGGACTTCGTCTCCATATTTCTCAACGCGGCCTTTCCTCGCTTCAACTCGTCCTCTCCCAGAATGAGGACATATCGGGCCTTCAGTTTGTCCGCCCTTCGCATTTGACTTTTCAGGCTCTTTCCCTCATAGTCCAATTCCGCTCGGATTCCCTCCAGGTGGAGTTGATTGACGATCCGGTAAGCCTCTTTAGAAGGCTCTTGTCCCAAAGCGGCGACGAAGAGATGCGGGTAAGAGATAAACTCCTTATCCCTTGGCAATAAGGAGACAAGCCTTTCCATCCCGATCGCAAAACCGATTCCCGGAATCTCGAGGCCTCCGATCTCCTGAAAGAGATTGTCATACCGTCCGCCCCCTGCCACGGCATTCTGGGAACCTAACTGATAGGAAACGACCTCAAACGCGGTCCGGGTATAATAATCCAACCCCCTTACCATTCTGGGATTCAGGATATATTGGAGACCTGCCGTTTCGAGGTATTTCTTCACCAGATCAAAATGTTTTTGACACTCAGAGCAAATAAAATCGCTCACCTTGGGTGCATTGGTGATCGCCTCCTGGCAGGTTTCGACCTTGCAGTCAAAGATGCGCAGAGGATTGGTCTGAAGCCTCCTCTGACAGTCTTCACAGAGTTGAAAGGACTTGCTCGTCAGGAACCTCTTCAGCTCTTCGCGATACTTGGGCCGGCAGGTTTGGTCGCCCAGCGTATTGATCTGAAGTTCAAGGTTCTCGAACCCTACCCTTTTTAGAAAATGGATGAGCATGATGATGACTTCGGCATCCACCACGGGGTTCTCCACACCAAAGACCTCTGCGTCGATCTGATAGAACTGCCGGTAGCGGCCTTTCTGAGGCCTCTCATACCGGAACATGGGCCCGATGCAATAGAGTTTTGCTACGGGATCGAAGGTATAGAGTTGATGCTCTAAGTAGGCGCGTGCGATGGAGGCTGTGGCTTCAGGCCGGAGGGTGAGAGAATTGCCGCTTCGGTCAACGAAGGTATACATTTCCTTCTCAACGATGTCGGTTGCTTCTCCGATCCCCCGGGAGAAAAGCTCTGTCCGTTCGAGAATGGGAATGCGAATCTCCGAGAAACCAAACCCCTCAAAGACTTCACGAGCCGTTTCTTCCGCAAACTGCCACTTTCCAATCTCGTCGGGAAGGATGTCATTGAAGCCGCGAATCGCCTTGATTTCCACGCTGAGTCCCCTCACTTTTTGCGTTAGTAATTTATCCCATTGACTACCAAAAGTCAAAACCGAAATCCCCCTCACCCTCCCCTCTCCCCGTAGGGGAGAAGGGAAAGCAAAGGAAGTCAAAACACAAATAGTTGATTATTGGGGAGATCTAAGGTAGTTTTTATGGAATAACATCGTCCGAATGAAAACGAATTTAACGGATTAGAATATCCGAACGATTCGCGATCATTCGGTCTGTTCGTTAAACATACGGAGTTTCTCGTGCGGATCAATCCTCAAATTTTCAGGGAATATGATATTCGCGGAGTCGTCGACAAGGACCTGACCCCTGCTATCGTCAGAAGGTTAGGTCAGGGGTTTGGAACCCATATGGCTCAGTTGGATCGGAGAGAGTTGGTTGTGGGGAGGGACGGAAGGCTAAGCTCAGAGGTTTTCAAGGAGGCTCTGATCGAAGGTCTGCTTTCCGCAGGATGCGATGTCATCGATATTGGCCTCTGTCCAACGCCCGTCTATTATTTCTCCATTTTCCATCTTGATAAAGACGGAGGAATGATGGTCACCGGGAGTCATAATCCCCCGGAGTTCAACGGATTTAAGGTATCCGTTGGCAAAACCACTATTTTCGGAGAAGAGATTCAGAATTTGAGGCGCCTGATCGAAAAAGGGGAATTTCTGGCAGGTAATGGAAAACTTTCTGAAGAAGAAACAATCCAACGTTACCGGGAGTACGTTAAGAAGAATATTCACATCGAAAAAAAATTGAAGGTGGTGATCGATGCAGGGAATGGGACGGCAGGGGTTGTGGCAGGACCGCTCCTCAGAGATTTGGGCTGCGAGTTGGAGGAGCTTTATTGCGAGGTAGACGGCCGGTTTCCCAACCATTTCCCCGATCCAACCATTCCGGAGAATTTAAAAACTCTAATAGATCGGGTAAGGAAAACCCGAGCGGATGTGGGAATTGGATACGATGGAGACGCAGATCGTATCGGAGTCGTGGATGATCAGGGAAACATCATCTGGGGAGATCAGTTAATGATCCTATTCTCGAGAGAGATATTGAAGGACAAAAAAGGGGCTACCTTTGTGGCAGAAGTGAAGTGTTCTCAGAATTTATTTGCCGATATTGAGAAACACGGTGGAAAGGCACTGATGTGGAGGACAGGTCATTCCCTGATCAAGGAGAAGATGAGAGAGGAAAAGGCTGCCCTCGGCGGTGAGATGAGTGGGCACATCTTTTTTGCAGACCGATATTTTGGCTACGACGACGCGGTCTATGCGTCATGCCGCCTCATTGAGCTCCTTTCCAAGACAGGCAAGAAATTATCGCAGCTCCTCAGCGATGTGCCAAAGACATTTATCACTCCTGAAATTCGAGTCGACTGTCCGGATGAGATTAAATTCGCAGTGGTCGAGGCGGTAAAGCAAGCTTTGAAAAAAGACCACCCCGTCATCGATGTGGATGGCGTGAGGGTAAGATTTGAGGACGGTTGGGGATTGGTGAGGGCTTCAAACACTCAGCCGGTACTCGTTCTCCGGTTCGAGGCCCTGACTCAGGACCGACTCCATTGGATGAAAGATCTCATTGAGAAAAAAGTTCAGGAGGCGGTTTCTGCTTTGAAGGGACGTTAATTCAACCACAGCTTCTTTCACTAAGCCCTTGATATCTGCACTAATATTTTGATTGACAAGAGACGCGTATAAGTCTAAAATCCTCACGAAACGCGACTTGCAGTTTAGTCGTTGTCAGAAGGAGAAAAGGAAAAGGAGAGAGAATAATGAAGAAAATCAGGGTTGGGGTGATCGGTGGGACCGGCATGGTAGGACAGAACTATGTCAGATTGCTCAGGAATCATCCCTGGTTTGAGGTGACGTATGTCGCGGCCTCCCCCCGCTCTGCGGGCAAGAGATACGCGGAGGCCGTTTCGGGACGCTGGCTCATGCCCGAGCCAGCCCCGGAGCAAATCAACGCTCTTGTGGTTCAAGACGCAAATCTTGTCGAATCCGCGAAAGGTAAATGTGAGTTGGTGTTCTCGGCCATCGAAGCGGACAAGGACACGGTGCGAAAGCTTGAGGAGGAATATGCCAAGGCCGGTATTCCGGTGGTATCAAACAACTCCGCACATAGGAACACCCCAGACGTGCCGATGATGTTACCGGAAGTGAATCCAGGCCATGCCGAGCTGATCCGATTCCAGCGGGAGCAGAGGGGTTGGAGAAAAGGACTGATCGCCGTCAAGCCCAACTGCAGTATCCAAAGCTACGTCACCCCACTCTTTGCTTTGATCCAAGCGGGCTATAGGCTCGAGGCCGTCATCGTGACAACACTTCAAGCGGTCTCCGGGGCGGGATTTCCGGGTCCTGCATCCCTGCAAATGATAGACAACGTCATTCCTTTTATCAAAAATGAGGAGGAGAAGTCAGAATTGGAGCCCATGCGGATTCTGGGACAGCTTCGTTCGGGCAGAATCATACCCGATGACTCGTTTAAGATTTCAGCTCACTGCAACCGGGTTCCCGTCATCGACGGGCACATGGCATGCGTGAGCGTGAAGTTCAACGGGCGAAAGCCGTCAATCGAGGAGGTCACGAAGATCTGGAAAAGCTTTGCCGGCGAGCCTCAGAAGCTGGAACTCCCGTCGGCTCCGCCGGACGCCATCATCTACCGAGAAGAACCCGACAGACCTCAGCCACGGATGGACAGGGACGCAGGGAGGGGGATGGCGGTGACCGTGGGACGGTTGCGGAGATGCGAGGTTTTCGACTACCGGTTTGTGGGCCTTTCGCATAACACCATACGAGGCGCCGCCGGAGGCGCCATTCTCACCGCAGAATTGCTGAAAGCAAAGGGGTTTTTCTAAAGGTGGCAACCGCTGATTTCAAGGGATGGTTGCCTTGCCGCATCTGCGGGTGCGGAATGAACGCTTTGGTCAGAAAAAAACTTGAAAGGAGATCGTTATGGAACAAAAGTCTGTCGATTTAGCTTCTATTTTAGCTTCCACTCAGAAAACGGCAATGAGTGTTTTGACATCCCCGTCTGCCTTTTTCAGGGAGATGCCAAAAACAGGAGGGTTTGTCGAGCCGCTGATATTTATGGTGATTATGGGTGTTATCGGAGGTCTCATCCAGACCATCTTCAGCATAGTGGGTCTGCATTTTGGGATTATGGCAATGAGTGTGTGGTCCATTATTTTATTTCCCATCTATATTGTCATAGGCGGCTTTATAGGTGCTGCAATCCTTTTTGTGATATGGAAACTCTTAGGCTCTCAGGAGTCCTATGAAACCGCTTTTCGATGCGGGGCGTACATTTCCGTCCTGATGCCGATCATCACCGTACTCGGGCTCATTCCTTACCTAGGTTCAGCCGTTGGGATTGCCCTTTACGTTTACTTTCTCGTGATCGCGAGTATGGAGGTTCATAAGATCCCTTCTCAAAAGGCATGGCTTGTGTTCGGGATCATCGGGGCGATATTGATCATTTTAAATATCAGCGGCCAAATTAGGGCAAGAAGGTATTCGAGAGAAGCAAACAAATTCCGGGAAAAGATGGAAGAGACCTCGAAGGCCATGAAGAAGCAGGCCGAACAGATGCAGAAGCAGACTGAGGATTTGCAGAAACAAGCTGAAGAGGCAAGAAAAGCTGCCGAAGAGATGCAGAAACAACAGGGAACGAAGTAGGTTAAGAACCCTGAACAAGAATGCTTTATCAAGTTGTGAGGACTATTAAGAGCTAAAGCTAAAATCTTTTCAACGTCCTTTTAGCCGACGTGAGGAGAGCAGCGGAAATTTTTGCCTTGACTCTCTTGGTAGGAATTATTAAGATGTCAAAAATACTCAATTTTTCTTGTTATTGTTGCAGAACGGGGATATTGATGATTATATTAACGTGGGAGAACAAAATTTAGGAGGAGGGATGAAAAATGAGAATCAAGGATGTGATGACGAGAAATCCAGTTACAGCGGATAGCGAAACATTGGTCCTGGACGCCCAAAAGATAATGAAAGAAAACAATATCCGCAGGCTTCCCATTGTTGACAAAGGTAAATTGGTAGGCATGGTCACAAAGCATGATCTCCTTGAGGCGTCGCCTTCACCGGCCACATCGCTGAGCGTATTTGAATTGAACTATCTCCTTGCAAAAATGAAGGTGAAGGAAATTATGAAGAAAAATCCCGTGACGATTACCCCGGATACCCCTTTCGAGGAGGCCTTGAGACTTGGACAAGAGAAGAAGATCGGTTCGTTCCCGGTGGTGGACAAAGGGAAACTGGTTGGCATTACGACCGAATCGGACATCATCCGCTTCGTAACGCGCGTCCTCGGGATAAAGGAAGAGGGGTCCAGGATCACCATTGAGGGATTGGGCGGGAAGTTTGGCGATCTCGAGAAGATTGTTTCCGTCGCAAACCAACACCATACCGTTATTTTGAGCATGATGTCGTTGCCCAGACCCGAAAACAAGGATTGGATGATCGTACTTCGATTAAAAACGAATGATCCCGACCCGATTGTCAAAGATTTCAAGAAGGCCGGCTTCAATGTCACCTTTTCGTCCTGGTTTCGTTGCGAAACGGGACAGGCCTAATCCATCAGATAATTCGCTCTCGCAATCAAAAAACAAAGGGGTGTGCTCGACCGAGCGCAGCCCTTTTGTTTTTCATTAGACACAAAATCTGATCTTAGCGTATTCAAGTGGGTAAGTTTTACTATTGGAGCGCTCCTTTGTATGAATCGTTCCTCTATCTCCCCTCGTTCGAAGAAGAGGCTCTTTTCCCCTCTTTGGCAAAGAGGGGTCAGGGGAGATTTTATAAAGGGGGTTACGAGGAGTATATCTTTCTAAAGGGAACAAGAATATATCCATTTTGGAGAGCATTTGACCCACTCACTTCCACGATGAGCCAAAAATCTATTCCTCCCTGTTACGATAAAATTCATACACCCTTTGGGCCGACTTGGAATTCATCTTTGGGGCTCTGATCAATTCCTCTTCTGTGGCTTGTTTGATCTTCTCCACTGTTCCAAAGTATCTCAATAACTCCTTTTGTCTGATCTCACCAATCCCGGGAATCTCTCCAAGCTCCGATCGGACGGTCTCTCTGCTTCTTACCTTCTTGTGGTAAGTGATGGCAAATCGATGGGCTTCATCGCGGATTCGGTCAAGAAGATGGAGGATGGACGAATGTCTTCCCGGGATGAAAGGTTCCTTGTATTGAGGATGGAAGACCTTTTCCTCGGTCCTTCTCAATCTCGAAGGAAGAGGCTTTTCAACAGTCCTTTCCTTGGCCAGACTGAGGAGATCAACTTCCCTTATCCCCAGCTCCTTGAATACCTCTTGCGCCACGTTCAATTGACCCCTTCCCCCGTCTAACAAAACCAGGTCGGGAAGATCATTCTCTTTAGCTGCCTTCTGATACCGGCGGAGCAGGACTTCGTACATCATGCCATAATCGTCCGCTCCTTCTATCGTTTTGATCTTGAAATGGCGGTACCGCTCTTTATCGGACTTCCCGTCCTCAAAAGAGACCATTGATCCGACGGCATTTCCTCCTTGGAAGTTGGAGATATCGAAAGCCTCAATCCTTCGAGGAACGTTTCTCAGATGAAGCCTCTCTTTGAGGGAGTCCAGAAGCTTGTCTTCGTCCTTATCCAGTTCATCCTTGGCGAGAAGAAACTGTTCAGCGTTTTCTGAGGCCATCTTAAGAAGGTGTTTCTTATCTCCCTTGAGGGGGACAAGGATCTTGACCTTTTTCCCCTTCAGTTCGGTCAGCCATTGTTCAACAAAGTCCTGCTCGGGAATTGCCTTCGGGATCAAAATCTGTTCGGGAATAAATTTACCTATCCGATAGTATCGAAAGACAAAGGACGAAAGCACCTCCTCGTCCAGAAGTCCTACGGAAGAGATGACAAAACCCCTCCCCCCCATGAGTCTCCCTGCTCTGACGAACAGGGGATAGACGACGATCTTATGGTCCCGGCGATGGAAGCCAATCACGTCTTGGTCGAGGAAATCCGTAGAGACGATCTTCTGCTTTTCGACCACCTGCTCAATAAAGGCGATCTGGTCTCTGATTTTGGCGGCCCCTTCAAAGTGGAGTTTTTCCGATTCTTCCTCCATCTTTTTCTTGAGGCCCTCCAGCAAATCCCTGTTCTTACCGGCAAGGAACATCCTCACCTGTTGAACGACCTCCCGGTACTTGATCGGGTCAACCTCTTCGCAACAAGGGCCCAGACACCGGCCCATCCCGTAATTGATGCAGGGCCTCAACCGATGGGTGAATTTGGTATCCATGCAGGTCCGGATAGGAAAGAGCCTGCGGATCAACCTCAAGGTCTCCCGGAGGGAGGTGGCAGAGGGATAAGGACCGAAATAGAGAGAACCGTCTTTCTTGATCCGCCTCACGATACACAACCTTGGATATTCCTCCTCCAGCGAGAGTTTGAGGCAGGGATAATTCTTATCGTCCCTGAGCTTCACGTTATAGCGGGGGCGGTGCGCTTTGATGAGGGTATCTTCCAGGATGAATGCCTCTTTCTCCGTATCGGTGACCATGGTATCAATGTCTGCCACCTTTTCCAGCATCGTCAGCGTTTTCAAGTCCTTTCCAGCCGGCTTCTGGAAATAAGAACTCACCCGATGTTTGATATTTCCCGCCTTCCCTACATAGAGAATCGTCCCCCTCTTGTCTTTGAACAGATAGACACCGGGATTCGACGGAAGGTTATTAATTTTCTGCTCTACGGTTTGCATTTCCCATCTAAATTATCTCAGATTATGCCAAAAAAGCAATCATGCCATGTGATGCGGGCCTGTGAATGGTCTTGCACTCAGGATCGTTTAGCAGTATGATTCCAACAAAACTCGTGTTGAGAGCGGGAACAAAATTGGATTGATCCCCCTCTCACTAAGAATGGGAGTCATTCGTCCCTTGAAGGAATTCCGAAAAAATCGATTCAGGTCATTGCATTGATTGTTTTTATTATTGCCTTCGGTACGATGGGGTATGTCATCGTGGAGGGGTGGAATTTTTTCGATTCACTCTACATGACCATTATCACCATCACCACGGTCGGTTATCGGGAAATCCATGACCTCTCCTTTGAGGGTAGACTATTCACTATCTTTCTAATCGTAGGCGGCGTTGGGACGGTACTGTATGCCCTCAGCACCGGTGTGAGAATCATCGTAGAGGGTGAGCTTAAAGACATTTTTGGGAGGAAGAAATTGGAAAAGAAAATTAGAGAGCTATATGATCACTATATTGTTTGTGGTTATGGACGGATGGGGAAGATTATCAGCAGGGAGCTGAAGACCGAGGGGGTAAAGTTCGTCGTGATTGAGAAAGACCCTCGGATGTCAGAGGAAAAGGGGGATATCCTCTTTCTCATCGGAGATGCCACTCGCGATCATACTCTAAAAGAGGCGGGGGTAGAAAAGGCAAAGGGTCTAATCTCTGTATTGTCAACAGATGCGGAAAACCTTTTTGTCGTTCTGAGCGCGCGGGGCTTAAACCCGAATCTTTTCATCATCGCCCGGTCTGCTGAGGAGGACTCGGAACAAAAGCTGCTCCGGGGAGGGGCCACAAAGGTCATCTCGCCTTACCATATCGGCGGCTTGAGGATGGCTCATACCGTATTGAAGCCTACGGTGGTTGATTTTATTGAGTTCGCCACCAAGAGCGGGAACATCGAGCTTCAAATGCAAGAGATCGCCGTTCAGGAGGGCTCCAGACTCATTGGGATGACATTGGAACAATGCGGAATCGGAAGAGATCTGGGAGTCATCATTGTGGCGATCAAACAATCAGCGGATGACACCAAATTTAATCCGACATTTCGAAGCACGCTGAAGGCCGGGGATACATTGATTGCCCTCGGAGAGATATCGAAGCTAAGGGCCATCGAGGAAATGGCCAAGCCAGGGAAGGCTTGAGATTTCGTTCTATTTACCTCATCTTTAATTCCATCTCTTCGAGGCGTACGATCTTATCCCGAATCTCCGCGGCCCGCTCAAACTCCAGATGACCCGCCGCCTCCTTCATCTCCTTTCTTAGTTTCTGGATCACCGTAGGAATCTCTTTGACGGGAACATACGCTTCTCCAACGTCGGATACAGCGGGAATCGTCAGATAGTCCGCTTCGTAGACCGAAGCCATGATATTTCGAACCGACTTCTTCACCGTCTGCGGGGTAATTCCATGGACTCTGTTGTACTCTTCCTGGATCTTTCTTCTCCGGTTCGTCTCCAAAATCGCCTGATCCATCGACTGGGTCATCTTATCCGCATAGAGGATGACCTGGCCGTTCACATTTCGCGCAGCCCTCCCAAAAGTCTGGATGAGAGACTTCTCAGACCGCAAAAAACCCTCCTTATCGGCATCCAGAATGGCGACCAGAGAAACCTCCGGAAGATCGAGTCCCTCCCTCAGAAGATTGATCCCTATCAGGACATCGAACTTTCCCAACCGGAGGTCTCTGATGATCTCCACCCGGTCGAGGGTATCAATATCGGAATGGAGGTACTTCACCCGGATCCCGAGATCCGCATAGTATTCGGTCAGATCTTCGGCCATTCGTTTTGTGAGCGTGGTGACAAGGACCCGTTCCTTTCCCTTGATCCGCTTCTGTATCTCGGCCAGCAGATCGTCGACCTGGTTCTTCGCCGGTTTGACATCGAGAAGAGGATCGCTCAAACCCGTCGGGCGGATGATTTGCTCCACAATCTTGCCATGGCTCTTTCTCATCTCATATTCGCTCGGCGTAGCCGAGACATAGACGACCTGACGAACCCGTTCCTGAAACTCCTCAAACATGAGAGGCCGGTTATCCAGCGCCGAGGGAAGGCGAAATCCGTATTCCACCAGCGTCTCTTTCCTGGACCGGTCTCCCCGGTACATCCCGATCAGTTGAGGAATGGTCACATGGCTTTCGTCGATGAATAAAAGATAATCCTTGGGATAATAATCCAGAAGAGTGGGAGGAGGTTCTCCTGCGTTCCTTCCGGTCAGATGACGGGAATAGTTTTCTATCCCCTGGCAATAACCGAGTTCTCTCAGCATCTCTAAATCGAATTTTGTCCTCTGCTCGAGTCTCTGCGCTTCGAGAAGTTGATTCCGGGATTTAAACCATTCCAGTCTTTCCTTCAGCTCCTCACGGATGCTCTGAATCGCTTTCTCCAATCGGTCCGGAGGAGTGACATAGTGGCTTCCCGGATAGATAGGTACTTTATCCAAGCGTTCGACAACTCTTCCCTTGAGAGGATCAATCTCAGAAATCTCCTCCACCTGATCTCCAAAGAGTTCCACCCGGATCGCCCGGCTTTCCTCATGGGCAGGGAAGACCTCGATCACATCGCCTCGAACCCGAAAGGTTCCCCGATGGAAATCGATATCATTTCGCTCGTACTGAATCTCAACCAATTTTGATAGAATCGCCTCTCTGGAGATTTCCATCCCCTTCTCCAGATAGAGGAGCATTCCATGATAGGCCTCAGGAGATCCGAGGCCGTAGATGCAGGAGACGCTGGCAACGATGATGACATCGTTTCTTTCAAGGAGGGAGCGGGTGGCGGAGTGGCGCATCTTATCGATCTCTTCATTGATCTGGGTGTCTTTCTCGATATAGGTGTCGGTGGAGGGAATATAGGCTTCGGGTTGATAATAGTCATAATAACTGACGAAAAATTCGACCGCGTTCTCCGGGAAGAGTTCTTTAAATTCTCCGTAAAGCTGGGCGGCCAAGGTCTTGTTGTGGGAGATGACCAGCGTGGGCTTCTGAACCTTTTCAATCACATTGGCCATGGTGAAGGTCTTTCCGGAACCGGTCACCCCTAAGAGGACCTGGTGCTGAGCCCCTTCCAGAACACCGTCACTCAATGAGTCAATGGCCTGAGGCTGATCGCCCTTGGGCTGGAATTCGGAAACGAGTTTAAATTGATTCATGAGATCATTTTACAACAAAAAAGGTTAGAGGGAAAATGGGGGATTCGCAATGCAGGTAAAACGTTATATGAATAAAATGTCCTGAACGATACTTAATCTGACAGACCCTGTCAAATTACTTCTTGCCTAACGAGTATCTACAAGTCATTGCGGGGAGCCATACTCAGGAGTCGAGGATTATGGATTGAAAGAGATGATAACGCAGAGTATCATGGGGCCAGCTGTTCCATTTCTTGCGGGTTCAACAGCAAGTTTTTCTTCATTTCTTCTCCTTAAAATAAGATCTCTTGGATGTAAGCCTGTTTTCCGGCTATCAACTCTAAACCCAATTTTCCTCTCAGGGCATGATCAATACCTTGATGGCGCCCGGATCCTGGAGCTGCGTCCTGAACGCCTCGGCGGCCTGGTCCAGAGGGAACCTGTGAGTGATCATGGGTTTGGCGCTGACCTTCCCGTTCCTGAGAAGTTCGATGCATGCCGGGAAATTGCCGCCCAGACAACCGATCAGAGAAAGGTTCTTGGAGATCACAGACAGGGGGTTCCAGGTAAGGGGTTCCTCCTACACCCCAACCAACATGATCTTCCCGCCCCCGCGGACCATGGCGATGGATTGATCGAAGGTCGCCTGCACGCCGGCGCATTCAATGACCGTATTGACGCCCATCCTGTCCGTCGCCGCCATGGCCGCCGCGACGGCATCCTCTTTCGCCGCATCGATAACGATATCGGCCCCGCATTCCTTGGCCGCCCCCAGGCGGGCAGGCCTGCGGCCGCCGGCCACAATCTTCGCAACACCCAGAGTCTTCAGGACCTGAACGGCATACAGGCCGATCACACCCAGGCCCAGGACGGCGATGGTTTCATTTTCCTTGGGCTGAGCCCGGTTGACGGAGAAATAGGAAATGGAAAGGGGCTCCACCGAAGCCGCATCCTCGTAAGTTAACTCAGCGGGGAGCGGGAAAACGGTCCGCCCCGGGGCGGCATAAGGGATATGGACATATTCTGCCATCGCACCGGGAAATTTATAGCCGAGAAGTGCCATGTCCGAGCAGCGATGCCCCTTCCCCTGTGCACACCAGAAGCATTTCCCGCAAGGTTTGAAGCCGACAGCCGTCACGCGCATGCCCGGCGCGATACCCGTAACTTGGGATCCGACTTCTACCACATCGCCGCTGAATTCATGTCCAAAAATGGTCCCTTGCTCGTCGCGTTTGTAAACGTGCAGGTCGGAACCGCACACGCCGCACGCCTTCACCTTGATAATCACCCCATGCGGTTCGAGAACCGGATCGGGTACAATTTCTGTTCTGATGTCCCTCGCTCCATGCATCACAGCTGCTTTCATCTCACAAAGTCCTTCCTCCCCCAAGTAATTTCAAATTCGAGCCCGCCGCCTCCGCCCGTGCCTTTTTAGAAGTTTTTTCCCCGTGATTCAAACAAATTTTTGCTTGATCATTTATTTTTACATACCCTATTTCACAGGTGGGACTTTCGTTTCTTATGCCATCTCCTTAAAAATTAGGGGAGGCTCAGACTCAACCAAGCCTCTCCATTGGTCTGTGACTCTTTAATTCACTCAACAGTCGAACAATCGCCTGTTGGACGCGGTGTCAACTTGGCTCCGAGAAATCCCTGGAAACTTTGATATCGGCACCTTCTGGTAACTCCATTTCATAATTACTCCAAAAGGTTTAGGCTTGTTTTGTTATGTTATTTTTACAGGAAGTACCGGAGACAACTCCACCCAAGGTTTCGTCTAACCCAAAATTTTGCGTCTGTCAAACAAAAAACAGTCATGTGTGAAAACTATCTTTTAAGGATTATCATTTGAAATCTACACTGTTTGAGAAAATCCGTCAATATTGACTCCAGTCAACTATTATTAAATCACCTCCTTTGGGTTGAAATAGGTTCGTTGAGTCAGCATGGCAAAGATCACTCGAATCAACTTATGGGCCGTGGCAAAAAGAGCCTTTTGAGGGGGCAATCCTTCTCT
>Ga0208191_1001032_pt1 | contig 15437 bp, 11 predicted proteins | sample June2015DPH_13_5_FD_184709 | JGI IMG/M metagenome (GOLD analysis project Ga0208191, IMG submission 184709) | Peatland microbial communities from SPRUCE experiment site at the Marcell Experimental Forest, Minnesota, USA - June2015DPH_13_40... | ecosystem: Environmental > Terrestrial > Soil >... | reverse complement strand
GCTGTGCGGCGCGCTGCCCCTTGAGTTCTTCAATCTCGTAACCGGCCCGCACGCACTGCAAATGCTGCCACGAGAAAAGCAAGACAGAAAGAAAAACCAGAATGCCCAATCCGAGCAGACTGAAACATTCACGGCACTTGTCCAGACTTACCTCCCGCACCAGACGGGAGTTATCAATGTGTTTGATAAAATAGATTTCCGGAAACCTCGCCCGGCCCCCCGCCAGTGGGTTTGCCGGACGCCGCCTCGGTTTCGGTAACGTAATTGCCGCCGTCGCCATGTTCCTGGGACAGGGGGCTCGGTGTTAGGGACTGGGGCAACTCAAACCCCATTCCGTACCCCTCCCCCTTCCCTCCTTTCTGCTGGCTATCGATTTCGAGGGCTGTTCGCTGCTTTCCCTGTTGCTGGTGCTGGGTTTTTCCTGGCCCCAATATCTACCCTGGGGTCCTTTCCGCCGCGCGCAGCTTGGCACTGCGCGAGCGCGGATTGGCTCGCAACTCCTCTTCACTCGGCCGCACAACCTTACGCGTCAAGACTTGCGCCCGCCCCTGGTGTTGCCACGCTTGAAAGGCTCGCTTCACCATGCGATCTTCGAGCGAATGAAAACTCAGGACCACCACTCGGCCGCCCGGCTTCAGCACTCCCAGGGCCTGCGCGAGCAGCGACTCCAGGCTTTCGAGCTCCCGGTTCACCGCCAGCCGCAACGCCTGGAAGGTGCGCGTGGCGGGATGAATGTGGTGGAGGGCCGCCCGGGAGGGGATCGCTCGCGTCACCACCTGCGCCAGTTCGGTGGTTAATCGATACGGACGGCCCTTCATAATAGCTCGCGCAATCCTGCGCGAGTGGCGCTCTTCCCCCAACTTGAAAATCAAATCCGCCAACTCCCGCTCGCTCATCTGGTTCACAAGGTCTGCCGCGCTGGCGCCCGTGGTCGGGTCCATGCGCATGTCGAGCGGTCCTGGCGCGTTGAAACTGAACCCTCGGGAAGCATCCTCGACCTGCAGGGAACTCATGCCCAGGTCGGCCAGCAGGCCGTCGGCAGGCGGAAGCCCGCTCGCCGCGTGCAGCGCGTCAATCTGGGCAAAGTTCCCACGCATGGCGATCAGTTTCTCCCCAAAACTCTTCAGCCGTTCCCGGGCGGCAGCCAGCGCCGCCGGGTCCCGGTCTATCCCTAGCAACTTCCCGCTTTCCAGCCGCCGGAGGATTCCCTCGGCATGCCCCCCTGCCCCCAGGGTCGCGTCAATGTAGAATCCGTCAGGCCGCACATTCAGAATCTCGATGGCCTCTCGCCACAGAACCGGGACATGCGCAAGCCAGGGTTCGGGATTCGGGTTCCGTGTTTCGTTTTGGGCGAACGCATCATGGGTCACGTCTCACAATCCCAAACCGCTGCCGCTGGCTACTAATGCGGAATCTCAAATCACAGATTCAAAATCCCAGATTGCTAGATCCCATAACCGCTCAGCTCCTTCTCGTCTTCTTCTGTGAGCGGCTCGCTCTCCAGGTGCGCGCGGAAGCGCTGGTCGTTCCAGACGGCGAGATACTTCAGGTTGTCGAATACAACCACCTCGCCGTGCATCGCCGCCGATTCGCGCAACACGGAGGGAATCAGAAGTCTTCCCTGGCTGTCTGCGCGGCCCATCTGTCCGAAGTAGTTGGTGCGGGCAAGAAACTTCTTCACGGACTTGTCCATGGAAGGCTTCGCCTTCACCTTCTCCTCGATCTCGCGCCACTGGGAAAGGGGATAGATGCGCACAGACTGCCCGTCGAGGCTAGTGACGTAGAACTCCGCACCGTTCTCGTCCATGTAAGGCTTGAAGGCGGCCGGAATCTTCAGCCGACCCTTGCCGTCTACCGTCGCCCGGGCGCTGCCCCACAGCATGTGGACTCTCCGAAATCTTCCTCAACTTACGCGAAACGTACGCCCCGGAAAACCTTTAAACCACTACTGACCACTTTTCTACTTTATTGACCACTTTTCTCCACCAGATTAGAGTCCTCTAACTCCCTTGTCAAGGGTTTTTTTCACTTTTCTTGAACTTTTCTTGAGGCTCTGGGGAGCCTTTCGGTAATGAAGCCTTTGGCCAGCAGAATCAATAACTTAGGCCGGCTCTTGGGTTGGCAGAGCAGGGATGAAAAAGCAGAGGTCAGGTGCCAGGTGCTCGATCCACGGGGAAAATCTTTAACGCGAAAGCGTAATTACCGGGCTTCTCGTTGGGCATTTCGACGATTAGGCCCTCGGCGCTGCGGGTCCACTTGACTTTGGCCTTGGAGCCAAGCATCTGGACTGTCTTGATGTCACGCTTCGTCAAGCCTGAACCGGAGGCCAGCGACTTGATGGTCAGTTTGCCATCCTCCGGCCATGCCAGCGCAATCGCATAAAGTGTATCGCCCTTGGCCGTGAAGCGGATGTCCTGTGCTGTGTATCCGCTGGTGGCGGCGTCTTTGAAGGAACCACTCACCAGCTTGGTTGGACCCTCGCCGTAAACTTTCCAGGGTCTTGTGGCGTAGATGGCCTCAGCGTTGACGGACAGCCACTTGCCCATGTCCAGCAGGATCTTCTGGACTTCGTCCGGAATGGTGCCATCGGATTTGGGTCCAATGTTCAGCAGTAGGCAGCCATTCTTGCTCACAATATCCACGAGTTCGTCAATGAGCGATTCTGGGGTGCGGAACGTCTCGTCCTTGATGTACCCCCAGGACTTCTCGCCCACGGAAGTGTCGGTTTGCCAGAAGATGGGGCGCAGCGTGTCGAGTTGCCCACGCTCGATGTCGAGCACGGCGGCGTGCTCGGGATAAGCCTTCATCTTGTAGTTAATGGCGACCTCGCGCTTCCACTCTGCGGCGCGGTTATAGTAGAAGGCCCCAAACTTCTGCAGGTAAGGCTTGAAGGCAGGCTGCTCGATCCACCAGTCGAACCAGACGATTTCCGGATGATACTTGTCCACGATCTCGCCTGCGCGCGCCAGCCAATTGTCCAGATACGCGTTGTTGGGCTGGACCTTATCCGATTGGGCCGGGCCGTATAAGCCCGAGTAGCGCGGGTCATTGACGTCGGAATCGAAGGTCGTGCCAGGGTTGTAAAACCACCAGTGCTCGGCGCGGTGCGAGGAAGCGCCAAAATGCAATCCTTGTTTGCGCACGGCCGCGGCCAGTTCGCCCACCACGTCGCGCTTGGGGCCCATCTTAGCGGCGCACCACTCCGTAAGGTCGGAGGCATACATCGGGAAACCATCATGATGCTCAGCCACGGGTACCACGTACTTCGCCCCGGACTTCCTGAACAACTCAGCCCACTGATCCGCGTTGAACTTCTCGGCCTTGAACATGGGGATGAAGTCTTTGTAGCCGAACTTTGACTGTGGGCCGTAACTCTCCAGGTGATGCTTGAAGACAGGATTATCTTTCAGGTACATGTTACGGGGATACCACTCACTATCGAAGGCCGGCACGCAATAGACGCCCCAATGGATGAAGATTCCAAACTTGGCGTCTTCGTACCACTTCGGAACTTTGTATTTCTCCAGAGAATCCCAAGAAGCACTGTAAGGACCCTGAGCGATGACTCCCTCAATCTTCTTGACGGATTCCTCCACCTTCTTTTCTTCGGACATTGCTGAGACGCTCAGCATCAACATGACCAGAGCCGAAAGTGTGACGGCTGCTCTCCAGATACTGGAGCCCGCGATGAGTGCAACGAAAGTTGAATGAACGTTTTTCATGCTGGTCCACCTTCCGGCTAGTTTATCCAAAACGCTTAGGTTCTGACCCACTTCATTGTGGTGGGGGCAGAGCTATCTGGCACGCCGCGGCATAGCGCTGGTCTTCCCGAACACTCTCCTCGGCAAGTTCGGGGCTCCAACGCACGCCTGCCGCCTTCGTCTCGCGGCGCAGCAATTCGCAGGGCTTGATCTCAGCGTAGCTGGCGCCCAAGTCGAAGAATCGTGCATCCGGTTCGCCCAAGGTGTGATGGACACCCAAGAATTCTGGCGATCAAGACGGTTCATAAGACCTCCTTGCCGGCGCGGTCGCCAAGCCTTGTTGCACATGGTACAGCAGAACTCCGTTCACCCGCAAGACGCATCACCGCGTACTTTTTCGGCTGCTTGAAGTATCAGTGTACCCTTTCCCCCGCTCACTCAAATTGTTTCCGGAAGTCTTCCAGTTGTTGCCGGAGAGCAGCGATTTCCGTTCGCAGGCTCTGCACTTCAGTTTCCAGGCGCGTGATCCGCGGCTCATCTTGACCGCCTGCCGCGGGCACTGGCTGTGCCTCCTCGGGCGCGATCCACCCTTCCACATCTCCGGCCAGCAAGTGCGCGTAACGCGACTCCTTCGTGCCCGGCTGGCGCGCCAACTTTTTCACCAGGGGAGGTTCTCTTTCCATCAGATGACGAAGCGCGGACTCCACCACTGCGAGGTCGTCGAATTTGTACATCCTTTCTGCGCGTCCGCGTAATTCGCCCGGAGTCTGCGGACCGCGCAGCAGGAGCACACAGAGTACGGCCATTTCTCTGCGATCAAAGTTGAAGACTTCCTGCATGCGGTGTACATATTTAGGAACACGGCTATCCGCGCTGCTCACTTGGCCCGCCAGGTTCTTTTCATTCAGGCTGTCCAGCGCCTGCGTCACCACACTCTCGTCCAGCGCCATAACCGGATCGCGGTTGGACTTCTGGTTGCAAGCGTTGATGAGGGCGTTCAATGAGAGCGGATAGTAATCCGGCGTGGTGATTTCTTTTTCCATAAGCGAGCCGAGGACTCGCACTTCAATTTCATTGAGCTTGGTCATGGCTGGCTCCGAGCCTCACTTTCCCCGCCTACAAGAAGCAACCACACCAGGAAGAGGAACGCCAGGACGGCAAGCAGCAATCCATTCGACCGGTAGAAAGCGGCTTGTTGTGAGAGCAACGAAACCAACGGCTGTGCCACTTCCAGGCAGAAAGCGGCGCCCAAATAGGCCAGCAGGTTATTGCGGAAGAACCAGAAAACAATCGCCACCGCAACCGCAAGTGGAACAAAGCTCACCACCCAGCCGGCAAAGAACTCGCGCACCGAATGCGCACCCGCCGACCCCATCCCAACCAAGCCTAGCAATATTCCAGCCCACAACCACCAAGCGCGCTTTGTCCATCCAAAACGAATGACGTAGATTGCCAGTCCCAGCCCGCAAATATCAACGACGCTGAATTCGAGCGCCCGCAGGAAAAAGCCCGCGCCCGGCAGAGCGGCATTGAACATTTCCGGAAAAACTGCTGTGCCCACGGGAGCAAAGGCGTGAAAGCGGCTGGCGAAAAGCGCCGCCAGCTTGTCCAGGCCCAACCCGGCGGCCAGAACCAACACCATGCACACCGCCGCATCTCGCCGCCACACGCGCCGGGCACAGCCTCTCAAGAGCTGCCAAGCCTCCGGATACAGGCTCGCTGCCAGCCCCGCCAGCAGCCAGCAAAGCAAACCGGCCAGCAACGGAACCACAACCAGGCCGACCGCCATGAACAGCCGCCAAGTGGCTAGAGGGATGGAAGTCATATACTGGCGGTCTAAACCTGGCCATTCGTTAAGCTCGGAAAGAATCATCAACGCAACGATCAGAGCGCCCACCTTCGCTGCCGGGCGCCAAGGCATCTGGCCGGACCTGATCTTCATGACCAACAAGAACACGCCGGCTCCGACCAAGGCTAAACCGACCAGATATCCCGCAAAGGACAAAACCGAATTGACCAAACTCGAGGAACCGCGTGCACGTTCCCACGCTTCCGGAAGTTTGAAGGAGCGCGCAAAGCTCACCACTTGGTCGCCGGCCAATTCAACCTCCAGGCGATAATGGGCGTCGGCCACATTTCGGGGATCGCCGGCTTTAGCCTGCCACACCAGCGTATAATCCTCGCGAGCCTTCCGTTTCTCCGCTTCCGAGCTCTGTAGATCGAAATCCGAAAGACGGTAGCCTTGCTCCTCAACATACTTTGCTGCCAGGGTCTGCGCCTGTTCAGGCGAGAGCGAAGCGCCGGGCGCGTTGTCGTCCAACAACATTCGATAGCCGAACACCTGGCCGCTGCTCGGATCCAAGAAGACGTGGTGCTCGTCCTTTTCCAGCGGCCGGAAGTAACGCACCTCGAAGACCGCAAGGCGGGTCGCCAGCCGGTAAGTCTGGTCAGACTCTTTAATGGATTTGTGCTCGAGCAAATAGCGGACCGCCAAGGGGTCAACGTTTTCGTGAACCCACGCCACTTGGTGGTAACGTCCGGGATCCACCTGACGCTGCCGGAGGTAGGCATCAGCCGCGCGCAGGGCTTGCGCGCGAGAGATATTCATCGAGATGCCCTCCCCAAAACGATAAACAGGAATCACGGCCAGCAAAATGAAGAGGAGGGTGAGGAGTCCGGCGAGAATCAGTCGCCTTTGGGACAGTGGTTGGTAGGCAAGAGCGGCTTCCGGTTCGATGACCTCTTTGCGAACCGGCCTGGAAATGCCCTCGGAGGCGTTGCTAAGTGATTCCTCTTCGCTGAAAGTTCCAGTACGCCAATAGGCGAGCAACGCGACCAGTAGCGGGACCAGCATGATGCCCGCGGAAACGGCGCCCGACACCATCAGGTAATGATTGGGAGAACGAATCAGAAGGAACGCCGTGTAAAGCGCATCCACAGAATAGTGCCAGATCAAGGTGGCCAGAATTCCGAAGCGCAGCATGATCAGGCCCGTCACGATGCCGCCCAGTCCCACCTCGAGGCCACGAATGAAGAATGGCTGGTTCGGGTATGCCGCGTGGCCGAATCCCCATATGAAAGCCGAGAGCACCACCGCTACAGGCAAGGAGCGCAGCAACTTCCTCAGGAAGGGGATGGAAAAAGCCCGGAATATCATTTCTTCCGAAACAGCCGGGTAGAATCCGATGAAAAGCACCATGACCCAGGGGAATCGTGTATTCAGCAGGTCGGTAAAGGGAACATCAGCGGGCGCCCATGCCCCCAATTTGTTAGCGGCAAGGTAGAAGACAGTCTGGTAAGCAAAGAAGAAGAAGGTGAGGGTGATTCCCACCATATTGGCGATAAAAAACGAGCGACTTCGCAGGCCCTGCCAACTGAAGTATCTTCGCAGCGAGATTTGGTTCGGAAAACCTTCGCGGTACACTGGCTCCGAGGCAGCCACCAGCAAGAAAATAGCTGCTCCAATGCCGAGTGCCGCAAGAAGGTTGTCCCACAGGTAATTGGTGACAAAGCTCGAGTAGGAATCCGTGGTTCGGTATCCGAATTCAGCCAAGGAAAAGGCGTTGAGCTGGCCCAGCAGGTACAAGGCGGCAGCTACCCCACCGAAAGCCAAGGACATCCAAACCGGCACATCACGGTCGCGCAGGCGCCGGATCAGAATCACCAGCATGGCGATGCACAACAGAATCGCGAAAACCTCGTCCACGATTTGAGCGGCATTGTTCCGTGATTGGAGCTTTTCGTAGTCACGAGCCCACTGCTCCGGAACCTTGATGAACTCCCGGTAACCCGCCACCTGGTCGCCATCTACCTCCACTTCGATGCGCAGACTTCCATCACCGAGGTCCACGCTCTTCTGCTTCCACGTAAAGTCATGGTCGGTGCGCGCCGGGCGCTTCTCCGTATGTGTCTCAACGAACTCGAGGTCCGCAAGATTCCGCCCTATCACCTGATTGAGAAACGTCTCCGCGAGGGTGCGGGCAGAAGCCTGATCCAGGGCCGCGCCCGGCGCCGCTTCGGGGATATCGTGGTCAAAGCCCACCACTTCGCCCGCGGGCGTCAGGTCCACGCGGAATTCTTCCTTCTGTTGTGGCTTGAACCAGCGATGGGACCAATGCCAAAGATGAACAGGCCCGCGCGTCAGCCGGTTCATCCGTTCCAGGCCTTGAGTACGCTCCAGGTAAACCTTCGCCTGATCGTCGTAATCGAACGCTGCCGAATGACGGTAGCCGTCCAGCTTGAAGCCACGCTCGGCAAGAAACTTCTGCGCCAGGGGAGCCGAGTCGTCCCGGTTCACGCGGAACTGAATCGCCGCCTCCGGAAATGCATGAGAGAAGTACTTGACGCCGATGGCGAGCGAAAAAGCAGCAATGAGGACACCAACAACAATGGTCTTGCTGTCGGATGACGTCAGTTTGATGGGCATGGGCTCCTCAGATCAGTCGATCCTGGAAGTTCGACGGTTGGGTACGCTTTCTTCTGCCTCCTTACCCTCATCAGATTTGGGCATTCAACTTTACTGGGCCCCGAAAGTCAATCTCGAAAAAGTTTTGTGTCGAAAAAGTTTTGCTTTCGGGTTCCAACTTTCAACTTCAGGCTTCCAGCACTCATACGCGTTGTTCGTCATTCGTAGAAGAAAAGGCCACCGCCTGTCATTCTGAGCGAAGCGAAGAATCCCCGCATTTGAAAGCTCAATCAGTGCGAAAAAATGCCGGGATTCTTCGCTTCGCTCAGAATGACAGACAATGGGGTTATCCTCCACGAATGACGGACGTTACGTATCAGACGCCAGCAGTTTCTTTCCCCTTCAACCACTTCAGCATGACCCAGGCAGGCGTGCCGTCCGAATAATAGTTCGCGAGGCTGTCCACTTTCCTGTACCCTCGCGCCTCATAAAAGGCTTGCGCGGCAGTGTTGTTCTCTGCGGTTTCGAGGTAAACAAGCAGCAGTTTCTGCTCCCGCGCCCAATGCTCCGCGGCGTCCATCAGCAAGCTTCCGACTCTTCGCCGACGCCAGCCGTCCACCACGTCGATGGTCACAATGTGTGCCACTTTCTGCGCTTGGCGTTCGGCAATGAGGAAGCCGGCGATTTCCCCGCTCTCTTCTGCGACCCATGTCCTGCTTCCCCACTGGCTTATGAACCGGCTCAACTCTTCACGCGGATAAGAGATACCTGGTGCAAAGCAAGCCTGATCGATCTTGTAGAGTGTTTCGAGATCGGCGGAGCGGAAAGAGCGTAGGTGCATAAGAACAGGATTCAGGAGTCAGGATTCAGGAGCAGGAGAGGGGGGGGTTCCTTTCCAGTGCCGGTTCCCCCTTTGCTCAACTGACTACCGGGTCCTGAGTCCCGAGCACTGAACCCATAAGAACAGGAGTCAGGATTCAGGAGTCAGGATTCAGGAGCAGGAGAGGGGGGAGTTCCTTTCCATAGCCCCTTCCCCCTTTGCTCAAGTGACCACGGAGCCCTGAATCCCGAATCCTGAATCCTGAATCCTGAACTCACTTCATTCCGGCTTCGCTGAAACTCTCCCCCAAGTGTTCCGCCACCATCTGCGCGGTTTCGTTGACGGCCTGTTCGAGCGAAGGAGGGTTGTAAGGGCGGTAGAGGTTATCCTGCCAAACTGACCCGCCACCTCGATCGGCGATGAACACCTCGGAGTGAAGCCGTTTCAGCCGGCGCGACTCCAAGCATGAGCCGGTCATTATGGCATCCGCTTCTTTAGACGTGGATGCGATCCTGAAACGGCCCAATTTCCCAAGGCTCAGGACCAGCTTTTCACTCAGGGCGTTGTCCATCTTCTCGATGTAGATGCTGCGAATTCGCGCCAGCTTTCGGTAGTCGTTCACGGTGGCTGTTCGAGGACCTTGCAGACCAGGCGCAGGTGAGGGGCCGAGGGTGGGCTTTTGCTCCTGTTCTCCTCCTGACTTTTGGGCCTCCTGCGCCCCCAGCACCGGAACCAATAGAAATGCTATCGCCAACAACCAGCGGCTTCGCTTCATGGCGACCTCCCAGGACCCTTTCGACTTCACTGGAGAGAGAAGAGCCCAACGCAAGGTTGACATTCGTACTCCACAGTTCAGCCGCACTGCTGAGGCCCCATCGCTCCCCACTCGGCTGGCCGTACCCAATGCTCAACTCTATCGCCGGGAGGAAGCAGGTCCGGCTTTGCGAGGCGGCGCCACGGCTAATAGACTTGCCTCGTCCTTTCTTTCACCAGTCGCTGGCGGTCCTTTAAATTCTGGCGATCGTTCCTTTGATTCTCGCGCAGAGCCCGCTTTTCGCGCTGCATCTGGTGCTTCATTTGCGCCCGTGTCGCTTTGGAGAGATGCTGGCCCTTCCAGGAGTGTTTCAGGTTTTTCTGCTGGGTCTTCAGCGTCTTCCATTCTCGTTTCTGTCGCGCCTTGAGCATCTTTCTTTCCGGCATGACAGCGGACTGGTACTGCCCCGCTCTTGTGCGGGCCACGGGAAAGCTCAACACAAACGTAACGATCACACCGATAAGAAGTTTTCGCATCCCTCCTCCGCTTCCGACTCGCTATCACAGGTGAGTGTTGGACGCAAGCTTCCCCGGCCCCCACTCTTTCTCAGCTCGGTCCCCTCTCCAATCGAATCTTACCGGGAATGCAACCGGAGGACAACAGGCAAGATGACTGGAATTGCCGATTTTCAATTGCCGATATTCGAAACTCGAAAATCGAAAATCGGCTCCACTGGGCCGCGGCGGCGGCTTTTGCGAGTTTCGAATTTCGAGTTTCGAGTTTCGAATACCCGCAATCGGCAATGAAAACCTGGTCTTTGGTGGCGGCTATGCCGCGCTGTCACTACTACGTTGGGGAATACGTAGATGCCCCACGAGTGGCGGCAGGGCGGAAGAACACGTAGAGCATCCAGCCTACAGTAGCAAGGCCAGCCAGCAGCAGCGCCACAAAAATAGAGAAGACTACCCACTGGCCCTGGACCGGCAGCGAGTGTGGATCAAAGTAGGGGCGCAGAGAAGCGCTGCGTACGAAGTGTCGCAATACGGCCATCATGCTGACAGTGCCCAGCATCGCGACACTTGATGCCAGCAGACTCTTGGGAGCGCTCAAAAGCGCCAGCATAGCCAGAACAATCGCCAAGAGGAGAATGCCCAGGGCGAGCTTGTCGCCGACAAGTGCTTGACGGATTTCCACCGGCAGGCTGAACAAAAACCAGAGACCCACCAGAAATTGCACCATGGTCCCGCCCATGAACCAAGCCACCCCGTAGCGTCTCCCCCAATCCGCCAGCTCCGGCGATTCCGTCTGCCAGCGGTGGGAGAGCAGAGCCACCCCCAACCCGGCCAAGGCTACCGCGGCCACTACGAAGTGAGCCAGACGTGTGATGTTCAGAAGAGTGATGGGGGCGAGAATCGTCCCGACCTTGCCGTTCACAAACAGACTGTAGAAATCCTGGGGATGCAGCATGGCCGTCATGTTTTGCGTAAAGATGAAGGCCACGTGAATAAAGAGGATGGCGGTCACCAGGATCACCCACACCGCCTTTGGCCCAAGCGCGTCGTGCTGCATTTGATACCAATAAACGCCGTAGTAACCGAGCATGACCAAAAACACCGCCGCAAGCCAGTACCAAGCCATCAGGGCGGAGGAGGTGTAAAAGAGTTGCCCATAAACGAGCTGAAGGAACAACAGCGGAGCCACGCCCAGCGTGATGGTGAAGGCCGCTACGGAGGGCATGGCGCGGGAAACGCGGCGGGTGAATTCACGGTGCTTGGAATCGCGCCGGCCAAGGAAGCTGGAAACGCTCAGGATGATAACCCCGCCCAAGAGAAAGTTCATCGCCAGCAGGTGCAGGATAAATGTGAACACCAGCAGAAACTCCAGCAGCCAAGCTGGCGCGGGCAAGGGTATTGGAACTGGCGCAGGGATGAAAGGATTCATTGTTGCGGCGCTCCTTCTCCAGTCGCACCCGTGGACTGGCCTTGGGGGGCAGAATTTCCGCGCGCCATGCCGAGGCTCGCGGGCCGTGGGTTCAAACTTGTCAGCCAGTCGCCCAGGGCCTTTCGCTCCGCCTCGGTCCCCACGAACGGCGGCATGAAGCCCTTCAGCTCGTTGAGGTGGGCCAACTGGTAGTCAATCATCGCCCAGCTCCAGCCTTTGACGGCGAAGCGGATGCTGTTGTAACCGTCAACGGTATGACAACTCGCGCACTCCACCCGAAAAACCTCTTCACCGGCGCGCTCCGGGGCATTGGGGTCCACGTCATGCCGGCGAACCCACCTTGCCGACTTCAGCACTCCCTGCTCCCGGACACGCCCCAGATCCGCCAAGCGCAAGCTGTTGGCGTACATGTAACCGTAAATGATGTAGGGCTTCCGCACCGCCTCCCGTACCCATTCCGTCACGCCGGTTGTCGAGAGGGCAAGGACGGCGAGCAGGAAAGCGAAGACCAGATTGAAATAGCGTGGGCGCTGGAAGGGGCCAAAGTAAGTGAACGCCACCACCAGCGCGGAGAGGAATATTGAAAGCCCGGCGAAGATGGTGACCGCCGGCGCCGCGCCCATGGAAATCTCCCGCGCCATGCTGGGAAGCGTGGAGATATACCACAGGCCGGCGAAAGGAATAATCAGCGTACCGATCAGCAGCCATTGGGCGGCATAACGGACAACTTCATTCCGCAGCGCAACGTCGCTGACCGCCGACGAGGTAATCAGGGCATAAACACCCGCCAGCGCCACGCACACCGCCGTCCGCACCACCAGCGAAGGCAACATGCCGGGGTTGAAATAGGCCGACGCGAAAGTCTGTGTCTCGATCCATCTCCCCGGCGTCAGCATGAACGTCAGGATGCCGTTGATGACCAGCAGGCTGGCCCACGCTGCCCCGAAATAAATCCATCCCACCATGAGGTGCGTCCGGGGGGCAAGCCGGTCCCAACCGTAATAGTAGATGAAGGCTGCGGCAATCTCCACAAAGAAGAAAACCCATTCGATCGCCCAGCCCCAAACAAAGACGTGAATGAGCGTGGCCGTAGCTTCAGGATTTACCAAGCCGATGCTCCACCAGATGCCCACACCACTCACGGCCCCAAAAACCAGGACCACAAGAACGAAAAACTTGGAGTGGGACTTCACGTATTCCAGCAGCGCGGGATTGTTCTCGCGATAGGCCTTGCGCTCTGTGAGGGGCAGGAAGAGACCGCCGCCCACCGCAAAATGCGAAACGAAGACGTGGAGAATGGCGATGATCCCAATGACCATTCCCCCACCTAACATGTATGGTTCCCAGACCGGATAATTCATCAGCGAACCCCTTTGTTCGCGAAACCTCTACGAAATAGACGTGAGCTGATATTATGCTTCGACAGCTCAAAGTTCAACTGGCACAATGTCCTTGGTCATCCGTCCGTGGTCCGTGGTCCGTGGTCAGTTGGCCTCGGTCAGTTGGCCGTGGTCCGTTGGCCGGATACTGGTGTCATTTGGAGCGCAGTCATTCCCGCGAAAGCGGGAATCCACTCGGCAAACCTTCGGAAATGCGCTCTCGACGGACTGGATTCCCGCTTTCGCGGGAATGACTGCCTTCACAGGCCCGCACGGAAAATCAACTTCCCCAAATGACATCAGTACCGTGGTCCGATGTCTGTGGTCCCGCCACGGCGGGTCCGTGGCCAGTTGGCGGCGGTCAGTCGAAAAAACAGGATTGGCGCAATTACGAATCCTGACACGACGCTTCCCGTGGGTTTCATCCCGCGACTGCGGGACTAATAACCTTCGGCCCCTTCGGGGCCGGCCCGCCGACGGGACTTTGACGCGATCCTACGGACCTGCGGCTCTTCAAAGACAGTAACCAGTGAGCAATGTATACTTCATACTTTACACTTCATAATTCACAATTGCCCCAGCCCCCGCGCGATGGCCGCCTCAGCCACAGGAGCCATTAGCGTGTAACCACGCTCGTTGGGATGCAAGCCATCATCTGAATAGCCTTCCTTCAGCATGCCATTGCTATCCACCAGGACCGAATAGTAATCCCCAACCTCCGCCTGGATTTCGGCGGCGTAACGGCGCAGCCACTCATTGAGTTTGAGAATATCAGAGGGCGGCCTGTGGTCTGTCTGCTTGTGCTGGGTGTAGTCACTGACCGGAAGCAGCAGGCAAAGCACCATCTTGATGCTATGCTCCTGCGCCAGTTCACCCATCGCCCGGAAATTGTCCTCGATCATTTCGAGAGTTTGGGGGCCGGTGTTGCGCGCAATGTCGTTCGTCCCCGCCAGAATAATCACCGCCGCAGGATGCAGATTAATCACGTCAGGATAGAACCGTACCAGCATCTGCGGAGTGGTTTGCCCGCTAATCCCACGGTTCACGAATGGCTTGCCAGGAAAATACTGCGCCAGTTTCCAACCGTCGGTGATCGAGTCACCGAGGAAAACTACGCGGCCCTTCTCCGCCGGCTGAGCTTGAAGTCGCACATCGTCCTCATGGTAGCGACCGATCTGATTCCAATCCTGCAACTGGTCGGCAAGGCTTTGCGCGGCGAATTGCAGGCAGCAGTTTGCTTTGGGCGGCTTGAACTCCGGGACGAGTTGCCCCCGCACCGGTGCGGGTGGCAAGAGTCCTGCGAACAGAAAGAACATTAGCCAAGAATTGCGTCTCATCGTCACCTCCTCACGTGGATTTATACCTGATAGAAGGGCTTGCGGTCCAGAGGCTTGGACAGTAAGCAGTAGGCAGTAATCAGTAAGCAGTAAGCAGTAAGCAGTAAGCAATATGCAGTAGGCAGTCGCTGGTTGGCCAGAAATGAGATGGCAAGTCACAACCCACACAATTTAGAATTCACAATTCAGAATTGGCCCCTTTCCTTGCCCTCTGATATCTGCTCTTTCACTTCCTGAACCCCGAATCCTGTATCCTGAATCCTGCTCTTCCCCATCTACCACCTACGACATACCATCTACCCCCTTTGTTTTCAGCAACATTCCTGCATTTTGCGCGTAACTGCATTTGTCTTCTGTAACATTCCCGCGTTCTTCCCGATTGTCCAAATGCGTCCCTTTGTTTTCAACAACATTCCCGCGTCGTTCGTTCATTTTTAAGCTCTCGGCTGTTTCCACACCCTGTGAGTTCTCGGACACAATGGCGCTGTCGGTGACTTTCTCGATGCTCTCCACCCCCGCGCCATCGTCTTGCCCATCCGGTGCGGTCGGGAGGTTGGTCGATTCCTTCCGCAGCCTCAGCAGTATCCTCACTTTGCGGTCAATGGAGTGGTCCAGGGCGGCTTCCTGGCGCAGCATCATGCTCCACGTCTCCCCCTCCGGGGCAAGGCAGGCATCCCGTTCTATCGCCGCCCTCTCCTCATTCGCCTTTTCCGCATAATCGAATTCTTCCCGCAGGCTGGCGATTTCCTCCTCCAGCAGACGGAGAAGTTCCTGGCGCTCGGGCTCGCCCGGCGGCACGCAGTCGGCGCCTTCTCTGATCAGGAACTGCCGGTATTCCTCGTCCTCCTCTTGTTGCTCGCGCAGGTGCATAGGGTCACTGAAACGGTGCAGCAGATTGAAAATCAGCCCCGGCCGCCACCCCATCATACCTCTGTAAAAAGATTCCAGTACGGCGTACTGGCGCTCCCGGAAGGTGCCCTGGTTGATCTCCTCCCGTACGAGTTCAAGATAACAAAGAGTCTTTCTCAGCGCCACCCCTCGATCTGTAGACTCCGGCAGATCGACATCAAGGATCTCGTGCTGGGAGGCGTCGAAGGTGA
>Ga0208191_1001030_pt1 | contig 15479 bp, 10 predicted proteins | sample June2015DPH_13_5_FD_184709 | JGI IMG/M metagenome (GOLD analysis project Ga0208191, IMG submission 184709) | Peatland microbial communities from SPRUCE experiment site at the Marcell Experimental Forest, Minnesota, USA - June2015DPH_13_40... | ecosystem: Environmental > Terrestrial > Soil >... | reverse complement strand
AATCACCGCGTGGTTGAGGGCGTAGGTCAGGCAAAGCCCGTCCAGCCCCCCCTACCAGCCAACGGCCAGGCTCCGGCGGCGCCGGAAACGCCCAACGCCGCGGCCGCTGCTTCGGGATCCCGCTCCTGATTCTTCTCTTCTAGTACAATTCTCTGTCGCAGACATTTCTCGGTTCCCAGTTCTCAGTTAGAACTGCTGAGCTTTTCACTGAGAACTGAGAACCGGGAACTGAGAACTAATTCCATAAAAAAGATTCTCCGTTGCAGAACGAAAAGAGAGGCAAACTATGAAAGGCGACGCAAAAGTCATTGCCATTCTGAACGAAGTGCTCAAAGCCGAGCTCACCGCCATCAACCAGTATTTCCTGCATGCCGAGATGTGCGAGAACTGGGGCTATGAACGGATGGCCAAGCACATCCGCAAGGAATCCATCGAAGAAATGCAGCATGCCGAAATTCTGATCGAACGTATCCTGCTGCTCGATGGCGCTCCTAACATGACCGACTATTTCAAGATCAATATCGGGCAAACTCTGAAGCAGCAACTGGAGAACGATCTGCAGCTCGAATACACAGCAGTGAAACGCCTGAACGACGGGATCAAGGCCAGCGTAGCTGTCGGCGACAACGGTTCGCGCGAGCTGATGGAGAAGATCCTGCTCGACGAAGAACACCACATCGACTGGCTGGAAGGGCAACTGCACGCGATTAAAGAGATGACCTACGAGAATTACCTGGCCCAGCAGTTGCACAAGCCCGAGGAAAGCTAAGAGAGGAAAGCTAAGAACAGAAGGCTAACAGCAGCCGGCAGTCCTCTCAATTGTCATCCCGATCCCTGAGCGAAGTCGAAGGGGAGGGATCTGCAGTTTGGGGGCAATCCGCAATCCGCGGCACTGATAGAATCGAGGCAATCACTTCCCACGGCGTCGGAGAGATGGCCGAGTGGCTGAAGGCGCACGCTTGGAAAGCGTGTTTACTCGAAAGGGTAACGTGGGTTCGAATCCCACTCTCTCCGCCAGCATAAGAGGACTTCTGGCCCGGAACAATTGTCGGAATCTCAGCGCCTCAGGCTCGAAATCCACCTGGGTTGCTCTGGAAGTGTCAGAACAAACACATGGTTGACAGATTGAATACGCAGCCAGCGTGACCTCGCCACTTGACCCGAATACCATTCACAATCCAGCCAGCCTCTGCACCGGCCCCCCATCCTTCCTCTGGCTTAAGTCCTCGGGAGATTCACGCGCCCCTAGAACGTGAATCGTGCGGCGAACTGCAACACGCGTGGAAGACCGCTTGGGCTAATTTCCTGGAGGGCTCCGAAGTTGCCCGGGCCCGAATTGGGCATCAGGTAGCACGTCTGATTCGGCGTTGCGCCATCACCACAGTTGGTGCCGATGGGGTTGTATTGCAGCTGGTTGATCCCGTTGCCGTTCTCCACGTAATAGTTGGCGTGGTTGAACAAATTGAACGCTTGCACCTGAAATTCCAGTTCTTTGCCTTCCCTGACTTCAAAGCTGCGTGCCAGCCCAGCGTCGATCCTCTGCAGCCACGGGCCGTAGAAAGAATTCAGGCCGATGCCGGGCGTGGGGCCACCGCCGTTGATGCCTGCAGCTGTGTTTGCGGTGTCCTGGTTAAAGGCGGTGTCATTCAGGTTGTCATTGCCCGGGGGAAGGCCAGGAGCAGTGACGCCGCAATTGTTGAATGTGTTGGCGGTTATGGTAGTGGCCGAACTGGTGCATGCAGGACTCAACAACCCAGCGTAGGGGCGGCCGGAAGAGAACTCCATGACACTGCTCAGTCTCCAACCGGAGAGCAGGGCGCGTGCGGTGTCCGAGCGGGTCAGCTTCTCCAGTTCTGGCCGGTAGACGCTGGCAAGGGTAAGGTGATGACGCTGGTCAAGCAGCGAGGGAGCATGGGTATTGCTGAAATCGAACTGATTGTTGAAGTCCATGCCATTGAGCATGATGCTCTTGGCAAAGGTGTAAGAAAATTGCAAAGAGAGACCTCGTGACATGCGGCGCTGCACCTGCACGAAGAAAGAGTTGTAGTGGTTTTGTCCGGGGCTAATCAGTTCGTTGATTTCATTGAAGCTCGAGGTGATGCGGCCTTCGGTGAGCAGACCGTTGTCCATGTTCGGCAGGGTGATCGCTGGGTCAGTGCAGGGCAGCGCAGTTGCGGTCGGAGGACAGACTATGAACCTCGTCGTGCCTCGCAACGGATTCAGGTTTAAGTCGTAGGCGCTGCCGGAAAGCAGATGCACCCCGTGATTCCACATGGTGCCAATGGTCAGAGTCGTGTTCTCGAAGATCTCGCGCTCAATCTGCAAGCTCGCTTGCAGAACATAGGGTGCCCTGAACTGTGGAGAAACCAGGGAAATGTCGGGAGAAGCCGCGAACAGGGGGGAGTTAGCGGGGAGGATATTCGGAAACGTCGGCACCTGCTGGTTCGGCGGACCCGCCCCATAAGTGACACTTGCCGAAGACTGCTGTGACGGCAGTCCGTTCGACACCACCGCGTTGCGATAATTCAGGCCGTTCATGTTGGTATAGAACTGTCCGAATCCGCCACGCACTACCGTCTTCGACTCAGGTTGCCAAGCAAATCCGAAGCGCGGCGCCACGCGGCGAAACTGGTTTGGATACTGCCCGGTGAGCGGGAAGGCCGGATTCTTCTCGGGCTGCGGGTAAACCTGGAAGTCCTCGCGCAAGCCCATTTCCAGCGTCAACTTCGGCAAAGCCCGAAACGAGTCCTGGACGTAGGATCCATAATAGGGCACGGAAAAAGAAAAAGTCCGTGTCCCCGAGGCTTGGCTGAAGAGGTTGTATTTCCCCAGCGCAAAAGCCTCCAGGTTGGAAAATTCATAACTTCCCAGGAACGACCCGAACTGGACGGCGGCGTTCGGGTCCGCCCCGCCATCATTGTTGTCGGCATCCCAGGCGCGGCTCATATCGAAGCCGAATTGCAGCGTGTGCTTGCCAATCACGTAGTCGACGCGGTCGGCCACGGAGTACTGTCTTTCAAAAACCCTTCCAACAGAGAAAGGAGCGTTGCCCAGAATGAAGGCGGCGGGACTATCCAGAATCAAGGTGGGGGTATTTGGAGCCGAACCGGTTGGAGTCGAGATCTGGTTGTCTTCCGAGGTGCCGGCGTGGAATTCGTTCAGCAGTTGGGGGGAGAAGGTGTGCGTCCATCCCAGGCTGGCTTGGAAGGCATGCACGTAGGCGTTGGCCAGAGTCTGCGTCCCATAGTTACCTACAGTAGGGTCGGTGATGACGCCGCCGGGCGAGTTGAACCGGTTCACATTAAGACTGAAGAACAGGCCATCTCTGGAACTTGGCTGATAGTCCAGACGGGGAGTGAACACCAAATCGTTGCGCTCTCTGGCTTTGGTGCCGAGATTCGAGTTCAGCGCGTTCAGCGTGTTCGAGACTTGCTGCAGGTACACCGGGTTGGTCGGGTCAGGCGCGGTGTCGCTGCCCGGAACGGGCAAGGGGCCATTCGGCGGAGGCAGCACCGTTCCGGCGGGAATATCAAAATTAGCACTCAAGAAAGTTGCTGAGGTTGCTGGCGTTGTTGCCAACGCGGGGTTGATGACCGGAATCGGATTGTTCCGTAGTTGCTGCTCATAATCCACAAAGAACCATAAGTGGTTGGGCCGGATCGGGCCGCCCAACCCGGCGCCGAATTGCTGCAAAGCATCTTCCGGCTTCGGGAAGCCGTTGGCCTTATCGATGGCGTCGTTGGATTCGAACACGGAATTGCGGTTGTAATAGAAAGCGCTGCCGTGGAACGCATTGCTTCCCGACCGGGTCACGGCGTTGACGAAACCCGCTCCACCTCCATAGATGGCTGAGTACGGGCTGACCGAGACTTGGAACTCCTCGATTGCGTCCTCGCCATACAGGTAGGGGATGCGGTAACGGCCTATGATGTCGGCGAAGTAGTTGCTGGTGGCGTTGGTTCCGTCCACGGTGAAAGCATTGGAGCCATTTCCGTTGGCGTACCCCGAGTCCTCGCCGCCCTGCTGGCCGGCAATGCTGACGAGGCCGGTATCGCCGTCATAGCTGGTATTCGGCGTCAGCGTTGCGAAGTCGGTGTAACGGCGTCCGTTAAGCGGCAATTCCTCAATCAACGATCGATCAAGCACCGTGCTGGCGGAAGATTCCGTCGGCCGCAGCAGTGGCGTCGTCCCGATTACTTTGATTGCGTCTGCGCTGGCGCCTACCTGCAGCTTGATATCCTGCGAGGTGGTGTTTCCCACCTGCACTCGCACCAGGGCCTCGACCTCGCGAAACCCTTTGAGATTGGCGGTAATAGAGTAGGAGCCCGGCATGACGGTGGGAAATCGGTAAAGTCCGGCGTGATTGGTCTCAGCAGTTTGCTCTACGCCGGTTGCCAGGTTCCGCGCCACAACTGACACTCCGGGCACGACCGCTCCGCTCGGGTCGGTGACCCGTCCACCGAGCGCGCCTGTCAAAACCACATTCTGAGCGGCCAGCATTACGCAGCTCGCCAATACCCCCAAAACGCTGCACACCGCCAGACGATTGGCCACTGTCATTCTCCCGCTGAATCGAATGACGGATTGCCTCAACGTGGTTCCTCCAAACGATTTCCACTGCCGAACTCCGAGCCTGCTTAACCTAACGCGCTTCTACCGCGTTATTTACGATCTCAGATGAGGGATATTGGAATCCCGTAAGCCTTGACTCGGGCCAGCTTTGGGAAGCCAGCCCGACCAAAGCTCGAGTATCAACTGGGACTGACCTTCATCCCGTGGGTTGAAGGAGTTGGTGTCTGTGAGAAACCCTCTCCCCGGTGATCGGGGAGAGGGCCATTGCGGCCGGAACGCGATTTATTCGCCGTCGTCGTCGTCGGCATTGGTGGGTGCAGCCTTGTTGAAGTCGCTCGCCGGACGAACCGTCTTCTCGCCGGGGAAGGGGACCCTAAACCCGGTGGCCTCGTACCAGTCGAAGTGGCTGACGGTGTCCGGGTCTAGGGAGTCGGGCATGTGATATTTGGCAGCGAAGATCTCCGCCTTCATTTTGAGCCAACCATCCCGCAGAGCTTTGACTGCAGGGCTATCCTGCAGGGCCGCGGTTACGGCTTTGGGGCAAGGGTTGCCGTTGGGGTCCAAATACCCGGAAACGCCGTAACACAGCGGGACCTCGCTCGGCACGTGCGACCACGGGAGGAAGTGTTTTTTGGGCGGATTGTCGACGAAGAGCGGAAACATCGGCGAGGCCACCAGGTCGTTCTGATTCATAGGCTTCAGACCGAGGATCTGCTCGATCGTGCGGGTTATGTTGACCTGCGTGTAGAAGGTGCTGTCTGCGGTTACCCTAGTTCCGGTGCCGTTGGTGGGGTCCACGTTCTGCTTGACGTAGGGGCTGATGACATAGCCCGGGCTGCGGTGACCGTCGACGTGGTCGACGCCGTTCTGCGCGTCGTCTTCCTCGATGAAGATCGCCGAAGTAGACCACACGTTGCTGTGGCTGATGTAGTCGACAATGCGCCCAATGGCCAGGTCGTTATCGGCCTCTTCGGCTGTCGCGTTCGGCGGGCCGGTGGTGTGGTCTTGCATGATCCAGATGAGCTCCAACTGGGGCACCGTACCTTTGGCCACGTCCTTGGCGAAGTCCTGCTTCCAGATATCGACGCGGTACTGGTCGGGGATGCCCAGATCGAACTGCGGGAAGTTCTGGACCGTGTGGCTGATCAGGTTCGGGAGCGGGGAGACCGAGCCGATGACGTTGTAGTACTTGAGCTGCTTCTCGTGGCCACTCTCGTATTCCAATGTATCGTTGTAGAAAGCGGTCCAGCTCGGCTCGCAACTGTCCGAAACAACAAACGGTAATGGAGCGGCATAACCGGGACCATTATAGCCGTTTGCTTGCGTCAGGTTAGTCGGAACGCAACCCGGCACGGTGAACGTGTTGTACTCGATGAACTCGCCGTAGTTTTTGAACGAGACGCCAGCCGCTACAGCCTGGTCCCACAGAAAGCCCTTCTTCTGGTAGGCAATCGCATCGCCGCCGTTGGAGGGATAGTCGCGGAGCCAATCCGGCGACTGGATGTCGTCGGAGTAGGGCGCGATGGCCTGCGTGATCCAGTTATGACCGTCGGCCGACTGGCGGCTCGGATCGTAGAAGTTGTCCAGAAGCGGGAAGCGCTTTATCAGCGTGTGCGCGTTGGGCGTTATGTGGGGGTATTCGGCGTAGGTCGAGCTGTCGCCAAAAACTGCCAGGGTCGGGTCGCCATTGCCTTCTGTCACATCGCCCAGCATCTGGTCGTAGGTGCGGTTTTCACGGATGATCAAGAAGACGTGCTTGATCTTGGACGGATCGCCGATCTTCGCCGGGATGGCGACCGGCTTGGCAAACCGGTCGCCGCCGGAGGCGCTAAAGATATTCTCGGCCAGATCCCAGTGGTTATTCTGGAAGACCTGATGCGTCATCGCCTCCAGGGTTGTGCGGTTCGGAATGGGAACGATGCTGACGGTGCCAAGGTCCTGGTGGGTGTTGAAGTCGTGCACGCCGTAGTATTTTGCGTACGAGTTTTCGGCCGTATTAGTAGGAGGCGGTGCTACAGCGAAGCCCGTGGTGCCGATGCCCTTGTCGTTGGCAACGAGCAGCGCATTGTCCGCCGCGTCCAGCACGACCGAGCTCGGCGCATAGCCGACCGGGATCAGGCCGAGGGCCAGCCCGAAGTTGAGGTCAACCACGGCAACCGCGTTGGCATTGTAAAGCGCGACGTAGGCGATGTTGTTTGTAGCATTGACGGCGATCGAGTTCGGCCCGAGGCCGAGTACTCCCCACCCGATCGGCAGCCCAAGGTGGATCGTGCGCGACACCCGGTTGGTGGTAGTGTCGATGACCGAGAGGCTGTCGCTATAGGCATTGGCGACCAACAGGTATTTGCCCCAGAAGGCCATACCCGTCGGGTGCAGACCGACGCTGATGCTGCTCGTGACCGTGAAAGAGGCCAGGTCCACCACGGAAACCGTGCCGGTGGCGGTGGAGCCGGTCGGATATTGGGCGACGACCGGAGTGCCGTTGGAGTATTCCTGGAAGTCGCTCGACTTAGCAATCCGGCCGGCCTCGTTGGAAACGTAGGCGGTCGTGCCATCCGGCGAAATCACAACGCTGTGTGGCACGTTGCCGACGCGGACCTCCGGGCCCTCGACCGGTTTCGACGCGGTCAGGTCGATCTTGGTCAGCGTATCGTTGTTGTCCAGCACGACATAGGCGGTGTTGGCGTCCGACGAGATCGCGATACCCATGGGATAGGACGTCAATACAGCATCTGAGAAAGCCGAGACGGAGTAGCCGCAGGGGATATAAAAGCTGCCCGTGGTTCCCCCCGGACTATTCGGGAAGCAAGTGACGTTGCTCAGATAGCCGAACTGAGGGGACGGGGGGACTGTATAGATGGAGTTGAGGACGTCCATCGGAACGTTGACTTGGGCGTAGTCCGAGAGCATGCCCACCGGACTGACTTTGGCAATGCCAACGAAGCCGCCTTGGAGCAAGGTGCCATAGTAGGAATTGCCGTCCTGGCTAAACAGCAGGTACTTGCCGTCCGGTGTATAGCTGATGCCGGTGCTGCTGCCGTCTGAATCCGTGTTCCCGGCCGACGAGTAGGTCTGCAGGATGGCGCCGGTCTTGGTGTCGAAAATGGTGACCGCCTGGTAGGCGCCCATTTGAAGGACGGCGCCGGTGTGGGTGCTGGTATTAGGGTTCAGCGCGACGGCCTTGGCGCGGGTTGTGGTGCCGAGGTAGACCTGGGTGCCGGCGGGGGTGATGATGGTGCCGTCGCTGACGACCCACGGGTTGGACAAGGGCTGCGAGTAGGTCGGGCCGGTGGTCGCGCTCGTGTTCTCGCCGGGTGAGTAGGTCGGGAACGGTACGGACTGCGCGAGCGCCGGAATGCTCAAGCCTATCGCCAGCAGGCCGGCGAGCAGATGCTTAATTCGAGACTTATTTCGAGAGTCATTTCTAGATTTTAGGGACATGTGCGGTCCTCCTCCTGGATTTTTTCGTCCCACAACCGTGATCGGCCATGCGACATTGGGGTGGAAAGACATTGCGGTGGTGGAAATACGGGCGCGATAGTAGTAGGCAATTGTTACGGGCTTATTACGGGTTAATGAAGATCGTGTGAAACTTCTGTTACAGGGGCTGAACTTCTTCTGGTGGATTGTGACGCGCGCTGCTCCGCGTTAAGCAGAGTCTGTTTCGCGGATATTGTCTTCGTGTATTTCCGGTGAGGTGGTCTGCTTCAGCCCAATCATGATCGGGCGATACGAGCGTCCAGTTCCGGCCCGTCGACGACGAGTGAGCGCAGGAGCCCCAGCCAGGGTTCGTAAAGGCGACTAACAAATGGATCAGGACCAGCGGCTCGTTTGATGGCGTGATTGATTTCGACGCGGTTTTACGCGATCCGGATCATCCCAGCAGACTGTTGCCGCGCTTCGCATCGCCAGACCATCTCCATCCTAACGATGTTGGCTATCAGGCCATGGCCGACGCAATCGATCTCGCTCTTTTTAAGTAGGGCCGATTGCAGTCCCTAGTCGTTTGTTTCCAGCTTCTGATTCGCAGCACGCTTTTCTCAACGGCCGCTTCGGCTGTCTTAACTCCGGTTAGTCGGATTACCAGGAAACTTGGGTACTGGTCTCCACTTTTCCGGTTACCGCGTTTACCAGGCACTAGCGCGTTTTGGTGAGCGCTCTGAGCTCCGATTCCCCATCGCGGAATGTTAAAACCTGTAAGCTACTTGTTATCAGGCGGAAAGAGAGTGGTACAATTTGCATCCCCCTTCCTGGTTTTCTTCTGCTTCGCGAACGCGTGTACTTCGGGCCGCCCGTTTTACATCTTTTTACAATCCTTTGCGATGGCTTGACACACTCGGCCTGACGGGTCTTTATAGTCTCGCTAGGCTACGAAGTGAGTGAACGATTTGGAGAGGCTCAGAATGTCCAAGAAGTGGCGATTGACGGACCGCACGCGAACGCTCCTCACGCTGGAGCTGGCCATCGTCCTCCCCGCGGCAGCATTGATGGCCTTCAGCATTTGGAACCTCAAGCACATTCAGCGCGACCAAGCCATCGAAGCCGCCATCCAGCGCGACTTTACCTATGTTCTGAAGATTGCCGAGAAGAAGAGCTGGGAAAAGGCCAGCGAGCTAGTTGCCCCCGTGCGCAAAGAGTATCCGAGCCCCGACGACGGCCCCAAAATCAATGCCCAGCTCGACCGGGTTCTGTCCGAGCATCCCGAATTTGCGTATGCGGTTCTCTACGATAAGAAGAACAAACTCATGGTGAGCCGTATGCAGCCCAGCCGCGACGGTGATGACGATTTCTGCGCGCGCATGCAGGACGAGATCAATCTCGTGCAGAGCTGGGTGCCTGTGGAAGCACCCACCATGGACGAGAAGCTGAGAATGATGGCGGAGAAGGGTGACCCGTCCGTGGCGTTTTATGGTGAATGGGGGTTCAGGCGGAATCAGCATGTGTACTCGAACGTGGCCTACTTTATCCCTCCGAATGTCTCGGGGGATCGGGTGAGCCTCGGCGTCGTCTCTTTTGATGACGACTATCTGCAGAAGAGCTTTTTCCCTGCCGTGATGAAGGACGTATTGAACAGCAAGAGCAGCGCATTGAGGGCCGATGCAAATCCACCGGCCATGATGATTCATTCGACTAAGGATTCCACTCCCTGGGCGGTTTCTGCAAACTGGGACGGTGGCAAACCTGAAGTGGAGCGCCCATTCGCTGATATTTTTCAAGGCATGGTTTGGGGAATTAAATATCCAGGCACCACCATCGCCGACATCGGAGCGAGGCTCCTCAGATACAACTATACCGTCCTCGCTGCGCTCTCCCTGCTGTTGGTTGGTGGGATCTTGCTTAGCTATCGAAACGTGTCCAGGGAAATGAATCTCGCTCGGCTGAAGTCCGATTTCGTCGCCAACGTTTCTCACGAATTGCGTACCCCCCTGGCTCTGATCCGTCTCTATGCCGAGACTTTGGAGCTTGGGCGCCTCACCGCAAAGGAAAAATACCCGGAGTATTTCCGCATCATTCGCGAGGAGAGCGAGCGACTCACGGCTCTCATCAACAATATCCTCGACTTTTCCCGCATTGAGGCCGGTCGCAAGGAATACGAGTTCAAGGAAACCAATCTCGCCGATCTCGTTCGCTCCACGCTCGACTCTTACCGCTTCCAGATCGAACAAAACGGTTTTGCCTTCGAGGAAAACATCTCCCGCGATATTCCCCCGGTGAATGTGGACCGCGAAGCCATCGCCCGCTCGTTGCTCAATCTTTTGAACAACGCCCTGAAGTACTGCAAGGACCAAAAGTTCATCGGTGTCAGCCTGTACCGCTCCGACAGTTGTGTGAAGCTGGAAGTCCGCGACCATGGAATCGGCATCCCGCCCGGCGAGCAGGAGAAGATCTTCGAGAAGTTTTACCGCTGTGGTGATCCCCTGGTACACAACATCAAGGGTTCGGGCTTGGGTCTGTCGCTCGTTCGCCATATCGCCCGGGCGCACGGTGGGGACGTGCAGGTCGAAAGCGTCCCAGAGAAAGGCAGTAAATTCACGATCGCGTTGCCGTTGGATCCGTCACGGACGGGGGCCGCAATCGCATGAGGACTTCGGAGTGTGGGTGGTGCCATGTTCCGGAAAAGCCATAAGGGAGAGGTCATGGGCGCAAGCAAAATTCTGATCGTTGAGGATGAGCCAAATATGGTTGCCGGCCTACGCGATAATTTCGAATACGAGGGCTTTCAAGTTATAACGGCGCTCGACGGAGTCGAAGGGCTGGAGCGCGCCCTCAAGGATTCTCCGGACTTGGTCGTGCTGGACGTGATGATGCCCGGCATGAGCGGGCTGGATGTCTGTAAACAGCTAAAGGCCAAGCGCCCCTCGATTCCCATCATTATGCTTACGGCGCGCGGCCAGGAAGTCGATAAGGTCGTTGGTCTCGAGCTGGGTGCCGATGACTACGTCACCAAGCCCTTCTCCATTCGCGAACTCCTCGCTCGCGTCAAGGCCGTTCTGCGACGCTCACACACGCTTCCGAAAGAGCAGGACAGTTATGCCTTTGGCGACATCGAGGTCAATCTGCGCAGCTACCAAGTCATGCGCGGGGGACAGCGCGTCGAGTTCTCTGGTAAGGAGTTTGAGCTGCTCAAGCACTTTCTCTGTCATTCCGGAGAGACGCTGAGCCGCGAGCGGCTTCTCGACGAGGTCTGGGGCTACGAGAATTTCCCGACCACCCGCACCGTGGATGCCCATATTGTTCGCATTCGCCAGAAACTCGAACCCGTTCCCCAGGAACCTCGTTACTTTTTGACTGTGCACGGAGTGGGTTACAAATTTATAGGATGAAATGAACATGATGGCCTTGACTGAACGAATGCTGGACAACACGCGAATCGCAATCGGCAAAAAAATGGCAGCTCCATCTTTACCTGCCACCGGAACCGATCTGAGGGACAACACCCAGTTCCTCTCGGACGAACTGAACGCGCTCCGCCGAGAGCAAGCGAAACTGCAGCAGGCCATCTTTGAAGCCGCCCAGGTGCAGCGGCGCCTCTGTGCACCGCGCGAACTGAGCTGGGGCGAGTTCGAGGTTGCCGGAGAAATTTTCCCGGTCCGTCATCTCTCGGGTGATTTTTTCAAGGTGATGGAACTTGGCTCCGCCCTTGGAGTGGTCTTGGGCGACATCGCCGGCAAAGGATTATCCGCTGGCATTTGGCTGCCCCATCTCATGGGCCTGATCCAGCGTTCTGCACGTCGGCATTCGGACCCAGCCGATGCCGTCGCTGAGGTGAACCACGAGCTCTGCCACGACGACGGGGCGCCGCCGCTGACTGCACTTTTCTTCGCCCGAATCGATCCGCGAGCGAATGAACTCGCTTACTGCAATGCTGGCCTGCCAGCACCTCTGCTACTGAGGGACAACAAGACGCTGGAACGTCTGGAAGAAGGTGGTCCCCTGCTCGGCGTTGTGAAAAATGCCGCCTTCCACACCGGAAGTGTCACTCTCAACCCGGGCGATATGCTTGTCGCTCACTCCGACGGCCTGACCGAGTGCCGGAATACGCAAGACGACGAGTTCGAAATGGAGCGGCTAACGGCCGCAGCGAGAGCTGTCTCCGGCGCAAGCGCGAGTAAAGCCCTTTTCTCTTTGCTCGGAACCGTTCTCGATTTCGCGGACTCGTGCTCAGCGGGCGACGACTTGACACTTTTAGTGGTTCGTCGCCGCGACGCGATCAAAGGTGAGCCCCGTTCGCGCGCCAAAGGTTTTTCGGCTCCTCACCGGCGGCCGGCTTCGGTCTCGCGGCCGAAGAACCCCGACCGGGGAGGGCACAGTTCCAAATAGTTGAGGTGTGGCACACACCGCTTCGGGAAGCATGAACTCGGGCATCGATTCGATTGTTAGGAGCCGCCATGAACGTTCCTTCGACGCCACCAGCCAAATCGCCGCTATTAGCCTGCTCGCGCCGCGCCGCCATAGCGTTCGTGGCCTTCGCCACCATCCTCGCACCGACTTTTTCCCCCACCGCCTCCGCCGCCCCCCAAGCCTCTACTCTGGTAACCCTCGCCAAAATCCGCGAAGCCTGGGTCCAAGACCTTCGCACCAAACAGCTCGAACCCATTCTGAAGTTCTATGCCCCAGACGCCGTCTTTCTCCAACCCACAGGCGAACGCATCACTGGCTCCGCCGCCCTCCGCACCCTCTTCCAAACCGTAATGGCCACCTTCGACAGTGACCTCACTCTCTACAGCCAGGACCTCGAAACATCCGGCGATCTCGCCTACGACAGCGGCGACTTCCAGGAACTCCTAACTACCATTGCCACCGGCGCTAAAATCACCGCCAAGGGCAGTTACATAATCATCTTCAAACGCCAACCGGACGGCAGTTGGCAAATCGTTCAGCACGTCTGGATCGGTGCCCCACCACCTGGCACATGAGCTTCACTGGTTATTCAAACGGGCCGCAAGAAACGAGTGCGAGGGCACTGCAACGCGAAAATGCCGGCTTGATACTTTGTGGTGATAAAAAGGAGACTTCTATGACACTCAACTGCTGGACGTTCAAAGGCTGGAAATCTAAGGGATGGACTGTTTGCGCCATCGCCCTGGTTTCCTTTGCCGCTGGATCGCTCATTACTGCCCGCCTGGTGCACATTAACCAAGTCAGGGCCGATAACAATCGCGTCTTTGAGCTTCGCGTTTATCACACCGTTCCGGGCAAGGTACCGGCGCTGGAGTCACGGTTTCGCGACACGACATCAAAGCTACTCGCCAGACACGATCTGAAGGTTGTGGGTTACTGGGTACCCGAGGGCGCTCCCGCTTGGGACAACACATTCATCTTTCTCGTGGCTCACTCCAGCCAGGAGGAAGCGAAAAAGAACTGGGATGCGATGCGGACCGACCCAGAGTTTCTAGAGGTGATCAAATCCGAGCAGGCCAACAAAACGGTGGAAAAAATAGACGTGACGTACATGCGGCCGACGGATTTTTCGCCGATGAAGTAGTGCCGGATTTCGCGAGATTCGACTCGTCGCGACAGTCGAGTTCAACGCCAGCGGAACTCTGATTCGCGGGAGGGTTTATACATTGGTTAACGATGACAGGACTCGGAGGCCGAATGGCAAATACATTTGGTACAGATATTTTGATTCAGTCGGAAGACCCAATGAAGGCTGCTGACTTTTATGTCAAGGAACTTGGCTTTGAGATTACGGATAAGAAATCGAATTTAGTCAGCCTCCACGGGAAAAATATCAATTTGTTTATTGAGCGAGGTCCGAGTCTTGGGCCTGTTTTGGAAGTTACTGTCAAAAGCGTGAAAGAGGCCAAAGTGAGTCTCAAGAAAAAGGGCTGCCAAGTCATCAAGGATGAGCCTGAGTTTCCAAGATGTTACGTCAAGGACCCAAATGGGCTGATCTATAACCTGACGGAGTGACCGGGCTTCTGAGGGCACCGCGAAGACAGGCGCGAAGCGATTCTACCGGGCATTGAAACTTCGCTGGAGTGACGGCAGCGCCGATTGAAAGGTCAGGCAGGGTGGTGCCGTCACTTTTCCCGATCGAAGGAGTGGACCGAGGCATCCAATATTTTGAAAATAAGTCCTTTAGGCTCTAGATTTTGGCGGCTAGATACCCCATAACCCCATGATTCGAAAGATCAGGGGGGAGGGGGGTAGTGGTAAACACGGGTTAATATCTTAAGAGTGAACAAGCGGAAATAACAGACCGGAAGCTGGCGGGCTCGGCAGGCTGGCTCGCGCAGAGCGTCGGTCCCTAGACGGCTTGATTTTGACTGAGAGCTGATAGCGGAGAACTGAGAGCTGCTCTTGCGCCTACTGCATGTCTCCGCCCATCGGCACGTAGCGGAACTTCTTCCCATCGAAGAACAAGGCAGAGCTGCTGCCGCTGTCGCCCGCTTCTTCAATGTATACCGCTTCGATATTTTTCTTTTTCAGGTGCATTTTTCTGACGGAGATCGTCCGATACGGCAAATTCACAATTACGAACTTCGCTTTCGGAGTCGCCGATCGCCATCCCTCCGGCCCCGCGCCATGAATGATCAGCACCACCAGACCCCGCCGCTCCGGAACGCCCTCGCTGAACGTGGTCGTCATCCGGGGATCGCCATACCCAAAAAACTCATTGAGGGGATCCAGCACCGTGTAGTTGTGCTCCGCTTGATCCAGCATCGGATTCTTGCAGCGCGCCGCAATCGCCACGTCTTCCACGCCATCGCCGTCCAGATCGCCAAACGCGGGCGCAACTTCGGGCAGTAGCGTGAACTGGTCGCCAAACTGCTGTTGCACGAATTCGTTATCGATCTTGCGAGAGGGAGACGGCCCCTGCGCGAAAGCTGGAATCGACATCGCGACACTGAACGCCAGGAGTAAAAATACTTTTCTCATGCGTCCACTCTAGCCTCTCGCCGTCACCGTCGGCAGGTAACGAAAGTCACCTCCTGGTGCGGTTGCGGAAAAATTTCGGATGTCGAATGCCCAGCCCCTAAAGGGGCATCTCATTTCGAAGACTTTCAGCGTCGCTGAAGCGATGCCCTGATACGAAACCCTGAAATTACCAAATTACAAAATTGCGAAATTACCAATTCCCCTTGAAGTGTTCCCATCCCCCGGCCTTGAGCGGCTGCGCTCTCCCGTCCGCCCCGATCAGCCGCATCCCCGCAGATCCTGTGATCCTCCCGATCCGCGTCACTCGAACTCCCGCCACGTCCGAGGGAACGGCCGCCGCGGATGTAAAAAGCAGTTCGTAATCGTCGCCCCCGTGCAACGCGAACTCGAGCGCGACAGGCTTTTTTCCCGGTTCTTTTTTTCCTCGTCCAACCCGCGCCCGCGGAATCGCCTCCGCCTCGATCTCCGCGCCCACGTGGCTTTCCTGGCAGATGTGTTCGAGGTCGGTGGAAAGACCGTCA
>Ga0208191_1001028_pt1 | contig 15497 bp, 16 predicted proteins | sample June2015DPH_13_5_FD_184709 | JGI IMG/M metagenome (GOLD analysis project Ga0208191, IMG submission 184709) | Peatland microbial communities from SPRUCE experiment site at the Marcell Experimental Forest, Minnesota, USA - June2015DPH_13_40... | ecosystem: Environmental > Terrestrial > Soil >... | reverse complement strand
CACGCGCAGAGCGATGGCGGCGAGCACGACTCCCAGCACACCTCCAGTCACGCTGAGGATGAGACTCTCCAGAAATGCCGGCCGCAACAGCGCAGCAGCCGGGGCACCGAGGGCCTGACGAATGGCTTCGTCGATTTTCCCATCTGCCTCCATAACGGTCCTCAGGTGGCAGACCCGCTTGTCGAAACCCGCGGGAAGCTCAAAATATACTCCCTCTTTCTTTGCTTCCACAATTAGCGCCCTCGCCGGTCTGCCAAGGGAGTAATCGGTGTAAGTGCCCCCGTACCTTTCCTCACAAGAGCAGTCCTCATACTCCCACCCCAAACACTCGAATATCAATCTGTTTATTAGGTGGAGACGGGTGTCAGCTTCGTTCCGATTTTTGTCCCCAACGTGTTCTTTCACCCAGTCCCGTAGATTCGCAAGGTTGGATTCAGCAGTCTCGAAATCAGCGGGCATAGCCACCTCACACAATCCTTACTAGTCACGAGTGTACACCCCGGCGACTGGTTTTGGAACGGTTTAGGCCTGCAGCAGCCGTAGCGCAGACCTCCGCCTTCGTGTCTGCTGCTTCACTGGCCACCCCGTCGACGGTGCTGTATTCCAACGATGTGTCGCGGCTGCGTCGCTCTTTTCTTTCCAATCGATTCTTCCTTGAAATAGTACGCCTACTCAAGCGGCGTAGATTTTCACTCCCCACCCTCATCGAGGTCAAAGATGAATCGTCTGGCGAACCTGGCTCTCAGCGTGGGAGAAACACTCGTTCATGAAGCTGGAAGGCTGCTGTTCGGACTTGCTCTCGGCAGGGCGAAGGTACTTCTGGGTACACCCCAGCCACTCGGAATCCGGCAACTGGCCTTGAATCGTGCCTTGCAGAAGAAAGCAGTGGATGGCGCTCTGCTGGCAGGACCGCGGACTGGGAAGGAATACGCCAAGTTCACACTGAAGAAAGGTCTGCCCACCGATCAGCGGCCCAAAACCATGGCGGTTGAGAATGAGCCTCACTCCGTGGATGACTTCGACGGGATCATCAAGGAAGGCTACGGAAAGGGCGAAAAGAGGCTCATCTACTCTGGTACGGGCGCCATCAAGGTCGGCGGAAGCCGCCAGCTTGGGAAGATCAATGTTCACGAACACGAGGCCGAGAAGGCAGGCTTCCACTATGACTTCGTTGCCGAAGGAGTTGATCCGCACACGGAATCCTTCGAAGTCAACATTCCAGACGGTGTCCTCAAGGGACGCTATGCCTTCCGGCAGGCCTTCGAGAAGAACCGGTATCTGGTTGTCCACCTGAAGGACAATTCTGTTCTGGTGGCGAAGCCCGATATTCACCTGAAGCCACCGGAGTTCCTCAAGACCCTCTCCGACTCCACTCGCCCGGTGAGTGTCGAATGGAAAGATGATGGAGCCCTCTCGAACATGGCTATCCACAACCTGCGGGCTGTTTATCGCAGCCATCGGCCGGAAGGAGAGTCTTACTACGATAAGCTCCCGGCCATAGAAGACCTCCGCAATCGCTCTCCTGTATGGCTGGCTCGCAAGCTGTTCCCAGGCCCTGAGCAGGAAGGAACCGTGCTGCAGGGTGAGCTTCATCATGCCGACGGAGCCGCCCGAGTGGGCGGAATCCTGAATGCCTTGCCTGAGAAGTCAATCAAGATTCAGCAAGAGAAAGGCCCAGTCGAGTTCTATGCTTGGGACATCGCGCAGTTCAAGGGCAGGGACGTGAGCCAGATGCCTTATGGAGAACGGCGTGAACTCTATGAAGCCGTGATCGCGGAGATTCGTCTATTCAACAGGCATCTCCATATTGTCCCCGCCATGCCCGAGGGCGGTGACCCTGTGGAGTTCTATCGCGCCATCATCCACGATCCCCGCGGCCTGCCCTGGAGCGAAGGCGTGGTCGTGAAGTACCAGGACTCCCGAGACCAATGGTTCAAGGTCAAAGCGAATGACACCCTCGATGTAAGAGTCATCCGTTGCATCCAAGGCGCGGGGAAGTTCGCGGGCAGCCTGGGAGCCATGGTTGTAGAAGGACCGACCGGTGTAGAGAGCGAGATTGGTTCCTTCCAGTTGACCAATGAACAGCGACGGTGGATTTGGGAGCATCGTGGGGTGCTGACGGGTCAGATCGCAGAAGTAAGAGCTTTGACGGTAAATGAGAGCGGTGCAATCCGGGCAGGAGTGTTCGTGCGCTTTCACCCAAGCAAGTCCGAGCAGGGGCTGCTGCTGTACAGCGAAAGCCTGGCTGGGTCGACAGACCCGGACGAGAGTCGGCCGATGATGTTTCGGCTGAAGAGCTCAGCAGGATGGAGGAGGTAAGCTGAGTGAAAACCGGAACCTCCTCGCGCCCCGCGACCCCGCATTCCGAATCAGCGCGTCGGTCGAACTAGGGGCGTATCTGTGAGCAAAGCTGCGAGAGCTACCGACTCTTGCCTTCATCGCGCCGCCGGCGGCTCCTGGTCGGTGGGAATTCCGACTAGGTAGCGATAGAACGCAACCGCCCGGTTGACCTCGGAAGACTCATTTCCCGTGATCAGCCGGTTCGCGTTCTTTCCTGTGCGCATGATGCTGTAATATCGCCAGACCTTTTCCGATTCGCGATCCAGAAAGTAGATCGACTGCATCTCGCCCGGGTGGAAGAGGGTTATGAAGAGATAGCGAATCGTGCTGACATTCTCGACATCGATGACGAGCCGGTCCGCCGAAGCCTCAGCAATATGCATTCGGTAGACCTCTTTGCCAGAACGGTTATCGACCTGTTCATAGTAGAGTACCGTGCCCTCCTTCATCTCATCGGGTAAAAAGTCTCCGCGGCGTTGACCAGTCTGCGAGCCGGTCAGAGCGTGGGCATCCACAATTAGTGTTTCCCATTGCTGGTGAGTGGTCGACCAGTAGCGCATGCCCGCGAGTTCTGAAATTGCCCCGATGTGGCGAAGCAAGCCCTCAGCTTCCGAAGTGTGCCGAAATCGCGCGACTATGGTTACCAACGTTGTAAAGCCCACCTGAGCCCAACCGGTGCACGCGGGCGGTCTCCAGTCGCGGCCGAAATCAGACGTGCTCCACAACTTCACGATGGCCGAGTTATCCAGACCAGGATAGAGCGGAACAGATTCCTTTCCGCATGGCGGCTGCGGTCCTAATTGTGCATAGCCTTGTGCCTGGCAAAGCAGCATTGCCGACAAAACAAACCGAACGAGGTACCAGGTCCAAGTCCGGACAAGCGTCTCATGACGCGGATCTGCGCTCATCTGACCATCATAGTTGTTGCCCGGGGCCTGGGTCGGGTGCCACAGTCGGCAGCACCACGTTTGGACTAAAGTAGGGTACGGCGCACAGAGCGCCCAGCTCCGGGATCGGTCTCTTGTCGCTGCTTGCATCAAGGGCATAGTTGCTTTTGCACTCATGCGTCTTAGCCAGGATTTCCATTTGGACATCCTGGACCACAGCAGAACACACGCCCCGGCTCGTTCGCAACCGAAATATTGTACTCCTGCCGCCAGCGCGCCATCTGGCAGTCAATAATACAGGGAGTGTTTCACGAGTCTACCATCCGTATTCACCAACCGCTGCCTCTGTTCATCCGATGCGGAGCGTCGGCTAAACCCTATTTGAAGAGGAGGAATCCCCATGATTATTGGTGTCACGCACGACCAAGACGGCCGTGTCGTCCAGCGGCTGTCCGTATCCACCAAAGTCTCCATCGGCCTGCCACCCAATGGAGATCGCAACCATCCCACCAAGCTCGACCACTTCGTCTTCCTGCGCAAGAAGAAGTCGGCCAACCGGGTTGAGTGGGAAGCCGATCCGGAGTTGACCCGGCATTATGGCGAGCAGTGCCGTGAACTCCACATTATGCTGATCGACGACGATATCGAGAACGTCTTTCCCAGCTCCTACGCTTGGTGGACGGCCATCGAGCGGAAGTGCTGGGGTGACGGCGTCTCGGCTACCAGGCGCACGGCTGAGAAGCCTGGCGGACAGCCATGGACTACTTTGCGGCAGCGGATGCCCGGAGATTGCCAGCGGGCAGTGCAAACCAGGTGGGGACCTGCGCTTCGTGCTGGCGGACTTCCCGCGGCTAGGGAGTGTCTGCCGCATCCACACGTGCTCTTACCGATCCATCCGCCAGATTCACTCCGCCTTGCAGGAAATCCAGACCTTCACTGGTGGTCGCTTGGCCGGCATCACCGCCAAGCTGACGGTTCGCCCGGAAGAGGCCACGTACTTCGACCGCAAGGAGAAGAGGAAGAAGACTTCATCCATCTGGGCGCTGAGTCTAGAGGTTGAAGGTGACGACATGCGGAAACTCATTGCAAACTTGACTGAGAACGCACGGCTGTTCGCTGAGACTCGAAAGCTGCTCGGCTCGGGTGGCAAGGTCTTGGAGGTGGTAGAGGATGAGCAAGACCAGTCGCAGGAGATTGCAGCGGAATTCTATCCACCGATGGTGAACGGTTCCTCGGCTAGCGAAGGCGTCATACCAGGTTCTCCTTCTGATATGCTCCCCGCTGCTACCGTGGCGCAGCCGGTGACGAAACCTTCGCTCCCTGAGAGCAGCTCTGTCCCGAATGGCGGGAACGGATCCGCCAAGCCTCCCACCGACGCTGCTGCCTCACCGCCTGCCAACAACAATGGCAACGGGTCGGCTACAAGTTCGGGATTCAATCAGCTTCGCAACGAGTTCCTGACTGCGGCACGGCGCGTTGCCACAACCAAGAAGCAAGCGATCGGCGAAGTGGTGGAGTGGGCAAGTGGTGGCACCTTCAAATACGGAGATGTCGGTCGCATGACGGAGGCCGATACTCCGAAGTTGCGAGCGGCCACGGAAGTCATGGCGTCGGCAGTCGCCGGTACAACTCGCTGACCGAGAGCTTCTTTCGTCTGCGCGGGAACCTGCCTGATCCTGCCGACTGCTTTCTGCCTAATGCCGTCCTGCTTACTGCTCACCCAGCTCTGCCTCCACCATCAAAAGGAGAACCGCTTAGAGCTGCCCTGGCTACCTGCCACCCATACCCGCTGTCACCGAGTGCGGTTATCGCCTATGCACACCGAGTTTCTCTAATTTCCGGAGGAACAACAAAGCGTATTCGATTACCACGTTTCGGGTGAGCCGAGCGTATTCCCTTTCTGCAACAAGTGGATGCACCGCCTCGTCGCTGATCAGGCGGAACAGGCTCACGGCGAATTGTTCTTCCGCTCCAGAGAACGTACCTGTCTGGAGCAGGTAGTGAACGCTCGGCCCCCAACCCGGTGTAAATGGCACTCCCGTTATCTTTTGGAGAGATGGCCCTGCCTCGATGTGTAGGTTTTCCATAAAGCTCCGCAAGTGTGCCATGCTACTCTTGAGTTCGAAGGCATCGGCAGCCCCATGGTAGAGCTGGTCTGCTTTATTCAGACACTCGACAAGAGTCTTGCTGAACCCGAACTGTTGCAGGTAGTGTTCAACGTGATCCTTATCTTGGTTTGTCTCGAGATTGAGCCCCTCTTCAAGGTACCCCTTAAGGTAGAGGTAACGAGCCTTCTCACATTGTACCTGGATCCCTCCTGCGGCATCGATAATCTCTAGGAGCACGGGGCGCATATCTAATGACCCGAGCCCTGGAAATTGCACTGTGGTGATTCGTTGCTTTTCATAGTCTTCAAGTAGGCGTTTCGAAGTCGCAGCGAAGTTGGCAACTGAGAGAGAGCAGGCAACATATTCTGCGTCCCCCAGTACCGTGAAGTTTAGGGCAATCATGTCCTCCAGTTGTCGCAGAAGGATTGCGTGCCCAGGTAACGGCCTAGCTTCACCCAACATATTAAGAAGAAATTGCGTGGCTCCGTTGCGAATTCCGAACTCGGCTATAAGGGGCAACTCCGACGTGAGATAGTTCCAGGAGGGGAAGTGCCCATATTCCGACCCCTTTTTGCAGCCTGGTTGCTGAACCAAGCGGATCAGGACTTTGCGAATAAACTGCTGTCTGTCATCTTCCGCTAGGCGAAGAACTAGTGCCAGAAGTAAGTTGTAGTTCTTGCTCTTAAAACTAAACCGATTTGGGTCCTCTTGAATCTCTCGTGGACGACGAGAGCGAAGCGAATTCATATACAGCGGTCCATACAGGACCACCATGATGCCTACGACGTCGGCCCTGTCTTCAAATGTATCTTTGTACGAGATGGAGGGTGACCGCCGTTCTTCGTCCAGGATTTGGTTGGCCATGGCGAGAGCATCATTCGGGTCCATGGAGAAAGGATAGCGCAGAATTTACTTGCTGGCACGGACCTTCCCGGAGGTCCACGTGCCAAAGGCCCAATTGGTGGCCACTGTTATTTGCACCTTGATCGACCGTTGGCCTTTCCCCGTGACCTGTGATCTGACGGTCAGAACTGCATTCACCGTTCTCTGTAATCTCTGCCCCACCATGTAACGTAGCGAGCATTTCGGTCGTGATTACGACCAACCGGCCCATGTGATAGAAAACCCCCAGCATTTCACCACCAACATGAAGCAGCAGTCCCCTCAACCCCACTTCAGGGAGGAGAGAATGCGGATGCTTCGTCTCAAAGCGCCGGCCAGCGTGGTGGCGGATTACCTCCACCTCTTCGTCAACCGCCGGGCCTACACCCTCCAGTCCAACCGGCCGCACCCGCAAAGCGCCCGGCATTACTACTACCGTCCCAAGGACAAGAAAACCGGCCAGGGGCTCAGCCTGACGCTGGACACAATCCGCCGCCACCTGGAGGGCGAAATCACTATCGGCCTCTACTCGGTCAACCCCGCCACCCAGTGCTCAAAGTGGGTGGCCATTGACGCGGACTATGAGGATGCTCTCACGGATCTCCTCAAGCTCAGCTTCTACCTCAGGCAAGATGGGGTGGAGTCGGCACTTGAGAAAAGCCATCGGGGCGCACATCTCTGGATATTCCCGGCGGAGCCACTACCAGCGCGGGACTGCCGCATCTACGTTTGCAGTCTTGCCCTGCGGTTGGGTATCCCGGTCAAGGGAGGCAGGCAGTGGGAAGGAATCGAGATCTTCCCCAAGCAGGACTACCTTAATCCCGGCAGGTACGGCAATGCCATCCGAGGACCCTTGGGCATTCACCGGGGCGCAGCTCAACGCTTCTGGTTTGACGGTGCCGGAGAAGATCTTGAGAAGCAGATGTGTTACCTGAATTCGCTTCCCAAGATGACAGGTGACCAGCTTGCCCGATTGATTGCGGGGAAGGCTATCCCACCTCAGTTCGCTCCACCAGAGCCGAAGGCTGAACCGGAGATAAGGAGACACGTTCGTGGGCCAGAATTCCGGATCCTGGAGCACATCAACACAAGCTCCGCACCGTGGGGCACAACAACGTGACCCGTTGCCCATCCTGCGCCGAAGAGGGGCACGACCGCAGCGGAGATAACCTCTCGATCTCGATCGAGGACCCTCGCAAGTACATCTGCTAGGCCGGCTGCACGAGAGACATGATTCGGGCGGCTGTGGGCTGCCCGCGACCAGTCCAACACGACTCACATGGGCAAAAGAAGGAGGTATCGAATGTCGAAATACGGTTTGACTCAGACGGTCTTGCGCGAGGAGAAATACCTCGTGAAGGCTCTGAAGGAGATGGGCTACGAGGTTGAGGTCCATCCCCAGGGCGCACAACTGAACTCGTACTACTCGGAGCAGGAGGCGAAGGCCGCGAACATTGTTATCCGGCGCCAGTACCTGCGCGGGGCCTACGGTGATATTGGATTCGCACGTCAGCCGGACGGTCAGCTCACCATGATTAAAGACGAACTCGACGGGTACCACGGCTACGGAACCAGATGGCTTGGTCGTGTTCAGCAGCTCTACAAAGAGAAGCAGACCTTGGCCGTGGCGCGATCCAAGGGTTACATCCTGAAGAGGCGTGAAGTGATCCAGACCAAGGAAGGTCAGCAGGTGCGGCTGCAATTTGCCGTGCGGAGGTGAGCCACCATGCAGGATCAGACCATCACGATCACCATTGACGAGCAGGGACATTCCACATTGGACCTGGAAGGTTTCGCTGGCAGAACCTGTGAGAAGGTGTTTGACGACTTCCGCGGCGGTGACCGGCTGAGCAATGAGAGGAAGAAGCCGGCCTATTTCACGGGCCAACAAGTCCAGCAAGAGAAGTCCCAACGCTGAAGGAGGCTTGCCATGTTGCTTCACTCATTTATTCCCGCCAGTCGAGCTAATGGACCAGGCCTGCGCTCCGTCGTGTTCTTCCAAGGATGTACACTCGCCTGTCAGAATTGCTTTAACCCGGACAGCCACTCTTTTAGTGGTGCCGACGTCACGATTCAAGCCGTGGCCGAACGAGTGCTTCAAGCACACCAAGAACATGGGACAGAAGGCGTCACCTTTTCAGGTGGCGAACCTATGCAGCAAGCGCTTGCCCTGCTGGAATTGATCCAGACCCTGCGCCAGCAAGTGCCCAGCTTGAGCTTTGGTCTGTTCAGCGGCTACGGGGAATGGGAACTTGTTTTGGGGCGATATTCGATATGGGGCCGCGATTACTCTGAAGCGGACCTCCGCCGACTCTGGGAAGAGATCCGGGCACACCTCGATTTCGCTGTCCTCGGACGTTTCAATGAAACTCAGCCGAGCGGTTTGCCGCTGCGGACAAGCCGCAGTCAAGCGTTGCGTATGCTGACGACCCGCTACGGCGTGAAGGATTACGGTCCGCAGTCGGTTGAAGTAATTGTCCATCCAGACGGGCGAGCGGAAGTTACTGGATTCCCCATTCTCGGCTTGCCCTGGTAAAGACCCCTACCTTCCTCGATTGCCTTCCCTGTAATTCAGAAAGGAGCACAGAAAATGATTCGATCTATGGAAGAGTTTGTGTCGGCATTTCGCGCCGCTCGCTGTGTCTCGACTCCGCTCGTGGCAGTCCGCACAGCAGACCCGGCCAGCACGACGCAGTTGCTCATGGAGACCCTGAAGCAAGGCCGTGAACTTCCACCCTTGCTCGGCTGGGATGTCATCCGCGGCCTCTTTGGAATCGGCAAGGACATCGGCGAGCAACTGGCACGCGTGTTAGGTGATCGCCAGCCTGAAACTGTCGGACCAGCCGAAGCCCTGTTTCTCGCCCAGCAACTCTGCGAAGACGGACTCCTGTTTTACTCCAATGCCCATCGGTTCTGGAACGAACCTGGAGTGATGCAGGGGATCTGGAACTTGCGAGACTCGTTCAAGGCGACAGGACGAATGCTGGTCCTGCTGACAGTTCCCGGCGCGACATTGCCACCTGAGTTGGCACAGGATGTCCTCGTCGTTGATGAACCTCTACCCTCCGCCACTCACCTGGAGCAGATCGTTCGGGAGACTTTCAATTCGGCCAAGCTGGATGAGCCCGAGCGCCAGGTGATCGACAAGGCGGTAGACGCCCTGGTTGGCCTGGCTGCATTCCCAGCAGAACAGGCGTTAGCGATGTCCCTGGTGAAGCGCGAGCTGGACACAGAAGATTTGTGGGAACGCAAGCGGCAGATCATCGAACAGACGCCAGGCCTTTCGGTCTGGCGAGGTGGTGAGACCTTTGAGGACATTGGCGGAGTCGAGAACGTCAAGGGTTTCCTGCGTGCAGTGCTCGCAGGAGTCGATTCTCCGCGCGTCATCGTTTTCATTGATGAGATCGAGAAGGCGTTCGCGGGAACGGGCACCGACCTCTCTGGCGTCAAGACGGAAATGACGGGGACGATCTTGACCTACATGCAGGATCGTGAGGCGGATGGCGTGGTGCTGATTGGTCCACCCGGCGCGGCAAAGAGCGCCATAGCCAAAGCCACCGGTAATACGGCGGGCATTCCAACGATTGCATTCGATCTGGCCGCGATGGAAAGCTCGCTGGTAGGTGCCTCTACTGACCGGCTGCGCACTGCCCTCAAGATCATTGATGCCGTCTCACAAGGCCGCATGCTCTTCATCGCGACGTGTAATTCCATCGCAAGCCTTCCCCCAGAACTGCGGAGGCGCTTCACGCTGGGCACATTCTTCTTCGACCTGCCCACTGAAGAAGAACGCGAGATTATCTGGCAGATTTACCTCAAGAAGTACGGTGTCTCAGGTGAGTTGCCGGACGACGAAGGCTGGACAGGGGCTGAAATTAAGGAATGCTGCCGCAAGGCGCACCGCTTGGGAATGTCTCTCGCTCACGCCTCTCGATATATTGTGCCGGTATCACGATCCGCGGCAGAGCAGGTCAAGACACTGCGCCAGATGGCGTCGGGGAAGTTTATCAGCGCCTCGACACCGGGCGTTTACCAGTACCAGGAGAACCCACCAGCGCCCCGGCGACGCGTCATGCGAGATCTGGATGGGCCGCTTACCGTCATGCCACCCTCGAAATCAGAGGTCTGAACCCGCTTTTTCACTCTCGACCTTCGACCTTGGACTCTTTGATTCCTCTATGGCCGGATGCCGGCGATCTTCATCCGAATCCGGTAAACGCTGGTGCTGGCGGTAACGTACAAGGTTTTGGCGTCCGCGTCGCCCCAGTTACAGTTCGCGACTTTCTCCCCGATTCTGAGGGTAGCGAGGTGCTTGCCCTCGGGGGTGAAGATCCAGACCCCGCCGGGTCCGGCCCCATAAATGTTCCCCTTGCGGTCGACCTTGATACCGTCGGGTCCTCCTTCTCCAGGCGACGACGTCGAGTCCAGCAGGACTTTCCCGTTGGTCACGGTCCCGTCCGGACGCACGTCGTAGCGCATCCAGACCTTTCGCTGCGGGTCGGAGACTGCAATATAGAGAACCTTCTCATCCGGCGAAAAGGCGATCCCGTTAGGCCGCGTCAAGTCGCTGATCAGCAGATCCACCGTGCCCGGATCGGGAGCCGCGCCGGGCGGGTGGGAGACCGCATCGCGAACCCGGAAAACTCCGTTGAACGTCAGCTCTTTCTTCGGATCATTATCAGCCTGCGTCTCCAGGCCATAAGGCGGGTCGGTGAAGTAGAGCGAGCCGTCCGACTTGTAAACTAGATCGTTGGGGCTGTTCAGTCGTTTGCCCTGATACTTGTCGGCGAGCACGGTGACCTTAAAACCGCTATGCGGGGCGCTGCTCTTCAGCGACTCGAACCGCCAGACGTTGCGCGCGGCGTGCCCGGCGACTGTGACCCTGCCCCTCGCATCCATCGTCATTCCGTTTGATCCCGGTTCAATGCCCTTGAACGGCTCGGCTCCCGTATAGCCGCTCGGCTGCATGAACACGCTGAGCCGACCATCGGGGGTCCACTTCATGATGCAGTTGTTGGGGATGTCGGCGAAGAGGAGGTATCCACCGCGCACCCAGATGGGGCCCTCGGTCCACTTGCAGTCGTCCCCTATTTTTTCGATCGCGGCGTCCGCTGGCAGGATCGCATCGACCGCGGGGTCGAGCCTTTCGATGCTGCCGACTTTCTCAAACTTGGCGGTTTGCGCGGCGGCCATCACTACCCCCGTCAAAAACAATCCGGTTAGTACTTGCAGGCAAGTGTGTCTCATGGTTAGGCATTCTACTCACGCCGCCCGCGAGAAGCAAATGGAGATGTTGAAGAGGCGATCTGAAGAGTTCCCACTACACAAAGGAGGATGAAATGGCAACAGCAGCGCCAATCTTGAACGTTCAAAGCTCGGAGAATGAGCTTGCCAAGCAAACGGTCTTCATTAAAGTTCACCTCGGTTTGCTGGGCAACACTCGGAAGGTCAGCTCGTCCCAGGTTGAAGTCGATGCCGACAAGGCACTAATCCGCGTCTCGAAGACTCTGCTCGACTCACCGGAACTGCAAGCCATCCGCGCGCTTGATGGCGACGTCCGGCATTTCCTGTACGACATGTGCTTGCCCTTCGATGTCGGCATTCACCTACTGCCGCTCTGCTTGGTAGAGACGGTGGAGGAGAAGCTGCGCGAGTTCAAGGATAAACGAGGTGAGCTGGTGGAGTCCTTTCTCACTGCGTATCCGCGCCTGTGCCGGGAGGCCGCAGGACGACTGCGCACGCTCTATAACCCAACTGATTATCCCCCGGTGGATGACGTGCGATCTCGGTTCACCTTCACTTGGCAATACGTTAGCTATGGCGTGCCGGAACAGCTTCGGGAGATCTCAGCCCGATTCTTCGAAGAGGAACGGGAAAAGGCAGTCGTGGCGATGTCCGAAGCCTGTACCGAGATCCAGCAGGTTATGCGGGCCTCACTTCTGGAGATGGTCAATCACCTGCGCGAGCGGCTATCCGACCAGGCCGATGGCAAGCCGCAGCGTCTGCGGGAATCGACCGTGCAGAAGCTTCGCGATTTCCTGGCCACGTTCGACCTCCGCAATGTGGTTGACGATCAGGATTTGAAGGAGCAGGTCGAGAAGGCACGATCCCTGCTGGACGGCGTCAGCACGGATGCGTTGCGAAACATGCCACTGGTCCGTGGCTTTGTGCGGGACGGCATGGCCAGCGTCGCCGCTCAAATGGACGTACTCGTTAATGACCGGATTGGCCGCAAGTTCCGCTTCGATGAGGAAGGAGGACACAACTCGTGTGCCAATGTGTGAACAAAGTCATTCTGATTGGATTTCTGGGCGAGGCGCCGGAACTTAAGTTCAATTCGCAAGGCAAGCCCATCGGCACGTTCAGCCTTGCGCTCAACGCGAGGTGGAAGGACGCAGAAGGCGCTCGCCGGGAGCGGGTGGAGTGGTTTAAGATCGTCTGCTCCGGCCGCTTGGCAGAAGTGTGCGGTCAATACCTTGTCAAGGGTCGCCACGTCTACATCGAGGGCAGATTGCAGACTCGGAAATGGCAACGCCCTGAAGGCGAAAAGCGAATGACAATCGAAGTCGTGGCCAACCAGATGCAGATTCTGGATCGAGCGCCAAAGAACGGAAACAGCGCAAAGGTTGCTGAATCTGCGAAGCCCACGGAGCCTGTCGATGAGGGCGACAACCCGTTCAATGAGGCTCGCGGCGTGCGCGCGGAACAGGAGATCCCGTTCTAACTGGGGATTTCGGAGGCGAGTCACCTTTCGGGGTCTCTAGCGGATCGGCTCGACACTGTCCAAATTGAACACCAGGTGTGTGGCCTTGCACGTCGAGTCGACTCCCTTAAGTAGGGCGTTCTTCATGTTATTCTTCGCCGCGAGCATTCTATCTTAAATAGAAGGAAAGAGTGGTCAACCCGTTTCCGGGAGATAAGCTGCACATCGCTTGACTGGATCAATTCCCGGTGGCCGGCTCAGAGGCCTGCCCGTGCAATCGCACTCTATCGCACCCCTCGCTCTTGGCGCGGAAGAGCGCAGTGTCAGAAGCCCGCAGCAGGTCTTGGGAAGTTCTGCCATCTGCGGGGAAGGTGGCAATGCCAAACGACAACGTCATCGGCCTCAGCAATTGGCCGCGGAATTGCACTTCCCTATTTCCAACGGCGATCCGCATGTCCTCCGCCCGCTGCGCAGAGAGCTCCGCAGAAGTGTCGGGGAGTACGAGCACGAACTCATCTCCTCCGTAACGGCATGCAACATCTTCACTTCGAACATGCGTCTTCAGCAATTGGCACAGATTCTGCAAGGCCACATCACCAGCTTCGTGCCCAAAGGAGTCATTGAATTCCTTGAAGTTGTCGACGTCGAGCATGATTACTGCCAGGGGGCACCTGTTTCGAGCTGCCCGGCCAATCTCGCGCTCCAGCGTCTCTTCCATGTAGCGGCGGTTGTACCAGCCGGTGAGCGGGTCGCAGATGGACTGCGCGCGCAGAGTCTCCCGCAACTTCATATCGGCTAGAGCCAAGGCCAACCGTTCCGCCATGGTCCTGGCGAGCCATGTTAATTCCGATGAATCCGGCAGCTTTGCTTCAGAGGAGGCTGGATTGTGCAAGCTCATCCGCAAGTGGAGCATGCCAAGAGTCTCACCGTGGGCAATCATCGGGGCACAAAGGTAGCAGGTCGGCGGAGGCTCGGGCAGATGGCGGCAGAGCAAACCGGTGTGGGGATCTTCAAACAGATGCAGACGCCCGGTTCGAAGCGCCCAGCACTCATCAGACGCCAAGAAATCCTGCTCATTCTGGTGCGGTTCTCCCCATCTCATGACGACCTCTAGGTGGTTTCTGGATGCGGAGTACACAAACAGGGCACCCGAGCTCGCCGGAATGAGTGTTTGTGCGAAGCGGGTCGTAACCGCGTAGGCATCTGCCGGGATAGAACTTGCTTGGAGCATGTCGCCCATTTCCGCCAGAAGCCTCAACTCATGCGTCTGTCGCTCCAGTTGCTCGTGGGAGTGCCGTATTGCCTCCTCTGTCAGCTTACGTTCTGTGATCCCCCGCGCGATGCTGGAGACGCCAACAACTCTTCCCTCCCGGTCCCGAACGGGTGATAACGTCAGTGAGACATCGACCTGCGCGCCGTCCTTTCTGGTGTGCACCGTTTCGTAGTTCTCGACCGAGCCCCCTTGCTCTACGCGCTCAACCAGGCGTTGCAGTTCCTCCCTGCGATCGGGCGGAACAATTAGCGAGACAGGGCGGCCAATTGCCTCTTTAGCCGTGTAACCGTAGTTATGCTCAGCAGCTTTGTTCCAGCTCAGGATCGTGCTGTCCAGACCTTGTCGCATTATGCTGTCTGCCGAGGATTCAATGACCGCTGCTGCTGCCAGAATCGTCTGTTCTGAACGCTGCAAGCGGCGGACCATCCATGTGACCACAAGGCCCGCACCGCAGAATAGAAGCAATGGGACCAGGTTTCCCGGATCAGCAATCGCAAACGAGTGCAGGGGCGGAAGTAAGAAATAATCTACCATCGCCACACTGAGCAGTGTCGCCAACACTCCCGGCCCAATTCCCCCGGTCGCACTGGCAAAGACGGCGAGGAAGAACAGGAGAAACTTGAACTGCTGACGCAGCGGAGGAATGAGGAGCGTCAAGAGTAACGCTATCGTGACACTGATGGCTGCGAGCGCGTATGCTCTGAGGACTCTCATCGTTGTGTCCTACACATCCGTTGCTGGCGTTCCGTTTGTAAGTAAGTCCATCCAAGCGTACGCCAAAATGGAGACCAAAATCAACACCTGTAAGGTCTCACTCGTGTGATATATATCGAATGTAGATATCTTTACATATGGTGATAGTTAATCAATAAGTGCCCACACGGATGGGACAGTCGCAGCCGGGGCCTCTGGTGCCGTCTCTGGGAGTGGTTCAGACTCACGGAAATGGTCGCCAGGGGTCCTTTGAGCATACCGCACTCCGATTCTCGGCCCGGATCGAGCCCTCCTGGCACTGGTCCCTCAGCGAATCGCAACCCATCAATCCAGACAGATATATTTTCCTGTTAACCCGGAACGAGACTCCCCGGAAGCCTATGCTAACCAGGAGGGTAAGACAGAAGTTTAGCTTTCCCTTGTTTCAGGGCCGGTAGGTGTAGCTACCGGCCTCCCTTCTACACGGAGGCAGAGAAACAGGGGATACGGGAAGGCTGAATGCGTACCGTAATTAGATCCCATCGACAACTGACCGCATTTGGATTGTTCCCGCAATCGAACTGGGAGCTCATTGCCTCACGGCTCACAAG